>OGDF01006313.1_pt1 | contig 11856 bp, 10 predicted proteins | sample 1570141 | NCBI WGS metagenome assembly OGDF01 (sample SAMEA4370581, study PRJEB24528) | human gut metagenome | reverse complement strand
GCATCTGACAAAAAATGCATTCGCCATCGCACCAACTCATTTGTGCGGTATTGCCCAAAACTCAAGTTTGGAGAAGAAAATCAATCAGAATATCACTCCACAAACGTGAGTGTGTTGACATTGAAGACCCCCTTGGTGGTGAGCCGCAGTGCCGGAATCACCGGCAGACTCGCGAACGAAAGCGTCATGAACGGGTCAATGCCGCGATTCACGCCCTGCGCCCACGCTGCTGCCTTGCAGTGCTCTAACTTCTCGTTCACTTCCGGCAGCGGACGGTCAGTAAACAGCCCCGCCAACTCCAGCGGCAGACGAGCCTGCACCTGCCCGTTCTCCACGACGATGATGCCGCCGTGCATCTTTTTCAGCTCGTTGACCGCAAAGGCAATGTCCTCCGGCGATACGCCGCAGGCAATGATGTTGTGGCTGTCGTGGGCAATCGACGTCGCAACCGCGCCGCGTTGAATCCCGTAGCCGAGGACGTAGCAGCTGGCGACATGCCCCGTGTTGTGGTGCCGCTCGCAGACGGTCATCTGGCAGATGCCGTTATCGACGCCTTCCGCGTGCCCCAAGTCTTCGGTCACAATCTGCCCGTCGATGAGGCCAATCAGCGGCGCGACCCCAATCCGCAGCTGCTCCGCCGTTACATCCGGCAGGTGGAACGTGTCCAGCACGCCCGCGAGGATGTCCGGGTCAATGTCCGGCGCGGCGATCTCCACCTCGTGCCCGTCGTAAACCAGCTTGCCGCGCTTGAACACCATCTCCACATTCACATCATGCAGGTTGTCCAGCACGACGAAATCCGCCAAGTACCCTGGTGCAATCGCGCCTTTGTTGTTCAGCAGGAAGTAGCGCGCGGCGTAGTGGCTGGCGACCTTGATGGTCAGAATCGGGTCTGCGCCGAGGGAAATCGCTTTGCGGACGATGTAGTCAATGTGCCCCTTGTGCAGCAGGTCGTAGGGGTGCTTGTCGTCAGTGCAGAACATGCAGCGGTGCGCATACTGCTCCGTCAGCAGAGGCATGAGGGCTTCGAGATTCTGCGCCGCCGTGCCGTCGCGAATCATGATGAACTGCCCCTTGCGCAGTTTTTCCAATGCGTTGTCAATGGTGTCGCACTCGTGGTCGGAATAGACGCCGGCGGACATGTACGCGTTGAGCGCCTTGCCGGACAGCCCCGGCGCGTGGCCGTCAATCTTCTTGTGATGCGCCTGTGAAACGACGATTTTCTCCATCGTCGCGCGGTCGCCCATCATCACACCCGGATAATTCATCATCTCCGCCAGCCCCAGCACGCGGGGATGGTCGAAATAGGCGTTGATGTCGCGCCATGTCAGCGTCGCGCCGTTTTCCTCAAACGCCATTGCCGGCACGCATGACGGGAGCATGAAATGCACATCCAGCGGCAGATTTTCTGTCGCCGCCATCATGTAGTCGATGCCGCCCATACCGCAGACATTGGCGATTTCGTGTGGGTCGGTGATGACGGTGGTTGTGCCGTGGGGCAGTACCGCACGCGCGAACGAGGTCGGGCTGACGAGGCTGCTCTCCAGGTGAATATGCGCGTCGATAAAGCCGGGTGCGACGATTTTGCCGCTGACATCGACCTCCATCAAGCCGTCGTAATGGTCAGCCATGCCGACGACCAGCCCGTTGGCAACGGCAATATCGCCATGCTCAATCGTGCCGGAGAATACGTTGACATAATCGGCGTTTTTGAGGACAACATCCGCCTTCTCCTCGCCCAGCGCGACGCGGACGAGCCGCTGCTTCCGGCGAACCTTGAGCGCAATGCGTTCTGCGCGGGTTTTGACTTCGGACATCGTGGAACACGCTCCTTCCGTGATTCTGTTTGTCCTATTATAGCGGTTTGAAGGGGTGTTGTAAAGGGGAAAAGCGGAGGGGCAAAGGGAAAAATAGCATATGTTTTATCAGTGATTTCATTATGTTGCTATATCAACTTTTTTTCTTTTGTGAAGTGTTGACAGAGAACAAATTTTGCGCTATAATAAAGGCAAGTGGATGCTGGCTGACTAATACGAAGGGGATTCAGATGCGGAAACGGATGCTTTCTATCATGGCGGTCATGCTTTGCAGCTTGCTGCTGTTCTCTGTTGCTTTTGCAGCCAGCTATGATGGGGCGATTTGGACAGGAAAGCCGACTATCTTGGGCATTGGCTATTACTGTACTGCTGCGCAGAACCGCTCGCAGGGAGATGTCTCCACTCACTGGGCGAAGGCAAAAACGTGGGCGGCAGGTCTTAAACCCGTAATTGCAAGCGCAATTGGAAACAACCGGGCAGTTGCTTCGACGGGCAGTGTGAAGCCTTACAAAGGCTGGGGTTCGTATGGTGAATCCGACTGGTCGACGGAAGGAAAATTTGCGTCGGGGGCTTGGGATTAAGTAAAATACCAGCACATAACTTGTAGTACATAATCAAAGCCAGCATCCACCTTGTCAGCATACTTGAGGGGAGAGAAAATGATGCTTCGTTCATCCGTCCGAAACTTTGGCAAACTCTGCCGCTGTCATCCATCATTTGCGGCATTATCTATCCTAAGTCTGCTGATTACGACGTTGAGCTTCCTTGTGCTGATGGAAAAAAGCTACTATACTTATCAGGTCAGCGTGACGCAGGAGTACTTGTATGTGATGGATGATTCGCCGGAAGAAATCTGTGCGCTCTATCATGATTTGCAGGAGAATCAAAATCTGCCGGATATTGTGTCGATTAGTCTGCTTGATGACCAATACACGGGCATTGCCTGTGATACGAAAGCGTTAGCAAACCTCCTGCCTTACGGGCGGATATTTACCCCGGAGGAAGGCGCGCAGGGGGCGAACGTGGCGCTTTTGTCGCTGGAATACGTCCGCAATCTGCCGCAGGAGCAAATTGACCAGATTTGGGACGATGGCATCGAGATTGCAGGCGAGCATTTCGAGGCGGTCGGAGGGCTGACGGACATTGCCCGGTATTTTCCGCCCGAAGATTTGCTTTCGTTCTTTCCCGTACCGACGCTGATTGCTATCCCGGCGGAAACATACTTGTTCCTTTCTATGCAGCCGACCATGCTCAATTGCCGGTTTACAAGCGTTTTGACGAAGGAACAGACGGAAGAACTCCGGCGGATGATTTCCTCCTGCGAGCATATCAGCACTTTTTACCTGCGCGGTACAAGAAATTCAAGCTTTCAGCGCTTTGTGGAATCCAACGTGATCTATATCGCCATTTTGCTGATGGCGCTGATTGCTGTTGCTTTCATTGTCACCTGCTGGTTTCAGACTGACCAGAAACGTTATCAGATTTACATGATTTGCGGCGCAAAAAAGCGGCACATCGTCTTTTTCCTGACGGTGGATATGCTGCTGCTGAGCCAAATCGCCTACTGGGGTGCGCTGGCGTGTACGCAGGTCATCAACCGCGGCTTCAGCGATTTCCTGATGCCGCTGCCGCTGGTGTGGCGCGTGTGGATTGGCATCGGCGTATTTGCATTCTGCTGGCTGGTTGTGCTGCTGCGCTCGCTGCCGTTGTTGCAGCACTACCGAAACGTTTCTGGATTCGAGGTGAAATGAAATGAGAAGCATCATGCTTGCCGTATCGTTCCTCAAAAAGCAATGGGTCATGAATGTGGTGCTGGTCGTGGAGATTCTCATCTCGGTCATCATGCTGTCCGAACTGTTCCTGTTTGTCAGCGACCGGATGGATAATCAGCGCGCGGCGGAAGAATTGCAGAACAATCATCTGTATGTACTTTCAGAATTTGAGTACTATGCGCCGCAGGAAGAACGCGTGATGGAAGCACTTCGGGCGGATGAAGCCATCCAAAGCATCGGCAAGGTTGATATTTCCTCCTGCACATGGAATGGGCAGTATTTTCAGCTGGGGCTGTACAATGCGAATTTGATTGGCTTGTATGCGCCGAAATGTGCCAGCGGCGCGTGGCTGCCGACGGAGGGCGGCGAATACAGCGGATACCCCGCGGTTGTATCGGCGGACGCAGGGCTGCAAGTCGGGGATGCAGCGGAAATTCTTGTTGCAGACCAGTATTCCGTGGCCATAGAGGTGGTGGGCGTGCTGGCAACCCCGACGCAGTATCTGTTCCCAACGGGCATGTCCGCCAATGTGGATTCCATTATTTCGCATTCACCCGCCATCTTGGTCAATCAAACGCTTTTCCCGCAGCTTCCGCCGAATCCGGATACGGCTGATGTGCCAAAGTCGCTCTTCCTGATTTCAGATTTGGACAAAGAAGAAATGATGGCGAAATACAATCGGTATGGGCAAATTCAAGCAATCAACGACATGGTGGCATCCTATGTGGAAACGTCAAACGGGCTGATTCGCTCCGAAGCGCTGCTGTTCGTGCTGTTTGTGCTGCTCGCCGCCATCGTGATTTTGAGCACTGAAGTGATTCACAGCATCCAATGCCAGAAAAACTATACAATTTACTACCTTGTGGGCATGAAGTGGCATCAATGTGTTTGGATTGAACTGACGCGGCACGGGATTCTGCTGTTCTTCATTGCGGGTTCGATTGCCCTGCTGGACAAATTCGGAGCGCTGCAAACCACATGGATGACGGACGCGCGGCGAAATATCTTCTATATCGTCCTGCTGGTCTATCTGGTGCTTGTTTTCTTCAGCACAAGCGCTTTCTTTCTATGGAAACTGCTGCACCGTGACATTATTGCATCACTGCGAAATCTGCAAGGGGGAGAATGACGTATGCTTATTGCGTTGAATGGTATCTCCAAAAGCTATCAGGCATCCCACGGCGCACCGCCCTATCAGGTGCTGAAGGACGCGAATTTGTCGATTGACAAGGGCGAAATGGTGGCGATTAAAGGCTCGTCGGGCGCGGGAAAATCGACGCTGCTTCATATCATCGGCTGCTTGGATAAGCCGACCTCCGGCAGCTATCTGCTGAATGGGCAGAATGTGTCGCAGTTATCGCTGTCCAAATTAGCGGAAATCCGCAACGCCAGTTTCGGCTTTGTCATGCAGCATTTCGCCTTGATTGAAGAGGACAGCGCCTTGCAGAACGTGGCGACACCGCTGCTGTTTGCAAAAGCAAGAAGGTCGCAGATGGATGCGCGTGCAATGGAGCAGCTGCGAAACGTCGGCATGGAGCAAATGGCGAACAAGCGGATTGCAACGCTCTCCGGCGGCGAAAAGCAGCGTGTTGCCATCGCAAGAGCAATGGTCAACAACCCGGAAATCATCTTGGCGGATGAGCCGACGGGCGCGCTGGATCGGGCAAATACAGAAAAAATCGTGCAATTGTTTCAGCAGCTGAATGAAAAGGGAAAAACGATTATCATCGTGACGCATGATGATTTTGTCGCGCAGTCCTGCCGACGCATTGTGACCATTGCAGACGGCGTTATCAAAAGTACATAACTGCATTCTATATGCGCAATACTTGACCCCGTTTCCTCTTTCCGCTATAATAGAAGCGAAGAAACGGAGGTCTTTTTGCATGGATGCACAGCGGCTTCTTTCCGCCTGCGAAGGGGCGGGCATTGACTTTTTTACCGGCGTGCCGGATTCGCAGCTAAAAGGACTTTGCGATTCCCTCTACGCCCTCTACGGCGTTCATTCGCCCCGGCACATTGTCGCGGCGAATGAGGGAAACGCGGTCGGTCTCGCCGCCGGGCATTTTCTCGCGACGGGGCGTCCCGCGCTGTGCTATATGCAGAATTCCGGGCTGGGCAATGCCGTCAATCCGCTTGCGTCGCTGATGGATGCGCAGGTGTATCAGCTGCCGTGACTGCTCGTCGTCGGCTGGCGTGGCGAACCCGGCGTGCACGATGAACCGCAGCACGTCAAGCAGGGGCAAATCACCCTGTCGCAGCTGGAGATTCTCGGCGTCCCCTACCGCATCCTCAGCAAGGATACGACGGAAGAGCAGTTTGCGGCGGATTTTGCCTTCCTGCGCGAACAATTGAATCAGCGGCAGTGCGCGGCGCTCGTCGTGCGCAAAGGCGCGCTGACCTGCTCACTCAAGCCCGCGTACGGCAACGAAAACACCCTCACCCGCGAACGGGCGGCGGAAATCATGCTGAACGCGATGAATGCGGGCGATGTGGTTGTGTCGCGAGAAGCGCGGCGAAGGGCACGAGCGTGACTTCCTGACCGTCGGGTCGATGGGACATGCAAGTATGATTGCGTTGGAAATCGCGCTGGAGAAGCCGAACCGCCGCGTTTGGTGCTTGGACGGCGACGGCGCGGCGCTGATGCACCTTGGCGCACTTCCGGTGATTGCCCAGCGCAAGCCGGTGAACCTCATCCACGTCGTCATCAACAATGCCGCGCATGAGACGGTCGGCGGGATGCCTGTGTGCGAAGGGGGATTAAGCGCGGAGAAGGTCGCATCAGCGGTCGGATACCCACGGGTGCTGAACGCGCGGGACGAATCGACGCTGGAAGCTGCCCTGCAGGAAGTGAAAGGCGCGAATCAGCTGACGATGCTGGAGGTTGCCTGTGCGGTGGGGGCGCGCGCGGATCTGGGCCGCCCGACGACGATGCCCATCCAGAACCGTGACGCGCTGATGGCATTTTTGCGGGAGGAAAAGGCATGATTGCATTGCTGCTCAATTCGGGGCTGGGGTCGCGCATGGGCGACGAAACGCGGGAGCATCCCAAGTGCATGTGCCGCCTGACCGAACAGGAAACCATCATCTCGTGGCAGGTGAAGCTGCTGCGGCGCATCGGCGTGACGGAAGCGGTGGTGACGACGGGGCATCTGGCGGATACGCTGATAGCGTATCTGGAATCGTTGGACAGCGGCATCCGCTTCCACTTCGTCCATAATCCGAAGTATCGGGAGACGAACTATATTTACAGCATGTATCTGGCGCGGAATTTGCTGCGCGGGCAGGACGTCATCAGCCTGCACGGCGATTTGGTGCTGCATCCGACGGTGATGGATGCGCTGGCGGCGTCGGGCAGAAGCGTGATGGCGGTGGATTCCACGCTGCCCCTGCCGGACAAGGACTTCAAGGCGCTGATTCAGGACGGGCGTATCCGGCGCGTAGGTGTGGACTGCTTCGACGCGGGCAGCGTGGAATGTCAGGCGGCGTACCACTGGCAAGCGGCGGATTTTTCCAGCTGGATAGACGAAATCGAGCGCTTTGTGGAGCGGGGGGACGTGAAGTGCTACGCCGAGAACGCGTTCAACGCCGTGTCAGGGGAGATTCCGCTGTACCCGCTGGAGTGTGGCGGGAGGCTCTGCGCCGAAATCGACAATCAGGCGGATCGGGAAGTTGTTTTGACTCGATTCCGTCAGGAGGTACTTTGAATGAAGCAGGTGTACATTTGCTTTTCGACGGATATTCTGCACAACGGGCATATCCGCATTTTGCAGCGCGCGGCGGAGCTGGGCGAAGTGACCGTCGGCTTGCTGACGGACGAGGTCGTCGCCAGCTACAAGCATTATCCGCTGATTCCGCTGGAGGAGCGCATCGCGATGTTTGAGGGGCTGAAGTACGTCAGCCGCGTCGTCGTGCAGGAAAGTCTGGATTATACGGACATCCTCAACCGCCTGCGCCCCGACATTGTGGTGCATGGGGATGACTGGCTCGTCGGCTATCAGGCGAATATCCGTCAAAAAGTCATTGAGACGCTCAAAGGCTGGGGCGGCGAGCTGGTGGAATTCCCCTACACGCACACCGCGACCGAGGAGACGCTTTCGACCCTTGATCAGCTGCTCTCCCTGCCGGAGACGCGCCGGAGCCGCCTCCGCCGCCTGCTGCATTACAAGCCGTGCCTGTCCGTGATGGAGGCGCACGACGGCCTGACCGGGCTGATTGTCGAAAAGACGACCGTCGAAACGCCCAAGGGCCGCCGCCAGTTCGACGCAATTTGGGTCAGCAGCTTGTGCGACTCCACCGCGAAGGGAAAACCGGATATTGAACTGGTGGACATGACCAGCCGCCTGAACACACTGGAAGAAATCATGGAAGTGACGACGAAGCCGATTATTTTGGACGGCGACACCGGCGGGCTGGTCGAGCACTTTGTCTACAACGTGCAGACGCTGGAACGCACGGGCATCAGCGCCGTCATCATCGAGGATAAGCAGGGGCTGAAGAAGAACAGCCTGTTTGGCACGGGTGCGGGACAGAAGCAGGCAAGCATCCCCGACTTCTGCGAGAAAATCACTGCGGGCAAAAACGCGCAGAAAACGAAGGACTTCATGATTATCGCGCGCTGCGAGAGCCTGATTCTGGAACAGGGCCTCGATGATGCGCTGACCCGCTGCCACGCCTACGTCAAAGCGGGCGCGGACGGCATCATGATTCACTCCAAGGCGAAAACGCCGGACGAGGTGTTCGCCTTCTGCGACGCCTTCCGCAAGGACGACCCGAAAACGCCGCTTGTCGTCGTTCCCACAACCTACAATCTGACGACGGAGGATGAACTCGCGGCGCACGGCGTGAACATCGTCATCCACGCAAACCACCTGATTCGCAGCGCCTTCCCCGCGATGCAGAAGACCGCGCAGGTGATTCTGGAGCACGGCCGCAGCCACGAAGCCGACCCGTACTGCATGTCGATTAAGGAGATTCTGACGCTGCTGCCGAATCGGTGAGTGCATCCTTCTATCGCGCCCACAGGCGCGATTCCTCCTGCAGCGGAAAAAGTCAACTCCGGTAGTGGCGACCCGAAGGGGTCAAGGGGGCGATCGGAAAGCCCCCTTGTCGCCTCCGCAGAGGCGAAACCCTCTGCAACAATACAAATCAAGCAACATAGATAAAGCAAAGCAGTTCTGCAGTCTGCTGACTGCCCCCTGCGATGCCAATCCCCGCATTGACTTTTTACCACGTCCGTGGTATAATCAACCCTGACGCTGATGTGGTGGAATGGCAGACACTGGGGACTTAAAATCCCTTGCCTTGCGGCGTGCGGGTTCGAGTCCCGCCATCAGCACGAAGAAAGCCCCGGACACTTCCTGCATCAGGAAGCACGTTCGGGGCTTTTGCTGTCATCAAAAAAACGCCAAACAGCAAGAACTGCCTGGCGGAGTAGTCGAGTAGATTACTTCTTCTGCGTGAGCTTCTTCAGGAACGCGCGGATGGAGTCGGGGTCGAACCCCTTCGTAGGTTCTTTCGGCTGGGGAATCTGCTCAGCGGTCTGCTTCGTTTCGGTCGGCGTGGCGGTATTCGTCGCAGGCATGGCTGCAACCTCCTTGTTCGTCCAGGTGGAATGATTTGGACGCATTCTTCCGCGCCCGCAAAGTATTATACGCCAACGAATCGAGAATGCAATGTGCAATCTGGGCAAAAATACGACCACGTAGAAAGCGGATTCCGCAACACCTGCACAATTTCGGCTGAACGACTGCATTTCCGCCGCCCTGATAGCAGAAAACGCGCACGGATTGCATTTTTCAGCCCGTGCGCGCGCAGGAAAAACGGTTTCGCGGGAAAACCGAAGGGAATTGTATTTGTGATGTTTTTTGTGGAGTGGCGTTTTCTTCAACACAAAAATCGCCCATCAGCAGGCTGCTGACAGGCGACCTCATTTATTCCTTCCACTCCAGCGGATATTCCGACACCACATATTCCAGCGACTTGCCGTTGTTCTTCAGCGTCGTCAGCACCGCGTCGCGCGCCGCGCCGTCGCCGAAAACCGTCGGGGTGAAGTCGTTGCGGTCAGTGCGGCTGGAAATGCGAATCGGGATGATGCGGAAGCCTTCGTTCGTGATTTCGTCGTCCCGGATGCGCCAGCGCGTCTGGAACATGAAGCTGGACATGTCGCTCGGCTTGCTGTTGCCCGCAAAGCAAAAATTGCCCAGCGAATAGCAGATGTACACACCGTTATAGTATTCAATCGGGTTCATGCGGTGGCTGTGATGCCCCAGCACAAGGTCAGCGCCGGAATCCACCGCTAAACGCCCCATCTTAATCTGATTCTGCGTGGGCGAGTAGGCCATTTCCTTGCCCCAGTGGAAGCTGACAATGACAATCGGGTACTGTTCCTTCGCGGCGGCAATGTCCTTCGGCACCTGATCCCAAAGCGTGTTGTAGCGGTCGATGCACAGGTAGCTGAGCATGGCGATTTGGATGCCCTTGACCTCCATCACGCCGACGTGCGTGCTGTTTGACCACACGATGCCCGCATCTTCAAGGTGCTGCTGCGTTTCCTCGTAGACCGCCTGACCATGGTCAAGAACGTGGTTGTTCTCCAGCGAAACCGCTTCGATGCCGTTGTCCACCAGCATGCTGACATGGTCGGGCGATGCGGAGAACAGGAACTCGTTATTGCGCTTTTCCGACGGCACATAGGTGCTGTCCGTCAGCGTGCCCTCGAAGTTGACGATGGTGAGGTCATCGGCGAGGAAAATGTCGCGGACGTTCGCAAGGGCGAAGTTGTAGTCGTTATCGTGCTTCTTCAGCTCATTCATCCAGATGCTGGTGGACTTTCGGCTGTCTCCGCCGACGGTGAAGTCCCCCGTTGCGGTCAGCGTGATGAGAATCGAACCGTCCTCCTCGTAGATGGAGACGGGCTCGTTATTCTCGTCGAGCAGGATGTCGTCTGCGTTGCCCGGCTGACTGTATGTGTTTTTGACCACATCGGGGTCAGCGTCGGAGAGAATGTCATCGAGGTCGAAGTCGTCCTCGGCGGCAACGAGTCCGGGGAGCAGCAGGAGCATCAGCAGCAGGGCTGTTATTCGGCGCATTTTGGAACCTCCATGGTAAAGTAGTAGCCTTTTTTGCGGAAAACTGGGTTTTCCCAATAAGCACGCGGGAGAAGTATGCAAGTGTGCTCAACTCAATCGCGAAAAAGGGTCAAGGGAGGAACTCCCTTGCAGGGTGCAGGGACAGAGTCCCTGCTGGGGTCAAGGGGCAACGCCCCTTGGGTTTCCCTTACTTCCCGCACTTGTCGACAAACTCGCTCATGCGCTCAAGCGCAATGTTCAGCTTCTCCACGCCCGTAGCATAGGAGCAGCGGATGTGTCCCTCGCCGCACTCGCCAAACGCAGTGCCGGGGACAGTCGCGATTTTGTACTCGTTCAGCAGCCGCTCACAGAACGTCTCGCTGTCCAAGCCCGTCTTTTTGATGCTGGGGAAAACGTAGAATGCGCCCAGCGGCTCGAAGCAGTCCAACCCCATCTTGCGGAAGGAATCCACCATCAGGCGGCGGCGGCGGTCGTAGCTGTCGCGCATCCGGCGCACATCCTCATAGTCGTTCGCGCGCCCGGCCTGCAAGGCTTCCAATGCGGCAACCTGCCCCATGCGCGGCGCGCAGAGAATCGAATACTGATGGATTTTCAGCATGACCGACAGGATTTCCTTCGGCCCGCAGGCGTAGCCCACGCGCCAGCCTGTCATTGCAAACGCCTTCGAGAAGCCGTTGAGCGTGATGGTGTACTGCCACATGTCCGGCAGGGACGCGAAGGAGATGTGCGTGCGGTCGCCGTAGGTCAATTCGCCGTAGATTTCGTCGCTGATGACCAGAATCCCCGTTTCGCGGACGACCTGCGCGATTTTCTCCAAGTCGGCTTTCTCCATGATGCCGCCGGTGGGGTTGTTCGGGTAGGGGAGAATCAGACACTTTGTGCGCGGCGTGATGGCAGCGCGGAGGGCTTCGGGAGTCAGGCGGAACTCGGTGTCCGCCGTCGTCTCCACGCCGACTGGCGTGCCGCCCGCGAAAATCACCGACGGGCTGTACGAAACATAGCTCGGCTGCGGCACAAGTACCTCGTCGCCCGGCCCAACCAGTGCGCGCAGGGCAATATCAATCGCCTCCGACGCGCCGACTGTCACCATGATTTCGGTCTTGGGGTCGTAGTCGGTGTGGAAGCGCTCGGAGAGGTACTCGCTGATTTCCCTGCACAATTCCGGCAGACCGCGGT
>OGDF01006308.1_pt1 | contig 11873 bp, 4 predicted proteins | sample 1570141 | NCBI WGS metagenome assembly OGDF01 (sample SAMEA4370581, study PRJEB24528) | human gut metagenome | reverse complement strand
CATTTGTGAAGAACTCGCAAACGGCAGAAACGGTGGGGCACGGCAATGAAATTGGCATCCGCATAATGAAAAGCGGAGAAAAAGCCAAGGATGGCCGCAAAGGGCCATCCTTGGCTTTTTCTCCGTTTTGTTGTGTTGTCTGGTCGCATGGTTAGGTGGCCTCTCGAATATCTCCAGAGGCCAATGTGTTCCGGGAACTCCGCTTCCTATATCAGCGTTCTCTATATTCTGGCGCCTCCATTATCCTCCCATACCACTGCCGAGATCATAGCCAAGGTCACAGGTATAGCGCCACTCCACGACGTCGCCGTCCTTCACCTGGTAGCGGGAGCAGCCGTAGTTGGGATACCAGCCGTTGACGTTGTACATCCAGCCGGACAAACTGCCCACGTCGAACTCATAGAGGTTATTGATCCCCTCTACATAGGCGCTGTTATATACCGGAGTCCAGTTGGATTCCATGTGGATGGCGTTGTCCCGACATACCCGCTGGAGAACATCGAATACGCTCTCGCCCTCGCTGAACTCCACCTCCGTGGCGGGAAAAACAATGCCGTCCTCCGGCACGAGGAACTTCTTGTTCTCCACGCACTTGTCCATGTTGTCCAGAATGGTCTCGCAAGAGATGGAGAAAGTACAGGTGTGGGTCGTAGTGGTATCCACCGTCGTATCCTGCGGCTCTACCGGCGTAGGTTTGCCCTCCGGCACAGGGTCGGTCATGTACTGATCCTTGTTTTCTGTATCCTCCGGCTGCACAGGAGCAGCGCCGCAGGCGGTACAGAAGAGCAGGAATACCGCCAGCAGCAATGCCGCTGCGCATCTGTGCTTCGTACCCATGTCACTGCTCCCTCTTGATGCGGCGGTAGCGGCGCACCATGGCAAACGCCAGTATGGCCACTACGATAACCGCCAGCAAGATCGCGCCCAGCGGCGTTTCCGTCAGGGCGGCGCCCACCACCTCGAACACGCTGCTGCCCTTGCCGTCGGGGCCGAATGTGCCGTCCTCGGCGGCTTGGAGGTAGGTCAGGGCGGAAACGGCAGCAGAAGCATCCATGACCGGATCGGCGTAGACCGGCAGGCTGCCCAAATCATCCAGCGGCGCTTCCACCTCGAAGCTGGAAAGAAAGCCCACTCTGTCTACATAAAAGGTCTTCATGGCGTCCGCCGCGGTATTTCCGTTTTTCACGAAGCGAGGGTCGTCCAGAGATATTCCCAGCGCTTCCATCATTTCCAGCACGGCGAGCGTTGCCTCGCCGTTTGAAGTACCGGTCATACCCGGAAAGCTGCCATCCGAAAGCTGTACGGAGGACAGGTATTCAATGGCACGGTCTATCGCCTTGGAAATGTACTCCTTGTCCGCGTGGGGAGCAAGGGCGGTGACATTCTCGGCAGTGTACTGCACATAATCCCGGAGTATCGGGGTAACTATCCCGCTATAGCTTGCGTAAGGGTCAAATTGCCCGTCTGCCGTCTGATATTGCAGTATACCGGCGGCGTACTTGTCCACGACCGTATCCGCGTCCACGCCGCGCTTACGCCACATAGACGCATCTACCGAGTCAAAATCCATCAGCGCCTCTCTGTATTCCGCAGTGTCCATGGCAGAGAGATTTGTCAACGGTGCCAAAAAGTCCATGCCGTTTACGTCTGCAGGATCCATATCCAGCGCTTTCATGGCCTGCACCAGAACCGGCGAGTAGGTGTTCGCCTTGCGTCCCATCAGATATTCGCCGCTGGCTCCCGACAGCATCTCAACAAGGCTTTCCAGCTGTGCACGTTGCTCCTCCGGCAGCTTACCGCCGCCGGCTTCGGACATGGATAAGATCTCCTTGGCCAAATGGCTTAGAGCACCCTCGGAAACGATCGTGCTGTTTCCATCCCCGTAATACCCCTCTGCCAGCTTCTGTGCATAATCCGCAGACTGCGCCTGTAAAAGTTCACTGTAATCTATGGCATTGTCTTGACGGTTTCCCTTTTCCGGCGTGCTTGCGGACGGTGTTCCCGCCACAGCCACTGCCGGTCTGACACTACAAAGCCCTATAAGTCCCGCTTCGTTTATGTAGGTTCGCCGTTCCACAGCCTTGCCGCGGTCATCCGGGGCATCCGGATCGGACATCAACGATGAGCTGGAGGCGTACCAAGCATCCCCTGATCCGCGGTACCCCCAAAGAATATCATGTCGGTAGAACCCCTGTCCCGGCGCGGGGGCACCGTCAAAATAGCTCTCCTGATACCAGTCCATCATGCCGTCCAGCACGGTGTGGCCGTTCTTTACAAATCGCCCGTCGTCAGGGGAGATATCCAGCGCCGCCAGCATTTCCAACACGGCGGCATCCTCCTCCACGTCCTCCTCGCCGTACCTGAGAAAGCCACCGCTGTCCAGCTGCTGCATCGAGAGATAGCTTACCGCCTTTTCTATGGCGGCCCTGACCTCCGGACGGCTCTGGTAAGGCGCCAGCGCCTGCGCGGACTTTGCCGTCAGCAGGATGTAGTCGAACCGGTCCGGCTCGGCAGCCACGCCCTTTTGCTTCAGCTCGGCAGGCCATGGGGAGGTATAGCGAAACTCGCCGCTGTCCTGCTGCCGTGCCAGCGCCTCGGCGATCAGCGTTTCCCGCAGCGCGTCGAACGCCTCCGTTCTGCCCGCATCGCCTGCCGCGTCCAGATCCAGCAGCATATCCAGCCTGTCCTCGTCCGCCTCCACCATCTCCGGCCGCCGCAGCGGCTCCAGCAGGTCGTGACCGGCGAGATCCGTCACGTCCAGCCCCATGGCCGCCACCGTGCGGAGCGCGCCGGGGATATAGGCGTACCTGCCCCGCTGCTCCGCCAGCGCCAGCCAGTCTGCCAGCGCCTGCAAATACTCGTTGTAGAAGCCCTCCGGCACGTCGGCGCCGGAGGCCCACAGCGCGTACACCGCCTTGGCGTTGGTTTCCTGCCGTGCGGCGGATAGGTAGTCCCTGCTCTCGCTGACGGAGTCCGCCACCAGTCCGGACACCGTTTGGTACGCCGCCTCCAGCTCCGCTGTCCAGCCGTCCCATGCAGGCGCGGCCTGCGCCGTCACCGGCAGCAGCAGGATCACAGCCAGCAACGCGGTCAGCAGCCGCGTCAGTTGTCGTTTCATTTGCTCTCCCTCCTGCGGCGGACGAGGATGCTGCCGCCGATCATCACCACTGCCGCGCCGCCGATGCACAGCAGCAGCGTCCGCTGCGCCGCGTCCGTCTGCGCCTTTACCGCCAGCACCGCATCCCAGCTCTCCACCAGCTCCCTGTCGTGTTCAGACAGCGCGCGGTACCGCTTCACGATACCGTCCACGATGGGCTTTTCCTTCAAGCCGGCGTCGGTCATAGGCAATATCTCCGCGGCGATATCCGCGTTCAGGCTCTCGATCTCCGCGTACAGCGCGTCGATCTTCTCCTGCGCCGCCGTCAGCTTCTCCATGTACCTGTCATAGCCGTCAAATTCACGGCTCATCTTCAGCCGCTCCAGCAGGAAGGCCACCTCCTCCGCGTCCTCCGTGGACAGCGCGTCGGGCAGCGCGTCCACGCGGCTTTGCAGCTCCTGCGTAAACTCATAGCTGCCGGCGAAGGACACCTCGCTCTCCTCCGGCGTCAGTATCTTGGAGGATACGCCGCCGGGGCGGAAGTCGTACAGCGGGCTCATGCCCTGCGCCTGCCGCCACACGGACACCAGCGCCAGTAGCGCCTGATCCGTGGCCATGCTGTCGCTCTCCCCGGGTACGGCGGAGGGATTACCCTCATCCAGCTCGTAGGAGTGGGCGAAGCCGCCGTCCTCCTGTTGGTAGTAGAACAGCGCGTCCAGCAGGTTCAGTCCGTTCTTCACAAAGCGGGGGTCGTTCTGCGGGTCGATGCCCACGCTGCACAGGGAGATGATGACCTGCGAGGTGGACTCGGAGTTCCGCGTGCCCCAGCTGCGGAAATCCGCCGTGTCCAGCTGGAGCTGCGACAGGCGCTCCAGCGCTCTGTCCACAGGGTCCTTCACATTCAGGGTGGAGGTGCGGTAGTACGGCCCCATGGACTGTATGGCCATGGCCGTGATGTCCGGATCGGCGGTGCTGCCCTGCGCCACCCGCAGGTTAAAGCCGTCGTCGCTGAGCTGATAGGACAGGATGGTCTTTACCAGCTCCGTGCGGGTATAGCTGGCGCCTGCGGGGATGGTATACTTCATGCTGTCCAGCGTGATCAATCCCCAGAGCCAGCCGTTCAGCCCCTGCCGTCCCAGATCCGCCGTTTTGCCCCGGTCGTACACGCCGTCGGCGATCAGGTTGATATCCGCGCCGTTTTCATCCCTGCCGAAGTGGGTGGGGTCGCCGCCGCACGCCAGCACCGCCAGCGCGATGCGGTGCCATTCCGTCGCCTTCGTTCTGTCCAGCTTGTCCGGCTCGCGGTATTTCTGCTCCACATACGTTCTCAGCGCCGCCAGATAGCTGTCGTAGTCGTCCTCCGCGCCGTAGCGGGACAGCCCGATGGGCAGCCAGTCGGCGGCGGTGCTGCCGGCATAGGTCAGCAGCTCGCCGCTCAGCAGCGGCTGACCCTCCGCCACGCCCTGCTGCGCCCGCTTCCACGCCAATATGCCGTCGATGGCCTCGGTGATGTCCGACACGCTGTATTTCCCCTTGGGCACCACCTGACGCTGGTTGGTCTTTGCCGCCGCGTCTGCCTGCTGCTGCGTCATGGGCGTGACGCTGATGGTCACGTCACCGGTGAAGGTGCCGTCCTTGAACTGCACGCGGCCGAGGATGTTGGAGCCCTCCACCGGCGTGATATTGCCCCACGTCTCCTCGCTCCATTGGGCATCCCTGCCGATCTGGATCTCCACCGTACCGGTGAAGAAGTCGGGATGCTCCAGCGTGACCGACTGCACATAGTACATCCCATTGATGGAGATACCGCAGGCAGCTTCATCCTCTTTGTTTTTGCCCACAGCCAGCGACACACGGGCGACCTTATTTGTGGGCAGGGTATGCCCTTCGTTGGCCGTCAGGTTCAGCACATCTGCGCTGTCTACGCCCACTTTCTCAAACACCCAATAGGGCAGATTATTCCCTGTTGGGGCGTTGACGGAGATGCTGTATCCCGCCGCGTAAGCTGCCGGTATCATGCCCAATACCAGCACCAGCGCCAGCAGAAACGCCGTCAAATTTCGCACTTTCCTTCTCACAGAGGCATCCCTCCCGTTTCCGTTTATATAGCCGTATTCGCGTGGACGGAAATCCCGCCCACGCGAATCGGCAGACTGCTCCTTAACGAGCCGTCTTTTTACTTATTTCTTGCTGGCCACATCGTCACGCTCATCGCGCTTGACCTTGTGGTAGCGGCGCACCGCGCCCACGATGACCAAGGCTGCAACCACGGCCACGATGCTCCAGACGATGATGGGATTCTCCCGCACCACCGTGCCGATGACCTCCCACACGGAGTTGCCGCCGCCGCTGACGCCGCCCTCGGCCTCCTGACCGTCCGGCACATCCTCCGGGGCTTCGGAGGTCTGGGTGTCGTCGGTATCGGTGTCAGGTTCTTCCGCGTTCTCGGACAGGCTCTCCATCGTCACCTGCTGGGCATCCAGCCACACCGGGAAGGTCAGGGACGTGCCGCTGCTCTCCCAGTTGGTATACAGACGCTCCGTCAAGTTCAGCAGGCTGTCGGTGTACTGTGCAAGGATCTCCTCCACTGTGCCGCTGGCCATACCGCTGCCGGTGGTCAGCCACGTACTGAAGGTCGCCTCGCTGCCGGTATCCATGTAGCGCTGGAGCGCCTTGCCGATGATGTCGCCGTTCTTGCTGTTCAGGCCACTGTGTTCGTTCAAGCTGGCCAGCAGCAGCGCTGCCAGACCCTTGGCCTCGTCGGTATCCTTGGACTTAGCCGCTGCGGCCATGTTGTCCAGGCTGTTGGTGATAAACGCACGCAGCACGCTGGGGGAAGCCTGCAGCCACTGGGCGAAGGTCTTACCGCCGCCGTTAGCGCCCCACTCGGCGTAAGCGGCCAGCACCAGGCCCTTGATGTTGTACTCCACATCCATATTCAGGCCGTCTTGCAGGCCCTCATCGTCCTCATCGCCTGCGCCGTCGCCGGTATCTGTGCCGCTGCCATCGCCGTTACCGCCGCTGCCGCCAGTGCCGCCGCCGCTGCCGCCGCTGCCGGCGCTGGCAAAGGTGGCCACGACCTTTGCGTTGGCCGCGCCCAGCGCAAAGCTGCCGGGATTGGCAAGGTCAGCGGTCGTGCCGGTGCTCATCAGATCCAGCGTCAGGCTCTTGAGCGCATAGCTGCTGTCCTTGGGCGTGGCGGTGACGGTCACCTTGGTGCCACTGGGTCCATAGACCGCGTTGTCCGCGTCGCCGGTGCGGCCATCGCCGCGCTTGATGGTCACCGTGCCGCCGGTGCCGCACTCGGCCTTGGCACGGTAGTAGCTGGTGGAAGTCCCCTCACCGATGGGAACAGGATAGTTGTTCGCGCCCTGCGTCCAGTAGTTCTTGTGGGCATTGACGCCGCCGTCCACGCCCCACGCCACCTTGCCGCTGGCAAAGTCGTCTGCGCTGGCCCACTCGCCGACGCTGGAAACGGAGTCCTTCTTGTCCGCCAGATAGTAGCTGTCGGACACATTTTTCTCTTTCAGCTCGGTGGGCGCAAGGCCGATATTGGCGCCCGGGACATAGCTGAAGGAATTGCTGACCTGATTATGCGCACCCCAGCCGTAGAGGATGCCGAAGGCCCTGACAGACGTGCTCGCCTCGACCTTTCCGGTGTTCCAGCAGAATTCCGCCACGCCGCCGTAGCCGCCGTTGGTAAGGATACCCGCCGCATAGTCCGTGCCGGTAATCGCGCCTGTATTGCTACAGTTCGTTGCCTTGCTGCCATTGACGCAGATGCCCGCAGCCTGCTGGCCGGTCACAGCGCCGCTGTTGCTGCACCGCTCATAGCTTCCGCCCGCCGCAATGCCGGAGGCGTACCCCTGTGGCGCAGATATGCTTCCGTTGTTGGTGCAGTCTGTGTAGGAGCCGTAGCTATGTGTTTCATTCCCAGTCATTCCGCCTGCGGTTCTTTTGCCGACTACCTTAGCGCTGTTGGTACAACCCGCTAAAACGTGATCCTGAAGGTTGCTGTATCCCATACCGGCCAGTCCGCCTGCATAACTGCCGGTCACGGAGCCGCCCCTGTTGTGGCAGTTTGTCATTGCGACGCGTCCTCTGCCCAGAAGGCCGCCCGAGCCAGATCTGCCGCCGCTGACCGTCAGGTTTTCAGCAACGACATTACGCAGCTCCAGCGCAGTTTCGCCCTCTACAGCCGCCACAAGGCCACCGCTGCATGACGTCCCGCTGCTCGTAAACTTCACGCTGCCGTTTTTCAGCGTCAGATCCCGCATCGTCATGGGCACACCGTAAGTACCTCGCACGCTGCCGAAAAGTCCTGCCCATTGCCTGTCTGTTTCCACCTTCAGCCCGCTGATGGTCTTGCCGCCGCCGTCCAGACTGCCGCCGAAGGAATGGAGGGCATCGATGCCGATGGGCGTCCACAGCTCGTTGTTCAGATCGATGTTATTGGTCAGCCTGAACCACTTGCCGGTGTAGCTGAAGCCGTTTTCATTGACCTGCGTTTGCAGGGCAGTCAGCTTACCGACATCGGGAATCTCATAGGGAGCAGCTTCCGTGCCGCTGCCCGCCCATATCGGCGACCACACGGCATAGAGCGTCAGGCTCTTGTTCTTCTCCACCGAAACCGTTTTACCGGCATCATAGCTGTTATCCTCCGTTTTCGCATGGGGGTTCGTGCTCCAGCCGAGGAATGTGCCGTTCTCGTGCTTGAAGCCCAACTCCGTATCGGACTTAATGGTGAAGCTTCCGGTATCGCCTTCGACCCGCTGCTGCTCCGTTACAGCCGCTCCTTCGCCGCCGTTAGGATCATAGACAAGGGTGATCACGCCCTCCACGCCGGGTTCGAAGCTGCCGTCCCAGCGCGTGATGTGCACGGGGTTATTGGGCGCGTCCTGCTTGTTGATCCACTCGATATATGTGCCTCTGTTCTCATTCAGCACGTTCACCAGCACATCGTCGCCCACCTTATACACGGTCTTGCCGTCCTCGGTGGTGGCGGTGATTTCCTGTTCAGCTCCACTGTTGACATACTTAGCCGTCTCCTTGCCGTTCAGCTTGCAGAGGTAGTAGCTGTTGGCCCCCTTGCGGTTACTGATGCCGTAGGCACTGCCTTCCGCGCCGGTCACGTCACCCAGGTTGTAGCTGTTGGCCACGTTGCCATTGCCCGAAATGCCGCCCGTCACATATTTATTCTTATCGGTTGCACCAGTGACACTCCCGTTGTTATAGCAGTTTGTTGCAGCTCCGTATCCGACAATACCGCCGGTATATATGTTTTTCTTGGTCGTTCCAGAAGCGTTTACACTGCCGGTATTCCAGCAGAGATTTGCTGCACTGCCGACATATCCGGCTACGCCACCAATGTAACACTTATTCTTAATGTTATCTACGGTTATCGTTCCTTCTTTTAAGCAGTTGGAAATCGCACCTTGAACTTTACCCGCCACACCGCCGTATGCCATGCCGTTGGTGGTGCTGTTTGCCGCATCGACTTTAACATCAATATTACTGCGGCAAAAACGGATTTCACTTCCGGCTGCAGTCGTACCGACAATTCCGCCCACATTATTTATCTTGCCGTCTGCCTTCACTGATCCCGATACGGCAAGGCTCAATATTTTGCCAGTCGAATCCAGTTTTTCAAACATTCCCGCAGTCTTTGAATTTGAGTCATCATCTGTGTAGTTTACATTCAAGCCTTTGATCTCATGGCTCATGCCATTAAATTCACCCGCGAAACTTGGGATAGGCTTCCATTCGCTATTTTCCAGATCAATGCTATTACCCAACGACAGAGTCCATCCATCAAAATTCTTGGATTCGCCATCAATACTTCCATTGGCCAGCAGGCAGAAACCCATCAATTCGTCAGCACTCTTGAGAACGTAGTTTTTTTCCTTCCCAGCGCTTTCATACCAGCGAATGTCGGCCTTGACCAGTGAATAGGTATACTCCACATTACTGCCGGTTATACGAAGACAGTAGTCTGTTCCTCCCACTTGTGTTGCCGCAGGAGCAAATACGATTTGATATCCTGTCGGCGCGGTGAATGTGACCGGCACATCAGACACACCTTCGGGATAGCCGCTTGCTGCATAGTAGTATTGGTTTCCGGCGGCATCGGTCAGCGCCTTTTTGTCGCTGTCATTGCCGAGTGTGACCTTCACCCCTTCAGGCAGTTTTTCCGGTTTGGTCAGCTTCAACTCACTCGCCACCGCCATTGTCATAGAACTGCGTCCCAACTGCGGCATTTTTTCAGTTTTGGTCGTGTCATATACCCAAACGGAAGAAGATGCCCCCAGTTCATACGCCACACGGCCCAGCTTAAACTCATCCACTGTACGCGCGCCGGTGTCACTTTCTGCGCCGAAGGAGGAAGTCTCCGCCAAATAGAAGCAATTCTTCACCGTGCCGCTGCCGCCCACGGCAGGAGTATTTTTGCTGTCTGCATTGTAGTAATAGCAGCTGCTTACCGTGCCGCTGTTCTGCCCCACCAAACCGCCGGCGCTGCCGGTCACCTTGGCGGTAGACATACAATACTGCACCGTGCCGGACTCCAATGTACCCACAATCCGACCTGCGCCGCCGTCAATGGTCACATACTGTATGATGCCATTTACCACGCCAAACAGGTCACCATTCAGGCCAGAAATGGTATAGTAGGTACTACCGTTTCTGCCGTTGAATGTCCCCCTAAACGAGTTTGTCTCTGTGCCGATAGATTCCCAATCGCTGATTTGGTTCAGATTAACGTTTTCATTGAGGTAGACTGTTTTCCCTCGGAAATCAATTCCTTTGTTAACCAGTACAGCAAACAACCGGAATACTTCTTCCGCAGAAGCTGTTTTCTGCTGTCCGTTCTCCGTATAAATCGTAGTTTGGATTGCAAACCCATTTCCCTGATAATACCAAGCCCTTTCCAAAGCGCTGGCTGTGAATTCAGCATCGGTTCCGTAGTACAGCGTCACCGTTTTGCCGCCTTCGTTCGCCTTATAAGGCACGGATATCTTCGTCAGAGACTCTTTACTATAGGTTTCTTTCGAGTTATCTGTGACATAATAGGCATCATCATTTTCACAGATCAGTTTCACCTCGGTATCCTTCGCCACAAGATAAGCGTCCACGCCGGATGTGCTGCCGTCGTTGAGCTTCACCTTTCCGTTTAATTCTGAGTTTTTGACAAACGGTTCCACTTTGACAAGCACCAAATCGTTTGCATCCTGTGCCGAGAATACGGGATATGGCTTAGAATCCTCACTGGCATCAGTTCCCCATAGCTTTAATCCGTTCTTAAATGCATAAGTATTCAGCACCTTTACCGCCGCTTCAGAAAAATTTGTTGTATCAATTTTTTCTCCAGTACCCGCAACGGTGCCAGTCATATTGCAACAACAACTCAAGCTCAATACTGAATCAGAAGATCCAAACACACCCAGTGGAGACGCACCATCAGTATTCGTGCAGAAATACCAGCAATTAACAGCCTTACCGTTACCCACTACGCCACCATTGAAAGCCCCAGGGACATTAACATACGGCTTTTGTCCCATTTTCTTGGTATATCCCTGTACCTTTACCGTACCTGCAAAGCCACAACTTTGTATAACACCTGAGTTGCTGCCTACGATACCGCCGGTTCCTTTTATAGCCAGAGCTATACTGTTACTCGGGCCTTTCTCATTATTCGTAATCGTTACATTTCCTGTAACAATAATATTCTTGATCGTTCCAGAGTTATTGCCAAACAGCCCTTTATACAAAACGGTATTGGCTTTCCAACTCCCTGTCTCATTAATATGTAACCCCTCAATGGTGTGGCCATTGCCATCGAACATACCCGCAAAAGCATGGGTTGCATCGCCAATGGGTGTCCAACTCACCTCAGAGGTACCGTTTTCATTTGCAGGATAGCACACGCCGGATAGGACTATATTGTCTTCCAGCATAATGGTCTTGCCAGAGAAAGTCTCCGTACCGTCATTCACCAGCTGTGCAAGGCCGAGCAGATCCGCCGCGCTGTTGATGGTGAACTCCGTAGCATTTCCATTTGCTGCAATAGTCTCGGTATACCATGCAGTACTTGGCTGGACTGTCACGGGAGTAGTACCCTCTCCCTCCAGCGTATCGATCTCCTCAGACGGCTCCTCGGTGGGCTGCTCGTCCTTGTTGTCCTCGTCCTTCTTATCCTCGGCAGGATTTTCCTCGCCCTTATTATCCTCAGCGGGCTTGTTGGCATCGCCTTCGCCCTCACCGGGGTTCTTATCTTCGTCACCGGGGTTGGTGGGCTGCTCGTCCTTGCCGTCCTCGGTGTTCTTATCCACGTCATCCTTACCCTCGGTGTCCCCGCCGGGGTTGGTGTCAGCCGGGTTCGTATCGCCCTCTACGATGGTCGTGCTGCTGCCGTCCACCACCTCCGTAGCAAAGGCCGCGGGGGTCACCAGCGTCAGCGTGAGCACCATGCTCATCAGCAGGCTCACGATGCGCCGGGACAGATTGCTTGTCCGTTTCTTCATGTGATTTGCTCCTCTCATTGTTGAACGTATCTATGTAAAAACTATTTAGTTACCGCTTTTCGGCATTACCACATACAGCTTGCCGGTCTCCGGGTCTTCGTACACCGTGCCCTTCTGCTCAAAGCTGCTGGAGGACTGGATGTCCTGCTCCATCTCCTCCGCGTTGTCCAGCTCCTGCATCTGCTCCCGCTGGAGGATCTCCACGCGGGTCTTGCTCAGATCCACGTTCCAGTTCAGTATGACCGCCGCCATCAGCC
>OGDF01006307.1_pt1 | contig 11875 bp, 9 predicted proteins | sample 1570141 | NCBI WGS metagenome assembly OGDF01 (sample SAMEA4370581, study PRJEB24528) | human gut metagenome | reverse complement strand
CTTGCAATCGGACTTGGCTGGATGTCCGTTATATGAGCGGAGTTCATTGCGACCAGTGCCGGATTCGGCTACTGTATGGTGGAAGCTCAGGGTAAGATGCAGACTGAGAGAGTCATTGCTTACATGATCATCGCAGGTCTTATCGGATTCCTGATCGATACAATTATGGTTCTCGCTGAGAAAGTACTTCTCAGATGGAGAGCTCAATAGATAACATCAAAAGGCATGGACACCAGATTGCCTGTTATCTATCTGATGCCAGAATTTAAAATGCAAAACAAACTACAGGCATCAAATTCTTGAATGTTTTTTACATTTGTATATGAAGAAAGAAGCGTATTTCTATCAACTGAAATACGCTTCTTTCTTTTTATACATTCTTAATTATGGTAAACCCTGCAGGGGGCGCAGGCTTTTCTATAAAAGATAATCCTATTAAAATATTATCCTGAAATCTTCTGGCATTGCTGCCTGATAGATTTGATCGCACTTGTAATAGGAAGGGTCATAATCCGGTCTTTGTGATACAAAAGATAAATCTGTCTCTCTGTATTCACATTCGGAAATTCAAACTTCAATAATTTCCCTAATGCCAGAGAATCCTGAATTGCCAGACTACTTACAAATGCAATTCCCATTCCTTCTTCTACACTTCTCCGGACCAGATCAGAAGATTCTGCCTGCATGGCTATCTTCAACGGCTTTGCATGCAGATTCAGTGCTTTCTCAATACTTTCATACGCAAGCTTTGTTCCGCTTCCTGATTCCCGCATAACAAATGTCTCTCTCTTCAGCCTATCAAGCGGAAACACACCGTTCATGCTCCGATATTCTTCTGTATTCGGTGTTGCAAGAACAATCTGATCTTTCAGAAGCGGCATACACATACATTTCTCATGATTGGTACGGATACTCCCTATTCCAAGATCTGCTTCAAATCTTAAGACCGACTGGATCACCTGACTGCTGTCTCCCTCCAGCATACGATAATCAATCTCGGGATATTTAAGTCTTGTCTGTTTCAAAATTCCAGGAAGAATATAATTTCCCGGAACTGATGAAGCAGCGATCGTTACAGTTCCTTTTACCTTTGCTTCCGTCTTATTCAAATGTGCCAGCGCCTCATTTTCTGTCTCAAGAAGCCTGACTGCATATGGATAAAACAGAACTCCCTCTTCTGACAATATCACATCTTTTGTTGATCTAACCAAAAGCTGGACTCCCAATTCCGCTTCCAGTTGCTTGATGTGAGTACTGATCGTCGGCTGTGAGACAAATGCTTTTTTCGCAGCAACAGAAAAGCTCTTACAGTTGACGACATTAATAAAACTTCTTATGTAATCCAATCTCATTATTATCTTTTTCCTCTTTTCCTCATGTCATACTTAAAATTGTAACTATATTTTAAATCTTTTTTTACAAAATGTCGAATTGATTGTTCTCATAGTCTTATCGAACCTGTCTATTTTATTAACATTTCCAATAATTCTGTATATTTTTATCAAGATTATTAATATTCCTTTATATATCTTTTCATTTAATCAGACGTCTGCTATTATAATCACATAATTATTAACAATTATTAATATTTGTTTTTCAGGAGGAAAAAGAACATGAAAAAAAGACTTGTATCTGTACTTCTTGTGATGGCTCTCCTTGTTCCTACCGTAACAGCTTGTCACGATAGCAGCAAAGATAACCAGGCAACAAAAGATGTACAGGAAACTGGATATGATCCAGAAGAAGCAGCCAAGAAATTCGACTTTGGCGAATTATCCGATGAAGATAAGAACTACACCATCGAGATGGGATATTTCAACTGTGACCATATGGTCGGTGCTATCATCGGTGAAAAGGCTGGTATTTACAAAGCTTTAGGACTGAATGTAAATGTAACAAAATCCGGCGAGACATTAAAAGCCCTCACAAGCGGTGCTATGGACGTTGGATACACAGGTATCGAAGGTGCAATCCGTGCAGTAAACCAGGGTGCTCCATTCTCAATGGCTGCTGCAAACCATATGGGTGGATCACGTTACCTCGTAGTAAGCAATGACATCACAGAGCCTTCTCAGTTAGTTGGAAAGACAATTGCAATGTCATCAGAAATCAACCCAGAGTGGCTGACATGGTCTGAGAAGCTTGGAATTCCGGCTGATGCTTCCAGCTACAATACAGTAGACATGGGATCTCAGGATGCTATGTTCGCACTGAAAGCCGGACAGATCGATGCATTCACATGCTGTGACCCTTACGCTTCCATCGCTGAATTCGAAGGATTTGGTCATATTATGGGAATCGGCTGGGGCGGAGCTAATGTTGACTCTGACGCTACTGCTGATACATGGGGACTTTGCTGTATCTATGCTATGTCCAATGACTTTAAAGAGAAACACCCAGAGCTTGCAAGACGTCTTGTATACGCTCATGAGATGGCTCTTGAATACATGTACACACATCCATACAATGCAGCTATGATGTTCGCAGATGGATTTGACGTTGATCCTTATGTAGCTCTTCGTACCATCTATATGAAGACAGTTGCTGAGGGACGTACGCTTACATGGCACTTCTCCGAGAAGAACATTGAGAATTTTGAGAACTATTATACACAGTATCCACAGATTCCGGAAGAAGAGATTCCTCGTGTCAGTGACGTAAGTAAATTCATGACAACAGATATTTCAAAAGATGCTGGTGTTGATGATTTTGATGAATTTATCAAGAAGAACGTTGATGACAAGTTCCCACTTGGTATGACATTCGAAGACTGGTACAACGAAGCTAAAAAGGTTGATGATATCTCTGATGAGGAAGCAGTAGATATCTCCAAGACAGCTACATCTTACTTAAATAAAGACCTGAAAGATCGTCAGGCATATGAATAAAATATACTTTTAAACAAGTATTCATGAAAGAGCAGCCACAATTGTGGCTGCTCTTTTTAAGTAATAAACTATTATTCAGAATCGTCTACTCTTGGAAAATTCATAATAAATGTTGTTCCTTTTTCCTCTTCACTCTGCACCTGTATCCAGCCTCCATGTTCTTCTACCATACGTTTCACTACAGTCAGGCCAATTCCAGTTCCTTTCCCATCTTTTTTCGTTGTAAAAAACGGTTCAAACACATGTTTTCGAAGGTCTTTTGGAATGCCACAGCCATTATCTTCTACCACAAGCCTTACCGTTTGGTCATCATCTACACTTAATCCAAACTGAAGTTTTATGCGTCCTTTTTTATCCCCGATCGCATGGATAGCATTCGTTACCAGATTCAGTATGATCTGATTCAGTGCTCCCACCTGACCTTTTATATAATAAGATGTACTGCATACAGATGTCTCAAATTTAATATTCTCCGGAATCAGCCTGCTTACAATACTGATACTGCTCTCCACGGCAAATGTGGCATTATACTCTGATAATACTCTCTCTGCTCTTCCCTGTCTGCTGTAATCCAGAAGCTGTTTTGCCAGTTCTTCACATCTTTTTGCTGATATATTTAATTCATAGACCTCTTCCGGCATCTCTTGCACGACCGTGTCATTATCTGATAACAGTTCACTATATAACACAATCGGAGTCATAAGATTATTAAACTCATGTGCCAGCGCTCCTGTTAGAAATGTCATCGTTTTCGAATGATTATATTTCTGCATCAGACTTTCCTGATTCTTCATTGCTTCATTTGCCTCATTGAGTTCTTTTTCATGCGCCAGTGCAATCTTAAGCTTCTCTTCTTCTTTTTGCTGCTGTAAGATCCGATATCCGAAAATTCCGACCCAGATCAAAATCAGCACACCAAATAATGACAAATAAAAAGCAATCTTCACAATCGGTGCAGTAATATCCCTGTAATCTTCCACCACGCAAAGCACGAATTGAACCCCATTGAAATCAACGGTATTGTATGCCACAAGTTTCTGAGTCTTCTTTGGCGAGCCGCCTTCTACTTCATAAGACCATACAACTTCACAGCCGGATACATCTTTACTTGAAAATGAGATTTCTTCTTTTTCATTTCTTGCATCTGCCATGACTGTTGTACCATCAATATCTTTTACAATACAGTATCCCTGATTACCCACATTAAGATTAGAAAGATCCTGTTCTCCTTCATAAATCTCATCCAGATTCAATTCAATCTGAACATATCCCGCAATGCTGCGGTTCATATAGACTGCTTTTGTCAGATAAAGTACATATCCTCCGCTATATGTTTTCCTTATTGGTCCTGCAATAACGTGTCCTGGATTTTTTCCTGCCTCCTCGCAGGAATCTACTTCCCAGTCTTGCAATTGACTAACTTGATCCAGACGGATATATTTTCCCTTTTCTCCAATCTTCAATAAACTTGCTTCTATACTCTCTTCGCTTGCCATATCCCCAGATAATGCAGCATATACGAGATTACTTTTCCCTTGAAGAGTCGCTTTTAAGCTATGTGAACTGACTTCTGCAATATTCTGAATACTTTCTTTTTCATTATCAATGATTGCATCTCGTACAGTTTGATAACAGAATACTGCGCTTAACAGCAACAGCAACACTCCGGTCACTGAAATAATCAATTCTTTTCTTTTCCTATTCATTATTTCTTCTCATTCCCTTATGGTTGACTTTAAATTTTTTCATAGATATAATAGCTTTATGTTAATATGTTTTTTCATGATTACAATAACAGAAAGGCAGGTATTTACAAAATGCCAGATATCTCGGTTCTTATTATAGATGATGAACCTTCCATTTTAAAAGCAGTCAGTATGACCCTTAAACAGGAACATATCGCTGTCACCTGTGCAGATAACGGCACACTTGCACTTGATATCCTGAAAGCCAATACATTTGACTTAATCTTACTGGATATCATTATGCCGGATCAGGACGGGTTTTCCATTTTAAAGGTGATCCGCAGCAGTCAGAACTATACTCCGGTCATCCTCTTAAGTGGACGTGGTGAGGACTCGGCTCAGGTCAAAGGTCTGGAACTTGGTGCCGATGATTACATTACAAAACCGTTCAGCAAAACTGTACTGGTGTCTAAGATCCGTGCCATGGTCCGGCGCACGAATCAGTATGTTTCAAGCTCCGATGAGGTGATTACCGAAGTAAAAAAAGGGCCTTTCGCACTGCGGATGGAGTCTCAGACTGTACTGAAAAACGGAAAGGAGATATCCCTTACTTCTAAGGAATTCTCCCTTCTCTATCTCTTTATTGAAAATCCAGAGTACATCTTTTCCAAACAGGAGCTGTTCTCCAAAGTCTGGAGAAATGATAATTGCGATGACAGTACCATCCTCGTATACATCAAAAAGCTAAGGGATAAGCTGGAAGAAGATCCTTCTCATCCAACTCATATCTGTACTGTCTGGGGAAAAGGTTACAAGTTCTGCATTTAGCAGCAGTCCTCCATTCCTTCTCCAAAAAGATCCACCGGTTGGCCGTCTATCATACGATAGATGGCATAACCTACGGCTCCTTTTTTTTCTCCAGTAATAATAATCTCGATTTCTCCTTCTTTATCAATGTTCTTAAACTGAATTTTCTGATTCTCTACCGGTGCAGGTATCGGATCTGAAAAATCATAATTCGTACTATCTCCCTTATCTGTTACAACAATTGTCCGGTTACCTTCTTCCATTTTACAGATTACAACAAGATCATCCAGCCCATCATCTGTCACATCTTCTCTACAGGCAAGTAATACTTCCGCTGTCGGATAAGCATTTTTAAACACATTCAGAATAGAATCATCTTCCGGAACTGTCTCTGCATAACTCGTCTCACGTATTGTCTTTCCTGCTGTCTGCTTGTCAATCTTGCTCTCCTCATGCTTGTTCTCAAGCATGGATCTGGCTGCAAATGCAATGACTACTACAACTACCGCAAGAATCACTTTTGCCCAAATACTGTCTTCTAACTTCTTTATTATACTCATCTCTCTACCCTTCTATATTATTATTTTCATCTGTTATACAAGCTTTAACGCCCCTGTATTGCAGGCCTTTATGCATGCCGGTTCCAGTCCCATTGCTACTCTCACAGAGCAGCCGTCACATTTGACAATTTTTCCTTCAGAATCAAATCTTGGCACATCATAAGGACAGGCTTTCAGACACAGCTTACACCCTTTGCAATTCTCTCTGACTGGTATTACAAAACCTCTTTCGTCTCTTTTTAGAGCTCCATAACGACAGACTTTTAAACAGGCTGCCTCCTCGCAATGCAGACAGCTCCTTGTCACATATATTTCGAGATCACTGTCCCCGCTTTTTTGCATCTCATATATTCTCGCTGGAACTGCGTATCCGTCAGCCTCATCATAATGTTGGTCCAGGCAGGCAACTATACAGGCCAGACACCCGGAACACCGTGCTTTATCACATTCTACTCTGCTCATTATTATGCCCCCTTTTTCACAATTCTGCAACAATAAGATTTGAATCCCGGAAATCCTGATATCGGATCAATGTACTGGTCATCGATCAAAAGATTAATGTCGTAATTCCCAGCACCATGATATACATTTACAGCACCTTGGAGGCAAGAAGAATTCACCACTGCCTCCATATCCATCTGTCCGACCGGAGTCTCAAGTGTGACCATCTCTCCTGTTTTCACGCTGTAATTTTCGGCATCTTCCGGATGTAATTCTACAATCGGACAATCCTCCAGATTTACCAGCCATGGCAGCCGATAAGTCCTGGAATGAAATAACTGCGGCTTTCTGCTTCCGGTACTTAATATAAGCGGATACTCTTTCATCGGCAATGTTTCCCGGAAATCATGATATGCCGGAACTCCTTCATGCCACTCTTTCTTACAGGCTTTAAGAATCGTAGATACGAACTCAATCTTTCCGGTAGGCGTATGGACCTTCATGATATCCTCTGTTGTTCTGGCTGGCATAATATGTTTTGCCGGCATCATACCATGTTCTTTTAACTCGTCCAATGTAAGTCCTGTCGGGCTTAACCGATCTTCCAGATATTCTTCATAAGTACGATACGTTGGATTGCCAAGTGTAAATCCAAGCCGCTTTGCAAGCTCTAAAAGAATTTCCATATCATTCTTTGTTTCTCCCTGGTTCTCACGACTTTTGGCTGATAATAGACCATCTGTGGTCCCAGCAGTTCAACCTGTTCCCGTTCCTGTGTAACAGCAACCGGAAGCAGGATATCTGCATATTTACATGTATCATTCATATATAAATCTGCACAGGAGAAAAATTCCACCTGTTTCATTCCCTCTTCGATCCGGTCCGGTCTTGGCCACATATGATGGTTCATTCCAAAGGAAATGAGATTACGGATTGGATATTTGCCATTTCCAAGGAGAAAATCTGCAATATGTTCTACCTGCAGCTCTCCGGAAGTTAATTTGTCCCACGCTGGAAACTCTCCATAATTTACTCCTTTTTCCGGATGCTCACGGTCTTTTTTTGTACCCATGAAAGAATCTTTCAGTACAGCTCTTGCAGGTCCCGGACCTGCAAACCCTCCCGGAATCCCAAAATTACCAGTAAGCGCCATCAATAGTCCGATTGCCCGTCCATTTTGCACACCATTTATATTATGTACGACTGGTGATGCCGATAACATAATGGAAGTCGGTCCCTCTGCTGCAATCATTCTGGCAGTCCTTATCATATCGCTTTTCGGAACTCCTGTAATCTCTTCAACTTTTTCAGGAGTAAAATCCATAACATAGTCTCTATATTCTTCATATCCATAAGTATACTTTTCAATATATTCACAATCATGCAGATTTTCTGTGATGATTACTCTTGCCATGCCCAGTGCCAGTGCGCCATCTGTTCCTGGAATCGGGCGAAGATGTAACTGTGCATATTCTGTAGTCGGTGTACACTTTGGATCAACAACAATCACTTTCGCACCCCGGTCAACTGCATGTAAAAATCCGGCACCGCCTTTGACAGAATTACTGTATAAAGGATTTACGCCCCATACGACCAGAGTTCGGCACCGTCCAAAATCTGGTGGAATCAGCATAATATTTTGTCCAAAATTGCATTGATTGGCCATCATAAGTGCATAAGCACATGTACTGGACTCGGTTCCATAATTTGGTGTTCCATATTTATTTACAAATTCTGTTATCTGTGGTCTGAACCACTTCGGATGTCCTACATAGACCATCGTCTGTTCCGGACCGTAAGCCTCTTTTACTGATTGCATCTTTTCTGCAATCGTATCAAGTGCTTCTTTCCAGCTAATCCGTTCAAACTTTCCTTCTCCACGTTTTCCGACACGTTTCATCGGATATAGGATCCGGTCTGGATTGTAAAGTGCCTGTTTTATCGCAGCACCTTTCACGCACACACGTCCATTGGCTCCCGGAAGTGTACAATTGCCTTCTGTTTTTATGATTTTTCCGTCTTTTATATAAAAATCTAAAAGGCAGTCTCCACCACAAAATCCACAGAATCCTGTCTTCACTTGAATTCCCGTCTCTTCTCCCGGAATCTTTGCTTTCAATAGCTCTTCTTTTGTTATTTTTTCCATAAATTCCTCCAATAGTTATATAAATCCCCATCATTCTATCTTTATATTATCCTACGCTTATAAGCGCTTCGTCAAATTGGATTTATCTATATATCTATATAAAATCCATATATCTACAGTAGCTTTGTATTTTTCCTGCGCCCTCTTCAACTGTCGCGCTTATTCTAAATTTTTCACGAAATCGTCTAAAAACTCCTTTTTTCAGGTTGTTACTGTCTGTACTTTAGTGTATAATATAAACATCAACTATTCGATACCGGATATGCCCGGTATAATATTATACATAAAGGAGAGTTTGCCATGGTAAATTTATTAACTGGCCCTAAAGGCAGCGGAAAAACACAACAAATGATCGAGCAGGCAAATAAGCAGGCGAAAGAATGTAGAGGTAATGTCGTTTTTATCAAAAAGACTCATCGCGATACCGCAAGTGTTGCATTTGATATCCGTACAATTTGTATGGATGATTTTCCATCTATTACGAATACCGATGAGTACATTGGTTTCTTATATGGAATGTACAGCTCCAACCACGATATTGAGTGCATTTTTATCGATGGTATTTTAAAACACGCAGATATTTCCATTGAGAATATTCCAGGATTTATTGACCGGCTGAAAAAACTCTCCGAGGAATGCGGTATCAATTTTTATGTAAGTATCAGCGCAGAAAAAGCAGAATTAAAGGACATTAATTTGGATGGCTGCACTCTTTTAAATTAAATGGATCAAACAATGAAACAAGCGGACAGTCTATCTTAAGATGGACTGTCTGTTTTTATGCATATTTTCTACAACGAATGAAAAGGTAACAAAAATACTATGAGTGATAACAATTCAGGAATCAAAGCATCAAAAAGACGTCAGATGGAAGCCAGACGCAGACGACTCAGACGCAGAAAAAGGAAACGTGCCATGCTGCTTGGAGGCATGTTATGTACAGTTTTTTTGATTCTATTTGGCGCAATATATGGCATCAGTCATCTGGTGCACAAACAGACTGCCACGAAAGAGGCCGTTAAAACTTCCCAGAAACAGACTGCCAAAAGCAAGGATACTTCCTCTTCCAAAGAAAAAATTGACACATCTGCTGTAAAAACGCAAGAACTTGTCATTAATACGGACAATAACTCTGGCAAGAAAAAGAAAGGCAGCTCCTCAAAGGGACCTACCACCATCACTATAAGTTCTATGGGGGACTGCACACTTGGAACTGATGAGGGTTTTGATCAGTCCACCAGCTTTAATGCCTACTACAACGAATATGGCGCAGACTATTTCTTTAAAAATGTCCGTTCTATCTTAGAAGCTGATGATTTGTCTGTTGTAAACTTTGAGGGAACACTGACCGAAGAGACGAGCCGGGCTGATAAAACCTTTGCATTTAAAGGGCCTGCCAAATACACTGACATTTTAACCGGAAGTTCTGTGGAAGCCGCCAATATTGCAAACAACCACAGCAAAGACTACGGCGCAAAAAGCCAGGAGGATACCATCGAAAATCTGTCAAACGCAGGCATTGCTACATTTGGCTATGAAAATGTCGTTGTGGTGGATGTAAAAGGTATCAAAGTCGGACTTACCGGCATCTATGAACTTGCCGAGCATGAGCAGAAAGCAACGCAAATCAAAGAAAATATCCAAGCCTTAAAAGATGCAGGGGCACAGATTATTATCGTTAATTTCCACTGGGGAATTGAAAAAGAATACACACCAAATGCTACCCAGAAAAAACTTGCACATCTGGCCATCGATGAAGGAGCCGACCTTGTCATTGGTCATCACCCACATGTATTGGAGGGCATTGAAAAGTATAATGGTAAATATATCGCCTACAGTCTGGGAAACTTCTGTTTTGGAGGAAATAAAAATCCTTCTGATAAGGATACGATGATCTTCCAACAGACTTTTACCATCGATACAGACGGTAAAGTTGCCGATGACGATAACATTAACATCATTCCTTGTTCTCTGTCTTCTTCCAGTAATAAAAACGATTACTGTCCGACACCTCTTGAAGGTAATGAAGCAGAACGCGTCAGACAAAAGATAGAAAAATACAGCGAAGGGCTCTAAGCCTTCCGCTGTATTTTTCATTTTATTCACAAATGTTACTTAATTTTAAGGCTTACAACTGTATCTGCCTTCTCGCCTTTCTTATATTCCATCGTCACAGTCTGCCCTGCTTCACACCGGACTACATCAATGTAATCAACTACAGACACATCGAAAATATCCTCTGAACCATCAATCATCAGATAATAATGAGAAGTTCCATCAATGACTGCCTGTGCAATCTTTGTAATCTCTCCGGTGATTGTCTCAATCTCTCTGTCGTCCTTCGCTTCTTCTTTCACACCATTGCTTAAGAGCAGATTCAGATAATTGTCCTCACACTGACTCACACTGTCTCCGATAGCAACGATCTGATATTTCTGCACGTTTACCATGGCATATTTCTTAACCAGTCCCGCATCATCCTTTAATGCGATAAAATAAGTCGGCTCTCCGGATATATTAAGAAGCAGTGGAAATGTTGCGGTATACTTCAGATTCTGCACCTGTCCTTCTGCGGAAGACATAGCGGAAGCTTCTGTTGCTCCCTCGCATTCATAATACTTTGTTTCCATTGTTCTCTGATTGGATAATACAAATCCAACATTAGACTGATCTCCGTTGACCGAAGTCACGCCTGTGTACATCCATACATCATCGTCCAGTGCCAGATAATTGTAACCATCTGTTGTCTTCAGGCAGTCTTTCTGACTCAGCACACTGTTGAAAAATCCATGTTTCAGTGTTCCATAATAGTCAAACAGATTGACAAGAAGATCTGCAGAATAGACTCTGTCTACCCACTCCGGAACATCTGTTGTCTTATAAGTCGTTGTTTCACCGGTAATAGCATTACAGATCACAACTTTACCGATCGTCTCACCGCCAAACAGACCGATGTTATATTTTTTCACCGGCGCGATCCAGTATGGCACACCATCATCATCAATTTCAAAGCTCAAATCCCCGTAAATGTATGTCGGATGTGCAAATCGCAGATGCCGGTAAATGTTCCGGTTAAAGTACTCACTGTTCACATATTTCATGCCTTTATCCAGCTTTACGAGCTCCGTATTCTGATTTGCCATATTAATACGGATATATGCCGGTATTCCTTCTGAGCGGTTCGTAAACCACTTAATAACGCTGGCATAGCGAAGTGGTGTTACACGCACCGGATTATCCTTATAGTTAATCTGGGAATAGATATCATCTGCCTCAAACTGAGAAACCATATCTACCATACTTCCCATCTTACGGTCTCCCAAAAGTGCGGCAGTATCTCTGTCCAGA
>OGDF01006305.1_pt1 | contig 11886 bp, 7 predicted proteins | sample 1570141 | NCBI WGS metagenome assembly OGDF01 (sample SAMEA4370581, study PRJEB24528) | human gut metagenome | reverse complement strand
AGTCTCGTCCCGGTTCAGGACGAGGTGGCCGATCTCCGCGCCGGAGCCGTGAGCGCCGTGGAGCAGTTTCCCCTCCACCACGATGCCGCCGCCCACGCCGGTGCCCAGCGTGACGAAGACCATGTTGTCACAGCCCTGTCCGCCGCCCTTCCAGAATTCGCCCAGCGCCGCCACGTTGGCGTCGTTGCCCGCCTTTACGGGGAAGCCGGTCAGCTCGGTCAGCTTCTGGGCGATGTTGAACACATCCCAGCCCAGATTGATACACCGGTTCACCACGCCCTTTGCGTTGACGGGACCGGGGACACCAATGCCGAGACCCAGAATGTCGGAATCCGCGATTTTCCGTTCGGTCAGAAAGGCCCGGACAGACGCCGCGATATCCGGCAGTATCCGGATGCCGTTTTCCGACGTATCGGTGGGAATTTCCCATTTTTCCAGCATTTTTCCGGCCTCGTTAAAATAGGCGATCTTGACGGTGGTGCCGCCGAGATCGATGCCAAATCCGTATTTCATAGTCAGTTCCTCCTGCGTGATAATGAAGTTCTTCTCCATTATACATAATTCGTGCAAAATTACCAGTGGAAAATATAAAAAAGTTTGGCACAGTTCCCATGGAAACTTTTTGTGAAGGGGCTTGCGTTTCCGGCGAATTTGCGGTAACATATGAGAGAATCACATAGATAAACGAAAGGACGTGTCCCACGACATGATTAAAGTTGATATCTCCAATGTATGGGGTCAGGTCACCCTGTCCGACCTGCTGGCCATGGAAAAGGAAGTCGCCGCCGCCCACACCACTCTGGCGGACGGCACCGGCGCAGGCAACGATTTCCTCGGCTGGCAGAACCTGCCCGTCCGGGAGGCCACGGAAGAGATCACCCGCATCCAGCGGGCGGCGGAGAAGATCCGCAGCGATTCCGACGTATTTGTGGTCATCGGCATCGGCGGCTCCTACCTCGGCCCCCGTGCCGCCATCGAGCTGCTGCAGGGTCCCAACCACAACATCGGTAAGGGCAAGGGCAACCCCCAGATCTTCTTCGCAGGCAACGGCCTGAGCACCCGTCACTGGAACGAGCTGACCCGGCTGCTGGAGGGCAAGGACTTCTCCATCGCCATCATCTCCAAGTCCGGCACCACCACCGAACCCGCCATTGCCACCCGCGCTCTGCGCTGGATGCTGGAGCGGAAGTACGGCACTGAGGGCGCCAAGAGCCGCATCTACGCCATCACCGACCCCTGCAAGGGCGCTCTGCGCCAGATGGCCACGGAAGAGGGCTGGGAAACCTTCGTCATCCCGCCTGATGTGGGCGGCCGCTACTCCGTGCTGACCCCCGTGGGTCTGCTGCCCCTGGCCGTGGCCGGTATCGACATCATGGAGATGATGAACGGTGCTGCCGACGCCAAGGAAAGCTACAATCTACGTTCCTTCGAGAACCCCGTCTGGCAGTATGCCGCCGTGCGGAACCTGCTGTATCGCAACGGCAAGGCCATGGAGATCTTTGAGAGCTACGAGCCGGGATTCAAGATGTTCGGCGGCTGGTGGCAGCAGCTGTTCGGCGAGTCCGAGGGCAAGGACGGCAAGGGTCTGTTCCCCGTGACCGCCGAGTTCACCGCCGACCTGCACTCTCTGGGTCAGATGATCCAGCAGGGTCAGCGGAACATTTTTGAGACCATGATCCGCTTCGATCCTCCCGCCGCCCGGTACACCATCGGCTCCGACTGGAAGAATCTGGACGGTCTGAACTACCTGGAAGGCAAGACCCTGGACTTCGTGGACGAGAAGGCGTACCTCGGCACCGTGGCCGCCCATGTGGACGGCGGCGTGCCCGTCATCACCATGGACTGCGGCGAGCTGAACGACCGGAAGGTGGGCGAGCTGTTCTACTTCCTGGAGCTGTGCTGCGGCGTTTCCGCGTACATTCTGGATGTCAACCCCTTCAACCAGCCCGGCGTTGAGCTGTACAAGCGCAACATGTTCCAGCTTCTGGGCAAGCCCGGCTACGAGAAATAAGTTTTGCTTACATAGGGCGGGACTTCCCGCCCTATGTTTGTCTTCAAAAAACATGCCGCAGGGAGGGAACGCTTATGGAGCAGCTTGAATTATATGTGCCGAAGCTCGAAGACCTTTGGTTCTATCAGAAAATGATGTCCGACCCCGAAACCATGTCCTACAACGCGAATTGGGACGTGAACTATGACGGTTATCACCGGGATACCGGCTGTGTCGATTATCCCGATGCGGTTTTGCCTGCATGGTATGAGAATATGGTAGGACAGGAGCCGGAACGGTTCTATGCCTACATAAAGCGCAGCGCCGACGGCGCGTGGATCGGCGACGTCAATTTTCACTATAACCCCGCAAGGGACTGGTGGGACATGGGCATTGTGCTTTATGCCCCCTATCGCGGGAAAGGATATGCTGTTCCCGCGCTGAAGCTCATGCTGGAGCACGCCTTCCGGGACTGCGGCATTTCCAGAATACACAATGATTTTGAGGTCGCCCGGAATGAAATTTCCGCATGGGAGACCCACCGCCGGGCAGGCTTCCGGGAATTGGGCATGGAGGATGGCTTTCTTCAGATGATGATCACGAAGGAAGACTATTTCGCGCATCTGGATACGGACTAGCGCAGCCCCTTGGCTCTCCCCTTGGGAGAGCTGTCACCGCAGGTGACTGAGAGGGTGTTGCACCCTCGTTTCCCCTCTCCGTCTTCGCTTCGCTCAGACGCCTCTCCCAAAGGGAGAGGCAAGGGGGTGCCGTTCATTACCCCGCAGTGCCTGTCAGCTGTCTGCTCCGCCCCACCCATTTGCCGCCCCGTGTTTTTTCCAGAAAAAACATTTGTCTAATCTGCAAATTAGTAGTTGCAAATTATCGCGATTGCTGGTAGAATGTGCATAAGCCAATATGCTGGCAAGCAAAGGAGGACTTTCCTATGATTCATGTTATTATGGGCCTGAAAGGCTCCGGCAAGACCAAGAAGCTGATCGATGCCATCAACGCGGCTGTGGCGGACGCCCACGGCGATGTCGTCTGCATTGAGTACGGCAAGAAGCTGACCTATGATGTAACCTATAAGGTTCGCCTGGTGGATTCCCGGGAATACGGCATTTCCACCCCCGATATGCTCAAGGGCTTCCTGAGCGGCCTGCACGCAGGCAATTTCGACATCACCAACGTCTTTATCGACAATCTGTACAAGACCATCGGCTGTGATAAGGCCGCGGCTGAGGAGTTCGTCTCCTGGTGTGCCAAGTTCGCCGCCGACAACAATATGGAGATCACCATGACCATCTCCGAGGATCCTGCGAACGCCTCCGAGGCCGTAAAGCAGTATCTGTAATCTGGGGTACATCCGCCCCGCCGCTTGTAAAGCGGCGGGGCATTTCTTTGCGTTCAGGGCATATTGATCGGCAGAATTGCTCCGGATACTTGCGTAATCGGCAAAACTCTGCTACACTATATTGTAAACGATTTTTGATTTGGAGAGAATTATGACTGCAGCTACTTTACAGGAAAACAAAATGGGCGTCATGCCCGTCGGGAAGCTGATCGCCAACATGGCGCTGCCCATGGTCATATCCATGCTGGTGCAGGCGCTTTACAACGTGGTGGACAGCATCTACGTTTCTCAGGTGTCGGAGAGCGCGGTGACGGCGCTGTCTCTGGCCTTCCCCATCCAGAACCTGCTGATCGGCTTCGCCGTGGGCATCGGCGTGGGCGTCAACTCCCTGCTTTCCAAGAGTCTGGGTGAGAAAAATCAGGAGGCCGCCAACCGCGCCGCCGGAAACGGCATCGTGCTGATGGCCATTGCCATGGTGCTGTTCGTGCTGTTCGGTCTGTTCGGCGTGCGCCCCTATTTTGCCATTCAGTCCGACAACCCGGAGACCGTGGAGGGCGGCATTGTCTACACCAGCATCTGCTGCGTGTTCAGCGTCGGCTGCTTCGCATCCATTCTGGGCGAGCGGCTGCTGCAATCCACCGGCCGGACGGTGCATACCATGATCACCCAGTCCATCGGCGCGATCATCAACATCATTCTCGACCCCATTCTCATCCACGGATGGTTCGGTTTGCCCGCGCATGGGCATTGCCGGCGCGGCCATTGCCACGGTGATCGGCCAGTGGGTGTCCGGCATCATGGTCATCATTTTCAACCTGAAATTCAACCCGGAGGTACAGCTGCACAAGAAGTATCTTCCGCTGGAGGGCAAGACCGTGGCCGCCATTCTGACGGTCGGCATTCCCTCCATCGTTATGAACGGCATTGGCTCCGTGATGAATTTCGGCATCAACCAGATTTTGCAGGGCTTCGCCGAGACGGCGACCGGCGTGTTCGGCGTGTATTTCAAGCTCCAGAGCTTCTTCTTCATGCCCCTGTTCGGCCTGAACAACGCCACCATTTCCATCATCGCCTACAACTACGGCGCCCGCAAGCCCCAGCGGATCACCAAGACGCTGAAAATCTCCTGCACCGCGGCGCTGTGTATCATGACGGCGGGTCTGTTGGTGTTCCAGTTCTTCCCGGATCTGCTGCTGGGACTGTTCAACCCCTCTCAGGCGTTTCTGGAGATCGGCCGGGTCGCTCTGCGCACCATCAGCTGGAGCTTCCCCATTGCGGCCATCTGCATTGCGCTGGGCGCCAGCTTCCAGGCGCTGGGCAACGGCATCTACTCCACCATTGTTTCCCTGTGCCGTCAGCTGGTGGTACTGCTCCCGGTGGCCTATCTGCTGAGCCTGACAGGGGAGGTGCAGAGGGTCTGGCTGGCCTTCCCCATAGCAGAGGTGGTCAGCGGCACGGTGACGTTTATCTGCTTCACCAGAATCTACCGCCAGAAGATAAAGCCGCTGTTTGAGCAGGCATGATGGGACGCCTGCGAAATACGGCACCTGAAGTCTGATAGAACAGGCCGGTCATCTTTTCCGGCAAATGATTTCCTGACTCATTTCCGCCATGATGCGGGCGCGGTATTATCGCTCCATAGATCACATCCATCATACCTTCACCCCCGCCGGGGACTGCCAAAGTCTGACAGTTTCCGGCGGGGGTTCCTGTTTTTCGCCCTCTCAAGGCAAAAATGTATCCGTCTGTTTTGCGTTTCTGCGGAAAGGAAACAGCAAAAATCACTCCGTATCATACTTTGGCATGATTTACATTTTCTGGCGGTTATGTATAATAAAGATAAAATGGTGTTGGAATGCGTATGGCACGGGGTATGTCCCTTTGCCGGCGAAAAGGAGGGAGAACGTGACCGGAAATATTATCGTGAAGCCGTCTGTCCGGCAGCGGTTTGACAGCTTTATGGAGCGCGGGCGCGTTCTCTTTTTCAGCGCGCCCTGCGGCTTCGGGAAAAGCACGCTGTCCGATGCCCTGCTCTCCGGACGGGATGTGCTGCGGCTGAACGCGGGCGCGGCGGATTTTGCCCTTCCCGCCCTTTCGGATGGGTGGGAAATCCTGCTCATTGACGATTTTCAGATGATACCGGCGGAGGATGGCGGGCAGGCGCTGTGCGAGCTGATCCGCTCCGACCCGGGCAAACGCTTCCTGCTTCTCTCCCGGGGCGCGCCGCCCGGATATCTGACGGCGTTCCAGTATTCCGGCCTGATGACCACGCTGGAGGCCGACGACCTGCTCTTTGACCGGGAGGATATCTGCAAATACTTTTCCGGCTGCGGCATCGCCGTGACGGACAGCGAGATCGGCGGTATTCTGAGAGAATCCGTCGGCTACCCTCTGGGCGTCGCCGTCACCGCCCGGTGCATGTCCGGCGGGAGGCCCTTCGGCCCGGAGGTCGTGGCGCGGGCATTCCGGGAGGTGTTCTCCTATTTTGAGGCTGCGATCTACCGGCGGTTCGACCTTCCCGTGCGGCGGTTTCTGCTGGAGCTGGCGCCCTTTGAACGGTTCAATCTGGAAATGGCGCGGATGGTCAGCGGCGACCCCCACGCGGGCGACCGGCTGGACTGGCTCCTGAGCCACACCACCATGCTCCGCTATGACGACGTGCAGCATTTCCGCTTCTGGCCGCAGTTCCGCAGCTTCCTGCTGTGGGAAATGGAGCGGGAATACAGCGAGGAAAAGTGCCGGGCGCTTTTCAGCCGGGGCGCGCTTTACTACGAGCTGAAAGAGGATTACGCCCACGCGCTGGAATGCTACACCCGATGCGGCGACCACGCCAAGGTCTCCGAGCTTCTCATCCGCAACGCGGAACTGCACCCCGGCATGGGGCATTACAGTGAAATGGAAAAATACTACCGCAGTCTCCCGGAAGCGGAGATCGTGGCTTCCCCCGCGCTGATGCAGGGCATGAGTATGCTGTGCGCTCTGGCCATGGATTACGAAGGCTCTGAGCGCTGGTATCACGAATTGCAGGAATTCGGAAAGCGGTGCGGCAGGGACGACGCCGCAGGCAAGCAGGCCCGCAGCCGTCTGGCGTGGCTGGACATCTCCCTGCCTCAGCGGGGCGTGGAAGGGCTGACGGAGACCATTCCCGCCGTGTTCCGGCTGATGACCAGCAAGGAGGTTTCCCTCCCGTCCTTCTCCGTCACCAGCGCCCTGCCCAGCGTCATGAACGGTGGCAAGGACTTTTCCGTCTGGAGCAAACGGGACGACCTGCTTTACCAGACGCTCCGCGCCCCGGTGGAGGCCGTGCTGGGGCGGGACGGCGTTGGCCTTGCGGACTGCGCCATCGCCGAAAGCAAATTTGAAAAGGGCGAGAACATCACCGGCCGGGTGCTGACCATCATCCCCCGCGTCAGCGAGATACGCCAGCGCGGCACGCCGGACATGGAATTCGCCATCAACGGTCTGCTGGCCCGAAGCCTTCTTGCGGCAGGGCAGAGCGAGGACGCTTATCGGACGATCGAATCCCTCCGGGAAAAATTCGCCGAGGAAGGGCGGGAGCGGTTCCTGCCCAATATGGACGCCATGCTCGTCCGAATTTCCCTCCATACCGGCGATCTGGACTACGCCGACACATGGTATCGGGAAAAAGCGCCCAGAGACCCCATGCGGATAAACGTCATGAAGCGCTACCAGTATCTCACGCAGGCCATGGTGGAGCTGGCGGACGGGAAGCCGGGGGCGTCGATGCTGACCCTCTCCCCGCTGGAAGATTACGTCCGCAGCTGCGGGCGGCACATCGACGGCATCCATCTGAACATCCTCGCCGCCATCGCCCTGTACCGAAGCAGGGACGAAGCATGGCGGCAGCGCCTGATTGGCGCATTGAACGCCGCGGCGGAATACCACTTCATCCGAACCGTCAGCGTCTACGGCGCGGCGGTGCTGCCATTGCTTGAAAAGCTTGACTGGAGCGGCAGCGCCCGATTGAAAAAGCAGCTGATGGACGACGTGCGCTTGCAGGCGGCGTATTACCCCCGCTTTCTGGAACCGCGCCTCGCGCCAGGGGAAGCCCTGACGCCCACGGAGCTGCAAATTCTGCACCTGATCTGCGCCGACAAGAGCAACGCGGAGATCGGGCAGATCATGGACATCAAGCTGCCCACGGTAAAGACCCATGTAAGCCACATTCTGGATAAGCTGGACGTCCGGCGGCGAAGCGAAGCGAAAACCGCCGCGAAGCGTCTGCGGCTTATCCCGGAAGAACGGTAAACCCCCGCCCGGATTTTACCGGGCTGACGATAGAAAACCGCACTTTTTTCACACAGGAGGATCCTATGAAAAAACGAATTTTGAGTCTGTTTTTGGCGCTCACGCTCTGCCTGACGCTCCTGCCGACATCGGCTTTTGCCGAGGGTGGGGACGTGAGCATTTCTGACGGTGTCATCGGCGGCGGTGAGACCGGTGGCGAGGGCGGTGGAGTCCTTGTACCACCCGGCGGTTCGACCGGCGAAGGTGGTGGGATCTATACGCCCCCAAGTGGTCCGGCAGAAGGGGGCGGCGGCACGTATATCCCCGAAGAAGACACGCGGACGGAGATCTGGTGCGTAGGTAAGCCCGATTCCATTGGCCGCAGCTATGACGGCACGACGGACGGCGGCACGATTCCAATCGACTTGACGTTTACAGACGGCACAAATGAAATCAAACTCAAAGAAGGAACGGGCTTTACCGCCAAGAAGACGTTCGATTCCGCGGACGCGGGATGGCATACCGTCACTGTGGAAATCGCGCTGATCGGTGATGCCGCGGCGAAGTACAAGCTCAAGGCGGGCGAAGAAAAATTTGAGATTGGCGGCAACATCAACAAGGCCTATCCCGATCTGACCGTATCTCTTTCCAAGACGGCTTGCACGGCGGGCGAAAAGCTCCTTCCGCTTCTGTCTGTCGAGGGTGCTCCGAAAGACGCCGCGGTGACATATTATTATCTGGCTTCCGAGTACAAAAGCTGGGCGGGCTCTTCTGACGTAGAGGGCAGCGAAGCCATGCCCAAGATCGACGAAAACACTGCAATCAGCGAACCTGGCACATATTACGTTTATGCCAAGTCCGGCGAGACAAAGAACTACGAGGAGGAACGGTCAACAACCGTGGAACTCACAGTCAACGAGGCTGTCGTTGAGGCCGCTTCGATAACAAAAGCGGACGGAATGGACGGCGGCACATACGAATCCCTCCCGGCGGCGCTGAATGCGGCGCAGGACGGCGACACCGTCAAGCTGCTGGCCAACATGTGACGGATGCAGACGCCCTCAATGCGCTCGGTGAAGATTTTACGTTCGAACAGTATGCTTCCATCGTACCCGTTGTCACCAAAACCTTGACGCTCGATCTGAACCACAAGACGGTCGACTACCTCGAGGTTGGATTCTCAGAGACTAACGAGGAAACGCAGAAAAAAGAAACTCTCGCGACAGGCAACCTGACTGTTACAGGCGAGGCCGCTTACGGCAGAATTTCAAATCTCATGTTCATGGCCGGCGCACTGGACATCCAGAGCGGCGAGATCGGCGGTTCAGAATGCATGGGACTTCTCTGCGACGCGGACAGTGGCTCTGTGACCGTCAGCAACGGCACGGTGTATGGCCTCACCGTATTGGAGGGTGCTTCCGTCACCGTCAATGGCGGTTCCAATCACGCGGGTGAATGGGTTGTCGATTCCGGCGCTACGCTGAAAATTACGGACGGCACGTTTGGCGAGGTGCAGTTCACGCGCAACGGAACCATCGCCATCAGCGGCGGCACGTTCAAAAGCATTAAGAGCTACATCGCAGAAGAGTTGCAGCCGCTCATGTCCCTGTTGGATACGCAGAAGGTGCACGCTTTCTACAAGGGCGACGACGTGCAGGACGGCAATGCAAAGGAGCTGGCCGACGTAACCGTCAAGGAACACACTCACACCATGGTGAACAGCAAGTGCGCCTGCGGCTTTTCCTGCACCCACACGAACGCCGAGGGCGCGAGCACCATCGGTAAAGACGGCAAGTGCACGGTCTGCGGGACACAGTTCGCGGCTGGCATCGGCGAAACCTATTATACCGATGTGCCGTCCGCGCTGAATGCGGCAGCTGACGGTCAGACCGTCAAGCTGTTGGCAAACGAGATGCTGCCTGACGGCATATATGTCAGCAAGACCCTCACGCTGGATTTGGACGGACACAGTCTGAGCGGATACAGCTTGAATGTCGGCGGTCGTACGGCCATGAGCCAGGTTCGCACCGGTAAACTGACGGTCATTGACAGCAGCGGCGGCAACGGCGCGGTGGGAGTGACCGTGCGGGACGGCGGTACACTGGTATTCAATCCGGAGAATGACAATACCACTTTGCTCCAGCTGGAGGTTTGGGGCGGCACAGTCGAGCTGTACGGCGGAAAGATTTCGAGAAGCGGTCTGCGGCTGAATAATAACATCACATTGGGCAATCTGCTTCCCGGGCAAGCGGGACTGGCTTACTATCGTGGTGACACGCAGCTCACGCTGGAGGAAGCCGCTTCCCAGACCTGCGACCTGGTGGTAAAGTTGTGCAGCCACGGCGGCAAGAACGGCTTTGATGGCACCAACTGTCCCTACTGCAACGCGCCCGCGGTGGCGCAGACGGCCTTGCGGAATGTCGAGGGCGACCCGTGGCGGAACTTTGCCGACTTGCAGACTGCCCTTGATGCGGACAGAGACGGCGGCTCGACCCTCAGTCTGCTGACCGACGTTACCGGCGATTATACCATCAACGGCACCCGGGACACCGGCATAGATCTGAACGGCCATTCAATCCACGGTACGGTAACCGTCAAGGCCGCCACAGGCAATAGCACCACCTTGAGCAACACGAAAAACACGACCACAGCCAGTATCGATACCGTCGTTGCCAACGAGGGAGCAAACCTCGCCGGTTCGGGATTCCCCGCCGTTATCGGCACGCTGAAGCTGGCAGAGGGTGCCACATGGGCAAACATCCTGTATGAACCTAACCGCCTTGGCTACAAGGTGCTCAATGGGGACGGCACTCACAAGTGGTACGCCCCGGCGGATGTTCCTGCCGGTTCCACGGAGCTGAACAATGTCATCATCAATCGTCTGCCAATCCCCTCCAAGACCCTGTCTCTGAAGGTCGATGGGAAGAACCTGACCGGCAGTAACCCGAAGGTGGAGCGCGGCACGACCGTCCGGCTCTGCGCCAACTGCAACGCGAAGGATGCGGATGTGGTCATCTACGTCGGAGAGATAGGGGGAGACGGCATCCCCACATACATCCAGAAGAAAGCTGAATATAAAAAGATCGGCACCACGTGGTACTATGTTGTAGACTTCGATGCTGACACGATCGGAACATACAGCATTTATTTCACGGCCAGCAAGGACGGCTATTCGGTGACGAGCAGTCACAAACAGCTGACCGTCACCAAGCTGAATCTCAGCAAAGCCGTAATCACGTTCCCCAACGGCAATGAAAGTGTCTATCAGCCTTATAACACCACCACCGGCGTGCCGCCCTATGTTGTAACGTACAACGGCAGCGAGCTGAAAGCGGGAGTTGATTACACCGTCGTCCGCGGCGATTCCCGTTCCACTGTCGGCACCGCCACTCTGACCATCAAGGCGACAGACGACGGCGACTACACCGGCCAGAAAACCGCCAGATGGACGGTCGCAGCTCACAAAGCAACGATCTCGGTCGGCGACATCATAAAGGCATACGATGGCACAACAGACCTGCCCGCAAACGCGTCGATAAAGCTTAAGAGTGCGGATTCCCGCTATGCTCCTTCCGGCGGGCCACTTCCTCTGGCGGCTGGTGAGGATTACCAGATACTCAATGCCAGTTATGATTCCGCCAATGCAAGTGAGGACGAAAAGGCCGTCTCCTTCACCATTAAGCTGACGGATAGGAACTATACCTTTGAAGACGGCACGACGCAAAAGGACTTTGTGCTGAACGGCGCGGATGTGTCGCAGACTTTCAAGATCAATCAGGCCACTGTGACCCCGAACGAGATCACGCAGTACGTTTTCAACGATTTGGCAAAGACCTACGAAATCGATTTGAGAACGCTCCTGCCAGAGCTGCCTGTAGGCTGCGAGTACGGCAAGATCCATAATCGGGGCTGCGATTACCACTTTACGGATAGTACTTACCTCGACAGCAGCAACCATATATTCGTGTCAAACGAAGGCATTCTGACTCTGCCCATCGTGGCCGCGCACAGCGCGAATGTGAACGATCAGATCGGCACTTTGACCGTCCCGATTGTAAGCACGAACTATCAGCCGTTCGAGCTGACCATCAAGGTCGTCATTGGCCAGAGGACCCCCCTCGATCAATCTGGCGTCAGCGTCAGCGCGACGGATATCACCTACGGCCAGACGCTGGCAGAGAGCACACTCACGGCCACGGGTTCGATGATCTGCCCCCGCACACAGGCCGTGATTCCGGGTACGTTCGCGTGGAAGGACGGCACCATCAAGCCCAACGCGAACGTACCCGGAATCACG
>OGDF01006289.1_pt1 | contig 11907 bp, 9 predicted proteins | sample 1570141 | NCBI WGS metagenome assembly OGDF01 (sample SAMEA4370581, study PRJEB24528) | human gut metagenome | reverse complement strand
CCCCTGTGTAAGGGGAGGTGTCAAAAATCTTTGATTTTTGACGGAGGGGTTGTCTATGTACGGGGACAATCCCCCGGTCACCTTCGGTGACAGCCCCCTTTACACAAGGGGGCCAGAAACGGATTGCCACACCAGTGTGAGCACTGGCTCGCAATGACAGGATTTTCGACAACAAAACACCCCGTGACCGAGGTCACGGGGTGTTTTTTCCACTATCCCAGCTTGCGCAGGAACACGAAGGTGACGCCGCGGTTTTCGCCGTCCAGATCCCGATCCTGCCGCAGATGGGGGTATTGCTGCAGGGCTCGCCGGGCCGTCTCGTCAAAGATGGAGAACCGTTCCCCCGGCAGATAGGCGGCGATCCGTCCCTGCGCAGCGGCCTCCTCCAGATAGCGGCGGCTGGCGGTGCGGATGCGTCCGCCTTTGCCGGAGGAGCCGTAGCCGTGGATCAGCTTCATCAGCGGCGTGTTCATCTGCCGCGCCGCCTCCAGCTCCGCGTCCAGCCGCCGCAGCGCCTGATCCACCGTGGGCCAGCCCAGCTCCAGATTCAGTTCACGGGTATGCTTCATGTCCGCTCCTTTCCCGCGGGGTCAGCGGCTGCGGATGGCCCGCTCCATGCGGACAAGGCCCTCCTCCAGCACGTGGCGGGGACAGGCGATGCTCCACCGCTCGAACCCTGCACCCTCCGCGCCGAAGTGATACCCCTCGGTGAAGAAGCAGCGGGCCTTTTCTCCCATAAAGCGCTCCTGCTCCCCGGGCTCCATCCCCAGAAAGCGGAAGTCCAGCCACGGCAGATATGTGGCCTCCAACGGCGTCACGCCTACCTCCGGCAGATGGTCGCGGCAGAAGTCCGACAGCAGGCGGAAGTTGCCGTCCAGCACCGTCAGCAGCTCATCCAGCCAGCCCTCGCACCGCTCCCACACGGCGATGCAGGCGGCGTAGGATAGAATGTCCCGACCGGAGTCCTCCCGCTGGGCGCGGTAGACCCGGCGGCGCTCCTCGTCCGCCATCACCACCGCCGCGCCCTTGATGGCGGCGATGTTGAAGGTCTTGGTGCAGGAGGTGGACACGGCGCAGTTGCGCAGGTACTTTTCCTCCAGCGACGCCATGGACACGAAGCTGTGGCCCGGCAGGATCAGGTCGGCGTGGATCTCGTCGGCGATGAGGAACACGCCGTGCCGCAGGCAGATATCCGCCACCTGCTCCAGCTCCTGTCGGCTCCACACCCGACCCACCGGATTGTGGGGGTTGCAGAAGATCAGCATAGTGGTGTCCGCCCGGCGGCACAAGTCCTCCAGCAGAGCGAAGTCGATGGTGTAGCGGCGGTCGTCCCCCAGCACCATAGGACAGTCCAGCCGGCGGCGGTTCAGCGGCTCCGGCGCGTCCAGAAACGGGGGATAGGCGGGGGTCAGCACCACGATGCCGTCTCCCGGCCTGGTAAAGGCCCGGATCATCCGGTGCATGGCGCCCAGCACGCTGTCGGCGTCCACCACCCACGCCGCGGGAATGTCCACGCCGTGGCGGCGCTGCATCCACCTCTGAAAGGCGGCGATGTACTCCCACGGCGTGCGGGTATAGCCGAACACCCGGCCCCGCATAAAGTCCTGCACGCCCTCGCTCAGCTCCGGCGGCGGCAGAAAGTCCATGTCCGCCACGGAAAAGGGCACGGTTCCCCGGGGCACATCGGGGCAGCGCTTCTTCATCAGCTCATATTTCTCCGCGCCGGTGTCCCAGCGATCCGGCAGCGTGGTAAAATCATAGGTCATGGGATAGCCCTCCTGTTTCTGTAGTTATTCTTATTGTACCGGATTCCCGGCGGCTGTCAAGATACAAGGTGGTTGACATTTTCCTCCGTCCCGCCTATAATGTGACGCGGATTTTTGAACCCTATTTCTCCTATCGAGGTGACATATATAATGGACTACTATCTTCTGGCGGATCTGGCGGCACGGCTGGGCTGCCAGCTGGCGCTGGCGGGCGCCGAGACCTTCCGGGTGGAGGACACCGTGCGCCGCATCCTGCGGACTTACGGCGTGGAGTGCGAGGTGTTCGCCATCCCCAACAGCCTGACCGTCAGCTTCGAGGCCACCAACGGCAAACCCCTGACCATTATGAAGCGTATCGGCTACCACGGTAACGATCTGGAGGCGCTGGAGCAGCTGAACGCTCTCAGCCGCTGCATCTGCCGGGAGAAGCCAACGGTGGAGGAGGCCTCGGAGTGGCTGCGGCAGACCATGGCCCGGTGCCGGGTGTACCGCCCCGCCGTGGCGTATCTGGGCAGCTTTCTGGGAGGGCTTGGCTTCGCGCTGGTGTTCGGCGGCTCCCTACGGGACTGCCTGTGGGCGGGGCTGATCGGACTGATCATCGGCTTTGTGAACCGCTTTCTGGATCGCTTTGAGGCCAATCCCTTTTTCAGCACCATTCTTGCCTCGTTCCTGATGGCGGTGCCGGCCTATGTGGCGGCGGGGCTGGGCTGGCTGGATAACCCGGACGCGGCCATCATCGGCGCGCTGATGATCCTGGTGCCGGGGCTGCTCATCACCAACTCCATGCGGGATATCATCTACGGCGACACCAACTCCGGCGTGGTGCGCATCGTGCAGGTGTTTCTGTCGGCCTTCGCCATCGCGCTGGGCACGGCGGCGGCATGGCGGGTGACGGCACCCATCTACGGCATCGGTGCGGTGGTGGAGTCGGCGTCGCTGGTGTGGCCCGCGTGGGCGCAGGCGCTGGCGGTGTTCGTGGGGTGCTACGGCTTCTCCATCCTGTTCAATATCCATGGCCGCTGGATGGTGCTGTGCGTGCTGGGCGGAACGGCCACATGGATGATCTATCTGCTGTGCCAGGCGCTGGGGCTGGACGTGTATACCATGAACCTGTACGCCACCCTGTTTGCCGCGCTGTATGCCGAGGTGATGGCCCGTGTGCGCCGCTGCCCCGTGACGCCGTATCTGGTCCTCGCGATTTTCCCGCTGCTGCCGGGCGCCGGGGTGTACTACACCATGAGCTTGGGCCTACAGGGCGAGATGCTCGACGCCCTGCGCAAAGGTCTGGAAACGGCGGGCATCGCCGGTTCGCTGGCGGTGGGTATCCTGCTGGTGTCCACGGTTTTCCGGGTGTTGACGGCGTTCCTGTCCCGCCGGGAAAGACAGGAGCATACCTGATAAAAATTGGAGGAATCTTCCAAAAGCTCAGCTTGACATCTCTCACAAAATCTTGCTATACTGAACAAAAGGAATGAAAAGCGTGGAGAAAATCCACGCTTTTCGTCCACGTGAAGACAGAAAGAAGGCTTGTGAAAGAAAGAGAGGTCACTATGAGGAGAAAGAGGATCGCCGCGTGGCTGCTGTGCGCAGTGCTGGCGCTGGGACTGCTGCCCGCCACAGTGTGGGCCGCCCCGCCTGAGGGCAGACCCACAGAGGAGACGATCGAGGGCTTTGAAGGGCAAGATATCGTAAAATTCGTCTGTATAGATGACGAGAGTCACGACCACGACAGGGTATACGGTATGGAAGCCGTCTGCGTGGCCTGGCAATTCAGCAACAGCGGCGACAAATGTACGTTGTGGATCAATCCCAGACAATATTACAAGAACTTTTATCTCAAGGACGTTCCCGACAATAATCACCTCATGAAGGATGGAACGGAAACGCTGCTGCTTTACCTGACTTGGAGCGAGGAGAAGGGAAAGTGGGTGCCCGATCAGCCGGTGACACTGCCCATCACCTTCTATGTAGAGGAAGTTCCTGACATTACCTCCGATCAGTGCATTTCAATGCTGGATGATAAACCGGTGCGCTTTGTTCCGGCGGAGGGAAGCCGCCATGAAGCAGTGTACTGTGACCGCGGTACCACCGCCTACTGGCGGTATGGCAATACTTATCGCGTCGTCAGCTTTGAAGCAGACAGGTATCTTGCACAGCTGAACGCTGCCTGCGGCGGAAATCACACGCTGATGGATGAGGATAAGGAAAAAGGGATCGAAGTGCGCTATGACAAGATGGATAAGACGTGGAAGGTAAACGGAAAAAACTATGTGGAGTTTCATTTCACCTGTGACCGTCCCACGCTGCCTGTGCTGGAGGAACTGGATCCATTGGTAGGGAATGTGGCGGTACAGTGCGCAGCCGACCACGACCACGGCAGTCAGTCATTCCGGCTGCAAGACCTCGGCCCTGATAGCTATGAAGTCCAGTTTTCCGGTGACAACACCTGCCAGCTGACAGTGTATCACGCCGCGTTCGTAAGGCAGTTCTGCGAAAACAGCGGCCAGCAGCACATTTTCGCGCCGGGCCAGAGCGACCGCACGCAGATCACTCTGGTGCGGAACGAGGGCACAGGGGCGTGGGCTGTGGATGGTATTTCTGAAGAGATACTGCCGCTTACCATCCGGGCTTCTTGTGACCAGCCTGCCGCGCCTACAGATGAGGAGATCGTGATGGTGGAGCGGGCGGTGAATTTTCTGGCGGACGAGCTTCACATTCGGGATTTTTACTCATGTAAACTCCAACCGGGGACATTCTTGAGAAAGAACAAGGACACGGAGGGCGCTTCTCAAGCCGAGGTGACTTCCTCTGATGATCTGACATGCTGGGAGTACAGTATCTGGCTGGACAACGGCGCCGCACCACTATATCGAAATCGATTTCTGGAGCAGACCCGGGATGTGGAAGCGGACAGAAAAATGGTCTACCGTCCCATTCTGGAGGTGCAGCCCCACATCCGCCTTACCTATGTGGACGGAGAGTGGCAGGTAACAAAAGGCGACCAAGCTACGATTCGTGTGGGCAGCGCATCGAAACGGTTTGACCTGAACGGTGACGGCGAGGAGACGGTCAGCGATCTGGCCTGTCTGTATAACTGGCTGAGCGCCAAAGTGAACGACGGACAGCTGGACGCCGCAACGCTTGCGGATAAGGCCGACCTGAACCATGACGGCGCGGCGGATGTCTATGATTTGCAGCTGCTGTACGAAAAGCTGAGTCAGTAGCGGAAGACAAACGCCTGATAAAGAAAAACAGCCCCGGAACGGTTCAACCGTTCCGGGGTGGTTTTTCATGTTGTTTACCCGATCAGCTTCACGCATTGGATGCCGTCGTCCAGTCCGGCGGCAAAGGCGTCGCCGTCGGCCATTTCGCCGACGATGCAGCCGTAGTGGGTGGGCACGGCCACCTTGGGCCGGATCGTGTTGGCCAGCGCCGCCGCCTCCCGGGCGGTCATGGTGTAGGTGCCGCCCACCGGCAGGAACGCTGCGTCGCACCGGACGGAACGGGCCTCGCCGATGTTATCGGTGTCGCCCGCCACGTAGAAGCGCAGGCCGTCCGCCGTTGTGACCACATAGCCCAGCCAGCGGTTGGCCTCGGGGTGGAAATTTTTGCCCTCGTTATAGGCGGCCACCGCCCGGAAGGACAGTCCCAGCAGCTCATAGGTCACGCCGGTGTGAACCGGCAGCAGCGCCGATTCCTCAAAACCGGCCTCCAGCGCCGTGCGGTAGCAGGTGTCCGGCAGGACGATAAAGCCGTCCGGCGACAGCACCCGGCGGATATCCTCCGGCGAAAAGTGGTCACAGTGGTCGTGGGTGATGAAAACAAGCCTCGCGTCGTGAGGCGCATCCTCCACCCGGAAGGGATCGAACCGCAGCACCATGTTGCCGTTGTCGCAGCGGATGCTGCTGTGGCAGTTGATGGAGAACCGATTTATAATGTCGCACATATGGCGTACCTCCCATAGAGTTTAAGTATCTACAGTATACGACAGATAGCTTACTTTTTCAAGTGCCCAAATAAACCTTTCTTCTCGTAGGGGGCAGAAATATAGCCCGTGACCTTGTAGCCGGTGGGTTCAATCACGCCGCGCAGCGCGTCCTCGCCGATCTCCTGCTCCGTCAGGATCACGGATTCGCCCTTGCTGTGGGAGGACGTGACCTTTTTGACCGGGAATTTGGCCCGAATCGCGTCGTTGACATGGCTTTCGCACATACCGCAGGCCATACCGTCGATTTTCAAAGTGATCTGATACATGATACATACCTCCATGTAAAATAATTGTTTGGTTAGATACCGCTAACTATTGGGCCAAGGAAATGCCGCGTCCTCGCGGCATTTCCGGCGGCACAGAGCCGCTGTTATTTCTTAAAGCTGTCCTTCAGGGATACGCTGCGGTTGAACACCAGATGCTCCGCCGTGGAGTCCCGGTTGTCCAGACAGAAGTAGCCCACCCGCATGAACTGGAAGGTCGGCGCGTTGACACCGGTGCGGTTCTCCTGCTTGTCGAACTCTGCCGCCACCTTGCGCATCTCCGGCTCCACCTTGCAGCCGGTCAGCACCGTCAGGCTACCGGGGTTCAGGCAGTCCAGAAAGTCCTTGTCGGGGCCGTCGGGCGTGGCATCGGAGAACAGGTTGTCGTACAGCCGCACCTCGGCGTCCAGACAATTCTCCGCGTCCACCCAGTGGAGGGTCGCGCCCTTCACCTTGCGGCCGTCGGCGGGGTCGCCGCCCCGGGAGTCGGGATCATACTCGCACAGCACCTCGGTGACGTTGCCGTTTTCGTCCTTCACGCAGCCGGTGCACTTCACCAGATACGCGCCCTTCAGACGGCATTCCAGACCGTCGGGGGTCAGGCGCTTGTACTTGGGCACGGGGATCTCCATAAAGTCGTCCGCCTCGATCCACAGATGGCGGGAGAAGGTGATATCGTGGGTGCCCTGGGTGGGATCGGTGGGGTTATTCTCCACGGAGAACACCTCGCTCTTGCCCTCGGGATAGTTGGTGACCGTCAGCTTCACCGGATGCAGCACCGCCATGGTGCGCTCGGCGGTGGCGTTGAGATCCTCCCGGAGACAGTGCTCCAGCGTGCCGTACTCGATGACGCTGGGGGTCTTGCCCACGCCGATCATCTCGCAGAAATTGCGGATGGCGGCGGCGGTGTAGCCACGGCGGCGCAGGCCGCACAATGTGGGCATACGGGGATCGTCCCAGCCGGAGACATAGTGCTCCTCCACCAGCTTGCGCAGCTTCCGCTTGGACATGACGGTGTGGTCGATGTTCAGGCGGGCAAACTCGATCTGCCGGGGCTTGTGATAGGGGATGGAGACGTTGTTCACCACCCAGTCGTACAGGGGACGGTGCTCCTCATACTCCAGCGAGCACAGGCTGTGGGTGATGCCCTCCAGCGCGTCCTGAATGGGGTGGGCGAAGTCGTACATAGGAAAGATGCACCACTTGGTGCCCTGCCGGTGGTGGTTGATGAAGCGGATGCGGTAGATGACGGGGTCGCGCATGTTGAAGTTGCCGCTGGCCAGGTCGATCTTGGCCCGGAGGGTCATCTTGCCCTCCTCCACCTCGCCGCTGCGCATCTTCTCAAACAGCCGCAGGTTTTCCTCGATGGGACGGTCACGGTAGGGGGACACAGCGGGGATGCCGATATCGCCGCGGTTCTGCTTAAACTCCTCCGGCGTCAGCTCGCAGACGTAAGCCAGACCCTTCTTGATCAGCTCCACCGCATACTCGTAGTCCTTTTCAAAATAGTCGCTGCCGTAGAAGAACCGGTCGCCCCAGTCAAAGCCCAGCCAGTGGATATCCTGCTGGATGGCATCCACGTACTCGGTGTCCTCCTTGGCGGGGTTGGTGTCGTCCATGCGGAGGTTGCACAGGCCGTTGTACTTCTCGGCGGTGCCGAAGTCGATGCACAGGGCCTTGCAGTGGCCGATGTGCAGATAGCCGTTGGGCTCCGGCGGGAAACGGGTGTGGACGGTCATTCCCTGGAACTGACCACCCTCTGCGATGTCCTCGTCGATAAAGTTCAGAATAAAGTTTTTGCTCTCCGCCACCGCCTCGGTCTCGGGGGTATTGGTCTTCCTTTCCTCGGTCATTGTCTCACACTCCTTGTAGGTCGTATTTTTGTATTGTTTCCGGTAAAAAAACCAGACCTATATTATACGCTGTTCGCCGTGGGATTGCAAGGGGTTTGCGGCGGAAATCCGCCGTTTTACAGCGCAGCCTCCAGATTCTGCCGGATGGCGGCGATAAACTGGGCGGAGGTAACGGCGTGAGCCGTAAAGCCCTCGTCCACCAGACCGGCCAGATCTTTGGTCATGGTGCCCTGATTCAGCGTGGTGAAGCAGGCCTGCTCCAGCTTGTCGGCAAAGGCGGCCAGATCATCCAGACCGTCCAGCTGTCCCCGCTTGCGCAGGGCGCCTGTCCAGGCAAAGATGGTGGCCATGGGGTTGGTGGAGGTCTCCTCGCCCTTGAGGTGCTTGTAGTAGTGGCGGGTCACGGTGCCGTGGGCGGCCTCGTACTCCGTCACCCCGTCGGGGGACACCAGCACCGAGGTCATCATGGCAAGGCTGCCGAAGGCGGTGGAGATCATGTCGCTCATCACGTCGCCGTCGTAGTTCTTCAGCGCCCAGATAAAGCCGCCCTTGGAGCGGATGACCCGGGCCACCGCGTCGTCGATCAGGGTGTAGAAATAGGTGATGCCCAGCGCTTCAAAGCTGGCCTTGTAGTTCTGCTCATATTCCTCGTCGAAGATGCGCTTGAACTCGCCGTCGTACACCTTGGAGATGGTGTCCTTGGTGGAGAACCACAGATCCTGCTTGTTGTCGATGGCGAACTGGAAGCAGCTCTTGGCAAAGGCACGGATGCTCTTTTCTGTGTTGTGCTGGCCCTGCCACACGGCGGGGCCGCTGACGGTCTGCACCGTCAGAGTCTTTTCCGCGCCGCTTTCGCCCTTGAAGGTCAGCGTGGCGGTGCCGGGCTCATCCGTCACCATGTCCACGGCCTTGTACATGTCGCCGTAGGCGTGACGGGCCACGGTGATGGGCTTTTCCCAGTTCTTCACCACCGGGTGGATGAAGGGCACCACGATGGGAGCCCGGAAAGCAGTGCCGTCCAGATAGGCGCGGATGGTGCCGTTGGGGCTCTTCCACATCTCCGTCAGCTGGGGGTATTCCTCCATCCGCTGCTTGTTGGGGGTGATGGTGGCGCACTTCACCGCCACGCCCAAGCGCGCTGTAGCCTTGGCGGCGTCGATGGTCACCTGATCCTTTGTCTCGTTCCGGTGCAGCAGGCCCAGATCGTAGTATTCGGTTTTTAAGTCCACGAAGGGCAGGAGCAGCTCATCCTTGATCATCTGCCACAGTACGCGGGTCATTTCGTCGCCGTCCATCTCCACCAGCGGCGTTGTCATCTTGATCTTATCCATAATGTGTCCTTTCGTTGTATGTTGTGGGGAAAGTGGTGGGAACCAAAGCCTCCCTTGTGTAAAGGGAGGTGGCGCGGAGCGCCGGAGGGATTGTCCAATGATGTAACAATCCCCCAGTCTCGCTTCGCTCGACAGCCCCCTCACAGAGGGGGCCAATGATCCCACCGCCCGAAAAATGCGTATGTTTACCCCCGCTTGGCGTAGTAATTCATCAAACAGCCGTCCAGCAAAATCTCCTTTTCATCCGCCGTCAGGCCGCGGACGTGGAGCAGCAGATCGTGAACGGTGCCGTCAGCGCAGATCACCTGGGCGGGGATATCCTCCCGGCCCTCCTCGATGGCCTTGCGGATGCCGGGAACAAACACGCAGTCGCCGGGCTGGTAGTCAAAGGCGGTATCCCTGTCCAGCGTGAAGGGCAGGATGCCCCAGTTGATGCAATTGCTGCGGTAGCGCTTGGTGGCGAACTCGTAGCAGACGTTGGCGAAGCCGCCCAGCACCTTCTGGCAGGAGGCGGCCTGCTCACGGGCGGAGCCGTCGCCGGGCTTGTTGGCGAACACACAGGAGCCGAACTGGGTGCTGGCGGCCAGCGCCTTGGCGTCGCCTACCTTACCCAGCACCTCCAGCACATGGGCGGGCACGTCGCCTGCGCGGCGCTGGGCCTCCTGCGCCGCCACGGCCTTGGCCCGGGGCACGTACTCCGGCACCCGGCGGCTGAGGGTGAACTCCGCCAAACGCAGGGGGTTGGAGCGGTAGGAGGAAGTCTCACCGGAGGGGATCAGCTCGTCGGTGGTAGTCACCGGATCGTGGATCACGGCAGCCAGCTCCACCAGCAGGTTTTCGGATAGGGGGTACATGGCGGGCCAGTCGGTGATGTTGGGGCCCATGACCAGCTCTACGCTGGGATCGGCCTTGCCGAAGCCGTAGTACAGCCGGTTGTCGTACACGGATTTATCGAAGTGATAGGCGCGGTGCACCGGCGCATAGTCCACATCGGTGGCGGCGGTGATGCGTCCGCCGTTGGCGGCAGTGGCGGCGATAGAGCGGGCATCCATCAGGCACACGGCGGCGAACTGACCCTCGCCGGGCTTGGAGCCCTCGCGGTTGGGGAAGTTGCGGGTGGTGTGCCGCAGGCTCAGGCCGTTGTTGGCGGGCACGTCGCCTGCGCCGAAGCAGGGGCCGCAGAAGCTGGGCTTGATGACCGCGCCGGTGGTCAGCAGATCGGCCGTCACGCCGTCGCGGGTCAGCTCCAGCGACACGGGCACGGAGGTGGGGTACACGTCCAGCGTAAACGCGCCGTTGCCGGTGCTGCCGCCCTTGAGAATGTCCGCCGCCTCGGTGATGTTGTCAAACAGGCCGCCAGCGCAGCCGGCGATGACGCCCTGATCCGCCCACACGCCGCCGTCGTGGATCTTGTCGGTAAGGTGGGGGTGGGTTTTGGGGAAGCGCTTGGCGGCGTCGGCCTCCACCTTGGCCAGCAGCTCCTGTGCGTTCTCCAGAAATTCGTGGATCGTCCAGGCGTTGGAGGGGTGGAAGGGCAGGGCGATCATGGACTCGATCTTGCTCAAATCGATGGCGATCATCCGGTCGTAATAGGCCACCTTTGCCGGATGCAGGGGCGCGTAGTCCTCCGGCCGCTGGTGGGCGGCGTAGAAGCCCTGGGTCTCCTCGTCCGTCTCCCAGATGGAGGAAAGACAGGTGGTCTCGGTGGTCATCACGTCCACGCCGTTGCGGAAGTCGATGGGCAGCTCGCGGATGCCGGGACCCACGAACTCCAATACCTTATTATTCACAAAGCCGCTTTCAAACGTGGCCTTCACCAGCGCGATGGCCACGTCGTGGGGGCCGATGCCCCGGCGGGGCTTGCCGGTGAGATACACCATCACCACCTCCGGCATAGGCGCGTCCCACGTGTTCTTCAGCAGCTGCTTGGCCAGCTCCGGGCCGCCCTCGCCCACGGCCATGGTGCCCAGCGCGCCGTAACGGGTGTGGGAGTCGGAGCCCAGGATCATGGCGCCGCACTTTGCCATCTGCTCCCGGGCGTAGGAGTGGATGACGCTCTGGTTGGCGGGTACGTAGATGCCGCCGTACTTCTTGGCGGCGGACAGGCCGAACACATGGTCGTCCTCGTTGATGGTGCCGCCCACGGCGCACAGGGAGTTATGACAGTTGGTCAGCACATAGGGCAGGGGGAACTGCTTCAGGCCGGAGGCCCGGGCGGTCTGGATGATGCCCACATAGGTGATGTCGTGGCTGGCCATGGCGTCCACCTTGAGCCGGAGGGCGTCGGTGTTGCCGGAGGTGTTGTGGCTGGTCAGAATGCCGTAGGCCATGGTCTTGGCCTTGCCGGCGGCCTTGTCCGCCTCGGCGGCGGGGCGGAACGCGCCGTTTTCATAGACGACGCCATGCTTGGAAACAGAGATCATAAAAAGAGCACCTTCTTTTCATCAAGTTGCATTGAATTTGGTATCTGAGTATGGCGGATATGTGCGAGAGATCCGTTTTACAGTGCCATGTGCGCAGTATTTTTACACGTTGCAATGGTGAAGCGACAATTTGAAAAAAGCCGCGCACCTGCAATGCAGGCGCGCGGCTTTTTGGCGTCCCAGAAGGGATTCGAACCCCCGACCTTACGCTTAGGAGGCGCACGCTCTATCCAGCTGAGCTACTGAGACAGGAAGGGCTTTCGCCCATATTGCCAAAACACGG
>OGDF01006288.1_pt1 | contig 11909 bp, 26 predicted proteins | sample 1570141 | NCBI WGS metagenome assembly OGDF01 (sample SAMEA4370581, study PRJEB24528) | human gut metagenome | reverse complement strand
CCGGAAGCAAACGCGAAGCAAACGCCAAGCAAACCGGAAGCAAACGCGAAGCAAAACCAGAGCGACCTATTAAAGAGAGAGAAAGAGATAGAGAGTAAAAAAGAGCTACCTAACGGTAGCTCCAAAAAAGCGCGCCCCAGATTCACGCCACCGTCGCTCGATGACATCACCGCCTACGCCGACGAGTACGCCGGGGAGAGGGGCTGGGGCTCGGCATCCGACATCGGGTTCGAGCCCCGGCGGTTCAGCGACTTCTACGCCTCGAAGGGATGGATGGTCGGAAAAGCCCCGATGAAGGACTGGAAGGCGGCCCTGCGCAACTGGGTCGCGAGGGACAGGAAGGAGGCGGGAGCCGATGAGCGGGACCAGCGGTTCGCTGCCTACGCGTAGGGCTACGAGGCCCTGCCCGTACTGCGGCAGGCGGCTCAAGGCCGTGACCGTGAAGGGCGCTGGCGACGCGTGGATGTTCTGCGGCTTCGAGCGCTGCGGGTGCAAGGGAGAGCGCGAGGCCGAGGAGGCGGAGCGCGAGCGGGAGAGGCGCCACGAGGCGGAGGCCCTGCGCCGTTCCCGTGTCCGTGCGGGCGTTCCCAGGCGCTACGCAGACGCGGTGCACCCGGACGCCAGGGGCTATGCCGAGCGGATCGCCGGGGGCCGCGCGCTGTTCGTCATCGGTCCCGTCGGCACGGGCAAGACTTACCTCGTGTCGGCCGTGTGCCGCGAGCTTCAGACCATGGGGAAGAGGTTCCGCATGCTGTCGAGCGTGCAGCTGCTCGAGCGCTACCGCGCCTGCTACGACGGCGACGGCAGCGAGCTGTCGGTCACCAACGAGCTCGTCAATGTGCCGGTGCTCGTGATCGACGACCTGGGCAAGGAGGCCCCCACCGACTGGGCGGTCGAGCGCCTGTTCCGCGTCGTGGACGAGCGTTACAACCGCGAGCTGCCGACGGTCGTCACCACGCAGTTCGAGCGGCCGGCACTCATCAAGCGCCTGTCGCGCGGCGGGGACGCCGAGAACGCGGTCGCGCTCATCTCTCGGCTCTACGAGACGTGCGACACGGTGAGGACCGACGGAGCGGACAGGAGGCTCTCGTGATCTTGCAGGCAAGCCAGCTGCGCGGCTGGACGAAGGAGCGCGCCGAGCTTTACGGCAAGCCGCACCTCGGGGCGCGCTACACCCACGGAAAGGCCTACGAGGCGCTTTCGCCACGATGCTGCGTCTGCGGCAGGCGTGCCGGAAGCGTGCACCATGTGGTGCACCGGTCTTGGGGCGAGACGTTCCGCCTGGTCACGCCGAACGGCACGTGGAGCCTGCGAAGCCCGCTGTTCGCCCTTTGCGGCAGCGGCACGACCGGGTGCCACAACAAGTTCCACGGCGGCGCGGGCCTCAGGGCCGAGTGGCGCTGGCGCTCCAAGGTGTACGAGGAGGCCTGGTGGTCCGGGGAGCTTCTCCGGGAATACGGCCCGCACCACCCGGGCCTGTACGAGTACGGCTATTGGACGATAACCGACGAACACGGAAACGAAATGATCCGAGAAGGGAAATGACCATGGAAATCAAGACTTGCGATAACTGCAATTACGTACGTGAGGTTGTTCTGACCGACGGGACGAGGATAACGGTGTGCGACGGTCAATCTGGAGAGATGGTGCAGGTTATGCCATATGACACGTGCGATGATTACGAACCGCTGGTGATCGAATGAAGGTGCTGGAACTTTTCAGCGGGACGAGGTCTGTGAGCCGCGCGTTCGAGAAACGCGGGCACCAGACGTTCGCGATCGACTACGACAGGCAATTCCTCGCGAACGCCCATTGCGACGTGGAGACGTTGACGGCTGAGCAGATCCTGGAATGGTTCGGAAAGCCAGATGTCATCTGGGCAAGCCCCGACTGCACGACGTATTCGGTCGCCGCACTCGGTAAGCACAGGAAGAAGAACAATGAGACCGGGGAGCTTGAGCCGCAAACGCTATACGCGCGGAAGTGCGACCGCGTGAACAGACACGTGATCGCGTTGATCCGCGAGCTGAATCCAAAGCTGTTCTTCATCGAGAATCCTAGAGGGGGCATGCGGACGATGGATTTCGTAAAAGGGATACCTCGGTACACGGTCACTTATTGCCAATATGGCGAGCGTTTTATGAAACCTACTGACATCTGGACGAATTGCGTAGACCCGCAATTCAAGCCGCCGTGCCACAACGGCGATCCGTGCCACGAGAGAGCACCGCGCGGCTCAAAATCCGGTCTGCAGAAAGTAAACGGCAAGCGCGACAGGGCAAGGATTCCAACGTTGCTGTGCGAGCACATCGTCGATATATGCGAAAGAGAGGTAACCGACAGGTGAGATACGTAAGCCTTTTCAGCGGGATAGAAGCCGCCACGGTAGCGTGGGAACCGCTCGGATGGGAGCCGCTGTGCTTCGCGGAGTTCGATGAGTTTCCCAGCGCAGTTCTCGCCGAGCGTTATCCCAACGTGCCGAACGTCGGCGACGTAACGAAGGTTAAGTGGAAGAAGTATCGCGGCAAGTGCGACCTGGTTGTGGGCGGAAGCCCGTGCCAGTCGTTCTCGATCGCGGGCAAACGGGAGGGGTTGCAAGGTGAATCAGGCCTCATGTTCGAGTACATTCGCGCAGTACGAGAGGTTCGTCCTCGATGGTTTCTTTGGGAGAACGTCCCAGGAGCGCTCTCAAGCGAAGGTGGGGAGGCTTTCAGACAGCTCTTGTCCGAAATGGACAAACTCGGGTACGGCCTGGCATGGCGGGTACTTGATGCGCAGTTCTTCGGAGTGGCCCAAAGACGGCGCCGTCTCTTTCTTGTCGGACGTCTTGGAGCCTGCCCCCCCCGTCGAAGTACTTGTTGAGCCAGAAAGCCTGTGCGGGGATCCTTCGTCGAGCCGAGAAAAGAGGGAAGCCCTTGCCGCCGCAGCTCAACGAGGCGCTTCGAGCGCAGGCTTCAAATTCCACCAAGGGGCAGGAGCCGGAAACATAGGCTTCGAGGACGAGCAATCTCCTACACTCACCGTCGACTGGCACAACCCTGGGGTCTTGACCATGCATCAGAACATCTGCATTCAAGGCTCGATGATCGGCCGCTCCGACGAGAACGGCCCACAGGGCAGCGGCATCGAGGACGACGGAGCGAGCTTCACGCTCAACTGCACCGATCGCCATGGGGTTCTCGCTTTCGCGCAGAACACGCGCGACGAAGTACGAATCCAAGGAGACGGCACAATTAGCGGCGCGTTGTCGGCGCGGCCGGGCATGAAGCAGACCACCTACGTGTGCGAGACGACGAACACCAACAGCAACGGGCTCGCGAGTACGGGATGTCTAAACCCCGAAGACCCTCAAAGCAAGCGAATCTTCACCCACGATTCATGCGGCTCTACTTTAAGCAGCGGCACTGGTGAGGGGATGAATATCCAGCCGTCCGTCGCGATTCCGATAAACGAGATGGTCGCAACCAGGTGCAACAAGCTGGGCCGTGGAACCGGGTTCGGTGTTGGCAAGGACGGAGACCCGGCAAACACCATCACGTGCAACCACCCACATGCGGTGGCGACCGAGCCGATAGCGATGGCCGACATGATTGTCAGAAGACTCACGCCTTTGGAGTACGAACGCCTTCAAGGCTTCCCAGACAACCACACGCGGATACCGTACAAGGGTAAACCCGCCGATGAGTGCCCCGATGGTCCGCGATACAAGGCCATAGGCAACTCGATGGCCGTCCCGGTCATGCGCTGGATAGGAGAGAGGATCGCCATGGCGGACAAGGAAGAACCGATCGAGGGCAACACTAAGTTCGAGAGGGCGTGATCGCATGTGCGGTTATGAGCCGGCAAGCGGCTACAACCTGCCGCCCGGGTGCTTCGAGTCAGACCCGCGCGCGCCATGGAACGAGGAAGATCCCAAGACCTGCGGGGACTGCTCCCATCTGCTGGAGGGATGCTGCGACTTCGGGATATGCGAGCTGGAATTCGAGGAGGCCTTCGACGAGAGGCAGGCACGGGATCCGCTTGCGGCATGGGAGGCCGCGTGCTGGTCTCGCGACTGGATCGTCGACAACTACAAGGACATGCAGGAGGACACGTGCCGGAGGTTCTCAAATGATTGGTGATGAAACGCGCCGAGAGATGGCGTCAGAGCTGCGAGCGCTTGACGTGTCGGACATCGAGGTTGACGGGCGCATCATCGACTCGCCTAAGTACGTCGGGCTTCTGCTTATGCGCATGCTCGAAGCCGTGTGCGACTACCGGTACGGGCTGCACTACTTCCCCGCGTTCTTCTCCGCGCAGGCAGTGCTCGAACTGTTCGCAGACCTCATCGACCGCCCGACGTGTTTTGACACAGAGAGCAAGGACAGCAATTTATTCACATGCAGCGCTTGTGGGTTCTCCGAAAGCAAGCTTGTCTTAAGCCCGTTCACTTTAAGTTTTCACTGGTGTAAGCCTAGTTACTGTTATTGCCCCAACTGCGGAGCTGAGGTGACTGAGAAGGAGGAAGACGATGAAGATTAGTGACGAGATTCGCAATGATTTTCTTCGCAACGATGATGTGGGTGCAGTCTCCTATAAACAATTGCTATGCATAGCAGACCGCATCGACCGCAAGATGGTCGAGCTGCCCAAGGATGCAGATGGCCGCGAGATTCCGCTGGATACAAGGGTTCTTTACAGCGAAGATGGTGTATTGCGAAACGTGAGGTGTTTTTGCTATCACGTGGGATGCACTGAGGGGTGCAAATGGGTTGTCGCGTTTAAGAACGGTGTCGATAGGTTAACCTCGCAGATGCACATCACTCCGCCCGACAGCCTGGAGCGCATCGCTGACGAGCTGGACGAGCAGGCTGGCAGTCTCACGAAAGACGGATACACGTGGCAGGAGGACACCATTCACGACTTTGCCGAGCGCATCCGCGAGCTGGCAAAGAGGGAGGGCTAGATATGGCATACAGTTGCTACGGCGCGTTCGTGTACCTCAACGGCGAGCGCAGAACCGATAAGGAGGATGTGGGTGTATACGACACCGACGAGGCTTCTCTGCCCTCCGGGCTCCGCGTGTACGCGAACATCCTGAAGCACCCCGACGGCTGCGAGTGGTTTGAGCAATCGCACCATGGAGTCATGGGAGACGGCAACGTCCGCGTCGGTTGCTACAAGCAGGGATGGCCGGAGGTCTACGAGTGGGAGGACGGCAAGGACGAGCCTACCAAATACACATTCGATGACCTTTCCCGCAAGTTCGGGTGGGACGATTACGAGGAGTACGGCGGCAAGAGGTACGCCGCCAACGAGTACGACGAGGAGTTCGACTTCCTTGGATGGCACTTCCACTTCTGGGGCGACGATAACGACGGTACTCCGAAGTACGGTGCGACCATGAGCCGCGACGGAGAGACCTGGGAGTGCGACTACGACTGTATGTTTGGAGCTGGTTTCGATGACATTCACTAGCGACGAGCGCCGAGAGGTGGCGGAGAATTTGCGGAACCTTACAATCGGCCACTACATCCGGTACAAGGAGCAGTTTTTTGACGAGCTTGCCGAGGTGGTGGTCGGCTTCGAGAGACCTGAGCATTGTCCTAAGTGTGGGGCGGCGATTGTCGATGCTTGAGTTAGACGAGGTCCTGCGCATCGCTGGGCGGCTCGAGGCGATGGCGGACGAGGGTAAGGTGCACATATCTCCGATGGAGGCGCGCGCCCTTGCGTTCGACCTGAGGACCGTGGCAAGGGACTGCGAGCCTCGCCGGACGTGCAGCATGCGCGACTTCGGCGATAAGTTCGAGCAGGTCTACCGCTGCTCGGCATGCGGCGAGGAGTACTGCATGAGCGACGTAAAGCCGTACCCGTGGCGCTTCTGCCCCATGTGCGGGGCCGAGGTGGTCGAGAGAGAGGAAGACGAGTGATGCAGGACTACCAAACGCTAGCCCCGAGCAGAAGGCCAAGGAGCAACAAGAAACGAAGGAACAGCAATGTCCGAGGTTACCGTACTGAATGTTTCGCACGAGAAGCCGTTGAGCTTCATCGGCTCTGTGGCCGGAATCAGCCACGGTCATAACGACGATAGTAAGCAACGAGCTTTGAGATGCTGGAAGGCTGGCCATACATCCGTGCTTGAGCACGTGACCGCGACTTTCCACATCGAAGGAATCACCGGGCTTGCTCGCATCAGCTTGTAAGGCACCGCATGGCGTCTTTCGTGCAGGAATCGCAACGCTACATGCGGATTGATACCGATAATCCCGAGCTTGGAAACCTCTGGTTCGTTACTCCACCAAACGTCAAGATTGATAGACCCGTCTATAGGGCGTTCGTTGAGCATATGGTCGAATGCGGCCACCTCTATCAAGACCTACTCAAATCTGGAGTGAAGCCCGAGGATGCGCGCTATGTGCTACCGGAAGCGTGCAAGACGAATATCAACATGACTATGAATATCCGCGAGCTTGAGAGTTTCTACAGGTTGCGCGCCGACCGTTCAGCGCAATGGGAGATTCGCAATCTCGCGGGTGAAATCATGAACGAGCTTTCCTTCACCGGCGGCAGCGAATGGGAAGAGGTCTGCCGGATGATTGAGCAGAGGGCCAAAGATGACGGCATTCGTTAGTTTCCGGCACAACCAAATGAAGGAGGACTAATGACTAATCAAATTACATTACCGACTAATCAAATTACATTACCACGCGACGCCAAAGGGCGCGAGATTCCGCTTGGTACAACAGTGCTGTTCGACAAGGACGGTAAAGAGATAGAAGTTTCGTGCTGGCAGTACTACCCGAGAGTGGAGTCGGGCTACTGGAGTTTAAAGAGCACAATGAACAAATTCTACGACGCGGGCAAGGTACACCTCACTCCGCCCGACACCTGGGAGAAGCTGGAAGAGGACTTTGACAGGTGTATTAAAGCGTGCGACACCTGCAGGTATTTCAGCCAGGATGGAACATGCAGCACATGCGCCATATCTGATAACTCTACAGGCGGATGCGATGGTTTGGTGCTCAAGGACATCAAGGAGCGCATCCGCAAGCTGAGGGGCGAGGTACCAGTTCTAGATTCGCAAGCAGTACAAGGCGAGCGCATCCGCAAGCTGAGGGGCGAGGACTAATGAGCGTCGAGCTGTCGAAGGACGGGGAGATTGGCGCATGGGCCACGTCGGCGGCGCTCGCGGTGCTGCTCCTCTGGTTGGGAGGCTTCTATGGGTAGCGTGCTCGATGCCGAGGCGGACCGCTGCGCCCGCCTGAGACGAGTCGCCACGGGGGCGTTCATCGCCGTGCTCGTTATGGCCGCCGTCGCGTTCGCGCTGTGTGCCCTCACAGGCTCGTCCCCCGCGTACGGATGCGCCCTGTGCGCCGCCGCCGTGGGGCTCATGGCGATCGCCGTCTCATACGGCGAGGCCGAGGGGGCCTACCGCCTGCTGGCGGTGATGTACCGGTGAACGCGCGGGAGTTCTTCTGCTCGGTGAGGGACGCGGCGCAGGAGCTCGCCGACGCGCCCCTCGCGGTCGAGCGCATGGAGCAGGAGGCGGTGTTCAAATCGCGCAGGGACGGCCCGCGTGGGAAGGGCGGAGTCGCCGACCCGACTCGGAGAATCGACGCGCTCATCGACTACGAGGCGCGGGCGAGGTCTGAGCGGGTCGGGCTGCGGCGCATGGTCGCGAGAGGAAAATCGGTGCTCCACGGGCTGTCGCGGCTCGATCCCATCGGGGCCGGCGTGCTCAGGTGCCGCTACGTGCTGTGCCTGCCGTGGCCCGAGGTGTGCGAGCGGTGCGGTCTGGAGCTCGACGCGGCGAGGGCGCGGGAGTCGATGGCGTTCGACCGCGTCGACGCCGAGGGCGTGGCGGCGTTGGCCGAGTGCAGGCCGAGCGCCACGGTGGCGGAGAGGTAGGAGTGGAAATGGAAAACGAGAAGCTATGCCCGCTCACGGGAAGGCCATGCGACGGAGAGAAGTGCATGTGGTGGATCGTGATGAGATCGCGATTGAAGTCGGACGACTTCACGACGTGCGCGGTGAACCTCATCGCCACGGGCGCGTACGCTAATGCGAACGGGCTGAATTTCAGCGTCAATCCGTAGCGGGGCGGCGGGCACTGTCCCGCCGTCCTTTTTCTTTTCAAGCGACGAATCGAAATCGAAATGCAAATCGAAATCGAAATCGAGAATGGAAATCGAAATCGAAATGCAAATCGAAATCGAAATGCAAATCGAAATCGAAAATCAAAATGGAAATGGAAATGGAAATGGAAATGGAAATGGAAATCGCCCAGCGGATGGAAATCGCCTGCTAGCGGGCGGTAACCCGTGTTAGGGTGGTAAAATTGCAGGGTAGGCGGACTACTGGAGGAAAAGCATGAACGACCGAACCGATGCGCCCGAGGGCGCGGGGGTCAAGCTCAAGGCGTGGATGGACTCGCACAAGGTGACCGTCACCGCCCTGTCGGAGCAGACCGGCCTCTCCCAGCGCACCATCACGGCCATCAGGAGCGGCAGGAGCGCCGGCAACTTCGCCACGTGGCGCGCCATCTGCCGCCGCACCGGTCTGGACATCAATGAGATCATGGGGTTATAGGGATGAACGAGGAGAACGGCGACAAGCTCAAGGACTTCGCCAAGGAGACGTTCGAGCCCTTCTACAGCAAAGAGAAGGTCGATGCGCTCATCTCCGCGACGGTGGATGCCGCCGAGTCGCTGGGCCTGAACATCCTCGAGGTCCATGGGGCGTGCTCCGCGCTGAAGTCGTGCTGCGAGTCATCCATGATCGCCAAATACGCTGAGGCCGTCGGGCTCGACTGGGATGCCGCCGAGGAGCGGTTGAACTTCCGATAGCCGCGGGCGCCGGCTCCCCGGACGACCCGTGCGGCGCGCGCGTTTGAGCTTCGCCGCGGAGCCCCGCTAGGGCGGGCCGGAGGGGAGGGGCCGAAACCGTGATTCTTGCCCCAGGGGAGGCCCCGCCGGAACCGACCCCGGGGGTGCGGCAAAACGGCCCGCCGGATACCCCGGGGGGGGTATGGCAAACGCCTCGGCGGAGACTCGTCCGCCACGATCAAGCGTAGCCGTCGACCTGCTGAAACGCCGTTCCCGTCCACCTGCTGAAACGCCGTTCAAGGCAATATAGCAGCGTTTGCGGGCCGTTCGCGGCGGGTGGGTATCCGGCTAGGGGATGGACTGGAGCGGGCCATTTAGGGGCATTCCAGCGCCCCGTTTCGGCATGCGCCAACGGCATGGAAAAGGGGCCCGCAGGCCCCTCCAGGCGACTACATATGACGCCAGCGCCATATAGCCAGATATATCTCCACGATCACGCGCCCCACGACGTAGAGCAGGAACGGGATCAGGATCGCGAGGCCGTAGGCCCCTAACGCGAGGTACATAGTTATCTGACCCCCTCGGCCAGGATTGTCGACACGTCGCCAAATGAATCTTCTTCGTAGTCGAGGTACTTATAGAAACGGTACTTTGCCTTATCCCAAGCGGCCTTGACCTCGGGATGAAGGTCAAGAACGTCGATCGCGTAAAGTGCCTCGTCGCAAGGAGTGCCATCCTCGTCGCACGTGAAGAAACTGCCGGCTTCATCCTCAGCCCATCCGCAGATGGTGTAGACCGGGCGCACCATGGAACCGATGCCGTAACGGGTCTTGATGACCTCTACAGAGTCTTTCTCGGCATAATCTCGAGCCTGAGCGATTGCGTCATCGAGCGTCGTGAGTTCGGGGGAAAGCTCGTCCCCTGCATCCCAACCCGCGCATTCCTCGCGGTCTCCTTGCATGGTGGTCGTGATGGTTTGCTCGTAGATGGTGTATACGACGTCGCTGGTGGTCTTTGTGGTCTCCATGGTTTTTGTCTCTTTCTCCTTAAAAGTTTTCGGCTTATAGCGGGCCGCGCGGCCCCGGCGGCTATGCCGCTTTCCCGGGCGAACGGCGCTTCGCGGCGTCTAGCCCCAAGAGCGCGTTTAGCTGATCCAGCCCGTCGACGGGCGTCCAGATCACGCGAACGCCGTTTTTATTCGGGTGCTTGTCGTAGCGCACGCGGTACGTCTTGCCGTCCCTCGCACGGGTTTCGATCTCGCGGGGGTCGTACATGTCGACGCGTACGGCCTTGCCGGCCTTGATGACGATCCGGCAGAGTGGCACGTCGCCCCGGTCGACGGTGTGGCATGGGTACCGGTCGTATAGCACGGCGCTATCTATCGGCGCGAAGGCGTGCGCCCACGCCGTAGTGGTGCCGTCGGGCGCGGACTCCAGCGCAACGTGCGAGTCTATCCGGTACCATGTTCCAGTTGCGGCGCTATAGTAAGCATCGGTTGCGCGTCTGTAGCGGCTCGCCTGGTAGCCCCAGCGGGTCGTTAGCAGGTCGAGCGGCGCGGCAAGGGCCTGTTTCCCGTCGGCGTCCGTCACGACGGCGGGCAGCGTCCTAAAACGTCGGTAGTACGTGCCCGCGCGGGCAAAGTCAAACGTTCGGGCCATGGCTATAGCTCCTCGAGGCTGTTAATAAATGGCTGGTCTGTTTTGGATCCAATGCAAATCTTGACGTTATAGTCCAAGATCCCGCTCAAAACGCTAGATGCATAGTCGTACTTCGTGTCGTGCGTTGCCGCCACGACAAACGTCAAAGCCTCAGTTTCAAGGGCGGTCAAGCCCTTATCGGTCAAGCTGTCGACCAGATCGAACATGCTTCTGCCGTAGTAAATGACCTTGCCGTTCTCGTCCTCGATAATGATGTTTCCCATGCTTAACTCTTTTCTCTCGTTGGTCTTTATGCCGCCATGTAGATTCCGAACAAGTAACGCGCTTGATTGATGATCTCGGCGCTGTTATCAGGGTTCTCGAGCTCGACTTCATAAACCGTATCAATCTTGTCCCACGTGCTTATTTCGTTGCTGTTGCCGTCTGTAAATATGTGGCGGCATTCGAGCGTAAGCGTGTAGTACTCATTGTTGTACCAACGCTCCCAGTCTGATACGGCGCCGTCTAGGTCGACGCCCTCCGTAACGGCGACGGCTACGACGGCGTCGCACCAGTCGGACGGACACGTACCGGCAAACGTATGGTATACGGCCTTATATCCGTTGCGCTCCAGGTGCTTTATAAGCGCTACGGCGACACTGTCGGGGCTGTCGTAGTCATAGCCTTTAACGGCATTCTCGACGTGTTCGAGCGCGTCAATAACGCTTGGCGCTCCCTCGTGTATGTCGAGGTTGTTGCATGAAGCCACTTCGTAAAACTGCGTATCGTAACAGCATGCCGGGGTTTCAAGCGGTGCATCAAAGTCGTAATCGACGGCAACGCGGTAATTGCTGGAGATATCGATGGCGATCATGGTTGTTACTCCTCGCCCTCGTCCTCGTCCTCGTCCTCGGGGAAAAATATATCGTCGCACTCGAACCAGACCAGATCGTTGATATATGTCTCGGTTACGTCCTCGTCGTACTCAAGCATTTCGGCGATACGCTCGAAAACCTGCTCGCGCTGGTCGTTGGTTGCGTCGTTCATGCGGTCGCGTGCGCCTGCCCAAAACTCAAAGCTATCGAGGTCTTGGGTGACTTTGTAAGTGATGGTATAGTTGTTCATGGTCTTTTCCTTTCATAGACCGTGGCCCGCGTGCTTTGGTTGGCTTGGCGGGCCTTTTTGTTTACTGCTATCGACTAACGTTTGCTAGCTGCTAGCGACTTAGATACTACCGGCTAACCGTTGCTAGTCAAGCGATGAGCATATCGCTTCATATTTCCTACACAACAATTGTTAGGCGCATGCCGTTCTGGTATCATCTATAGCGATAAACCAGCAGGTGAAGGGGCATACATGGACAGTTGCGGACTAGTCCGGCGCATGGTCGCCGGTAGCGGCAAGAGCGCCCGACAGGTATCACGCGATATGGGCCAGAGCGAGAGTTATCTATCCGCCACTATGGCGC
>OGDF01006285.1_pt1 | contig 11914 bp, 9 predicted proteins | sample 1570141 | NCBI WGS metagenome assembly OGDF01 (sample SAMEA4370581, study PRJEB24528) | human gut metagenome | reverse complement strand
AGAGCATCTGCCTTACAAGCAGAGGGTCGGCGGTTCGAATCCGTCAACGCCCACAGGGGTGTTTCCTCGTGGTTTTCTCTTCGGAGAGGCTGCGGGGATTTTTTTTGCTCCAAACCGTAGGGTGCTTAGGGGGTGCAGTTGTCTCAACTGCACCAATATTTCTAAGAACACATACTTCTTGGTTGGTGTAGTTCTTGCACTGGCAAGCGGCAAAGCTGAATGTGGTCAAAGACGGGCTTTCAATGCGATTACCGCAGACTGGAAATACGATTACCGCGTAGCAAAACTACCATTACCGCATTGCGGAAACAGAAGTACCACGCTGCGGTAATCCCTTGCCAACATCACCTTTGATTTCTCTTCGCATTGAAAATAATGCAGTTAAAAGCGCAGAATTTAGTCGAAAAGTAGTAATTTTGCAGTTGGAAATGATTTCTCATTCTTATAATTACTATATGAAAGAATTAGCACTCAAGTACGGATGCAATCCGAACCAGAAGCCTTCACGCATTTATATGGAAGAAGGCGAACTCCCCATCGAAGTACTCAACGGTCGTCCTGGCTACATCAACTTCCTCGACGCGCTCAACTCTTGGCAGCTCGTTAAGGAGCTGAAGGCTGCCACAGGTCTGCCCGCTGCAGCATCGTTCAAGCACGTATCGCCTGCCGGAGCCGCTGTAGGTCTGCCTCTTAGCGACACGCTGAAGAAGATATACTTCGTTGACGACGTGAAAATGGAACTTTCGCCGATTGCATGTGCGTATGCCCGTGCACGCGGTGCCGACCGCATGAGCTCTTACGGCGACTTCGTGGCACTCAGCGACACCTGCGACGTTGCTACAGCTACACTCATCAAGCGCGAGGTGAGCGACGGCGTAATCGCCCCCGACTTCACCGACGAGGCGCTCGAGATTCTCCGTGCAAAGCGCAAGGGTACATATAACGTAATAAAGATAGACCCGAACTACGTGCCGGCTCCCGTCGAGCACAAGCAGGTGTTCGGCGTAACGTTCGAGCAGGGACGCAACGAGGTGCGCCTCGACGACCCGGCTTTGTTCGAGAACATACCTACAAAGTCGAAGAACTTCACCAAGGAAGCTATCCGCGACCTCATTATCTCGCTCATCACACTGAAGTACACACAGTCGAACTCTGTATGCTACGTGAAGGACGGACAGGCTATCGGCATCGGTGCCGGACAGCAGAGCCGCATCCACTGCACACGCCTCGCAGGCAACAAGGCAGACATCTGGTGGCTGCGCCAGCACCCGAAGGTGATGAACCTCCCGTTTGTTGACGGCATCCGCCGCGCCGACCGCGACAACACCATCGACGTTTACATCTCTGAGGACCACGACGACGTGCTGCGCGACGGTACATGGCAGCTCTTCTTCAAGGAGAAGCCAGAGGTGCTCACAATGGAGGAGAAGAAGGCTTGGATAGCACAGAATCGCGGCGTAGCGCTCGGCTCAGACGCGTTCTTCCCGTTCGGCGACAACATCGAGCGTGCGCACAAGAGCGGCGTAGAGTACATCGCTCAGGCAGGCGGATCGGTTCGCGACGACAATGTTATTGATACCTGCGACAAGTATGGCATCACAATGGCGTTCACAGGTGTGCGCCTCTTCCATCATTAATTAGATGGGTTGAAGTGGTGAGAGGTTGAGATGTTGATGTGTTGAGATGTTGATGTGTTGAGATGTTGATGTGTTGAGATGTTGAGATTTCTCACCCGATAAACAATTAGAATAACCAATAAAGATAGATATGAGCAAAGGTGACGATATTGACGCAATCATTGCTAATGGCATTTCATGGGGCCGTGGCGGAGCGTCGAACAGAAAAGATGATGACGGCAAAGTCAAGACCAAGGCAAAGAAGAAGAAATACATCACTGGTGCCCATGGTAGTGGTTCGGCACGACAGAAAGCGAAGTATCGCGAGCAGCGTGCCAACAGAAACAAGAAGTAAATCGTAAACTGCGATATTCGGAAAAGAAGTGTGTTGAGCCAGCATTGGCTTGACACACTTCTTTTTGTGTTACATAGAGGTGAAAAGGTCGAACGAAATGACACTTTCGGGCGAAAAACCTATCGTATTGCTTTGATAAAACGAAAAAACGTAGTAAATTTGCATCACCATATACACTAAGCCAATGACCAACCGCTTAAATAATTTATTGAGTAAGGCCCGTAAACAATCGTTCGGTTCGCCAGCACGATGTACCCTTTTCCTTGCAACGTGTGCTATTCTCGTACTTTTCTTCAGCGCCTGCAGCACAGAGCAGTCGCCTCGGCGCCTCGCTCAACAGCGCGACCGCGCCGACAGCATCGTTGGTTGCGTGAAGGGCGAGCAGAGCCTCGACAGTCTTGTGAAAGAAGCTGAGAAGTCGGGCGACCGTATGCTCGAGATGCGTGCGCGCCGCCAGTTGGGACGCACCTACCGCGAAGACAACTTCTTCATGAAAGCCATCGAATGTCACCAGCGCGAGATGGCGCTCGGCGAACAGTTGCACGACACCATCGCCATGGCGCAGGCGCTCAACAACATCGGCACCAACTACCGGCGCATGGGCATCCTCGACGAGGCAATCAACTACCACTACCGCGCGCTGCACATCTCTGAGGAGTTCAGCTACAAAGACGACCGCACGGCGCGCAAGAACCGCGTGGTGTCGCTCAACGGCATCGGCAACATCTGCCTCACACTCGGTGACAAGGAGACAGCCGACTCCGTGTTCCATGCCGCACTTGAAGGCGAGAAGAGCCTGGGCAGCAACCTCGGACAGGCAATCAACTACGCCAATATCGGCTCAATCTTCGAGCAGAGCAACCGTCTCGACTCGGCATGGGTGTACTACCGCCACTCGATGGAGCAGAACCGCCTCGCCGAGTCGAATCTCGGCATCTCTCTATGCTACACCCACTTCGGACGTCTCTACGACAAGCAGGGCAAGACCGCGGAAGCCATCGCCGAGTACCGCAAGGCGTACGAGATAATGAAGCCCTCGGGCGACCGCTGGCACACTATGGAACCGTGTCTTGCGTTGGCGGAGATTCACCTGAAGACGGGCGACTACAACGCTGCCATGCACTATCTCGAGATAGCCGACCAGCTGGCTCACGACCTGCACTCGCTCGAACACCAGTCGCAGATTGCACGTATCTACTACGAGATATACAGCCGGAAGGGCGACTACGCACGTGCGCTGCGCTACTATAAAGAGTATAACGAACTCGGCGACAGCGTGGCGAGCGAGAAGAACATCATACACATGCAGAACATGCGCATGCGCTACGAGAACGAGCAGCACCGCGCCGAGATGGATGCCGTCAACAACGAGTACAAGGCAGAGCGCACGCTTCGACGGCTCAGCTTCGCCGCAACCGTGCTTGTCATCGTGCTCGCCACGGTCATTATTTCGTTCATGTTCTACGCCCTGCGTGCCCGTAAGCGCAAGCAGCTGCTGCAGCATCAGATGGACGAGATGCGCATCTCGTTCTTCACCAATATCACCCACGAGTTCCGCACGCCGCTCACCGTCATCCTCGGCTATTCGCACATGCTTGAGGAGGGAAAGGTGCCTGCGGGCGACATCCGTAAGGTGGGAAGCATGGTGTCGCGACAGGGCTCGCGACTGCTTTCGCTCATCAACCAGCTGCTCGACATACAGAAGGTGAAGTCGGCTATCGGACAGCCCGACTGGCATCGTGGCGACGTAGTGCTTTTCATATCTAATATCGTGGAAGGCTACCTCAATCTTGCCCACTCGCGCGGCATTCGCATACTGTATGCGCCGAAACAGCAGAACTATGTGTGCGACTTTGTGCCCGATTATGCGCAGAAGGTGGTGTGCAACCTCGTCACCAACGCCATCAAGTTCTCCAAACGCGGACAGAACGTGCTCATTACGCTCAGGATTGAGGACGGCATGCTCACGCTTGTTGTAGCCGACTACGGCAGCGGCATTGCACCGGAGGACAGACGACGCATCTTCGAGCCGTTCTACCAGTCGTCTACCAATAAGAAGAGCATCGGTTCGGGCGTCGGTCTGGCGCTTGTCAAGCAGATTGTCTCCGTACTTGGCGGCAGTCTGCGCCTTAACACCGTGTTAGGTAAGGGCTCGGTGTTCACGGTGAGCGTGCCGGTGAAGGCTCCCGAGGGAGTTGTGGTGAAGACTCTTGATGTTAAGGGCACCATACCCGAGGAGATGCTCATGAGCGAGGTGATAAGTCCTGAGGAGATGGACGACATGTACTGCGCAGAGAATGTCGTAAGTGCTGCTGCCGACAATGCAGACAGCGCCGACCAACGCCAGCTTGTGCTCATCGTGGAGGACAACAGAGACGTGCGTGAGTATATCTCGATGCAGCTGAAAGACCGCTATCGTCTTGCTATGGCGCGCGATGGCAAGGAAGGTCTGCGCATGGCTACAGAACTTGTGCCCGACATCATCATCACCGATCTTATGATGCCCGAGATGGACGGCTACGAGCTTTGCCATGCCGTGAAGCAGTCGGCTGTGCTCGACCATGTGCCGGTTATTATCGTGACGGCGAAGACCACGCAGGAGGATAAGCTGCGCGGTTTGCAGATGGGTGTCGACGCTTATATCTACAAGCCGTTCAACGCCGAGGAACTGGCGGTGAGCGTGGGCAATCTGCTTGAGAAGCATCGTCTGCTGCGCGAGAGCTACATTCAGGCTGCGGCTGAGCATAAGCCCGACGCTGCCGAGGCTCTGCCGGCGCCCGACCGTGCCTTCCTCGACCGCCTCGACACCGTGGTGTACGAGATGATGGCTGTAAGCGACATATCCATAGATGCCGTAGCCGAGAAACTCTGCATGAGCACGCAGCAGCTGCGCCGCAAGCTGAACGCCGTGTCGGGCGATACGCCTGCCGCATACATACGTTCGCTGCAGATGAAGAAGGCTAAGGAGATGCTCGACAGCAACGCCGACATGCCGGTCAACGAGGTGGCGATGGCTTGCGGCTACTACGACACGTCGCACTTCACGCGTGCCTTCAAGCAGGCGATGGGTGTAACGCCTACTCAATACAAGAAAACTGCGAAATAAGTCGGTTTTGATAGAAATTGGCTGATTTATGAAAAAACACAACCGTATGTTATGTGATACGTTAAGTGATAAAAAGGGGAGCGATGATTAAGAATGCTTAATCGTCGCTCCCCTCATTTTTTTGTTTAGTCCAAAGGTTCGGTTGTTAGCTCCGTGACGGCGCCGGTTGCGCTGTCGAGCACAATCTTCGACGTGAGTTTCTTGCCGAAGAGCGAGCCGTTGAGCATCTCTACCTGTCCGAACTGAGCCGCCCACATGTCGTAGTGTCCTATCTTCTTGTTGGCGTTAGATAGCGTCACGCTGATCTTTCCGGGCAGACATACGGCGAGTTCCATATCGTCCTTCTGCTTCTTAGCCATTTCGTGTACGGCAGGCGGTTCAGCTGTCTGGTTCTCGTCGGTCACATCCATGTAGTAAGGCTCGCCGGAGAGGTCGTCGGCGGTTGTGAGTCCGAACTTCTTCGAGAAGCGGAACGCCACAACGCGCTTCATCTCTTTCTCGGGCACGATGCTGATGACATATTCCGTAGTGTCAACCGTTGTCGTTCCCTGGAAGAGCTGCATCAAAGCGCGCTCCTGACGGTTGAGCTGGTCGTACATCAAGCGCAACTGTTCGCCGTCCTTCGGCATGAAGTCGGCTTCGCCGCGTGAGAGCATGTTGCGCGAGTCGCGCACGTCGTATATCTCCTGCGCCACGAGCTGCGCCATCTTCGGCAGGTTGCCTGCAGCGAGTATGTCCTGACTCATATAGTCGCGCGGATTGAGTGGCTGAGCCTTAGGCGCCGGCGTGAACGCAGGTTCCTCCTTAGCCTTAGGTGCCTTGGTGTTTATTGCGCGCAGCACGCCGTTCACGTCGCAGTCGATGTTGAGCACGCTGTGTTTGTTGTCGATGTTCACGACATAGCGCTGGTTCTCGTCGCGCACGGCAGCCGTACCAAACTTCACGCCCACGATGCGGTAGTCGGTAGTCGTTACTTGCGGTGCCGACGTCTTGAAGTAGAGGTCCGAGTAGTCGTTGAGCTGTCCGGGTTCGGTAGTGGTTTTCTCAACGAGAACGTGCATACGCACAGCCGTCTTCGGGAGGTAGTAGGCGAGTCCTTCCGCCTCCTTCTTGCTGCCTGCAGACACCGGCAGAGCGGTGAGAGCGGCGAGGATTAGTGTTGAAAGAATGTGTTTCATATATTATTTCTCTAAGTTCTTGAATGCTTCTGGCAGACTGTCTATGATGTCGCTTGCTATCAGACTCTCCTTGCCTGTTCGTTCGGCAGCTATGTCGCCAGCCAGTCCGTGCAGGTACATGCCCACGAGACAGGCGTTCTTGCGCGAGTAGCCGCGGGCGAGCAGTGCGGTGATGATTCCGGTGAGCACGTCGCCGCTACCGGCTGTAGCCATTCCGGAGTTGCCCGTAGTGTTGAATACGATGCCTCCGTCGGGCAGACAGAGCGCCGAGTAGTGGCCCTTCAGGATGATGTATGCGCAGAGGTCGCGTGCCATGTCGCGCGCCAGTATGAGACGTTCGTAGTCGGAGCAGTTGCGTCTGCCCGTGATGCGGTCGAACTCGCGCGGATGTGGCGTCATAATCACGTTGTTCGGCAGCTGCTGCACCCATGCGCCGTGCGATCCGAGCATGTTCAGCGCGTCGGCGTCGAGCACTATAGGGCAGCTTGTCTGCTGCAGCTGCGACATCAGTGCGAGCGCCGAGCTTTCTTCTTTGCCAAGTCCCGGACCGATGCCGACGGCTTGAAATCCGTCGGTGTCGATAGCCTCCGAGTAGTAGCTCTCGCGGTCGACGAGGCACACAGCCTCTGGCACAGCCATCTGCATGATGCCCAGGTTGCAGTGGGGCGTGAGCGCCGTCACCTTTCCTGCGCCGCTGCGCATGCACGCCTTCGATGCGAGTATTGCAGCGCCCGCCATGCCGCGACTTCCGGCTATGAGCAGCGCGTTGCCCATCGAGCCTTTGTGGGCGAAGTCGTCGCGCTTCAGCATCTGACTCTTGATGTACGACGGGTCGACGGTGTCGTATGTAGCCGGAATGGTGTCGATGAAGTATTTCGAGAGGCGAATGTCGAGCGTGCACACCTCGCCCAGATATTGCTGGCAGTCGGCGAAGAACATTGCGAGCTTCTTCGTGTGCAGCGTCAGCGTCACGTTGGCTCTAACTACGGCAGGGTTGTCCTGCGGTCGGTTGTTCTCGGTCATGAGTCCCGACGGGATGTCGATGCTCACCACCTGCGCCGGCGACTGGTTGATGTAGCTCACGAGCGAAGCGAATCCGCCAGAGAGCGGCTCCTTCAGTCCCGAACCGAAGAGTCCGTCCACTACGAGCGTCTTCTCCGTGAGCTGCGGCGGCTCGAAGTTCGACGTAATCTCGGTCAGCTTGTGCGCCAGTCCTTCGCTCACGAGTCGGTCGCGGTTCTTGGCGCACTCCTCAGAGAGATGGTTATGGATGTTGAACAGGAAAACGTCTACGACATAGCCTTTCTCGGCAAGCAGTCGCGACATGGCGAGAGCGTCGCCGCCGTTGTTGCCCGGACCTGCGAACACTACGATAGGCGTCGACTGCGCCCATCGCTCGCAAATGGCGTTGGTGATGGCTTTCGCCGACCGCTCCATAAGGTCTACGGATGATATTGGTTCGTGCTCGATTGTATATTTGTCGAGCTCACGAATTTGAGCTCCAGTTAGAATCTTCATATCTTCGGTTTTATTCTTTTCGTTTCAAAATACAAATTTAGATAAAATTTCCGAATTATAAGCCAGTTGGGATAAAAATATGCAAGCCTATGAAAGCAGTATGCGGTCTTGACGTGCACAAAGATAGAAAAAATCCGAATCATAAACTAATCTCTCCGAACTTTTTGTTAGCGAAAAAATCCCCCATATCTCCCAGAATCGCCATAACCTGCACAGTATAAGTACAATAAAGGCTGGCAGATACGCTTCCCGAAAGCGATATCTGCCAGCCTATCTTCCAGGCGGAGAGGCATATCTGCCAGCACAAGCTTAGTCCTAACTCAGTCCCAGATCAGTTCACGCCAGCTTTTAACCAACGTCTATTTGATGTAAAAGGTGAAACAATAGGCATTGCCATCCCTTACCATATTTAATCGGACTGCCGTCTGCCGCCACCATACAATTCTTATAGTAGACATCCTCATAATAGAAGTCGTTCAACTCAGGGTCGTGATAGCGCCCGCGAAACGCATAGTCGCTCCTTTCCGCAATCTTCTTAATACCAACGTTGCCCTCTTTCACACTCTTTATCAGCTCACCAATACTAATGATATCATTGAAAGACGCACGTTGCGCCATAACCATATGCGGCGCACCCATCACGGAAGACTGGCTATAGCAGCAAAGCGAGCTGATTATGAATATCAGAAAAGATATTAATGCTTTCATATTGTATGGTTTAAGTAAATGTTTTTATTGACGCTGCAAAGTTTGCATTTTTCGGATATGATAGCGGCGCTTTTTTGCATGTTCTTCAGCGTGTTTTTTGCGCTTCCTGCGCTTGGAATCAATTACTATCATGAATCAAAGACTTCTTTGCCAAAACGTTGAATGATGTCAGATTTGATTTTAGCTGGAAGGTTATCACATCTCCAAAAAGCACTTTTCCCAATATTTGTCACACTATCAGGAATATTGATGCTGGTGAGTGAACTGCAATCAGAAAAAGCATAATCTCCAATATTTGTCACACTATCAGGAATATTTATATTAGTGAGTGATTTACAATCAGAGTATTTGTATATCATTATATATCAATTATTTACGTATTAAACGGTAGAAAAGTGAAACCGTAGATTCTATAAGCGATAAAAAGTTGAGGATTTAACACTTTTAACTTTCTGAAACCACAAAAAATATAAAAATGTGCAGAATTTGAGTTACTTTTATAGCATAAGGAGAAGTTATCTTCGATGGTAATATTAAACTGCGACGGGCTGTCGCAGTTTTACTTTGGGGGCTTACTGGTTTTTGTGCGCAAATTTGAAAACGATAATAATACCATAATTATATTACGCGCATGTGAATATGTCAAGAGGGGAATTGCGAACTTCTACCAATTCAGTCGTGTTGATGATACGAAAGAGAAATGATGAGCTGTCAGACAACAACTTCAAACCGTAAAATGGTGCATATTTGGTATCTCAATGTCAAATATAGAGTTAAATAGATATAAAATCGTATGACAATTACGGAAATCAGCATCTAACATATAGTCTATCTCAAATATTATTTGTATTTTTGTAGCAAAATTACAATTCAAGACAAAATATTGTGACATGATACGAGATTTTTGGGTAAAGAACTATCTTTCCATTCGCGACAAGCAGGAATTAAGCTTTGTGGCCAAGGGACCATCTTCGGAACTTGTCACCGAAGTCGCTGATGGTGTGTTCTTGTTCAAGTTAGGCATCCTATATGGTTCAAACGCTTCGGGCAAGTCGAATATGCTGATAGCCATGAACGAGGTGTTCCGCCTGTTGGTCATGCCAAAGGCTGATGCGACAGTCGAAATTGGCGGTTGCATTCCCTTTGTGCTTACCAAAAATGAGCCAACAGAAATGCACGTATCATTCTATGCCGATGGCACCCGATATGACTACGACGTCACATTCAACGGCAAGCACATTCTGAGTGAAGCCTTGTACTATTACCCCAACAAATCGAAATCGCTGTTCTATGAGCGTAGTTTTGTGGGTGAGAACGTACAGGCTGACATCAAGTTTGGTGCGAGTCTCAAACTACAAGTCAAGACGCAAGAGAGCATCCGTGAAAACACGCTGAACAACCACAGTGTGTTGTCTGTTTGCCGAAAGGCTGCCTTGAAAGAAGACATAGCTCCATTCAACACGCTTCACGCTTGGATTATGTCCAATTATCACGATGTGGACGGTGATGAAGATAAGGGACTTGTTGAGATTTTGAAAGATGCTTATAGCAATCCTAAGAAGCGTAAGTTCTATAACACCATGCTTCAGAAGGCCGACTTGAACATTCTGGAATATCGACCTGTTGTGGAAGACCGATTTGTGCCCAATGATTTCCGCGAGCGTATCCTGAAAGAGAACATCCCTGAGGAGATGAAAAATGTGCTGTTAAAGCCTACTACAGATTCAATCACATTCTTGAACCATTCTGACAATGGCGATTTTGACATTTCGCTTAATTTACAATCGAAGGGCACTTTGAAGTATATCCGTATATTGGATGCCTTGTACGACTTGATAACGAGTCCCCACGTGTACTATCTTGATGAACTGGGCGAGGATCTGCACAACGACTTGTTGTACTACTATCTCAATGTCTTCATCTTTAACTCTGACAAGTCGCAATTGGTTATCACGAGTCAGGAGACCACTCTCTTGTCGCAGGATATGATTAACGAGAACAGAGGTGTGGTGTGGTTTGTTGAGAAGAACAAAGAGACTGCTTCATCCGAATATGCCCGTGGCGACTCCTTTGGCTTGCACAAGAACCTCTCGCTTTACAATTCATACCGCATAGGCCGATTGGGTGCCAAACCAGAACTGGGTAGTATCTTTATAAATCTGGAGGACTGATATGGGAAAGCTACGACAAACAGCACTCATCCTGGGTGAGGGGCCAACGGAGTTCTTCTACTTCAAGTCACTATGCGATGTGTTCAAGCGTCTGACCATCAAGCCAGACTATCCGAAGCATACAAACATCAAGGAACTGGATGCAAAGATAGCAGAGGGTGTGGCAATGGGTTACAGCCATATTTTCTGCATCATCGACATGGACACGAAAGACAAAGATCCAGAGCGTTCCCAATACCAAAAGCTAAAGGCAAAGTATGCCAAGCCCATTAACAAACCAAAGAAAGGCATTTACTGCGAGGTGGAGTTCTTCGAAACTCACCGCTGCACAGAACTGTTCTTCCTCTACTATTTCCGTTACACCTCACGTCCATACGAGACACAAGAGCCATTGCTTAAAGACCTCAACCAATGTGTCGAGTATCGAAAGACGATAGAGTTCTTCATCAAGACCAAAGGACTTCATGGTTATTTTGAGCGCAATGGTGGCAGTCTTGAAAAGGCTATTACCAATGCCAATCGTTCAATGGATGAGAAGCTGAAGGATGGTAGAGATTATACTTACTCGGAATTAGGGAGGCTTATGAAGGAACTAAATGGGTTGGAATAGTAACATTTTAGAAGGTATTAAAAAATATGATAAATAAAATTAGAATTGAAAATGTAAAAGGTTATGATGTTCAAGGTAAAGATTTAAATGTAAACCTTGATCCTACCAAGATTAATTTGTGTGTTGCACCGAACGGCTTTGGTAAGTCTTCGTTGGCAACAGCATTTGAATCGCTAAAAAGATCACGACTAGAGATTAGTGAGGATAACAAACATATTGGGGAAAAAAATGAGCCGAGCAGTTTGAAACTCACTATAGATGGCGTTGAATATACTGCCAATGATTCTAAAAATGAGTTTGCAGATTATCAGGCTTATGTAATACATAACAGAAGCAGGGTGGATTACAAGAAACAGCGTATCAGAAACTACGTAAATGTGGAAGCTTATCTTGAGATTGAAGATATTGATGTCTGTTCTGTTGAAAGTCCTGCCACTATAACATACCAAATAAACTCTATAAAGAGTACGTTCGGTGCTAATAAGAAGGTTCTAAATACTATTGATCCATTATTGCGTAATTCCCAGTTTCTTTATTTGTTGCCTATGTGTTATGATGATTTTATCAAATTCGCCGCAAAAAAGAGACGGGAAAAATTGGCTCTACAGATATTGTCCGTGGATAGCCCACACAAATTTGTTAGCCAAATATC
>OGDF01006283.1_pt1 | contig 11919 bp, 10 predicted proteins | sample 1570141 | NCBI WGS metagenome assembly OGDF01 (sample SAMEA4370581, study PRJEB24528) | human gut metagenome | reverse complement strand
GAGACTAACATGGAATTGGTTGTGCTTCAGATCAATATCAACAAAGGACAAAATGAAGAATTGAAAGCAGCCTGCAAAACCCTGCAGGAATACGCGGAGTTTACGGAAAGAGCGCGTGAACATAGAAAAGAAATGGAACTGGAGGATGCGATACGGACAACGATAGACGAATGCATCCGAGATGGAATCTTAAAAGATTTTTTGTTAAAAAACAAGGCGGAGGTGTATCATATGTGCTTGTATGAATTTGATGTGGAACTGCATGAAAGAGTACTTCGGGAAGAAGAAAGAGAGGAAGGCAGACTAGAAGGAATTCGCGAAGGGCGCTTGGCTGGACAACAAGAGGGAATGCAAAACGGTAAAAAATTTGCCAAACAGGTTTTTAAGGCTTTCATGAGTGGGAAAACTCCGGAAACGATTGCGGAGGAGTTGAATGTTCCGTTGGAGGAAGTGAAGAATCTGGTAGATTGATGTAAATTCATAAAGATAACAGAGAGACATAGTGAGGCTGTGTCTCTTTTTTTTATGCACAAAATTGGTAAATGTCATCGACACTTTCACTGATTACCTGCTTGGACAAAAAAGGGAAAAATTGAAAATGATTTTGCAGGGCATATGATATCTTATATTCAAGAGCTAAATGACACATGGTGTCACTCTAAAAAGGTATACTGTAAAAAAACGGAGAGGAGTTGAGTACATATGAAAATGAAATATTTTTCTTTTGTAAAGCCGATTGTTTGTCCAAAATGCCACAAGCCATACAAAGTAGATATTTTTAAAAGATGCGTTCATTGTGGGGCTTATCTTGGAGGAATCATGTGGTAGAAAAGCGGGTAGAAAATACCGAGAAAAGTTCTGACATTTTGTGTAAAATAATGACGAGGTGAAAAAATGAAGTCAAAGGAAAAAAACAAAAAGAGGTACGCTGGAATTTATCAGGAACTTGTAGAGATTGTCGGCGAGGATTTAATCAGTCAAATTTATGAGCGGTTTCATGGGATGGAAGTCTCAATGCCTTCACGTTTGTATTCTATTGAGTATGTCATAGAACTTGCGGCAAAGGAAGATCCGTCGGAATGGAAAGAAATTGCCCGCAAATATGGCTACAATGAAAAATATCTTAAGCGCTTGATCTTGGAAAAACTGGAAAGCCAGCACTAGGTAATGGGAAACATGGAGGTATATTGCGATGAAATGGGATCAAAGGTATGTGACAGAAAAATTACGTGATGCAGTAAATGAAAAAATTACTCAAATGTATGGGCAAAATGTGCCGGAAGAACCTCAAGAACGTCTTTGTCATGAAATTGATTCAATCGAAAAAAATGGGTGGGTATGGCATTATTATTTCGCTCATTTATTAGCCGGGAAGGCAAAAAACGATGGCAATATAGTGTGGAACCGCGGAACAGCAGGGGCATCCTTTGTGGCATATCTCTTGGATATCACAGAGGTAAATCCGTTGTCGGAACTCTACGAGGGATTTGACATTCCATTTGAGGTGTTTGCCGGATACGAAGGAGAAAAGAAACCGGATTTTAATCTCAATGTACCGCCATCTTACCATGACTGTCTTTTGACTTTTGCACGTGACACATTTGGAGCAGACCGCGTAGACCTGGAAGGAAATAGAAATAACCATCTTATCATTCAACCGAAAGGTGCAGAGCAGGATGAACCGATAAATATTTCTGTAATCGCTTGTGAACTTTCCGATGACGGCGAATTTGATAACGACAGAGCCAAAGCTGCTATCGTCGGTTTGAAACCGCAGTCGCTGAAAGACTATTGCAGAATCGATGCATTGCTTCACGGAACGGACACCTGGGAAGACAACGGAAAGAAATTGATTGAAAAAGGAACGTGTACATTGCAGCAGTTGATCTGTACCCGCGAAGATATTATGAACACCCTTTTGGAAAAAGGAATGAACCGCCGAATGGCGTATGAAATCATGGAACATGTGCGTAAAGGCAAGGCAAACCGTGTCGATAGTGCCAAATGGCAGGAGATGAAGGTAGAGATGCGAAAGACCGGCATGCCAAAATGGTATATTGAATCGTGTGAGAAGATAAAGTATTTGTTCCCGCTGGGACATGCGGTGGAGTATGTGAAGGCGTGGGAAAAAGGGGGAAAGAGATATGGCAATAAATGAAGAATATAATTCAAAAATCAGAAGTCAATTATACGATGATGCAAAGGCTAAGCATCAATTTAAAGATAAAATATTTTCAGATAACAAATGTTATTATGACAGTATCAGTGGTCGGACTCTTCATTATGATAATAACGCAGCAAAGCAAAAATATCATATGAAAAATTCAAGAGGAGAAAATGTTTCCGCAAAATGGTCAGAGCATGTTGGCGAAGTAGATCATATAATTTCTATAAAGGAAGCGCATGAGAGATATAAAAACAATCCATTTTTAGAAGATCAAGATTTAAAAGAGGTGCTTAATCAAAAAGATAATTATAGGTTGATTAGCAAAAGTATGAATGCAAGCAAAGGGGAGAAAAATGATTTCAAATTTATAAAAGAATCCGATCAATTCCAAAATAGTAAAGCAAAAATTAAATTTGCAGAACAAAGGATGAATGCGGAAATCAGTGTAAATGGAAAATTAACAAAAAAACAGTGCAAGGTGTGGGAAAGGAATTTGTTGCAGGAGGAGTAGAACAAATTAGTGAGTCTGCAATGTCTTTAATGGTGGATGGAGTATATCAAATAGCTGAGGTGATGCGAGGAGAAAAAACACTAGAAGAGGCAGGAAAAGGGGTGGCGAAGAATGGGGCGAGAACGTTTGTTTTGGGAGGAGAAAGAAGGATTGCAAAACATTTATTGGAGAAATCATCCCATAAAGCAGTGCAGAAATTTATCGATTCTTCAACATTTGGAGTAATCGTTGATGTTGCAAATATTTCCCTGCAGTCCATAACAGATTACGTAAATGGTAAAATATCTGCAGAACAATGTGTACAACAAATTGGAACAAAAGGAGCAGAACTTATATTGTCAGGAATGGTTACAGAAGCAGTAGGTCCTATGATTTCTGCAGCAATTATTCCAGGTGCGGGACCAGCGATAGTAGCAGGTGTGGTTTGCTCAATGGTTGTTTCGGTAGCATGTAGTACAATAGTATCCATATGTCAATCTGTAAGACAAAGTTGGAAAGATGTCAAAAATCACATAGATGATTATAAAAAAAGAGACATGCAGTTAAAACGAATTGAATCAGAGGCATTGTTTCAACTCGAAGAGGATAGGAAGAGACTGGAAGATATCATTTCAAGTGAAAATCAAAAAGAGCGAGCAAAAATGTCCCTGGGTTTTCAGATGATTATGGAAGGCGCGTGTGAAAAAACATTTGATTTGTATAAAGTCAACGATGGGCTTGATATGATTTTAAGCACATATGGAATTAATCTTAGATATCATACGTTAGAAGAATATGAAGAACATCTAGGAGAAGTTCTTGAAATAGAGTTATAGAAATGAGGCGGTCAGAATGATAATTGATTTGATATTAATTGGTGGGGGAATAGCTTATGCTTTTAATCAAACAGATAAGTCAGCAAAAATAGATGAAAAAGCATTAAAAAAGTATGGACAAGCATTTGAAAAAAGCAAAAAGGCAGAAGCTATGGTTAAAGAAAAAAAGGAATATGCAGATAAACGATTACAAAATATTGTAAAGAAAAAGCGAACTATAATAGAACGAACTTATCCATTATTTGCGGAAGTTTATCAGGATATTAAGAAAATTAATATAAAAAGAAAAAATGAAATCACAGAGTCTATTGGAGGAATAAAAATAGATAGAGAAGAAACATTTCATCAAATGACTTTAGCTTCAAAAATTGAATTTACGGATAAAGAATTGATTTTTGGGGTGTTACAGAATGGTATTTTTAAGATGATGGTAAAAGATTCAGAACGAATGCTTTCTGCAGCTTCCAGTCAGAAACGAATGGCTAATGTTGAATATAGTAATGCTGAAAACATATGTACAATATATGATGGAATCATTTCAAAAGCAGATAACTATGCAACATTGCTAAAAAATATTAATTTCTTGTTTTTAAAGATTATCAGCATGACAAAGGAATTAATAGAAAAGAATGGATATAATGTTAAGCGTTATTCCAAATTTGAAGAGTCCGTTTTAATGACTTGTGAAAATGTCGCAATTGCATTATCTGAGTTGATTAAGGCACCTCTTTTTGATGAAAAAGGTGAATTCGCTCAATGTGCTATTGAAACAATTAATAAGGGTGAAAATTATATGCAGCAAATGAATGATATAATACGCCAGTATGAAACAATGTAGAAAGAAAGGAAGTAATAATTATGAAAATGTTAGAAGTATCAAACAAATGCGATGGTTGTGGGTTATGTACAGTTTCAAATCAGTATTTAATGGAAAATGAGGATGGAAATGCAATCCCGGTTGAAGGTGTTTATATTAAAGAGAATGATATAAATGCAGTACTTGAGATTGTTAAATTATGTCCAAACGGAGCGATTAGCATAGTGAATAAAGGAAACACAAATAAGACAGGAAAAGAAGCAATAACAGATTTGGTAGAAAGTATAAAGAAAAAATGTGAGACAATTAAACTCAAAGAAATTGGACGGAAAGATGTTAAATTTGATGCTAATAAGTGTAATATAGATATACCTTGGCATTATTTTCCAGATACATATAGTTCATATGGTAAAGCCAAAAGTGCAGCACAAAGTGTATTTCAAAAGAAGTGCTATTGTACAGGTTTTTATCGACCAACAATGAGAAAGATTTTTGTGGAATATAAGGTTGATGTTCTGGAAAAGTATTATGACTTGGAAAGCGAAAAAGGTGTTATGGTAAAAACGAATAAAGAAATGGAAAAGTTTTTAAAAAGTATCAGTACTGAGGTAGAAGCAGTTTCAGGCAAAAAACTTCCAGATAACTGGTCAAATTGTAATGCAAAGCCAATAACAGATGAATGTTATGAGTGGGATACATTGCGGAAGTATGAGGAAAAAAGCGGGCATTTTGGAATAATATCGGAATTAGAAAAAAGCAATAGCTGCAGTAGTTATATTGATTGGATGGAAATTGACGAAGAGGAAGAGTGGGTAGGAACAACTAGATTTGGAAATGACAAATATAAATCTGTTTGGAGAATAAGTGATTTTGATGAGGCAGCGAAAGAATATGTAAAAGATTTGATTTTTTACGCAAATTACCAAGATGATAGAATTGAGGAATTGGCAGTACGACTAGTAAACAGTATGTTTAAAGAATACAATGACAATTTAGATAAAATCATCAAAGAGAAAGTGGAAAATTTAATGAAACTGTAGAGAAATAAATTGACGAATGAAATATAAAGGAGACAGATAAAATGGCAAAGAAAATTAGATTTTCCCTTGAAATGGAGAATGGAACAAAGATAAGAACATTAGATGAGTTGCGTGAAAACTTTTCTTTGACCAAAGTGGTAGAATACTTTGATAATCAAAAACTATTCCACTGGTTAGAGGATCGGTATTATACAGAGCAGGTTGAGAAATTGAAACAACTGAACAGAGAAGATGCAGATTTTTATCAGGAAATATGTCATATATTTGAAGTGGAATATAGAGAAAATGATGAGAATATTGGTAAAAAAATTGAAGTAGAAAAGAGAAAAGCACAATTAAAGCAATTTACAGATGATAAAACAGTTTTAGAGCACGTGCATCAAGTGGCTTTTAATCAAGATGAATTATATGACTTATTAGATGATAATATTTCAGATATTTATCTATGTGGGGAAATTTTTCGTATTCCTTTAGCCAAAGAAAATGTGTCTTATATTGGAGTGAATATGCCGATAATTAGAGTTGAATCCCCAAAATGTATTGACTGGGAAAAGAAAAAAATTCATATTATTGGATGCAGATTTGATGAGGAGTATCAAAGACTAGAAAAAGAAAAACAAAAAATTAGTATAATAGAAAATGTGGAAAACTTACATGTGCTATTTATAGATGGAATGGAATATGATGACAATGCCGAACGTGGTATCTTTTTAAAAAACATGAAAACAGATGAAGTGACAAAATGTGTGGTGTTTTCGAAAGCAGAAGCTTACTTTGATATATATGGTGCTATGACGGGAAAACGGCAAAAGAATTTTTTTGCATACTTAAAGTATGATAAAAAAACGGATAAAAAGTATGTTTTAGCATTGCATTTGATAGATTTAATTAGTAAAGAAGATAAAGTAATATGTGACGATGTAATGGCGGAAGAGGGATTCAAAGAAAAAGATATTAATTATAAGTATTGGTTTGAGATTGACTATATAGATTCCCAAAAAATTGTTTGGCATTTTGGAAGATATGTCTATTTGTATGAATTTAATGATTATAAAGTGATCTTTTCTCCAAGAAAAATCAGTAAGGCACTTCCGAGTGATATAGAGGCCTCATATGAGTTTGTCAATATATATCGAGACGTTTCAGTTGGCGAAAAGGGAATTTTGATAACTGCAAATCATATAACAGTAGGATTTCAAAATGTGGTACTATATTATGAATTTGCTACGGAAGATATTTATTATGTATCAGAATTAAAAGGAAAATGGGCGCGAGATATACTTTTTCTAAATGGAAAGCACTATTTATCATTATCAGGCAGTTCTGATGAGTCGTTATATCAATTTGAGGAGGACACAAGGAAAGTGCAGAAAGTGTATGATACAAAAACAAGCTATCTTTCTGCAGCAGCAGAAAACGAAAAGTATATAGCGTGGCTTTTAGGTGAATCAACGGATTCTGCAGATAGATATATATGGCATTTGATTTTAAAGGATAAGCAAACGTCTTGCTTTAAGGAAATCGATTGTTTTATTAACAAGTATATTCCGTGGTTTAAACTTGAATTGTGCTTGGAAAATCAGATTATTTGCCATGAAAATGATGTAAACAGGATAGGCGAATCTTCTCATATTAATGAGAAGAAGTGGGATTATGATGGAACTATTATACAGGATTGGAAAGAGATAAAGCATGACAATGAATGGAATTTTTTTGCAAATGAATATTAAAATTTAATTGGAGGATGAATATGACTTTATTGGATAAAGTGACTATATATGTAGATGCGGGATTCCCGATTTTATTAATTCATAGTTACGAAGAAAAGAAAATCGATGAAATTGTAAAAAAATCGGCAGCAGGTCGAGAACTCTATGAGTGGAACGGTGTTACGGGCTTTACAGATTTTTCTACAAAAAAATCATACAATTTAATGGATTGTTCTTTGCAAGGTACACTTAAATATTTAGTAAATGGTGACGAGTTGCAGGGAAGGATTGTAGTATTAAAAGATGTACATAGTTTAATGGATGAGCCGGAAATTATTGCGATTATAAAAAATATTGCACTTAGAATTAGTACAGGGGAATTAGATACCAATATTATTATTGTATCTTCAAGTAAGTATATTCCCCAGGAATTAGAGCCATATACATCCGTTTTGGAAATGGATTATTTGAAAACAGATGAGATAAAGAAAATAATTCAAGAGGTAATTAGTGATAATAACTTGAATCAGGTTCAAAACGATTTATTAGATGAAATGGCAATTTCATTTAAAGGATTATCTCAATTTGAAATAGAAAACATACTGGCATTAGCAGTAAATGAAGATAATGGTGAACTTACAAAGAGAAGTTTAAAATTTATATTTGAACAGAAGCGACAGAGGATAATAAAGTCCGGAATCCTAGATATGATACCGCCGAAAGAAACAATAGAGGATATTGGGGGGCTTGATAACCTTAAGAAATGGCTTACGAAGAAAGCAAAAGTTTTTAAAAATATTGACAAGGCTCAAAAATTTGGTGTTGATACCCCCAAAGGAGTTCTAATTGCAGGTGTCCCCGGATGTGGCAAATCTCTTAATGCAAAAGCAGCGGCAGCATTGTTTGAAGTACCCTTATTGAGATTAGATATGGGACGGATAATGGGAAAATATGTTGGAGAATCAGAGGCTAATATGCGAAAAGCTATTGCATTAGCAGAAGCGATCGCTCCCTGTGTTGTTTGGATTGATGAGTTGGAAAAAGGACTTGCGGGAATCGGAGGAGACAATGGAGGATCTGATGTTACAACTAGATTGTTTGGTAGTTTGCTTACATGGATGCAGGAAAAAGAGAGTGCAGCGTTTGTAGTAGCTACAGCGAATGATATTACTAAATTACCTCCAGAATTGTTGCGAAAAGGAAGATTTGATGAAATATTTTATGTTGGACTTCCTAATGCAGAAGAGAGAAAGAAAATATTTCAAATACATATAAGTAAACGTAGGAAAAGCAATGCAGAATTGAGAAATATTGATTTTGATATACTTGTATCAAGAACTTCCGGATATAGTGGAGCGGATATTGAGGGTATAGTAAAGGAAAGTATAGAGAATGTATATGTTGATGAAAAAAAAGAACTTACAACAAATGATATATTAGAGACAATCCGTCATACGCATTCTTTGTCTGAAATTATGAAAGAACCTTTGAAGAAAATGTCAGAAGAATATGAGAATAGGAAATTAAAAAATGCATCAGAAGAAAGATAGGAGAAGCTTATGTCAGATATTTATGCTATGCAGGCGAGTAAAAATGAGATAAAAGAAAGCATTAAGATGATCGCAATAACACAAGAAGAGGTAAACAAAGCTTCGGAGATGATTGGAAAATTTGTAGGTGGTTATTCGAAGAAAGACAAAGAGTTGACCGATGAAGTGTGGTTGGCGAAAGAACTTCAATCAGAATTACCGGATAAATCAGCTGAAGAATTATGTGGGCTTGCATCGGAAATTATGGAATCTGTGAAAGAATATAATTTAAATTATCAGGATGTATGCAATGTTGCAAAACACGGTATTGAAAGCAATAAATGGTTAACAAATAAGATTTCTAAAGTTTCGGTAGGCTTATCGGTAATTGATTATGGAAATTATTTGAATGCTATAGATAATTCTATTACAAACGCTAATGCACAGATGCTTAGGACTGTAACAACAAATGCAGGAGATATAAGTCAGTGCATGAATCTAGATGGATTTATAGCTGAACAGTATGCGGTAAATACTTTTAATATGCAAGCTCAATTAGATGGTTCACCTTATTATGCTGAAGTTATGGTTCCAAATCCAGGAGAGACATATGGGTTAAATTCATTTGACACAGTAATTAAAGACATACATACAGGGAAAATAGTACATCAATATCAATTCAAATTTGGAAAAGATGCAAAAACGACAATTGGTTTGTTGAAAAGTGGAAATTACAATAATCAAAGGTATGTTGTGCCTGCTGATCAAGTAGCAGAGATAAAGAAAGCTTTTCCCAATAAATCAGTTGAAGCGTATATGGGAGGAACAGACAGAGTACCTACAAAATCAGGAAGTCTAACGAAAGAAGAAGCAAAAAAATTACAATTAAATACACAGGAAAAAGGTGTGCTGCCGCGGGATGATTGGAATGCATTTAATACAAAAGAACTTGCACTTAATATTGGTAAGAATGCAGGAATGGCAGGATTACAAGCGGCAGTTATTACAGTAGGATTTGATTTAGTGACCAAAAAAGTTAAGGGGGAACCCATAGATGAGAATGAAACTGTTGAATTAGCATTAAAAGCAGCTACTGATTCCGGAATTAAGGCAGCAGCGGCAGGGGCATTAAAAGTTGCTTCTGAAAAAGGAGTAATTGCTATTATTCCACCAGGAACACCAGCGAATGTAATTGCTCATATGGTGTGTGTTGGAATTGAAAATGCTAAGATTTTGGTGAAAGTAGCAAGTGATGAGATATCAATGACAGAGGCTGTTGATATGATGACAAGAACTACTACAGCAATGGTGTATGGAATAGGGTGGGGAACAACAGGAATGGCAATTGGTGCAGCTGCACTATCGTGGATCCCAATTGTTGGACCAATTGTAGGTGGAATTGTAGGTGGAACAGTTGGATATATGGCTGGTTCAAAGTTTGGAAATGCTATATATTTGGGGTTAAAAAAATTAGGAAGCGTTATAAAATCAACTGCGAATAAAGTTTGGAGCGGTGTGAAAAAAATTGCTAATGGAGTAAGAAGTGGATTTAGAAATTTTAAGCAAAGATTATTTGGATAGAGTACCTGAATATGGATTGATGTTTACAATAAAAGAAAATACAAAAGGAATTATTGCAAATAAATAAGTTAATTCGACGCAAGAATTTTAGCACAATTTCCGGTTCTTTCTGCCGAGAAATGTTTTATTAAATCGTGTAAAATAGGAGAAAAGAAGGGAGAATGCCATATGGAGGAAAAATCGGCAATTAAAAGAATATTAATAGCAGTAATTGTAGTGTTAATCGGGGCTGTTTGCATTGCTGGCTTCTTGGCACTAAAACACAGCCATGGTGGATCTTGGGATGTTTTGCTTGTTTTTGGAATTAAATGTACGAGCATGTCTTCGTTTTGGAGATACATCAATTGGAGCCACGATTTCAGTTATTATCGCTATTGTAGGAGTTATTGCACTGGCGGGGGTAGTTTCTTGGAAAGCTGTTGGATATGTGGACAGTCAGGTGGAAAAAATTACTATAATGCTATGGGGCAAAATATTGTTTGTGATTTTGTCATTGCTGCAAGCATCTTTTCAGACGATGATTAAATTGGATAATTTCTAAGTTGACAAAAAGGCAGGTGATTCCGATGGGTGAAAAATATGCAAAAAATGCACGTACGCTTGATATGTACGAGCGGCTGCGTGAGGGAAAGAGCATTCGAAAATGCGAGGAAGCCCAGCGGTTTGGTGTCGATGAACGGTCGATTCAAAGAGATATCGATGATATCCGGGCCTTTTTGGATGAGCGACAGATGCAGGGAGATGGGCGGCAGGTAATTTATGACCGCGCAAAAAAAGGATTTGTTATGGAAGGACAGGAAGCCAGTACCATGTCAAATAGTGAAATATTGGCGGTTGCCAAAATCCTTTTGGAAAGCCGGGCATTTTCGGGCAGAGAAATGACTGGTGTTTTACAAAAAATGGTAGATGGATGTGTGCCGCGGCAGAATATGAAAGTAGTTTCAGAACTTATTTCCAATGAGTCTTTTCACTATGTGGAATTGAAACATGGCGGATGTGTGGAAGAAAAATTGTGGCAGATTGGCATGGATATCGAAGAGCATAATCTTTTGAAGATCCGGTATCAGCGTTTGGATGCATCAGAACAGCCGGTGGTGCGTGTGGTTGAGCCGGTGGCAATTTTATTTTCAGAGTATTATTTTTATCTCAACGCGTACATTGTGGAGCACACGAAAAATGGAAAGTATGAGAGAAATTACGATTATCCGGCGATATTCCGGCTGGACCGCATCTTGGATGTGGTGGAAATGGGAGAGAAGTTTCCGATTCGCTATAATAGCCGGTTTGAAGAGGGCGAATTTCGCAAACGCGTGCAGTTTATGTACCCGGGAGAACTGATGAAGGTCCGATTTTATTACCGAGGCGTAAATGTAGAGGCGGTTCTTGACCGGCTGCCGACGGCGCGTGTTGTGTCGCATACCGCGGGAGAATGGCTCGTCGAGGCTGAGGTGTACGGAAAAGGAATGATGATGTGGCTTTTGAGCCAGGGCGAAAAGATTGAGGTCGTCTCGCCGACTGCCTTTCGGGAGGAAATGGTGGACAAGCTGCAGAAGATGTTGGGAAATTACAGATGAGGAAGTTTTAGGTGGCGGAAAAAGAAAAATCACTTGCATTTGAGAGTGTACTATGTTATACTGTCGAAAAGCAAGTGATTTTTAGTCTAGTATAAAATAAGTAAAAGAGTCGAATAAGTTGGTATATCATTCTTGCTTTAAATTCCAGAAAACAATTACAAAGCAGGAGTGAAACG
>OGDF01006282.1_pt1 | contig 11919 bp, 15 predicted proteins | sample 1570141 | NCBI WGS metagenome assembly OGDF01 (sample SAMEA4370581, study PRJEB24528) | human gut metagenome | reverse complement strand
AGGCTTAAGACGAGAAAAAGGCCACCTTGCGGTGACCTTTTTCGACAAGCTGAGAGGTTTATGTTTAAACCTCTTTTGTCATTCATCTATCTAAATCGTTTTGCCGTTGTTGACGGATTATTTTTCGCACGGATGATTCGGATAGGGCGTACGTTTCAGCCAACACAGAAACCTTGACGCCAGCTTTTTTAGCTGCTGCAATCTGTTGATTGCGATGTTCTAATTCTCGGCGATAACCTGAGACTTCACCCCATTGTTTTGCATGAACGGCAGGAACATAGAGGTAACCGCCTTGTATATACTTTTGCAGTTCTTTAACCAAATCATCCGGTAAAATTGCTTGCGCATTCAAATATTTCATGCTTGCCTCTCCTTGAAAACACAGTAATCAAGACATTCAGCCAGCATGAGCCACGGCTATTTTTTATGCCATACAAATGCCGCAGCTTGCTAGCTTTGTATGGCACACATCAATGTTACGTTTCATTGCTTCTTTCACCTCAAAAAATTGCCTGTGCATGTCGCACAGGCATGATTATCATATTTTCAAATAAATTATGAACGGAAATTGTTGAACTGCAAAGCAATGCCGTAATCATTTTCTTTCAGCTTGGCAATAACAGCCTGCAAATCATCAATTTTCTTTCCGCTCACACGCACTTTGTTTTCCATATACTGCGTCTGAACTTTCAACTTGGTATCTTTAATATCTTTTGTAATTTTCTTGGCCAAGTCTTTTTCAATGCCTTGCTTAATCGTCACAACCTGGCGCACGGAACCACCTGCAGCAGCCTCCACTTTGCCATATTCAAGATTGTCAATTGGAACGCCTCTTTTAATAAATTTAGACTGCAAAACATCAATGATGCTCTTGAGATGCATGTCATCTGCTGTGGTAATTTTAACAGTTTCTTTGTCTAGAACGATTTCAGACTGTACACCCTTAAAATCATAACGCTGCGTGATTTCACGTTCTGTCTGATTCACAGCGTTGGTGACTTCTGCCATATTTACTTCAGAAACAATATCAAAGGTTGCGTCTTTTGCCATGGTTATCTCTCCTTAGAATAAAATTGAACCTGGTGTGCGAGGGAATGGAATGACATCACGAATATTTGCCATGCCGCTTAAATACATCAGTAAGCGTTCAAATCCTACCCCAAAGCCAGCATGCTGAACACCGCCAAAACGACGAAGCTCCAAATACCAATCGTAATTGTCCAGATCCATGCCCAATTCCATCATACGTGCTGTGAGAACATCCAAGTGTTCTTCACGCTGGCTGCCGCCGATGATTTCGCCGATGCCTGGCACCAGCAAATCAACAGCCGCCACCGTTTTGCCGTCATCGTTTGCGCGCATATAAAAGGCCTTGATGTCTTTTGGATAATCGGTCAGGAACACAGGCCCTTTGACGATCTCTTCCGTCAAGAAACGCTCATGCTCACTTTGCAGATCAATGCCCCAGCTAACAGGGTATTCGAACGCATGCCCAGACTTCTCCAGACAAGCCACTGCATCGGTGTAGGTCATGCGTGTAAAGTCTGCATTCTTCACATGTGTCAGACGATCGATCAAGCCTTTCTCGATGCGTTCATTAAAGAAATCCATCTCATCGGGCAGACGGTCAAACGCTGCCTGAATCATATATTTGATGAAGTCTTCCGCCAGAGCGATGTCTTCATCCAGTCCGGCAAAAGCAATTTCCGGCTCAATCATCCAAAATTCAGCAGCATGGCGCGCCGTATTAGAATTTTCAGCGCGGAAAGTTGGACCAAATGTGTAGACATTTTGAAACGCCAGCGCGTACGCCTCCGCATTCAGCTGACCACTGACAGAAAGATTGGCAGGTTTTCCGAAAAATGCCTTTTCTTCACCTGTTGTAACACGAAACATTTCGCCAGCGCCTTCTGCATCGCTTGCCGTAATGATCGGTGTCGTCGTGTACACAAAGCCACGTTCCTGAAAAAACTGATGCACCGCATAAGCGATCACAGAGCGCATGCGAAATACCGCAGAAAATGTATTGGTACGCGGACGCAAGTGCGCCTGTGTGCGCAAAAACTCAAAACTGTGACGTTTTTTCTGCAAAGGATACTCACTTGGCGCCTGATTTAAAATCTCTAATTTCGTCACCTGAATTTCAAAAGGCTGCTGACCGCCTTCGGTGAGAACAACGGTTCCTTCACAAGAAAGTGCGCTGCCAACGGTAAGATGACCGATGTCCTCAAAATTATCCAAACCATCTCCGTAAACGAGCTGGAGATTTTTTAATGTGGTGCCGTCATTTAATGCAATAAATCCAAATGCTTTTGATTTACGATTCGAACGCACCCAGCCATTCAATGCCACCACTTGCCCAGCATAAGCAGCAGGCTGCGCCATCAAATCTTTTAAGAGCATGCTTTTCCTCCTATTCTAATGTGATGCGACCAATTTTATTGTCACGAAAATCTTTCAAAATAATATGCGCTGTTTTTAGATCATCGACCTTATTGCCACGTACAATGGCGCCACGTTTGCGGCCAATGCTTTGCATCAGCTCATAGGTATCCATTGCAGCAACCTCTTCGGCATTCAACGCATAACGTTCCGCCAGCAATGCTGCATACCGCTCCTGAGCAATCTGTAAAAAACGATAGGCAACATCTTCCCAAACAAAAACATCATCACCGATGGCACCAGTCATGGCCAATTTGTTGCCCACTTCCTGATCTTCGAACTTATGCCAGAGCAGCCCTGGGGTGTCGAGCAGTTCAATATCATCCGTCAGGCGCACCCACTGTTTGCCCTTGGTAACGCCTGGCTTGTTGCCTGTTGTTGTCATGCCGCGTCCCAGCAGCATATTGATGAAGGTACTCTTTCCTACATTAGGAATGCCCACCACCATCACACGCAATGTAACGCTCGTTGCGCCTTTATCCAAAAAGCGCTGACGCTTGGCAGCAGTCAATTCATACACGGCATCCACAATGGTTTGCTGCAATTTTTTGCGGCCACTGGTCGAATTGACAGCAACAGCGAGATGATTGCCGGCTGTATATTTTTGCAGCCAATACTGTGTGCGATTGGGGTCTGCCAGATCGGCCTTATTCAAAATGATCAATCGTGGTCGTTTTTTGCCAATGATCTCACCTAACAGCGGATTGCGGCTGCTCTCAGGGATACGTGCATCGACCAGCTCAATAACAACATCCACGAGCTTCAATTCTTGCTCGATCATGCGCCGTGCCTTCGCCATATGTCCTGGAAACCATTGAATTGTCGCCATTAGTTCAACCTCCCCATATGATCGAACGGCCAGTAAATAAACTGTGCCTTAGCTACAAGATATTCCTCTTTTACAGTACCCCAAATACGGCTGTCGCTGGAATCATTGCGATTGTCGCCCATCATAAAATATTCCCCCTCAGGAATGGTGACGGGCCCAAAATCAGGCATATTTGTATTACTGTTGACATAATCCTCTTCCAATGGCGTCCCATTGATATACACCGTATTATTTTTAATTTCCAGTGTTTCCCCTGGCAGACCAATGAGCCGCTTTACGTAAATCACAGTATCCAATCCCTGTTCTTCATTGACTGGATATTTGAAAACGACAACGTCCCCACGTTCCGGTTCATGTAATTGATAAGAAAACTTGGTCGCAATGACTTTATCGTTGATCTGTAAAGTAGGAATCATCGAGCCGCTTGGCACATAGTACATGCCAATAACAAACATTCTCAGCACAACCACGATTGCCAGGGCAATGATGATCGGCAGCAAATATTCCTTGAAATAATTCGGTTTCTTCTTCTCATCCTGTTCACTCAAATCAAATCACCTTCCATCTTTTAAGCGTTTTCACGCGAAATTTTCTGCTTAATGATTGCCAAGCACTTTCTGCCAGGCTACCTCTCAGTATAACACGACCACAATTCAGCGTCAAAAGATAACGCTGCTCTGTAACAATATACCTGCAATTTTTTTCTTGCTACAACTTCCATTTATTTTATCGATATGCATCATATTGCATGAAAATACATTACATACGAAAACATATAGAATAGTGCGAATATAGCCTATGCAAACGATTTATCCATGACAAACCTTGACAATAAGAAGAGGTTCGTTTAAGCTAAAAGCATATTTATTCAAGGAGGAAAGAACATGTCTAAGAAAACTGTTCCATTTACCAAAGAAGAAATGGAAAAGATCATTGAAACTTACCCTACACCATTTCATATCTACGACAAAAAAGCCATCGTTGACAATATCCATCGCCTGCAGAATGCATTCAGCTGGGCACCGGAATTTAAGGAATACTTTGCTGTCAAAGCAACGCCAAACCCAAGCCTCCTGAAGATTTTTAAAGAAGAAGGGCTCGGCGCCGACTGCAGTTCCCTGCCAGAACTGATTCTTTCTGAACAGGTTGGCCTTACTGGTGAAGACATCATGTTCTCCAGCAACAATACCCCAATGGCCGAATACGACTATGCCATTAAATTAGGCGCTATCCTCAACCTTGATGACATCAGCCACATCGAATTTCTTGAACGCAAGCATGACCTGCCAAAAACCATCTGCTTCCGCTACAATCCTGGTCCACTGCGCGACGGCAACGAACTGATCGGTAAGCCAGAAGAAGCAAAATATGGTCTGACCAAGGATCAAATCATCGAAGCCTATGCCATCTGCAAAGAAAAGGGCTGCGAAAAATTTGGTCTCCACACCATGGTTGTGTCCAACGAATTGAACCCTGAATATTTCGCTGAAACTGCAAAGATGATGTTTGATCTCATCGTTGAAGTTTACGAAAAAACCGGCGTACGCATTTCCTTCGTTGACCTTGGCGGCGGTATTGGTATCCCTTATCGTCCAGAACAAGATCCTATGGACCTCGAATATGTTTCCAGCCTGATCAAGAAAATGTACGACGAAATCATCGTTCCTGCAGGCCTCGATCCACTGAAAATCATGCTCGAATGCGGCCGCATGGTAACCGGCCCTTACGGCTATCTTGTTACCACTGCCATCCATCACAAAGACACCTATCGCAACTACATCGGCGTTGATGCCAGCATGGCCAACCTCATGCGTCCAGGGATGTACGGCGCTTACCACCATGTCACCGTTCTCGGCAAAGAAGACGCTCCACACGATCATGTTTACGACGTCGTTGGCAGCCTCTGCGAAAACTGCGACAAATTCGCCATCCAGCGCGAACTGCCAAAAATTGACGAAGGCGATATCCTCGTGATCCATGATGCTGGTGCGCATGGCCATTCCATGGGCTTCAACTACAACGGCAAACTTCGTTCCGCTGAACTTCTTTTGAACGAAGACCACAGCGTCACTCTCATCCGTCGTGCTGAAACGATCGATGACCTCTTTGCTACTTTGAAATTCTAAGCATAAATACATAACAATAAAAAAACCGATTGAGTGCTAACACATTCAATCGGTCTTTTTTGTCTCAAGTAAAAAACAATAAAATTATGCATCTTCTTCATCGTCCGAAAATGGCTCATTCCAATTATTGTTAGATTTTACAACATCTTCAACATTTTCTTGTGAAGATTTACTGTCATAAAGCTGGACAGCAAAATAAGGATTATATTTAAAAGTTTCTTCGTCTTCATCATAATCCACTATAACAACCGCTGCATAATTTCTAATGGTTGCGCCAAAACCATTTTCTGCATCCACAGCAAGTCGAACAAGCACTCTTCCATAATCATCTTCTTCAACAATTTCTTCCTCACTATACAAAGCTGTAGATGGAGATTTCAAATTTTCACTCACTAACTGCTCTGCCACAGAAAAATAATGTTCCTCCATGCTTTCTTTATTTTCTTGTGTATCCGAATCAGAAAAAATATTAGGTCCAAATACAATAAAGCCCACAATAATGAAAGCGATCCATTTGGCAAGAAGTTTTGAACACCCACCCTTACTTGTCGTTTCATTGTTTGAATCTTGTTTTGTCTCTGTGACCGGTTCTACTTCCGTTACGATTGGTTCTTTATCATTTTTCTTAAATTCCATGCTTTTCTCCCCTTTGTCAACTACTTCTTTCATACAGTCTAAAAACCACACCTAGGGATTTTAGCACTGCTTCATCTTTTCGTTAAAATTATACGACATAAATGATTATTATTCAACAATCTATCGAATTATAATTAACGAAAAACACAAGTATTAAGGTGATTGCTTTGAAAAATATTTTAGCTGCAATATCCAGCTATCGTGAGGAGCGTGGATGGACAGAATATCAATTGGCTGAGCGTTCCGGACTTCCACAATCTACCATTTCATCGTGGTATCGCAAAAACCTGGTGCCTACAGTACCCTCGCTTGAAAAAATCTGTCAGGCATTCGGCATTACGCTTTCTCAACTTTTTGCCGAAGGAGATGCACCAGTAGCACTTTCAGAGTCACAACGCGCGCTATTGGAACAGTGGGACAAGCTCACTAAAGAGCAACAAGAAGCCCTTTTTTCGTTGATTAAAGTCATGTAATATCTATCAATCATTTGAAATAGAAAAGCTAGATTGTTGATTAACAATCTAGCTTTTCTTATAAAGTCCTCCATAAAAGACCACCGATAAAGATTCAACAATCGCCAATGGAATCAAAAACGGCAGCCATTCTTGAAACGTCATCCCAACACCGCCTTTAATTTTGTTTGCAGGCGGCGGAATTCCGGAGCATCAGCGATCGCTGCGAACGGCTGTTCAAAATGCTGCAGCACATCTTGACGCACGGTGTCTCGGTCGCGCGGCGCATTCTCGCCTTGATCGAGCTGTTTAATCCAATCATCCAGCAAGTTAAAATAATCATCTCCATGCAAGCGGAAACCATCTTTTGCAAAGAGCACTTCCATTGCCGTGACGAAAACTTCCAACTGCTGATAGGTTTCTTGCTGCAAGCCCTGCCCAAGGGCAACAATCGCCGCTTGATAACTAAATTGAGCAACGCCATTGGGATTCAAGTGCAGCAAATCATAAGCCTCTATGACAGCAGAAATACGCGCTGTTGTTGTGCGCAGACGTTCATGGTCTGCGGCATGAATGGTCATATCGTTCACGGCTCGACCCAGTAACGTCTGCAATGCCAAATACATTCTAAATTGTGTATGACGATCTGCTTGCATCAAATCGCCTTTCATCATATAGGCCTGCACCAGCAGCCCATCACTTTGCTGCGTCAGCCGCATGGGATCTGCAATAACTTCCAAAGTATGGATGGCTTCGTCAACCTTTCCCTGCTGCAGCCAAATCATGCTCTCCAACACACGGGCATCGCTCTTTAATGCTGCGTCATCACTCTGCGCCAGCACGCGCTCTAGCAATCTTTCCATGTAGCTTAATGTTTGCTGCTGCGCAAACGGTTCTTTGGCCAAAGGAACGTGATTCAGCAGCAGAAGGCTCATTTGATAGAGCAGCGGCCAGCAAGAGTAGTAGGTCTTAACAAGGGATTGCACCTCAGCCAATACCTCCGCGAAAGGACGCTCTGAAAAAGCTTTGGCAAAGGCTCTATAATATGCCTGAATCTGTTTGGCAGACAAAACAGGCGCATAGCCCAGCAACGCATCGATACTCACATCGAAAAATGCCGCCAACAACGGCAAGGTTGAAACATCGGGCAGTGTCGTGCCGTTTTCCCATTTTGACACAGCCCCTTTGGTCACGCCAACATGTTCCGCCAATTGCTCCTGCGTCACATGTTGTTCGCGTCGCAAGCGAATAATATTTTGAGAAATCTGCAGGTTCGTCATTTTTCCCACCTCCTATTTATAAGATACGTGATCACGGTCCACATCTCAATGGCGCATTGGTCAACAAGAATCGACAAAAGTTGAACGACTGGAAACGCTGCACGCATGTTAAATGGTGAGCGCATACAAAAAGGATGCCCTGCATAACGGGGCATCCTTTTAATCTACTTTTGAAACCATGCTTTCATGGTAGCCAGCACGTTGATGAGCGCTTCTTCTTCGATGACATAAGGAACCATCGCGTAAAGATAGTTCAAAAACGGGCGCGCAAACACACCATGCTGATAGGCAAAGGTCTGATAACCGTCGAGGGTTCTGGCATCGTACACTTCCACGCAAACACAGCCGCCCATGATGCGAATCTCTTTAATGCGTGGGTCATCAAACCCGGATATTTCCCGCCTTGTGATGGCTTCGATTTTTTTGATTTTGTCCATGTAGTTTTGCGTCTCGAACAAGTCGATGGAGGCCAGCGCAACACGGCAAGCCAAAGCATTGCCCATAAAGGTTGGCCCGTGCATCAATGCATGGGCAGCATCGTCGCTGTAAAAGCCATCGTACACCTTATGATTGGCGATGGTCGCTGCATGGCCAATGTAGCCACCCGTCATCGCTTTTCCCAGCACAAGAATATCCGGCAGCACCAAGTCTGCCACAAAACGATGGCCCGTGCGTCCAAAGCCTGTCGCCACTTCATCGAAAATCAACAACACGCCGTATTGATCGCACAATTCTCTCGCACGTTTCAAAAACGACACATCATACATGCGCATGCCGCCGGCGCCTTGCAGCAGCGGCTCGACAATCAGGCAATTCAAATGTGAATGATGTTCTGCGAAAGCCTGTTCCAAGGCATCCAAGGTGGTCGGAATATGAATCACATCTCTGTGCGTATTGGAGGCTTTCAAAATAAAGTGGTAATCGTCATCGTCGCCAACTTCCATGGTCTTAAAGGTATCACCATGATAGGCGTGTTCCAGCGCCAGCACCGTCGTTCGCTGCGTCTCTCCACGATTGAGATAATATTGAAGGGCCATTTTTAAGGCCACCTCTACCGCTACGCTGCCTGAATCTGAAAAGAAGCAGTAATCAAGATCGCCCGGGAGCCACGCCTGCAATTGATCCGACAGCGATTCAACCGCATCGTGCGTCACTCCGCCCAGCATTACATGTGCGAAAGATGCCAGCTGTTTTTCAATCGCCTGGTTCAGGGCTGGGTGGTTGTACCCATGAATCACGCTCCACCATGACGACGTTGAATCGATCAACCTTTGATCTTGTGTGTACAAATACACGCCTTGGGCTTTTTCAATCTTGTAGGGTGTTTTCATCGTTTTCATTTGTGTGTAAGGATACCAGATCATCGCCATCCCCCTCACTCATACAACATGGCCAACGTGTCACAAGACATCGCCAGCGTGGTGTCGCCTTCTTTGACGCAGGCAAGGGTGGGAACACCAGTCAAACATTCACACATCTTCACATTGTCCTCATGAAGCCTATTCCCAGGTTCAAAGCGATTAAAAATAATGCCTTTCACCGAAATGTCTCGTGTTTTCATATATTCCACACTCAGCACAACTGCGTTAATGGTGCCGAGCCCTGCATCGGCCACCAACACCACATTCATCGGACGTGCCTTGATAAAATCTTCCTGCAAAATCTTCTGATCGTCAAAACGCAGGGGACAGACAATGCCACCTGCACCTTCAAGCGTCACATAATCATAGCTGGTGCACAACGCATCGTAGCGGCGCAGCACATGACTCAACACCAAAGGGTTGCCCTCCAGCATCGACGCCAAATGTGGGGAAACTGCGGCTTCGTAGAGATACGGGCACATTGAATCAAGCGGCTGATCAATGCCTGATTGTTCTTTAACATACAAAGCGTCTCCTGGCACCAGCTGGCCGCGAGCATCTCTCTCATTGCCGCTCATGGCTGCCTTGAAATACGCCGAATGCGCGCCACAATTCTGCAGCGTTTTCACCAACAAGCCTGTAACGTATGTTTTTCCGACGTCTGTACCTGTCCCTGTGACAAACAAACCTTTTCTCATAAACGTTCACCTTTCGTCATCGCGGCCTTATGCCATTCATCTTCATCATTGGGATCAACCGTTTGCCAATCACGGCCCCAATGATACACAACACAATATCGCCCGGAACAGCGAGCACGAAGCAATACAAAAACAATGGATACAAGCCGATCGGATTGCCCAGATAGAAATTGCTCATGCAAAAATAATACACCATGCCAAACGCATAAACGATCACCAAACCAACAAAGTTTGCCGAAATCAGTCGCTTAAAGCTCGGCGTCTCTGCACGCTGTACCAACATGCCTGTCACATACGATGCCACAGCAAACCCGATGATATAGCCAAAACTCGGTTTAAAAATGTACATGATGCCACCACCTTCCGTAAAAACAGGAAGACCAATAAGCCCCATAGCCATATACACGCAAACCGAAAGCGCGCCCAAGCGGCCGCCGAGCAAAATGCCTGCCAACATCGTAAATAAAAATTGCAGCGTAAACGGAAGCACAGGAATCGGCACCCGTATGAAAGCCCCCACTGCAATCAAAGCAGCAAATAAAGCGCACAGCAGTAAATCCCTTGTTTTGTTTCTCTTCATTGTCCATCTCCCTCAGATCTTTTTTGATTCCAATCGTCCTGTTCCCCTCATTTCGATTTGAATCAAAGAAAACTTTTTATCCCACATTTGGGTTAGAAAGAGTATCTCACACGCTGCGGCTATTGTCAACTATTTAAAATATAAGGTTTACAATAAATATAAAAAAACAGAAGGACCATCAATCCTTCTGTTTAAAATGCCGACGTCCTATCGCCGACACGCATTGTTCAGCCAGCCATGCACTGGCTATACCTAAGACAATGCCGCCCAAAACGTCTGTTGGAAAATGCACGTACAAATATAATCTTGAGAAAGCGATCAATACTGCCAAAACAAACACCACAATCCAGTACCTTGCTCGGGAAAAATACAATGCAGCGGCAGATGCAAAGGCTGCACCGGTGTGGCCCGAAGGGAAAGAATAATCATGCGGCGCCGGTATGAGGAGTTGTACATTCTCGTGAAGCGTAAATGGCCGCGGCATGGCCACCAAGTTTTTCAATACAATATTACAAAAGAATGCTTCAATAAGAAGTGCAAGCAACAGTACAACGCCTGTTTTTCTCCAAGATCGCCGCGTCAACAGTACAAGACCAATGAGGATCCATAAAATACCCGCATTTCCTAGGGAAGTAATCAGCGGCACGACAGCATCTCCAAAAGGCGAACGCAAATGCTGTTGAATCCAATCAAGAATCCAAAAATTTGCATCCATAATCATTCAAAAATCAGCCTCCAATCATAGCGTAATATGAGCCGCGGCTGAACGCCGGACAACCATTTTAGAATTTTTGAATGGCCTGATCAAAGATCGACTGCCTCAGGCTTGGATCAATATCCATTCCCTCCAGCGTATAGCTTTGGCAGTTTTCAATACCAAGCATTTGAGCGAAGGCTTTAATATATGAAAAGCCCAGATTTTCACCTTCAATATAGCCGCCACAGCTGGAAAAATAAAGCAGACGGTCGGCCTTGCAGTATCCAATGTTCTTGCCGGAAGCATCATAGCCAAAAGTGAGGTCGCAAACAGCAACATGTTCCAGATAAACTTTCAGCAAAGCTGGAAAAGCAAGATCCCAGTAAGGCGCAGCGATCAAAATTTCATTGGCATCGCGAAATTGCCGTGCCAATTGAAAAAATGGGTCATCGAAACGGCCAGCATAACGCAATGCATCGCGGTGCTGTAAATAAGCTGCATCAATGGGCACCATCGCCATATGCTGGAGATCTATGACATCCGCATTCTTAATATGATTTTTTTCAAGAAACGATTGGTAATATTTTCTAGTCCAGGATTCATCACCGCGTATGCAACAATCAACAACCAACATCGTTCAACACTCCTTTATGTATGAAAATTCACCGACACCATTCGTACAACATGGTGGCAACATTTTTATATTGCAGTTCACTCTATAATAAGTATAACAAAAAAAGACAGGAATTGCTTCCTGTCTTTTAAGGCTCCCCGAACTGGGCTCGAACCAGTGACATCATGATTAACAGTCATGCGCT
>OGDF01006265.1_pt1 | contig 11936 bp, 10 predicted proteins | sample 1570141 | NCBI WGS metagenome assembly OGDF01 (sample SAMEA4370581, study PRJEB24528) | human gut metagenome | reverse complement strand
CCATACTTTCTCTGTCGGAAGCTGTGGTCTGTCTGTCCAGATCTCGTTTACCAAATCTTTTGCAACGAACAGACTTCCCTGCTTTTTCTCAGCAATTTTCGCATAAGCTGCTCCATCTGCGCTGGAAAGAACTCTTCCGTCAAATCCGATCACACCGCCCTGTGGAAGTTTATCCTCTACAAACTCTTTTACAGTTGGTACGCCTTCCTCAGACATGCGGTACAGTGTGATGGTGCTGCCTGCAAGCTGCTGCTCAGCCTGAATAAAGTAACGTCCATCTGTCCACAGACCTGCTTCTGTCAATGTCACTACCAGTGTTCCTGCTGATCCTGTAAAACCGCTCATATAAGAACGTGATTTGAAATATTCACCGACATACTCTGACTGGTGAAAATCTGCGGTTGGAATCATGTAGATATCCATGTTGTTTTCTTTCATTTTTTCTCGCAAAATTGCAAGTTTTTCCTGAATTGTCATATCATCTATCCTCCATGTTACTTATAATTTTTATCTTATACTCATAGCAATCTGGCTGAGCAGATTTTTATGAGATATTAGTGTTAGTAAAAGGTCAACGGTTCTGAATCAAAAAAATGACTGTGATCTGCCGGAAAAAATCTGATTTTTGCATTCGGGTATTTTTCCTGTAATGGTTTCTGATAGCCTTCCAGATACAGTTTTCCAAGGTGTGTTTCTGTCACCAGATCCGTATCCGAAACATCCAGACACTGTTTTACCAGTTCCAGTCTATGACTTACCTCACAAAAGGGATGTCCGATAGCATGCAAGCCCATGACCACCTGGATTTCATTTACGTTTTCCGGGATCACCGGTTCATGTGCGGCCGGGAATTTAACCGGCATATGCTTTGATCCGTCTGCCTCTACCAATACAATATCCGCAAGTTGACAGACCTGTTCGTAAATATCCTTCGGTAACGATGCAATTTTTTCTTCTTTCACAGGACTTCCACAGATACAAAAGTTTTGTTTTTCCAACTGTTGTCGGATATCATCCGGTTTTTCAGATAAAACCATGCCCGGTTCCAGTCCCATATGAGTCGTAGTTGTGACCAGAACTTTTTTGTCCTGCTGTACATATTCTTTTGTAAGATTTTTAATCTGACTTGTCTTGCCGCCGGCGCCCACAATTGCTATTACATACATTATTGTATCACCTTTTATTTTTCTAATTGCTGTTTTAACACGAAATATGCCTCCACGACACCGCCTGCAATACATCTTGCTTTATCAGAAATTGTAAAGCAATTTTCATATTCGTTCAATCGCGGATCAATGTCTGCTATCTTAAATCCTTTGGTCACCGGATATCCTTCCCGGATCAATCCTCGCAGCAAGCCGGAAAGACTTGCCGGAACTTCTGTCCTTGTTCCGTCAGCTCCTTCAATCCATGCGATCAGCTGTCCTTCTTCAACGATATCTGTAATTTTTGCAATATTGTGCAAAATCCCTGCCGCCGGAGCATGAATCACACGCTCTGCCGCATAGCCGCCGATCATTCCTGGAACACCGGTATTTGCAATGGCTTTTCCTTCATAGATTACTCTGCCAAGTTTATGTCCACGCATAGTTTCAACGACAGCATCGCAGTCCTGACCTGCGGTAAAGCCCGGTCCAAGTGCGATCGTGATCGGCGCCATATCACGTGTGGTTCCAAGATTCTTTTTTGCAAGAATCGCATCTACCACTGCCATCGGCTTGAAGCGTTTCAGACAATTTCCTTTCGGATCAATGAGCATTGTCAGCTTATCTTCTTTCAGAAAACGCTCCGCTTCATCTTCATCCTTCGCCAGAAAACACTCCATATCCTCTACTTTGGAATGGTCTTCATATACTGCCTCACTGAATGCCACATTTCTGCGGATTGCAGATGGATGTGCGATTTCCAGTATCAATACCGAAAAACCACATTTTTTCAATTTATAAATCGTTCCGGTTGCAATATCCCCACCGCCACGAACGATAATCAGATCTTTCATATTAACCTCGCATTTCTTCCCTCTGATTTTCATCCTTTCTATCTTATCACAAAATCGGCAGATATGAAATAAAGAGATACACCATTTTCATGATATATCTCTTTGTTTACTATCTAATTTTCATCAATCATTTATGCAAACATTTCCAAATCAGTTTACATAAATTAACCAACCGATCTTATTTTGCAAATGTCGTATAATACTCCTGCGCCTGCTTATTAATTCAACCGTATTTTTATGCCTCAACAGCCTCTTTTACGATAAACTCAAGTGCCTGTTTAGAAAGGATATCCTCAGCAACCATAGCTACTCCACGCTCGCCCATCATCTCACGCAGCTGCTCTGCCGGCATCTGATAAGACATCGCCATTGCAGCGATTGTCTGATCTACATCCTCATCTGTATAGGAAAATCCCTCTGCTTTTGCGATCTCCTGTAAGACTGCCTGACCTTTTAACATGGAAAGTGCATCCTTTGCAGCGTACTCCTCAAACAGTTCTTCTGTTAATCCGTTGTACTGCAGATACTGCTCAAATGTATTTCCTGCATTGCGAAGCTGTGCAAGAAGATTGTTTTTGAGCTGCTCTTTGCGCTCATCAATGAATTCCTGCGGAACTTCGATTTCGGACGCCTCTACAATCTGCTCCAGAACTTTGTTCTCTTTCTCCATATCTGCCTGATTCTGTTTGAAATCATGGATGGATTTTCTTACAAACTCCTCAAACTCTGCAACGGTCTTGCACTGGGAGATTTTCTGAACTACTTCATCGGAAAGTTCCGGAAGGAAACTGCTGCGGACACCTTTTACCGTAACTTTGAATGTAGCTTCTTTTCCTGCAAACTCTGCTGCATGATAATCTTCCGGGAATGTAACAACCACATCTACGTTATCATCTTTTTTTGCTCCAACTAACTGATCTTCAAATCCCGGAATGAACGTATTGGAACCAAGTTTTAATGGGAAATCTGTTCCGTCTCCGCCTGCAAATGCCTCTCCGTCAATATATCCGACAAAATCGATGACTGCCTCGTCACCAAGTTCTGCTGCACCGTCTTTGTCCTGAGTCGTTACCGCATACTGTCTTGCACGCTCCAGTTCTGCTTTTACTTCTTCCTCCGTAATGATAATCTCTGCTTTTTTTACCTCTACTCCTTTATAATTTCCAAGAGTAACCTGAATTTTTTTCTCGCTCATCGCTTCCTCCAAAAGTATTTTCATTTTTCAAAATCATTTTTGACTTTGAATGTACGTTTTTTCTGATCAGTTTTTGGCTTTGCCCAGATCCTCATTCTCCAGATTGAAAAGGATCTGCCTGTATTTTTTCAGCCAAATCTTATTCTGATTCATACTTTTCCAAGTATACGATATTTTGCAGCACATTTCCATCACTTTATGATTTTTTCACATATTTCGTCACTATATTCTACGTTTTTGGCTATTTTTCCTGAATAAACATCAGGAAAAATCCAACCATCAGTAAAAAACTGGAAAACCAGATTGTTTGCAGGTTAAAAACTGGAATCAGAATACTGCCAATACCTGCTCCAAATGCAAATAAAATAATGATTCCAAAATAATGAAAAGCTTTGTACAGAATCTGGCGATTATGTGACTGACGATAGGCACAGAGTGCTTCCATTCCGCTGCGGATATTTCCAATACACATGGTGCTTGCAAATGCATAACTGTCAACTTTACGAAACGTCTGTACCTGCATGGCACAGGAAAATGAGACGAAAGCATTTGCCACCAGATCCATTTTCCCCGGTAAAAATCCAACCAGAAATAACATGCTCATTTCTATCAGTATGACAATCTGCCTCCAGTGAATTCGGCCTATATTCTGAAAATGCTGACGAATTTCAGTTGCCGCCGCAACACCAAACATAAAAGACAGTACCGGCATCAGATATCGCATAACATCTGCCCAGTTTCCCGCAAAAATATGCTGGCTGAGCAGCACAATATTACCGGTTTGTGCATTTGCAAATACATGTCCTCTTGAAATATAAGTATACATATCCTGCAAACCACCGGACACGGAAAGAAAAGCTGCTGTCAGAAACGATTCCGACATTTGCTTTTTCGAACAATAATGCATCCGTAATTTTTTCATGTTTCCTCCTAATCCAAATCATCAGGTACCATAACGAAATGTTTCCCCAACCAAAATCATCAGGTACAATAACGAAATGTTTTATCTGTAAGAATTCTGGCAAATATCAACCCTAACGGTAACGCAAAAATAATCAGAAGAGCTGATGCAAACCAGGAAGAGGCTGCTGACAGATCCATGTTTCCCAGATTATAAACTGCTTTATACAGATACAGTCCCGGAACCATGATTACAATCGATGGAACCGTAATGGAAATTCTTGGATATCCAACCATTCTTTTCAACGCAGACGCCAGAACTCCTGCAGCAACTGCCCCGGCAAATGCAGCCACCGGCGCCGGGACAGAAGTGATATCCAGCATTTCCAGTCGCAGCGTATTAGATACAGCTCCTATTATTCCAGCCGCAACAGCAAGTTTCCATGGACTGTTGAACATAACAGAAAATCCGAATACACCGCCAAAGCTTGCGCAGATACGCAACACAATCCACTGCCAGAGTCCAAGGCTCATCGTAGTAAATGACAGCGGTTTTAACCCCAGTACCATCGCCAGAACCCAGGCTGTCATAGTCGCAACCGATATAATAATAACGGAATACATCATCCGTTCCATTCCGGATCGCAAATCCAGTTTTGCCAGATCAATCCCACTGGTAATAAAAGGGAATCCCGGTATGATAAAAAGCATGGCACAGATATATCCTGCCTCGTGCTCCACTTTTACAGCAAAGCAGATCTCCAGTAATTTCAGCATAACAGAATAAGAAAGACATGCTGCTGATATTGACACAATAATGCACAAAAACAGCGTATAATGATGTTTCGAAAGCTTACACCGGATATAATTGCCAATTCCTGCACCGGCAAAAGCACACAGCATCTCAATGGGGCCACCGCCAAGCAGAAATGTAAAACAGGCACAGGCCAATGCTGCTGCGACTGCCAGTGTAACAGGTGAATACAATCCATGTATTTCTTCTATCTTATCAAGTATCGTATGTATTTCTTCACAGCTTTTTGTAATTTCCCGTTCTTTAAAATGCATCACAAACTTTTCCAAGCGGTTCAGTTTCGATGTATTTACCCCCGTATTCGTCAGGCATAACGACTGACTGAATGCATCATTTCCATCAAAACAGGTATAATTGATTGACATCAGTCCGATATCCACGGTACATGTCATATCCAGCAAAGCCGACAGCTCATTCATGGAACTGCGCACACGCCAGGCACCTGTCCCACATGACAACATCATAAGTCCAACTCTCCCAACGACAGATGCCTTAGCCGGAAGGTCAGCGTCGACAATCGTTTTTTCTTCGGATTTATCCGCATATTTGTGCCATAAAATATCCATATGATTCTTTTTTACAATACTCTGATCATTGAATGTCCACATACAATGCACTCCCACTGAGATAAATTTGTTATTACTCACCACTTATAGAAGTAAAACACTGTTATCTGATTACAAATCCAGACTGTCCGCACCAGCTACCCGTATCATCTGTTCTCTGCAAGACAGCACAAGTCCGTCGATCATACTTAAATGCTGAAGCATTCTGTTTTCAAACTGATGGATAGGTAACAGTACCCCAAGTTCATCAAAAGATTTTCCCGCCTTACTTCCGGTTTCCTGTCCATAATAAACAATTGCAGAATACGCTGCTTTCTGAATCTCCTGAAAAGTATTCCAGACCACATCATAAGCCTGAGCCTCGGAAAGATGTAATTTTTTCGTATCTGGCATAGCATATAAAATCAGGATACCCCGTTCCCTTTTTTCCTTTTTTTCCTCGATATTCATATGTTCCGTATAGTACCTGACCATATCATATCCGTCTGCCAGATATAGTTTCGAACGTGGAGCTGCCACATGCGCCTGATAGATTTCCAGAAATTTCTTATATTCATGTCTGGAAACAACGGATTGCTTTGTATTCAATACTTTTCCATTGATATCTGTCAACAGAACCGGATTTTCCCCTGTTTTTCCATGAAATCTCTTTGGAATCAGATAAGCTTCCTTCAGCAGATCAAACATGCTGCGATTACACAATTCCAGCAGAACCGCACTGACATCACCATTTTCATATGCTTTTAACATAACTTCTGCAAAATGTCCCGGATCAGAATCTATAAAACGATTATCATCACACAGATGGTTATAAAATGTCTCACTGAGACGTTCACATGCATCCCTGGATGCCAGAATGCGTGAAAACATTTTCTCAACTTCCTCTTCTCTTGGTAAAACAAGTGACATACAATCATCTCCTATTCATTTTTTATGACAGTTGTTTTTTCTATTCAAGTCGATTATAATAGGAAATCAGCAATCAGTAAAAGATATTATTGACATGCTTATTATAATATTTTGATATATCTGTTTTCGTCATCAACTATCATTTTTACAGGAGATTTCATTATGAATGTAAATTTTGAATATTACAAAATTTTTTATTATGTAGCCAGATACTGTAATTTTACGAAAGCAGCACATGCACTCCACAACAGTCAGCCAAATATTACGCGGGCCATGAATGCTCTGGAGCAGGAAATCCAGTGCACATTATTTGTGCGCACCAACCGAGGCGTACAGTTGACACCGGAAGGCCAGCAGCTTTATGTACGTGTATCGGCTGCCATGACACAATTGCAGGCTGCGGAAGATGAACTGACGAAAAGTGCAAGTCTGGAATATGGCAGCATTTCAATCGGTGCCAGTGAAATCGCTTTGAATATCTATCTTCTGCATCGATTACGTCAGTTTCATATAGATTATCCAAAAGTACGGCTAAAAATTGCAAATCATTCTACACCGCAGGCTATTCAATCTCTCAAAAGCGGTGAAATTGATTTCGCAGTTGTGACAACTCCATTGACCGTTACTTCACCGCTGATTCAGGTAAATTTGCAGCCTTTTCAGGATATCCTTGTCGGAGGAACTACCTTCCGTCCTCTTCAGCAAAAAATTTTATCGATTTCTGAATTGAAAAACTATCCATTTATCTGTCTGGGGGTGAATACTGCTACCCGGCATTTTTATGATGAGCTTTTTTTCTCTCATGGTCTGCGTCTGGTCCCGGATATTGAAACGGCCACGACAGATCAGATTCTTCCCCTGGTCAAAAATGAGCTTGGACTTGCTTTTCTTCCTGAGCCAATGGTTACGGATGCATTACAGAACAATTCTGTAGTTTCTTTGAAATTGAGAGAGGCACTTCCTACCCGCCAGGTCAGCATTGTGTATGATCAGACTCATCCCATGAGCATGGCTGCACATCGTCTGCTTGAACTTTTGATTCATGATAAAATTTAGATCTACGATAAAAAACAGATGTTCCAGACAAAAATCCGAAGCATCTGCTTTTTCGTTAAGGTTTTATATAAGGATTTTGAAGAATTACTAAATTACCGAAATTGTATCAGCTTATTATTACTACTATTGCCTTTTACAGTTAGTCCTGAAGTGCATCGTAACCTTCTGCACCGGTACTGATCTTGATTGCATTTTCTACGTTGTATACGAAGATCTTACCATCACCGATATGACCGGTATACAGTGCTTTCTTGGCAGCTTCAATAACAGTTCTAGGAGAAACTTTACTTACTACGATATCAACCTGGATCTTAGGCAGTAAGTTCATATCCATAGTAACACCACGATATTTGCTTGTTCTGCCGTGCTGAGCACCACAACCAAGTACATTTGTAACGGTCATACCATTGATACCAATTGCAGCCATTGCCTCGTTGAGGGCATCGAATCTGCTCTGTTTTGCATAGATTGTAATCTTTGTAATACTTACATCGCTGCCAGTTGCAATAGATGGATCCGGAGTACGAACCTGTACCGGAACAGCCTCATCGATTGGTACTGCATTTTTCGGAAGTTTAACCGGAGTAGCAGATGAGAAGTTGTTGATACTGGATGTTAATGCAAAGTCTGCATAAGCGCTTGCAAGACCATGTTCTGTCTGATCCAGACCAATGATTTCTTCTTCTTCGCTGACACGAAGACCGATTGTTGCACGAATTACAAGGAATGTAATTGTAATTGTAACTGCTGCCCATGCCAGAACGGTTATGATACCAAGGCACTGCAGACCTAATAATTTTACGCCGCCGCCATAGAACAGACCGACAAGCTCATTTCCGTTTTTATCTGCGATTGCATAACCCGGAGCTGTGTTTGTAGCGAAAAGACCTACTGCAAATGTACCCCAGATACCATTCATAAAGTGAACGGCTACGGCACCAACCGGATCATCAACATGTAACTTATAATCAAGAAGCCATACACCAAATACTACTAATAAACCTGCTACAGCACCGATTACGATAGAACCTGTTGCATCTGTAACATCACAAGGAGCTGTGATTGCTACCAAACCTGCCAAAGAAGCATTCAGACACATGGATACATCAGGTTTACCATATTTTAACCATGTAAATATCATACAAACAACCGTTGCAACTGCCGGTGAAATGGTTGTTGTAAGGAAAATAGAACCTAACTGCTCAATACTTGTTGCTGCTGCGCCGTTGAAACCATACCAGCCAAACCAGAGAATGAAACATCCAAGGCAGCCAAGTGCAAGGTTATGTCCCGGAATAGCATTTACTTTTCTGATCTTGCCATTCTCGTCTTTTGTAAATTTACCGATACGTGGTCCAAGAAGCCATGCACCAATCAGTGCGCTGACACCACCAACCATATGAATTGCACAGGATCCTGCAAAATCATGGAAGCCAAGCTGTGCTAACCAGCCGCCGCCCCAGATCCAGTGTGCTTCAATCGGGTAAATCAATGCAGAGATTACTCCGGAATAAATACAATAGGATAAAAATTTTGTTCTCTCTGCCATAGCACCGGAAACGATGGTTGCTGTGGTAGCACAAAATACTAAGTTAAATACGAAACTTGAAAAACTGAAATTACTGTAGGATGAGAAAAGATCAAATCCCGGTTTTCCGATAAACCCTAACATATCTTCGCCAAGTAAGAACGAAAATCCAATCAGGATAAACATTACAGTACCAATACAGAAGTCCATCAGGTTCTTCATCAAAATGTTACCGGTATTTTTTGCTCTGGTGAAACCTGCCTCCACCATTGCGAAACCTGCCTGCATCCAGAATACTAATGCGGCACCTATCAGAAACCAGACACCAAATATGTTGTCATTAATAAAAGTCATAATCTCCTGCGTCATAACTTACCTCCTGGTTTTTTGGTTCCGAAGAACCTTTACTTAAAACGACACTTTTTATGGAAATAAAAAAGGAGCATCACCTGCCGCTAGCCTGCAGATGACACCCCGTTGTGTCGCTATCAGAGTTTTTCTATTGTCCGGGCATTGAAACCTACTGTAAAACAACTAACAGTTGTTCGCAATTTCTGTTATCTGTCCTTGCAGGATTCTTATCCCGGAAAATAGAAAAAGGCACCGGAAGTTTATTCTTCTCAGCACCTTTGCCTTTGATGTCTGTAATATTACCCTCATTGAAATGAAAAGTCAATAAAATTTATTAATTTTTTGTGAATTTATGCAATCTGGCGAATCATCGCATTTTTTGGCACTATTTTTGTGTAATTCAACCAGAGCACAATTTTTTCTATACGGAAGGTTATGAAATGGAATCGTAACTCTCTTATGCTTCTTCTATGATCTTATACTTTTCTATAACATGCTGATAAAGCATTTTAACCGCCGGGGCAAGGAAGTTCAGGTTTAATGCTGATATGCCAATGACACGATATGCTTCCGGCATCATCGGATAACGGTCTACTGCGTATGGAATGTCGTTCATGACCAGTTCTGGCATGATGCAGATGCCAAGTCCTGCGGCCACCAGTGCGATGGTGGACAGGTCATCTACAACATGGTAGTCCATCCGCACATTTCCCAATCCATTCTGTTTCATAAAAATTGCAATATCCGCATCGGTGGTCTCCATCTGTGAGACAAAGACTTCGTCTTTCATTTCATCTGGTGTCATGTATGGAGTATCTTCCCGTTTGCGATAGCCTTTTGGAACAACGCAGAGCAGAGGATCTCGGTACAGTGGCTCGATTGGCAAGTCTCCCGCAGAGGACAGGGACAGAAAACCGATGTCTACAATGCCGTTTTTAATCCAGTAAGACACATCTGCATAGGTTCCCTGATACAATTCGATATTAATATCCGGATAACGCTGATGAAAGGAATGGATGATGTCTGTCATCCAATTTGTGCATACACTGGAAAAACAGCCCACTTTTACATTTCCCATTTTCAGTCCGTTCAGTCCCGCGATTGCCTGCTGCAGGCTCTCATCGCTGTTTAATACTGCATTCACATAAGGGAGCAGATGTTCTCCATAATTAGTCAGAGCAACCCCAGCCTTATTTCTCGTAAACAGGGAAAATCCCAGTTCCTGCTCCATCGATGCGATTGCATGACTGACTGCAGAAGGCGTCAGATTTAAAATCTCTGCCGCCTTCTGGAAACTTCCCTGTCCCACCACTGTCTGAAATACCTGATAGGATAACAAAGTCATATATTTATTCCTCCCGGATTATCGTGCACATTTGTACTGCAGTTCTTCCCAACGACGGTCAACCTCAGCCTGGAACTGTGCAATCAGATCCTCATTGCCCGGTTTGAACAGATGTTTGAATCTGCCCTGCTCGCGTAAGAAGTCCTCGATTGGCAGTTTTTTCTTCGGCTCGTAAGTTAAGCGCCATTTTCCATGCTCTACCTCAAACATCGGCCAGTAACAGGTCTCAACTGCTAGTTTACAGATTTTCATAATGTCTGCTGTATCATAACGCCATCCACGCGGACATGGAGTCATGATATTTAAGAACGCAGCTCCCTCTGTGTAAATCGCTTTTTCAGCTTTTTTGTGAAGATCAGAGAAATTGCCGATCATGGTTGTCTGACCAACATACGGAACATCATGATCTGCGATGATAGATGCCAGATCTTTTCGGTTCTGCATTTTACCGTTGGACTGTGTACCTACTGGCGTGGTTGTGGTATCCGCATACATCGGTGTTGCAGAAGAACGCTGGATACCAGTGTTCATATACGCACCGTTGTCATAGCAGACATATACCATATCATGATTACGCTCCATTGCTCCGGAAAGAGACTGGAAACCGATATCATACGTACCGCCGTCACCACCAAAGGTAATAAATTTAAATGTGGCATCTTCCGGCAGACGGCCACGTTTTTTCAACGCTTTGTATGCAGTCTCAACACCACTCAATGTAGCACCTGCATTTTCAAATGCGTTATGGATATAACTATCCTCCCACGCAGTATATGGATACATAAAGGAAGAAACCTCCAGACATCCGGTTGCGTTACCGATAACTGCCTGGTCTCCCTCATGAAGTGCGCGCAATACAGCACGAACTGCGATAGTTGCGCCACATCCCGCACACATTCTGTGTCCCGGAGCCAGACGTTCCGGTTTGCTCATAACTTCTTTAAATTTATATTCGCTCATCACTCTGCCTCCTACTTTCTCAGACCGATATACTGATACTGTGTTACCGGTTTACCATTTTCTACTACATCTTCCAGTTCTGCAAATACATCTTTTGCTTCTTCAACAGTAAAATCACGTCCACCAAGTCCGTAGATATAATTAATTGCTTCCATATAAGTTCTTGTGCGGTACAGACCTGCTGTAATCTCAGAACCAAGCGGTCCACCGTTTCCGTTGTAACTCTCGCAACGATCCATGATAGCTACAGCCTTGCAGTTTTTGATTGCCTCTACGATTTCTTCAGCCGGGAACGGGCGGAACACACGCAATT
>OGDF01006263.1_pt1 | contig 11938 bp, 8 predicted proteins | sample 1570141 | NCBI WGS metagenome assembly OGDF01 (sample SAMEA4370581, study PRJEB24528) | human gut metagenome | reverse complement strand
AGCAGCAGGCAGCTGAAGGCGCAAAGCGTTTGGCTCAGATCGGTTCGGGCGACCGTGCTGAGAAGATCCGCACCTATAACGCTCCTCAGGATCGCGTGACCGACCACCGTATCGGTTTCAACTCCACCTACAACGGTGTGCTTATGGGCGACTTGCTGGAGGATGTCATTACTGCGCTGCAGGCAGCTGATCGAGCACAGAAGCTTGAGGAAGCCGTTTAGCGTTGTTGTTGCATTGCGGTGTCTGGCAGCGTTGTGCGAGATTTGTGATTCGATGGGAATCCGAAAGGGTGGGGCGCAGTTCAAGGGCCGATGCCCTGCCCTTTTTATTTAGGTAGTGTCGTTCGATGCGTGTATGACGATCGCAATGAGCGTGTGCGCTGTTCGCGCCGAGGTTGAGCATACCTGGTTTGGTGTGCGATCGCCGTGTGGAAATGAAAGGTGACCGTTGTGGCTGATAACGATATGTGGACCATAAAGGCAGCTCTTGATTGGACAATAGGATTTCTTGAGCGTAAGGGGGATGAGAATCCTCGTCTTTCGGCGGAATGGCTGATGTCTGAAGCTACGGGATTGAGCCGTATCGAGCTGTATGTGAACTTTGAGCGACCTCTTACGCTCGACGAGCGAGCCACCCTGCGTGATTTCGTAGCTCGCCGCGGTAAGGGGGAGCCGCTGCAGCTTATCAGCGGTAAGGTCCCCTTTCGCTATATAACCATTTTGGTTGCTCCGAATGTATTGATTCCTCGTCCCGAGACTGAGGTTTTAGTGAGCGAGGCGTTTGCGGAACTGAAGCTTCCGCGTGTTGCCGATCACGTTGCCGCTGGTGAAAATGGCGAAGAGGTTGTTTCTCCCGAATTACCTGAGCTTCGTGTTGTGGACTTGTGCACAGGGTCGGGATGCATTGCCTGTTCGATTGCTTCGGAATACCCAGCGGCGCATGTAGTTGCGCTCGACATTGCTCCCGAAGCTTTGGCTCTTGCTGGAAAGAACGTTGAGGTGCTTGGGCTTGGAAATCGCGTTGAAGTTCTTGAAAGCGATCTCCTTGGCGCTCTCGATCCTGGCAAGAAGGGGACTTTCGACCTTATTGTCTCGAATCCGCCGTATGTGCCCACAAAAGTGTGCGACAGCCTTCCTCGCGAGGTGAGCGAGTGGGACCCGCGCCTGGCCTTGGATGGCGGGGAGGATGGTCTCGATTTGTTCAGGCGCTTTCTTCCCGATGCCCTTTCATACTTGAAGCCTGGTGGCGTCTTGGCGGTTGAATTGTTCGAGGGACACCTTGAGCAAGCGCGCAATGGCGCCTGTGCTGCTGGATTTGATCAGGCTCGAATTGCTCTAGATTTGACGGGAAGGCCACGTGTGCTGATAGCCAGAAAGCCCCGTTAACTCGCTTTCCGGTCTTTAGCAAGCTGCTGCTCTGCGAGGGAGCAGCGGTTTTTTTGTTAGGGTAGCTTGATTCGCAAAAACCAGATTGCATGGAACGCTTGTATAACAAGATTTCTCGAAAACGCAGGTCGATTGCTCACAAAATAATAGTTGGATACATAGTTTGCGATAATCAAACAACAGTTAATTAATTTGAAATCGATGTTTGATGTTCACCTGAACTCATGGTTTAATGGTTTTGTTCGATTGGAACGCGTTCATTTGGAAATCGTCTTCGGGCCTGGGGAGTCCTGAAAATGAATGAGCGAATGCGATTCGATATAAGGGCGAGTTTCCGCATAATGCGGGAGGGGTTTTAAATCGTCGGCGAGCACATTGTTTCGGCGTGAAGGTAGCCCGCCAGACTTTCAGGGGATGATGGTCTGGCGGGCTTCTTTTTTATTCGCGTTTCTCTGAGGTTTATGGCGCTCTGTGACGCTTTTGCAAAATAATCCACTCTATTGAAATAAAGTTGCGCTCTTGGCTTTGGATGGTGCTATAGTGACAACATTGAAAAGCGCAGACGAGGAAAAGTAGGGACGAATCCTTCCCACAGAGAGTTGGCGGTTGCTGAAAGCCAATGGTTGGACGGTCCGAAAGGCGCCTCTGAGCTGTTCTGCCTGAACATCTTCCATTCGAAGCGGACGATCTCCGATTCGGTGGTTGGTCAGTAGGCTGAATCGGTGACCCCGTAATCGGTCCGTGGGAAAAGTATTTCCCCTCTCTCTTTGTGGTCCTGATGCAGTCTGCTGCACAGGATTTTTTTATGCTCGGGTTTTCCGAAACCCGCTTAATGAATTTAAGAGCCCAATAGAGAAAGGGGTGTGATCAGATGCGAAGCGACGCGATCAAGAAAGGCCTTGCGCGTGCCCCGCACCGAAGCCTTTTGAAGGCTGACGGTTTGACCGACGAGGAGATCGAGCGCCCACTCATCGCCGTTATCTCTTCTACTAACGACATCATTCCCGGCCATAATCACCTGGATAAGATCGCTGATGCTGTTAAAGCAGGTGTCCGCATGGCGGGTGGCACGCCTTTGGAGGCAACCACCATCGGCGTGTGCGACGGTATAGCCATGAACCATGAGGGTATGCATTTCTCTCTTACCAGCCGCGAGGTCATTGCCGACTCGGTTGAGTGCGTTGTGCAGGGTCACCAGTTTGATGGTATGGTGCTCATTCCTTCTTGTGACAAGGTTGTTCCTGGCATGCTTCTTGCTGCTTGTCGTCTGAACATTCCTACGGTCCTTGTTTCCGGCGGCCCCATGCTTGCCGGTCGTGACAAGTGTGGAAACGAAACCGACCTGAACACCTTGTTTGACGCGGTGGGTCAGGTAACCGCTGGTACTATGACCGAAGAAGAGTGCAAGTGGTTCGAAAACACCGCATGCCCCACTTGCGGTAGCTGCTCGGGCATGTTCACCGCGAACTCCATCTGCTGTCTGTCCGAAGGTCTGGGCATCGCCCTTCCCGGCAATGGCACTATCCCTGCTGTGTACTCTGAGCGCATTCGCCTTGCAAAGCATGCGGGTATGAAGGTTATGGAGCTCGTAGCCGAGGACATCACTGCGCTCGACATCATCAACGAGCATTCCATCCGTAATGGTATGGCGCTCGATATGGCTTTTGGTGGGTCTACCAACACCATGCTTCACCTCACCGCAATCAGCCATGCGGCCGGTTGCCCCATTACCATGGACGACTGGAATGAGGTTTGCCAGCAGATCCCGAACATCACGCGCATCGCTCCTGCCGGTCCGCTTCACATCGAAGACTTGAATGCGGTTGGCGGTATACCTGCCATCATCGGTGAACTTGGTCGTCACGGCTTGCTCGATGGCGAGGCCACTACGTGCCACGGTTCCATGGCTGAATGGATCAAGGAATGCCCGCAGGTTGATGGTGAAGTTGTTCGTACCGTTGAAAATGCCTACAGCCCTTACGGCGGTCTGCGCGTTATGCACGGTAACCTTGCTCCCGACCGCGGCGTAGTGAAGCAGTCCGCTGTTTCCGACGATATGCGCAAGCATCGCGGCCCGGCACGTGTCTTCGAGTCTGAGGAAGAGGCCTGCGAGGCCATCTTCGGCGGCAAGATCAACGCCGGCGACGTTGTGGTTATTCGCTACGAGGGTCCTGCGGGCGGCCCCGGTATGCGCGAGATGCTCACGCCCACCAGTGCTATTTGCGGCATGGGCTTGGACAAGTCCGTTGCCCTCATCACGGACGGTCGCTTCTCTGGCGCAACCAAGGGTCCTGCTATCGGCCATGTAAGCCCCGAGGCTGCTGCGGGCGGTCCTATTGCTTTGGTTCATGAAGGCGACATCATCGACATCGATATCGATGAAGGAACCCTTACGCTTGAAGTATCCGATGAAGAGCTCGAGGCTCGTCGTGCTGCTTGGGTGAAGCCTGAGCCCAAGTATCAGGTTGGCGTTCTTGCTCGCTACGCAAAGCTCGTTTCCAGCGCTGACAAGGGGGCGTATTTCGGATGAGCGTGATCGATAAGGAATACGAAGCCAAGATGGGCCTCGGTCCTCATACCGAAAAACAAGGCAAGAAGATGTTGGGAGCAGAGGCCATCATCGCTTCGCTCGAAGCCGAAGGCGTGGACACGGTATTCGGTTATCCAGGTGGTCAAGCTATCAAGATCTATGATGCCCTGTACGATTCGAAGAAGATCAACCATGTCCTTGCTCGCCATGAGCAGGGTGCGACTCATGAGGCCGATGGCTACGCCCGTGCCACGGGCAAAACCGGTGTTGTCATCGTGACTTCTGGCCCTGGCGCTACCAACACGGTTACCGGCATTGCCACCGCTTACATGGACAGTGTCCCCATGGTGGTAATCACCGGCCAGGTTCCCCGCAGCGTTATCGGCACTGATGCATTCCAGGAATCCGATATCGTGGGCATCACCATGCCTATCGTAAAGCACAGCTACCTGCTCCAGAGTTGCGAGGATATGACCAAGACCTTCCGTGAGGCGTTCTATATTGCCAACTCGGGTCGCCCTGGTCCGGTTCTTATCGATATCCCCTCCGACCTTGCTGGTTCGGAAATGGTGTTCGAGTATCCTGAGGATGTGCTTATTCCCTCGTATAAGCCAACGGTTAAAGGCAACATTCGCCAGATCCGCCAGGCGTGCGAGATGATGAAGGAAGCAAAGCGTCCTATCCTCTACATCGGCGGTGGCATCATCGCGTCTCATTCCGAAGAGGAATTGCTTGCGGTGGCAGAAAAGTTGCAGATTCCTGTGGTTTCCACGCTTATGGGCAAGGGCGCATTCCCCGCATCCAACCCGCTCAGCCTGGGCCTTGTGGGCATGCACGGCTCTAAGTTTGCAAACTATGCAGTAACAAATTCCGATTTGCTTATTGCGGTGGGCGCACGCTTCTCGGACCGTGTCACTGGCAAGCTTGCTGACTTTGCGCCCGATGCGAAGGTTATCCATATCGATGTGGACCCTGCTGAAATCGGCAAGAATCGCATTCCCCAGATTCCTATCGTGGGTGATGCGAAGGTTGTTCTGGGCGGTATCAACGATCAGCTCGAGCAGACAGGCTACGAGCCTTGCACCAAAGAATGGTTGGCCCAAATCGAAGAATGGCGAAGCCGTCATCCGTTCTATAGCCCCGGTGTATCCACGCCTACTGGCTCCATTTCGCCTGAAGGCTCCCTCGACCTGCTTTCCAGCTTGCTCGATCCGGAGAACTCCATTGTGACTACTGAGGTTGGACAGCATCAGATGTGGGCTGCTCAGCATATTGACCGCGATGTACCGCGCACATTCCTTTCAAGCGGCGGCTTGGGCACTATGGGATTCGGCTTCCCGGCTGCTATCGGTGCCAAGGTTGCTTGTCCCGAAAAGCAGGTTGTATGCATTGCGGGCGATGGCTCTTTCCAGATGAACGTTCAGGAAATGGCAACTGCTGCCGTCAAGGGCATCAACGTGAAGGTTCTTCTCATGAACAATTCTGCGTTGGGCATGGTTCATCAGTGGCAGGGCTTGTTCTACAACGAGCGATACAGCGAAACGCTGTTGCCCGACAACCCTGATTTCGTGAAGCTGTGCGAAGCTTACGGTTGGGGCGGCAAACGCGTTTCCGATCCTGCCGAGCTCGAAGATGCCATGAGGTGGATGCTTGATTACGATGGTCCTGCATTGCTCGACATGCGCATCGATCGTGACGAAAACGTTTTCCCGATGGTGGCTCCTGGTGCTCCGCTCGATGACATCATTGGTGCGGTGAACGTTGGTCCTATCTCCAATATGCTTGAGGGATTCGAGAACCTGCCGTTTGCGAACGCCGCCGAGGCAAATGCGGCTGCGCATAGCGCCAACAATGAAGGAGGCCGATAATGAGCACTCAGCAGAGGCACATCCTTTCGGTATTGGTTGAAAACAAGCCAGGCGTGCTTTCTCGCGTTACCGGTTTGGTTTCTCGCCGCGGTTTCAACATTGAGTCTCTTTCCGTTGGCCCAACCGAAGACCAAACACTTTCCCGTTTGACGATCATCATGATCGCCGACGATGTCGCATACGAACAGATCACCAAGCAGCTGCATAAGCTTATCAGCGTGCATAAGATCACCGACCTCACCCAAGAGCAGGCGATCGAACGTGAGTTGGTGCTGTTCAAGGTTCACGCCAACCCAGAGCGCCGAAGCGAGATCATCGAGATCGCCAACGTGTTCCGCGCCAACATCGTCGATGTGGGTAAGTCGTCGCTGACCATCGAAGTCACCGGCACCGAGTCAAAGATCTCGGGCATCGAAGACCTCCTGCGTGCCTATGGCATCAAGGAGATTATTCGCACGGGTATAATTGCAATGTCCCGCGGCCCTAAGGTGAGCTAAGCCACCTGTCGCATGATGCAATTCGCCATATAGTAATAACAGTCAGTCATTAGAAGAAGGGATGAACCATGGCTGTAACGATCTATTACGAAGAGGATGTCGATCCTAAGGTAATCCAGGGCATGAAGGTAGCTATCATCGGCTACGGCTCTCAGGGCCATGCACACGCACTGAACCTGAAGGATTCCGGCGTTGACGTTCGCGTTGGTCTTCGCGAAGGCTCCAAGAACTGGGCTGTCGCAGAAGAGGCTGGCCTGAAGGTCACCACGATGGATCAGGCTGCTGAGGAAGCAGACTTCATTATGATCCTCGTTCCCGACGAGAAGCAGCCCCAGGTTTACAAAGACCATATTGAAAAGCACCTCAAGCCTGGCAAGACTCTTGCTTTCGCTCACGGCTTCAACATCCACTACGGCTACATCAAGGCTCCCGAAGGCGTTAACGTTGTTATGTGCGCTCCTAAGGGTCCTGGCCACATCGTTCGCCGTCAGTTCACTGAGGGCTCCGGTGTGCCTGATCTGGCTTGTGTATACGAGGATGCAACCGGTAACGCTTGGGACATCATCATGTCCTACTGCTGGGGTGTTGGCGGTGCTCGTTCCGGCATCATCAAGGCAACCTTCGCTGAGGAAACCGAGGAAGACCTCTTTGGCGAGCAGGCTGGTTTCGAGACTTTGACCGAGGCTGGCTATCCGCCCGAGTTGGCATACTTCGAGTGCTATCACGAGATGAAGATGATCGTCGACCTGATGTACGAATCCGGCATCCACTTCATGAACTACTCCATCTCAAACACTGCTGAGTACGGCGAATACTACGCTGGCCCCAAGGTCATTAACGAGCAGTCCCGCGAGGCTATGAAGCTCATCCTCAAGCGTATCCAGAACGGCGAGTTCGCTAAGGAATTCGTTGCCGACTGCGAGAACGATCACAAGTGGCTCCTCGAGCAGCGTGAGAAGATCAATACTCATGAGATCGAGACCACTGGCGCTAAGATCCGCCAAATGTTCTCTTGGGTTAAGTCCGCAGAATAGTTGGCGCGTCCGCTTATGCACAAAGAAAAGGCACCCTTTGGGGTGCCTTTTCTTTGTGCATAAGCTCCATACGGGATGACGCTGTGCGGCGCCCTGGCGGCACAGCTGGCTTTCAAACGCTCAGCATGGCCATAAGGCCTATGCTTCGTGCTTTCAAGCCATCTGTGCTCGCCAGAATCCCGCTCGCTGATTTACTGGCGCATGCCCCGGGTTTTGGTTAACGCCCTTTGGGCGTTTGCTCAAATTCGCTTTGCTCTTTGAGCGTTGGGTTCGGATTCGCTTCGCTCTTTGAACGAGGCGGTTGATGTTCTGTTTGAATCGTTTTGTCGGGGAGCGCAAATGTGCCTTCTGCAGAATAGTCGTTCGGTGCGTACTTTATTCTGGTAAAGTATCTTCCATTATTCGTGTGCCTCGTTAGTGGGCGGGGCGTTTTGAAAGGACTTGTGTCTATGGGAAGGGTGTACAACTTTTCTGCGGGTCCGGCAGTGCTTCCTGAAGAAGTGCTCCGTGAAGCCGCTGCGGAAATGCTCGATTATCAGGGCACCGGTATGTCTGTCATGGAGATGAGTCACCGCTCAGCTGCATTCAAGGGCATCATCGAGGAAGCCGAAGCCGATCTTCGCGACCTTATGAACATCCCCGACAACTACAAGGTGCTGTTCTTGCAGGGTGGTGCAACTCAGCAGTTTGCCGCCATCCCCATGAACCTGATGCTGAACGGCAAGGCCGATTACGTCGTTTCTGGTTCGTGGTCTAAGAAGGCGTTCAAGGAAGCTCAGCTGTTCGGTGATGCTCGCTGTGCGGCTTCGAGTGAAGACGGCAACTTCTCTTACATCCCCAACGTGGATGAGCTTGAGTTCCGTGAGGATGCCGATTACGTTTACATCTGCGAAAACGAGACCATCTACGGAACGCATTACCATAAGCTTCCTGAAACGGGCGACGTTCCGCTGGTAAGCGATGTTTCCTCGTGCTTCCTTTCCGAGCCTATCGACGTTTCGAAGTATGGTCTGGTGTACGGCGGTGTTCAGAAGAACATCGGTCCTGCTGGCGTGGTTATCGTTATCATCCGCGAAGATCTTATCAAGGATGAATGGCTGCCCAATACGCCTACCATCCTGCGCTATAAGACCCAGGCAGATGCTGACAGCATGTCGAATACTCCTCCGTGCTATGGCATCTACATTTGCGGAAAGGTCTTCAAGTGGTTGAAGTCCCTTGGCGGGCTTGAAGCCATGAAGAAGATCAATGAGGAAAAGGCAGCACTGCTCTACGATTACCTCGATTCCACCGACTTCTACACGGCTACCGCACGTAAAGAAGATCGTTCCATCATGAACGTTCCCTTTGTTACCGCTTCGGCTGAGCTTGATGCCGAATTCGTTGCTGGCGCCAAAGAGCGCGGCATCGAAAACATCAAGGGCCATCGCAGTGTAGGCGGTATGCGTGCAAGTATCTACAACGCAATGCCTATCGAAGGCGTAAAGGCTTTGGTTGAGTACATGAAGGAATTTGCCGAGTCCCATCAGTAGGGAATCGAAGACGCAAAATGCTGCTGCACGTGCCGATAATCGACAAAACGTGCCAGCTGCGAAAAATATATTAAATCAGCGGGGGAGCATCGTATCGTGCGATGCTCCCTATGCTATACTTTTAAAGTCTGTAAAAAGGCAGACAAGAAATTATAGGCCCCCGAGACATGTTTGTTGTTGGTGCTTGTTCGGCAAGCGCGGCATACATGGTTAATGTTTTGACTGCAAACACGTACGAAGGGTCCCCGATACTTTTTTGAAAGGGGTCCGTTTTGACCGAAATCAAGAACACGTCCGTCATTGATTTTCAGGACATCTCTGACGAAGAGATGAACAAGATGATCGATGGCACTCTGACCGACTTCGACGAGGGCGATCTGATCGACGGCACTGTTGTAAAGATCGAGCATGACGAGGTACTCGTTGACATCGGATTCAAGAGCGAGGGCGTTATTCCTGCCCGCGAGCTTTCTATCCGCAAGGATGCTGATCCCTCTGAGGTCGTATCTTTGGGCGATAAGCTCGAGGCCTTGGTTCTCCAGAAGGAGGACAAGGACGGTCGTCTCATCCTCTCCAAGAAGCGTGCTGAGTACGAGCGTGCTTGGATTCAGGTTGAGGAAAAGTTCAAGGCTGGCGAAGTTGTTACCGGCGAGGTTATCGAAGTCGTCAAGGGCGGCCTGATCCTCGACATCGGTCTCCGTGGCTTCTTGCCTGCTTCTCTCGTTGATCTTCGTCGTGTTAAGGATCTTACTGCATACCTCGGCACCGAAATCGAAGCTCGTGTTATCGAGATGGATCGCAACCGCAACAACGTTGTTCTCTCCCGTCGTGTTCTCCTCGAAGAGGGTCGCAAGAACGAGCGTGCTGAAATCCTCGAGAAGCTCTCTAAGGGCATGCGCCTGAAGGGCACCGTTTCCTCCATCGTTGACTTCGGTGCATTCGTTGATCTGGGCGGCATCGACGGCCTGATCCACATCTCCGAGCTCTCCTGGAGCCATGTAAACCATCCTTCCGAGGTTGTTAAGGTTGGCGAAGAGGTTGAGGTTGAGGTTCTCGACGTTGATCTTCAGCGCGAGCGCATCTCTCTTGGTCTCAAGCAGACCACCGAGGATCCTTGGACCAAGCTTGTTGAGACCTATCCCGTTGGCACCATCGTTGACGGCAAGGTTACCAAGATCGTTCCCTTCGGTGCATTCATCGAGCTCGGCGCAAACGTTGAGGGTCTTGTACACATCTCCGAGATGGCTATGCGTCACATCGATTCTCCCGCACAGGTTGTCAAGGTTGGCGACGTTGTGAAGGTTAAGGTAATGGACGTTAACGTTGAGCGTCGTCGCATCTCCCTGTCCATGAAGGCTGCTGCCGAGGATCTGGGCATCGAGATCGCTGTTGCAGAGCCCGAGCCTAAGCCTGAGGCTGCTGAATAACAGAGCATTGCATAACATGCGATAATGAAGCGGTGGGTTGCTTTTGCACCCACCGCTTTTTGTTTGCTTGCCCAGTACGCATTCGGCAGGAATGGCGATCGAAAGCACTATGGGCACTCAGATGAGGGGGAATGGGCATGATTACAATATTTGTCACTGGCGGTATAGGATCGGGCAAATCGACCTTGATGCGATTCTTCGAAGCCAAAGGGGCCGGCGTGGTATACGCCGATAAGGTTGGTCACGAAAACTTGCGCAACGCCGCTATGAAGGACGAACTTCGAGCAGCATTCGGAAATAAGATTTTCGATTCAGAGGGCGAGATCATTCGTTCTAAACTTGCTGCTTGCGCTTTCTCGAGCCCACAGAATACCGCTTTGCTGGATTCGATTACTCAACCGCGTTTATATGAAGGCTGTCTTCGCCATATTGGTGATTTGGGAAAGAGCCACGAGGTGGTTGTGCTTGAAATGGCCATTCTTGATGGGCGCGATGACTTTTACCGGAAAGCCGATATCGTTATTGCGGTCACAACCTCTCCAGAGGTTCGCATTGCCCGATTAATGCAGTCGCGTGGTTTTTCCGAAGAAGACGCGCGCAATCGTTTGGCGAATCAGGTTCCTGAAGAGCAGCGTTTGTCGATTGCCGATGTGGTGTTTACCAACAACGGTTCTATTGAGGAATTTGAAGCGCAGATTTCCTTATGGTGGGAACATGAAATTGCACCACGCCTTGCGTGATATATGCGTTTGCTTGGTGGGCACCTGGTACCAGCTTACTTTCTACCTTGTTTAATTAAATTCTTTGTGCTGATAGGCGCCAAGCGGGTTGTTCTTTGGGCAATCGGGCTAGCCAGTAAGGAGACACTAGTGAGCCATCTTTCTAATCTTGAGGGTCACGTTATGGAGGGCAAGCTTCCCGTTGCCCGTCTTGCTACACAGCCATTCAAAGTTGTCTCTCCGTACGAGCCTGCAGGCGACCAGCCTAAGGCCATTGAACAGCTTGCCCGGAATATCGAATCTGGTATGCGTTATGAGACCTTGTTGGGCGTGACGGGTTCGGGCAAAACCTACACCATGGCTAAAACCATTGAGGCTGTGCAGAAGCCAACCCTTGTGCTGGCCCCCAATAAAACGCTTGCGGCGCAGTTGGCTGCCGAGCTGAAGGAATTCTTTCCCAACAATGCCGTGGTGTACTTCGTGAGTTACTACGATTATTATCAGCCCGAAGCGTATGTGCCTACCACGGATACCTTTATCGAAAAGGATGCCTCCATTAATGAGGAAGTGGAAAAACTGCGTCATGCAGCAACCTCCCAACTTCTTTCCCGTCGTGATGTAATTGTTGTTGCCTCGGTTTCCTGCATCTATGGTATTGGTTCGCCTATGGATTATGCGGGTATGGCGGTGTTCTTGGATAAAGAGGTCGAGCAGGATCGCGACGAGCTTATTCGAAAACTCATCGACATTCAGTATGACCGCAATGATTATGAACTGAAGCGCGGTACGTTCCGCGTGCGCGGCGATGCGCTCGATGTGTTTCCTCCCTATGCGGACAATCCGATTCGCGTGGAATTCTGGGGCGACGAGATTGAGGAAATCTCGGAGATTGACAATGTCACCGGTGAAGTGCTGAACGCCTTCGAGGCGTTGCCCGTTTGGCCTG
>OGDF01006261.1_pt1 | contig 11940 bp, 10 predicted proteins | sample 1570141 | NCBI WGS metagenome assembly OGDF01 (sample SAMEA4370581, study PRJEB24528) | human gut metagenome | reverse complement strand
CAAAAACTAATATTGAATCCATATAAATTACCTTCTTTGTTGTACTTATTTATAAGTAAACGGTAGACCCTAAGTACCTTGAAAAATATCAGGCTGCTTCTGCAGCCATGCTATTTTTCATCCGTTTTCTGTGGCTTTCGTATATTTTCTGGAAGTGTTTCTGACCAAGGCAGAAGCTCTTCCAGAAAATTGCTATTTTTATCATCCATATGTTTTGGTATCTCTGTCAGCAGATATTCAAAATACTCATATGGCTTCAGCTGGTTTGCCTTCGCTGTTTCGGCTATACTGTAGATGATCGCAGAACTGGTGGCTCCATTGACGGTATCGATCATTTCCCAGTTCTTCTTGCCAATGCAGAATCCGCGGATGGCACGTTTACTGGCATTATTATCCATCGGGACATCCCCATTTTCAAGAAATACACGCAGATACCGTTCCTGGTTCAGGGCATAGGTTAATGCTTCTTTGGTTTTGCCACTTTTGGATACCCTGTCTGAATTCTGTTTCAGGTACGCAAAGAAAGCATCCACCAGTGGGTTTACCACCAGCTGACGCCGGGCAGTCCGTTCATCTGATGAAAGACCGGAAAGCTTTCCTTCCTCCCGGTAGATTGCACGGATCTGGTTCATGATGAGGTACAAAACAGACTGTTTCCTCAGATCTTTCGGTATGACCTCCAGTGCCTCATGGAGCTTGCGCCTGCAATGTACCCAGCACCCTGCGATCTTCAGATCTTCTTTCTCCTTTTCAAGGGTATGATAGACCTGATATCCGTCTGTCACACAAATGCCCGAATAATCTTTCAGGAATTCCCGCGGATGGGAAGCATTGCGTGTCTTCTGGTATTCATACAGGATGATCTGTTTTTCAGGGTACATAAAACCGGAACGGTATACCCACATCCAGCTCTTGCTGCCGGCAGGCCGACCATCTTTATTGACGAGGACGGGTGTTTCATCTGCCTGGATCACATGATACCGGTACAATAACCTGTGAAGATAGTCATACATGACTGCGAGATAACTTTCCCCCAGACGGATCATCCAGTTGGCCATGTTCTGGCGGGTGATCGCAAGGCCATAGCGCTCAAACTCCTTTTCCAGACGGTAAAGCGGTATGGCATTGACATACTTGCCGTTGATAACAGCCGCTGCAAGGGATGGGGAGACAAGGCCGCCGCGGAGCAGGTTCTTTGGATGTGGTGCTTTGACCATGTGTCCATCGGTTTTACTGGCATAAACTCCGATATGATGTTCCTCAACTTCGACTTTTGCAGGCACAAAGCGGTAACATCTGGATATGGCATCTGGAAGCTGTTTCCAGCCTTTTTCGCCGAATTCTGCCGTCAGCTCCCCTTCCGTCATGTAATGGTCGATGCGCTGCACCGGAATACCGGACAGATCCTCATTCTTTTTACCTGTCGGTTTTTTCTTTTTGGCTGCTCTTATCTCCAGAGCATCCGGTTCGGGTGCAGTAAGGTCACAGACAGCTTCTGCTTCATTGAAAAAGACGATCTTCCCATCCACTTCCATAAAACGGATCTGACCGGGATCAGCCATCTTTTCACTGGATCTGCCGAACCTGCTCTTATTGGACAGCACGATCTGTTCCATCATCAGCTGCATCTTATCATTGAGGGCCTGTGTCTGTTTTGTCAGTTCCTCCATCTGGTCCTGAAGACCGAGAAACAGCTGGATCAGCAGCTCCTTATCCAGTTTATTCAGTTGTTCTTCTGTGTACTTAAACGCCATAACCGGAACTCCCTGTCTCTTTATATACTGGTTCTGATTATAGCAGATTTCCTGCATGGCCGCCACTCACGGTTCAATGCCCTTTCGGCATTATGACGGTGGATAATACATCTGAAGGACCGTTATCTTACGGTTTCCCGGATGTTTTATCCACAGCATCTGCAAATCCGGTCCAGGGCAAAAGCAGTTCTGGCTGGCCTTTTGTGGATAAACACAGAATGCCTGCAGTTATCCACTAACGGGATAGGTTTTGTACTTTTTTAATTTCAGCATTCTGCACAAACTACATGAGATCCGGTATTTTAGCAACTTCCGTGATCGGATGCCTTGCTACGACTTCAAGTCCCTGCATCAGCATCCTGTACTGGTCATCTGTGATGGCCATTGCTTCATCTGCCGACCTTGGCCACCGAAAGAACCGTTATCCAGCCTTTTGTACATGAGAAGGAAACCATCGCCTTCCCACAAAAGTGCCTTGATCCTGCTGTTTTTTCTTCCGCAGAACAAAAAAAGTGTATTTTTATCATAAGGGTCAAGTTCAAACTGAAAGCGGACAATAGAAGCCAATCCATCGATCCCCCGGCGGAGGTCCGTATATCCGGGGGCCAGATAAACTTTTTTGAACTGTGAAACAGCGGCATCATTCAACATGACTAAATACCTCTACCAGACAGCGGAGCAACTGGGGAGAAACTGAAGAAAATATATCTGCCGAAAGTCCGTGTCCGTTTTTGATACACATCACTGGAACTTCGGGAACCGTTGCTGTTCCTTCCGCTTTTAGATGCGGAAGTTCAACGAAAGCAGGCTTTTCTGCCTCAGGAAGCTGGTCCAGGCACATCTGCCGGACCCTTTTCCGTCGATAATAGTAGTTGGCTTTTGTAATGTTATTTTGCTCACACCAGGTCGATACATCCATACCTTCCGGACGGTTCTGACATTCTCTGATCTGTTCTGCCCAGTGCATAAGGCGGACCTGCTGTGCAACCAGACTGGTTTGTTCTGCCATAGTGAATACCTCCACAAATGATAGTCAGTCTAAAAAGTTGAGTCACTCAACTTTTTAGACGAGTTCAAACATCCTTTCTGCAAATCCTATTTATAACAAGTAAATTTTACCTTTATTTTTCACTTTTGGTTCTTGGCGAACTCTTGTATCATACACAAAATCTTCAAAAATTACAATAATCTTGAAATAGTGTTATGTTTCTTGGAATTTTATTATATCTTATTTTGGAACTTTTTCTTATAATAACATCATCAAGAAAAACAAAGACAAGTAATCATAAAAGGAGGATTCAATTATGAAGAAGAAAAAGATTCTTGCACTTGTACTTGCAGCTTCAATGGCAGGCGGAATGCTTGCAGGATGTGGAAGCACATCAGGCGGAGATGAAACAGCGAAAGGAGATAAGTCATCCGGAAAAGTTTATTATCTGAACTTTAAACCAGAGCAGGCTGACCAGTGGGTAGAACTTGCAAAAGAGTATACAGATGAGACGGGTGTTCAGGTTGATGTACAGACAGCAGCATCAGGAACTTACGAGTCACAGTTGAAATCAGAGATGGCAAAAGATGAGGCACCAACATTGTTCCAGGTAAACGGACCGGTTGGACTTGCTACATGGAAAAATTATTGCTATGACCTTTCAGACAGCGATGTTTATAAAGATGTCGAGTCTGACGATTATATATTAAAAGATGGCGACGCAGTAGACGGAATCGCTTATGTTATTGAGACTTATGGTCTGATCTACAACAAAGCTCTTCTGAACAAATACTTCGAATTGCCGGATGCAAGTATCAAATCAATTGATGATCTGAATAACTTCCAGGCACTTAAGACAGTTGCAGAAGAGATTCAGGCACACAAAGATGATCTTGGAGTAGAAGGAGCTTTTACTTCAGCAGGAATGGATTCTTCCTCTGACTGGAGATTCAAGACACACCTTGCAAATCTTCCAATCTACTATGAGTATAAGGCAGACGGAATTGACAGCACAGATGCAATCAAAGGAACATACCTTGACAACTACAAACAGATCTGGGATCTGTATCTGAACAACTCTACATGTGAGCCATCTATGATTTCTTCTAAGACAGGAGATGACGCAGCAAGTGAATTTGCACTTGGCGAAGCAGTATTCTATCAGAATGGTACATGGGCTTACAATGATATCAAAGATAATGAAGTAGCAGATGAAGATATGGGAATGCTTCCAATCTACATCGGAGTTGATGGAGAAGAAAATCAGGGACTTTGTACAGGATCTGAGAACTACTGGTGTGTAAATAAGAACGCTTCAGAAGAAGACATTCAGGCAACACTTGATTTTATGAAATGGGTAGTTGAGAGCGATGAAGGTCGTGACATGCTGGCTAACGAGATGGGATTTGTAACACCGTTCACAACATTCTCAGATTACCTTCCGGACAACCCGCTTGTAAAAGCAAATGCTGAGTATACAGAGGCAGGAAAGACACCAGTAAGCTGGAACTTTACAACAATGCCATCTGAGAACTGGAAAAACAATCTTGGTGGAGCTCTTCTGAACTATGCACAGGGTACAGGCGCATGGGATAGTGTACAGACAGCATTTGTTGATGGATGGGCTGAAGAATACGCAGCAGCAAACGAATAAAAAAGACTTTTCACAGGATAGGCAGATAAAAAGGCTGTGAAATAGAGAAGAAGATCAAACAGCCTGCCAACGAGCATACCGGGGCAGGCTGAAATTATGTAATTAGAATTGTGAAAAGCAAAGGCGCAGAAAGGCTTTTTACAGAAAAGAAAGACAGGAGGAGAAGAACATGCAAAAAGCAATAAAGAGATATTTTCCGGTATTTGTATTGCCGACGCTGATTGCATTCACGATAGGTTTCCTTGCACCGTTTGTGTTAGGCGTATATCTTTCGTTCTGCAAGTTCACAACGGTGACAGACGCTAAATTTATTGGACTTAGCAACTATGTAAAGATCCTTGGAGACGGAGATTTTCTTCACTCTCTTTGGTTTACCGCATTATTTACAATTGTGACAGTATTATTGATCAACATTTTTGCATTTGCGGTAGCAATGCTTTTGACAAAGAATATCAAGGGAACCAATATTTTCCGTACTGTATTTTTTATGCCGAACCTGATCGGTGGTATTGTACTTGGGTATGTATGGCAGCTGTTATTAAATGGTATTCTGGCACATTTCCAGAAAACACTTACATATTCTTCAAAATATGGTTTCTGGGGATTGGTTATCCTGATGCTCTGGCAGCAGGTTGGATACATGATGATCATCTACATCTCAGGAATCCAGAATATTCCTGGAGAGCTGATCGAGGCAGCACAGATTGATGGAGCGAATAAAGTACAGCTTTTAAGATATGTTACAATTCCGATGGTTATGCCATCCATTACAATCTGTACTTTCCTGACACTTACAAACGGATTTAAACTTTTCGACCAGAACCTTGCATTGACAAACGGTGGACCGGACAAGATGTCAGAAATGCTTGCCCTGAATATCTATTATACATTCTATGGAAGAACTGGCTGGGAAGGTGTAGGACAGGCGAAAGCAGTTATCTTCTTTATTATCGTAGGAGTGATTGCATTGATCCAGAATAAACTGACAACATCAAAGGAGGTGCAGCAGTAATGAATAAAAAAGTAAAACATGGTACATTATTAACCGTTATTTTTACATTACTCAGCCTGCTGTATCTGTATCCGATCATACTGGTATTTATCAACTCCTTTAAGAAAAAAGTCTATATCAGTAAAGCACCGTTCGAGATACCGACCGGAAAGATGTATGTCGGATTAGAGAACTATATCCGTGGTATTAAACAGACAGGATTGATTCAGGCATTTGGATGGAGTTTGTTTATCACAATCTTATCTGTAGCAGTGATTATCTTATGTTGCTCCATGTGTGCATGGTATATCTGCCGCGTGAAGACAAAATTTACAAAGATCTTTTACATGCTTTGCCTGTTTGCAATGATCGTGCCATTCCAGATGGAAATGTTTACATTATCCAAGATCGCAAATATGCTTCATATGGGAAATCCGTGGGGACTGGTTGTGATCTACCTTGGATTTGGTGCAGGACTTTCCGTCTTTATGTTTACCGGGTTCATGAAATCCATTCCATTGGAGATTGAAGAGGCTGCAATGATTGATGGATGCACACCAATCCAGACATTCTTCAGAATTGTACTTCCGATTGCAAAGCCGACTTGCGTAACAGTTACAATTCTTCAGGCAATGTGGATTTGGAACGACTACCTACTTCCATCACTTGTACTGGATCAGAGAAAATATAAGACAGTGCCGATGGCAGTTCAGTATCTGAAAGGTGGATACGGTTCTGTAGATATGGGAGCAATGATGGGAACTCTGGTTCTTGCAATTGTGCCGATTATCATCTTCTACCTGTTCTGCCAGAGATATATTATCGAAGGCGTTGTAGCCGGAGCGGTTAAAGGCTAGTGTGGACATTGTCTAAAAAATGAATTAAAATAGAATTATAAAAATTAAAAAAAGACAGCAGAGAGTGAGTGAACATTCCCTGCTGTTTTCGGACGTTATAAAAGGAATAGTGAAAATGTAAAGTGAACGTGTGGGAGGAGTGGGGAAATGATTACAATATTGATCGTGGATGATGAAAAACTGGAGCGAAGGGGAATCCGCTTTCTGTTAAAGAGGGAGGAAGGAGAATTCCAGATCCTAGAAGCAACGAATGGAAAGGATGCACTGGGAGTATTAGAATCAAACCATGTGGATATTTTATTTTCGGATGTAAAGATGCCTTATATGAATGGACTGGAGCTGACGAAAGCAGTGAGAGAAGATCATCCGGATATGGAAATCGTGATCTTCAGCGGATATAATGATTTCTCTTATGCAAAAGAAGCATTGCGGTATGGAGTTGTGGACTATGTTCTGAAGCCGGTTGATCCGGAGGAATTCCATAAGACTTTTCAACGAGTGATGGAAAATATTTCTTCTAAGATAGAGAAAAAAGAGCAGCAGGAAAAGAAAGAAGATTATCTGAAAAAATACTTTTTACTGAAATATCTGTATGGGGGAAAAGAGGAAGATTTTGTTCAGTTTAAGAAACTTACAGATGGAATGGAAGATGATCTGTCCCAATTTACCCGTATGGTTCTTGTCAGTGCCTCAAATGGATTCTTCGAAACGGAAGAGGAACATTTCCTGATGAGCCTGAAGGAAGAGGTGCAGAGAGAGTTTCATTATGTGAATCTGAATTCGAACGAATCCATCTTTTTGTTCACGGAAAAATATGCAGATTATCATGGAATCGTAGAGAAAATGTACCGTTTTTTTGCGCACCAGTTTGACAGTGAATGTTATTTTGCAGTCAGTGAGGAAATCGAAGATGGAAAAAATCTGGCAGAGGAATTTAAGGTGCTGGAAGGAATGTTAGAAGAGCAGTTCTATCAGCCACGTCAGCATCTGTTTTTCCACGGGGAGAAGCAGGAAGAGAAGAAAGCTGATCCGGCAGAAGATTCTGAAATCATGGAACAGATTACGAAAGATATTCAATATAAAGATCTGCCACATCTCCGTCAGGATTTTCAGAGACTGGAAGAAAAATATCGTGCACATAAGCAATTTTCGGATATGTATGTAAAGTTTGTATTTTCTGGAATTATGAAAGAATTGCTCGACCAGATGGAAGGGCTGGATGAAAAGATGCTTTCAAAGAGAGTGGATCGATTATATCGCTGCAGAAACCTTAATGATGTGATTGCTATAGTAGAAGAAGTACTTCAGGAATATGAACATTGCATACAAGAGCAGGAAGATGGGTTCCGATCAGAAGTTACAACCGTGAAGGGATATATTTATCACCATTATAAGGAAAAGGATCTGGGAGCAGAGACACTTTCCGCAATGGTTTTTCTGTCACCGGGATATTTAAGTGCTGTATTTAAAGAAGAAACAGGGATGACACTGAACCGTTTTATCCGTGAAGTGCGAATGAATAAAGCAAAAGAGCTTTTAGAGACAACGAATATGAAAATCTCCCAAATTGCGAAAGAAGTAGGATTTTCCAATAACTCATACTTCTGCAGAAGTTTCAGAGAGTTTTTCGGAGATACACCGGAAGCATGCAGGAAAGGAATAGCGGCGGATGAAAAAACAAATACGGAAGTTGATCCATCGATTTGAAAATCTGAAATTTCGTAAAAAACTGTCTGTTTTGATGCTGATTGCAGGACTGGTTCCGGTAGGATTCCTTGCTTTTTCCATGCAGTATGGCATGATGAATCAATTGCGAGAGAAGGAACAGTACAATCTGGAGAAAATGTTGGAACAGTCAGTGAGTTCGATTGAGAATCAGTCTCAGATCTATAAGAACCTGGTTGATTATCTGTCTTATTCTCAAAATCTCAGGAATATTTTTGATGTGGAGACAGAGTCAGATTATGAGAAGTATTTGAAATATGTGAAGGTGGCTGATCCACTGTTGCAGATGCCGACGATCTACCACAAAGAGATCCAGAGCATTACATTATATTCTGACAATATAGAAGTGCCACATGGAGATACACTTCTTCCAATGTCGGAAGCGGAGAATCAACAGTGGTATTCCAGGTTGAATGAGGGAACATTAATGCAGTGGAGCATCACTCGCGGTGTGAATAAATCAATCATTGCCAGTCGGAAATTCTATGACAATGATACGATCAAAGCGGTGTTGGAGATGCGTCTGGATTATGAAAAAGTTCTTGAACCATTCATGAGCCAGCTTACAGATAATACAGGAGGCATGATTCAGGATGATAATGGAAATATTGTCTATGCCGAGTGTTCTATGGATAAGAAATATCGTCCGAAGGATATTGAGAGTCCGAAAGATATCAGTGAGAATTATTATCTGGTACAGCGGACAATGAAGGATACAGGATGGAATTTCTATATCTATCGTCCAAAGGCAGTAAGTGAAAACGCAATCCATAAGCTTTTGCTCAAAAATATTCCGATTATTTTGATCAGTGTTCTTCTTCTGAGTTTTCTGGGATATGTTTTTTCTCTCCGTATGGTATCGCAGTTGGAGTTATTGACTGAAAATATGAACCTGATCAATATGGGACTTCGTAAAGTTACCGTGCAGAGTAAATCCAAAGACGAGGTGGGTGTGCTGATCCGGTCATTTCGGCGCATGATGGATCAGATGAACCATTTGATCTCAGAAGTATATGAGAGTAAGATCCAGCTTCAGAACAGTGAGATGAGAGCACTGCAGGCACAGATCAATCCACATTTCCTTTATAATTCGCTTTCAATCATCAACTGGAAAGCAATTGAAGCGGGGGAGGATGAAATCAGTCATGTGACATTGGCACTGTCTACTTATTATCGGACAAGCCTAAATCGTGGTGAAACAATGACTACAGTGGCAAAAGAAATTGATAACATCCGTGCATATCTCAAAATCCAACTTGTTATGCATGATAACGAGTTCCGTGTGGTTGAACAGATTTCGGATGGTCTTAATGATTATCTGATACCGAAGTTGATCCTGCAGCCACTTGCAGAAAATGCAATCGATCATGGAATTGATGTGTCAGATAATGAGAATCCGACGTTGTGGCTGACGATTCGTGAAGAGGCTGAGCACATTTTCTTTGAAATCAGGGACAATGGTGCGGGAATGACGCAGGAGAAGGCGGATCAGATTCTGACATATCAGTCCTCCGGTTATGGTGTGCGAAATGTCTGTGACAGAATCCATGTCCTTTATGGAGAAAAAGGTGAGATGAAGATAGAAAGTACTCCAGGAAAAGGAACGCGGGTCTTTATCCGAATTCCGAAGAACACGGAGGCGAAGGTGTTATGAAAAACGATATGAAAAAGCGAATTCTCTCAGCCCAGCTTGCATTAATTTTATTGCTGATGCTTTGGTGCGGAACCTATTTTGAGACGAAGGAAAGTCAAAGACAGATGGAACAGTTAGAAGCATCCCAAAGTGAGTCTGGTGCAAGCAATGCAGTTGAAGTGAAAAGAAAGCTGATGTATAAAGCGATGCATACACCACTTGGGAAATATCCTGAGACTGTTACCTATACACTTGGCAAGATTGCAGGGGCGAATAATTCGAATCTTCCTGTAGGAAATACGTACGAAAATAATGCATATACGAGATATTTGAAGAAAATACTTAATATTCAGAATGAAGATGTCTTTGAATTGCAGGATGGCAATACTTATGAAGAGGCGGTCAATGTAGCGATTGAAGATCGTGATATTCCAGACGTGCTTGTTGTGAAGGGAAGAGATAACCTGCTCCGCCTGATTGAAGCAGGCCTGATCGAAGAACTTACAGAAACGTATGAAGAGTGTACGACAGATACGATCAAAGAAATGTATGAAAGTTATGGAGATTCTCTTTTACAGTCTGCAACCGTGGATGGAAAGCTATATGCATTTCCGAATACGGTGATTGACGATGGAACTCCGCTTCTTTGGCTGCGGAAAGACTGGATTGAGAAGTTGGGATTAAAGGAACCGGAAACAGTAGGAGAAGCGTTGGAAGTGATCCGGGCATTTGTAGAACAGGATGCAGCAGGAGACGGTCAGACAATCGGCCTTGCCTGTAGTACAGACGTGGTTGCCGGTGCGGATCAGACTTATGGAGTGGATGCAACTTTTATACATGCCGGTGCAATGCCATGTCACTGGATCCTGGATAAAAATGGAAATGTAGTTTATGGGTCAGTAACACAGGAAACAAAAGAAGCGCTTTTGAAACTTCACAATCTATATGAGGATGAGATACTCGACCAGAGATTCCTGCTACGAAAGACGGAAAACATAGATGATTTGTTAAAAACCGGACATTGCGGTGCTATCTGTGGACGCTGGTGGGCTCCGAATAACCCGTTGAGTGCAGCATATAATGTCGATTCAAATGCAGAGTGGAAACCGTATCTTTTAGACAAAGAACAGGTAAATGAGACGCAGAAGATATCAGTTTTTGAATCGTATGACCAGTGGATGTATGTGGTGGTGCGTAAAGGATATGAGCATCCGGAAATTGTAGCAAAGTATGTGAGTGCGATTTTTGATCAGTCTAGATATGCAAATGATAGTGCGGCAAGAGAAGTGAATGATTATTTTTCTATTAATGTAGATCCGACGGCCCGGCCACTGAATATTAATGTGGATTATGAGGATGCACTTTACCGTACGACAGAACATATTCAGGCAGCACTGGATAAGACGCTTGATGTATCAGAGCTTAGCGGTTTGGAAAAGTCTTATTTTAATACATGCAAATCTTACTTGAATGGACAGCTGACAACCGCGAATGGATGGGCGGCGTATGCGTCAAGAATTCAGGCTGTGGGGGAACTGCAGAAGGCAGGAATAACAAGTACATCGACATTGCCTCTGGAAAATGTAAATGCAGAAATTCCGCAAGAATTACAGGAACTGGAACAGGAAGCATTTCTTCAGATCATTAGTGGGGAGAAACCAGTGGATTATTTTGATACTTTTGTGGCAGAATGGTATGCAAACGGTGGAAAAGTGCTGACCGAACGGGTGCAGAACGCCTATGAAAGTGGAAAGAACTAAAAAGAATGGGTATTAATCAGAGACTGACAGAAGAATTAAAGAAACAGATTCTGGCAGCGGAAACGCTTGTGGCAGTAGAAGACCTGTATCGCCCATATCGTCCAAAGCGCCGCACACGTGCGACAATCGCGAAGGAGAAAGGACTTGAACCGCTGGCTGCATTGGATCACATTGTAGAAGACAAAGGAACCGCTTGAGAAGACAGCGGAAGCTTATATCTCTGAAGAAAAAGGAGATTGTAGCAGAATAAAAAACAAAAAAACAGATACGGATGATTACCTACTTACGTTGGAGCAGAAAAAGTTTCAAAATAAATCAAAAAATATTTGTGAAGTCTACCAGTCAGAGTCTTTTCGTTGTATAATGTCTTTGTCGTACAGGGTCACTTTCCTTTGTAATGTTTTGGAGCAAACTCATTATACATCAGAAAGCCCTGTACGATATTTTTTTATGAAAAAGTTGTAAAGTGGTGTAAAGATTAATGATCTTTGTATTGGCACCGAAAATATATTTATTTCTCCGCGGCTTTTCTTCCAGGATGGGAGAGTGCCGCGGAGAATTTTTTGCGAAGAAAGAAT
>OGDF01006258.1_pt1 | contig 11942 bp, 17 predicted proteins | sample 1570141 | NCBI WGS metagenome assembly OGDF01 (sample SAMEA4370581, study PRJEB24528) | human gut metagenome | reverse complement strand
CCAAACGGGTCAGCTTTCGGACAGATTATAAATATGCGATATGGGAAGATTATGTAATTATCTACAAGATTGGTAATGAATATGTAGAGATTTATCGTGTAGTTAACCGATATCAGGATATTACGAGAATCTTTGATTGATAACAGAGATGTGATAACAATTTGATAACACTGTTCAGTACAGCCTATGGATTTAGGACAGTTGAACACATATAAAACCAAATAGAACCATAATACCAATACTAAAAAGTATAGTGACAAGATTTTATTTGCGAGTTTGAGTAGCGGACAAAATTGCGAAAAAGCCTATAAATAAAGGCTTTGTAGGCTGTCTGGATGCTCCAGTGGAGTGCAAATGGAGTGAAAAAATATTTTTTTCCCTTGTTTCCATTCCGAATACACTGGAGTTTTTCGCAAAAGTAGTTATGCTCAGAAAATATAATTAGCGTGAATAAAGAACAGTTTGTTTTGATGGAAGTATTTTCCGTCAGGGCAGACTGTTTTTTTATACCCTTTTTCAATGATATTAACTCCATGGTTCAGCGATAACACATATGGAAACTGTAAAATTAAAATAATTTGCAAAATTTCGGAAAATGATGTCCGATTTTGTATCTGCCAGTACAGAGTATATGAAGAGATAAATATTCAAAATACAGGAGGTACTGATTATGCAGAACAAATTATTTTTAAAGGCAGCTGATATATGTGAGCTTCTGGAGGTAAAACAGACATCGGCTTATGAGATCATTGGCAACCTGAATAAGGAACTGGAAGAACAGGGATATCTGACACTCCGAGGAAAAGTTCCGACAAAGTATTTTGTGAAGCGTTTCTATGGAGTGGAAGACACCTGTGAGATTCCCCAGGAAGAAGGAAAGGAATGGTTTCATGCGTAAGAGAAAAATGTATTTATCAGTGGAAGACATTGCAGAACTCTTTGAGTTATCAGTTTCTTTTGCTTACCGGGTGGTGGAGAGAATGAATACTGATCTGGCAAGCAAGAACTATTATGTGATTCTCGGACGGGTGCCAACCCGTTATGTAGAGGACAGGATCTATGGTCTGGAACACGTTGAGCGGTATTTGAAGGAGGAAAAAGCGATATGAGTATGGTACAGGAAAAAATGTATATGGATGTGGATGATGTGTGTGCAATCCTTGGTGTTTCTAAAGCGTATGCATATAATCTGATGCGGGAGTACAACAAGGAGTTGAAAGCAAAAGGCTATATTGTAGTAGCAGGAAAAATCTCTACCAAATTTCTGGCAGAAAAGATTTACGGAATGAAGGTTGAGGATTAGCAATGGGTGTTTACAAAGAAGGAAAAAACTGGAAAGTTCAGGTCTATTACAAAGACTGGCAGGGCAACCGGAAGAGAAAACAAAAACGTGGATTCCGAACCAAAGGCGAGGCAAAAGAATGGGAGCGAGACTTCCTGCAGCAACAGAGTCAGGGCGTGGACATCGAATTTGGGAACTTTCTGGAAATCTACTACAAGGATATGGATGTCAGGCTTCGTGAACATACCATGTATACGAAACGTTACATCATTGACCTGAAAATCAGACCGTATTTTGAGAAAAAGATTCTCAGTGAAATTACGGTGGCAGATGTCCGTGCATGGCAGAATGAATTGCTGACCTACAAGGACAAGAATGGAAAAGGGTACTCCCAGACATACCTGAAAACGATCAACTGTCAGCTGACTGCGATTTTTAACTATGCTATCCGGTATTATAACCTGCAGGATAATCCGTGTAGAAAAGCCGGTGCAATTGGTAAGAGCAAGGGAGAACCAAAAGACTTCTGGATGCAGGATGAATTCAATGAGTTTCTGGAAACGATGAAAGACAAGCCGGAAGCAAGAATGGCGTTCTTATTGCTTTACTGGACGGGGATGCGAATTGGTGAATTGCTGGCACTTACTTATGATGACATCAATCTTGAAGAGAAGACCATCTCTATTACGAAATCTTATCAGAGATTAAAAGGAAAAGATGTGATAACGCAGCCGAAAACACCGAAAAGCATCCGAGTTATAACTATGCCGGATTTTCTGGCAGAAGAGTTCCGGGAGTATTGCAGCCATCTGTACGGAATTATGAAAAATGAGCGTCTGTTTCATTTTACAAAGTCCCATATGGAGCATTGTATGGCGGCGGGAATTGAAAAATCCGGTGTAAAAAGGATTCGCCTCCATGATCTGCGTCACTCCCATGCCAGTATGCTGGTTGATATGGGAGTGGATCCACTAGAGATTGCAGAGCGGCTGGGACACGAAAAAGTTGAAACAACACTGAATACCTATTCACATCTGTATCCGTCAACACAGAGTAAATTAGCGGGATTGCTGGATAAACGTCATGAAGCAAAGGCAGAAGGAGAGTGTGAAAATGGTTAATAAAAACAATGTAGGCTCAGAAAAGTGGACTTATGCAGAATTTGAAAAATTTTTACAGACTTTTCCTGATGGCTCTATGGAAAAACTGGCATTTGAAATGTTGTATTGGACAGGTATGCGAGCAGGAGAACTTATAGGACTGTTTTTGAAAGATTTTGATTTGGATAAGGGAATTGTAAGTATCAATAAATCTGCATATGTGGAGAATGGAAGAACATTTTTTACAAGGACGAAAACAATAAGTAGTAACAGAGTGATTGATATACCACAATTTCTTGTAAATGATATAGAAAACTACCTCAATATATTGAAGTGTAAAAATCCAGAGATACAGATATTTGATACGTCTGTTGCAAAACTTTCTTACCTGATACAACGTCATGCGGAACGTGCAAATATCAAAAAAGTCAGAGTTCATATGTTTCGTAAAATGCACCGGGATATGCTGATTGAAATTGGAGTTCCCACAGCAGAGAGGGAAGAGCGACTGGGAAAATCGGTTTTTCTTCCTTATATGGAAACGGAATATAAAAAAACACATGAATGTGTTCGGCTATTAGAAGAAAAGTATTTAAGTGAGAAAGGACATTAAGTATGGCAAGTGACAGACATGGAAAACACAACACAACGACCATTGCATTTCGGGTGAATTCTTATGAAAAAGCAACGATAGAGGAAAGGGTTAAGGCAAGTGGAATGAAGAAGCAGGACTATATTGTCAGGTCATGTATTTACAATCATGTATGTGTGGTTGGAAAGCGGGAAAATATCGAAATTCTTCGGTCAGAAATGAAAGAGATGAACATTGTAGTGGAAGAAGTGGCAATAGACCTGCAATCTGAGAAACCGACAATTTCAGAAGAGAGATTGGACAGTATGATGGAACGTTATCGGGCATTTCTGGATGCAACGTTATGGATGCTGAAAGGTTCCAGTTATTTATGGGAGGACAAAGAGAATGGAAGAGAAAGTAAATAAAACAGGCAAGGTACTGGCATTGTGTTCACAGAAAGGTGGAGTAGGCAAGACAACCAGTTGCGTAAATCTGGCAGTGGGATTGGTAAAAGCAGGAAAGAAAGTGCTTGTGATAGATAATGATCCACAGGGAAGTATGACTGCAAGTCTGGGATACCAGAATCCAGATGAATTACCAGTTACGCTTGCAACGATTCTGGCCCGGATTGTGGAGGATGAACCTTTTGAAGATACATTTGGAATTTTACACCATGAGGAGGGGATTGACCTGCTTCCGGCTAATATTGAACTTTCTGGCATGGAGGTATCACTTGTTAATATTATGAGCAGAGAGCGAGTACTGGAACAATATATTGAGTGCGTAAAAGAAAAATACGACTATATATTGATAGACTGTATGCCATCACTGGGAATGCTTACCATCAACGCTCTTGCCAGTGCAGATGCAGTAATCATTCCAGTGCAGGCTGCTTATCTTCCTTTAAAAGGTCTGGAACAGCTGATACGAACCATTGGAAAAGTACGGAAACAGCTGAACCGACAGTTGGAAATCGGAGGGATTCTGATAACCATGGTGGATAACAGAACCAATTATGCTAGAGACATATCAGAGTTGATTTTTGATACATATGGAAATCAGATAAAGATTTTTACACAGAGTATTCCGCTTTCTGTCCGTGCTGCGGAGATTAGTGCAGAAGGTATTAGTATTTTTAAGCATGATCCGAAAGGAAAAGTTGCAGATGCATACTGGCAAATGACACAGGAGGTGCTTTTGGATGAAAAGTAGAAGTGCATCGAAGATAAAACTGACATCGTATGAGGAGTTGCTTAGTGGAGAGGAAGTAACTGTAACTATAACAAAGAATATTGTACAGGTGCCTATTGAGCAGTTACACTCTTTTAAAAATCACCCATTTCATGTAAATGACGATGAAGCTATGGAAGAACTGGTAGAAAGTGTGAAGCAGGAAGGAATTCTTACAGCATTACTGGTCAGACCATTGAAAAAAGGCGGCTATGAGATTATTGCAGGTCATAGAAGAAAGCACGCTGCACAGCTGGCAGGTCTGGATCAGGTACCGGTCATTATCAGGGAGATGGATCAGGACACTGCTGTCCGTGCGATGGTGGACACTAATCTGCAGAGACCTTATATTTTGCCCAGTGAAAAAGCATTTGCCTATCGAATGAAAATGGAAGCAATGAATCATCAAGGAGCTTCTGGCGGTGTCAGTGCTAAAGATGTTGGAAAAGGCGGAAATGACAGTGCAAGACAGGTGTATCGGTTTATCCGGCTCACTTATCTCATGAATACGCTACTGAAAGCCGTGGATCAGGGAACAATCGGTCTGCAGGTCGGAGTAGAGCTGTCATATCTGGCGATTTTAGAGCAGGAAATGGTGGAAGAAGTGCATGACAGTACAGGAAAATATCCGAGTCTTGAGCAGGCAAAAAAGATCAGGAAACATCGAGAAGAAAAGACGCTGACAAAAGAGATTGTGCGGCTCCTGATAATAGGAGAACGTAAGCCAAAAACAACGGTAACATTTAAACAGGATGAAATTAAAAAATACTTTCCTCTGGATTATGACGAACAGAAGATGCGAAGTGTTATCTGTCAGCTTCTTGAGGAATGGAGCAATCAGAATCATTGATAAGTACGAAGGGAGGGATGCGTCATGAGTATAAGAGCAACATTCCATTATTTTCAGGGAATGGAGTGCGATATGTACAGTTTTTATCGTATTCCAAAGCTGTTGTTTACAAGTGAATATTTTAAGAATCTCTCCTGTGAAGCAAAGGTGCTGTACGGACTGATGTTAGACCGGATGTCACTGTCTATCAAAAACAGGTGGTTTGACGAAGAGGACAGGGCATATATTTTCTTTTCGGTGGAAGAGATTATGGAGATGCTGAACTGTGGAAGGAACAAGGCTGTGAATTGCCTAAAAGAGCTAGATCAGGAAAAAGGGATTGGACTGATTGAAAAAAAGCGAATTGGACTTGGAAAGACGAATGTAATTTACGTGAAAAATTTTAGCCTGCAGGAATATCCGGATGAACCGGCAGTTCTGGATGCAGAAGAAATATCAGAAAATCTGACGGAAAAACCGGAAGATTATATGGAAAAAGAGCCGGAAAAGCCCGTAAATACACAGAAGTTTAAAAAACAAACTTCAGGAAGTTTGAAAAATAAACTTCAAGAAGTTTCAAAAGCAAACTTCAAGGAGTTTGAAAAACAAACTTCAGGAAGTTTAGAAAACAAACTTCAAGAAGTTTCAAAAACAAACTGTAATAATACTGAATATAACAATACTGAATCTAGTAAGACTGAACCTTATCTATCTATCCAGGAGCAGGATGTGGATAAGATGCGGGAGAGGTCTGCCTATCGTCAGATAATCCACGACAATATAGAATATGACATTCTTTGCCAGAGTTACAGAGCAGACAGTGTAGAAGAACTTGTCGAGCTGATGTTGGATGCAATCTGCTCAAGTAAACCATATCAACAGATCAATGGAGAACCTGTGCCTACACAGGTAGTGAAGAGCCGTTTGCTGAAAGTAGGATATGAGCATATCCAGTATGTATTTTTCAGTCTTGATCGGAGCACAAGTAAAGTGAAGAATATCCGGCAGTATATGCTGACCGTATTGTATAACGCTCCGGTGACGATCAATCAGTTTTACGATGCAGAGGTCCGGCACGACATGTATTGGGGCAATGATATTCCAGACGGATAAGAACTTTGTGCCCACTGGGCACGAAGTTGCAAAAGAGAGTGCAGGTCCGTCTGACAGATATGGTAGAATAACCTTGTGCCCACTGGGCACAAAGTGAGGAGGAAATTAACATGGTGAAGTTTTTAATAAAATTGCCTTTTAGAATCATAGCGGCTCCGGTCTGGCTGGTACTTGCTGCTGTAAATATTGTGCTGGTATTCCTGGTGGGATTATCTGCCGGATTCTGCTATCTGATAGCTGGAATCTCTGTTGTGACAGAAGTCTTGAGTATTGGTTTTGGAATCAGCACGGACTGGACAACGAAATCAACGATCATTACGACAGTAGTTTTTGTTCTTCTCCCACATATCGGTATGGGGATTGTTGCAGTGATTGAGGTTGTGAAATGTGGATTACAGGAGTTTATCCTTGGATGATGGTGGAAAACTTTTGAGGATGCTATACATAGAAAGGCAAAATAGACAATGGAAGAATTATATAAAGTGATGGACGATTTACTGGATGTGGAATTTCAGATGAAATCAGGGATAGACCTCTTGAAAGAGCTGGAAGAGTTTTATATGCTGGAAAAAGAAACCGAAGAATCGGAAGCAAGAAAAGTAGCTGTGCTGATGAAAGGGTATCTGCAATCCATGAAGTCAAATCTGCGTGAAATCATCCGTTATATTGATGATACGACACTTGAAAAATCAAACAATGATAAGAAAGAAAAACAGGAATCTTCGAATGCAGTGTCAGAAGAAGTGCAGGAATTTGTCAATTTGACTATTGGGGAGCATATGGGAAAAGTATATTCGGAATGGAAGTTAAAACAGGATAAAGAGCCGGTGAGTGAGATTGAAAAGAAATATCAGGGATTACTGGAAACGTTATCGCCAGAACAGGAAGAAGTGATTACGGAATACTGTAATGCAATTTTTAGCAGTGGAGCAGATACAGAAGAGTTTTTCTACCGGCTGGGATTAAAAGATGGACTGAATCTGAAAAGTACAGTAAAATCTACATTAGAAATGTTATCGGGAAATATTCATGGAGGGGAATCAAAAGATGAAGAATGAAATTGTATTATTTACAGATGGTGATGTTAATATAGAAGTTCAAATCAATCCTGAGCAGGAGACAGTTTGGCTGACGCAAAAACAAATGGAAGTGTTGTTTGATGTTAAGCACGCTACAGTAAGCGAACATATTTCAAATATTCTTGCTTCAGGAGAACTGGATGAGACTTCTGTCGGTTTTTCCGACAGAAGTACAGGGGGAAGAAAACCTAAAATTTATAATTTGGATATGATTTTGTCTGTCGGATATCGAGTTAATTCCAAAAGAGGTATAGCTTTCAGAAAATGGGCAAATAATGTTCTTAAACAATTTATTTTGAAAGGCTATGCGATCAATGAAAAGCGTCTTCAGGCACTCAAAAAAACAGTTGATATTCAGTCAAGAATGCTTGCGGATGCACTTGATATAGAGGAAAAAGATGTGCTCAGAGCTGTGAATGAATACACGGATGCATTGATTCTTCTGGATCAATACGACCATCAGGCATTAAATAAGCCAGAAGGAAGTACTCCAGTATACCGTATTACTTATGAAGAGTGTGTTCAGATGGTTAGTCAGATGAAGGATTCTTTTGAAACAGATGTGTTTGGTGTAGAAAAAGAGGCTGGTAAGGTAGAAGGAATTATTGCCGCTGTTTACCAGAGTGTATTTGGACAGGATGCGTATCCATCCTTGGAAGAGAAAGCGGCGAATCTATTGTATTTTATGATAAAGGATCATCCATACGCAGATGGATGTAAAAGAATTGCCGCATCACTGTTCCTGGAATTTTTAGATAAGAACAATGCGTTGTTCCTGGATGGAGAAAAGAGACTCAGTGATGGAACATTAGTAGCAATTACATTGATGATTGCTGAATCAAAACCAGAAGAAAAAGATGTGATGGTAAAATTGATAATGAATCTGTTGAAATTATAGTGGCATTGCATCGTTTTTATATTACAACAGTATATGATGAGATGAATTAACTTTGCGCCCACTGGGCACGAAGTTGGCACAGCAACTACGGTGTCAGGAGAAATCCTGGCATCTTTTTTTATGTCTTTTTACATTTCAAAAAATAATTTCAAAAAATTTCTAAAACCATGTCCGGTTTTGTCCTTCCCAATACAGAGTATATGGAAGGCAAAATGAAAATCCTCTGATTTCCTAAAATCACAAACACAAAAGAGGTTCAGACAGCTCTTCCGATTGCACCTTGACAATTGAAGGAGCTGATACATCTTGAGGAACATGCTTACCGGAGATAATCCGGCTCGTGCAGGCGAAGACTCCTACGGGAAGAGCGAAGCAATAATGATACCACCGAAAGGTACAGGACCTCTGCTGAAACAGAGACTGTGGCTGTATTTTTGCAGTCGGGTTATCTGGAATGATAACGATCAGATGTATATGTACAGACAAAGCCCAAATGCGAATACTTAGATTTTCTTATTTTATATTGCAGGAGAAATCCTGTAGCAAGTGGGGAATGGTTCAACTCCATTCCTCATTTTTCGTGCAGGGATTGCACATTTATTATCCTGCTTGAAACACTGGGCGAGGTGTTGTGGGAAGAGAGGAGGAAAATCATGAATACAATTGTTTTAATGGGAAGACTGGCCCGGAACCCGGATATTCGGCAGGTATCTACACAAAAAGGAGAAACCAGAGTTGCCAGATTTCCGTTGGTAGTAAAAAGGAATCGCACAAATAAGGCATTTGCAGTGATGATCACAGCTTATGGAAGCAATGCAGAATTTGTGGAGAAATATCTGGAAAAGGGAATAAAAATTGCTATTTCCGGGGAGCTGGTTATCTCTCAGATCAAAGACGAACAGACTGGAACTGCATCTTATTATACCGAAGTCATTATGGATAATGTGGAGTTTGCAGAAGCCAAAACAAAAAGAGAAGAATCTGACGGATTTCAACCAGCGGGGAAGAGGCAGATCCCGTTTGATATACCAGAAGAACTGGAAAAAGAAATGCCATTTCGATAGGAGGAACAACGACAATGAGAAAATATTTTATGGAATTATTTGCAACAGGATGGGTTGATTCAAATGGAAAAATCTGTGAAGAACAGATGTCAGATGATGCCCTTATGACAGCGATTAAAACGATGGAAGAGCTGGAACGTATGAAGCTGGATCGGCTGGTGCTGGAAACAACGATGGATATGATTTTATGTTTGTTCGATGTGCATACTCCGGAGACATTTACGGAAGTGATGGGAAACTTACTTGGTGGAAAATATGTATCTAAGGTGACTGCCCATCTGGAAGCGTTGGAAGAACTGCTGACAGAAGAGGAATACAGGGATTTCCTTACGGAGTATCTGGGGTATTTAACAGTGAAGGTAGCAGATTATGTGAAGAGCCTGATCATTGACAATGGGTTAATGATTCTTGCTGGTCCAGGAGGAGAAGAAGATGGAGAAGACGGATTATAAAATTACAGAGTTTCACAATACAGAGTTTGGTTCTATCCGCATGATTGAAGATGGAGGCAGACTTTTATTTTCGGGAATAGATGTGGCGTTTGCTCTTGGATATGCAAAACCGAGGAATGCCATCAATGTTCATTGTAAGGGAGCCCTGAAACGGGGCGTCCTTACAGCGGGCGGTGTACAGCCTATGATTTTTATTCCAGAGGGGGATGTGTATCGTCTGATTACAAAAAGCCGTTTGAAGTCAGCACAGAATTTTGAAAAGTGGGTATTTGATGAAGTCCTGCCTGCAATCCGAAAGACAGGTGGCTATATGGAAAGTAATTTACTGGAACAGGTAAAGGATAATCCGGAACTGCTTCTGGAATTTGCTGAAAGACTACTGGTAGAGAACAATCGTAACCGAGAGTTACAGAGCCGTGTGAACGATATGCAGCCGAAAGCTGATTACTTTGATCACTTTATGGTCAAAGGGGAATGCACCAATATCAGAACGACAGCGAAAGAGATTGAATTTCCAGAAAGAAAATTTGTGAAACTTCTTTTAAAGAAAGGTTTTTTATACAGAAGTCCATCGGGCACTCTTCTTCCTTATGCAGATGTGAAGAACAGTGCCTTATTTATTGTAAGAGATTATTTCAACAATGGACATCTCGGCTCACAGACATTGGTTACACCAAAAGGAAAAGAATTCTTTAAGACATTGTGTGCTGAAGAAGAATAAACAGGATAAGGGGGGTGATTGCCATGATTACAGATCTGGACAGCAGTTAAATCGCTGAAAGGAGGGAAAAGTCATGCAGGAAGAGGTAACTCAGAAAACGGTCACGTTCTGTATTCGGACTACTAAGATTACGGCAGACCTGTTGAAAAAGGTTCTTGTTGCGTATCTGCGTCATCAGAAGCAGAAATCAGTAGAGAAGAAAGCACAGAAAAATCAGCCGAAACAGGGAAAGGTCACGGTAAAAGAGCTGGCAAAGCAGAATGCCGGGATGGTTAATATCGAGATCACAAATAAAAATATCAAGTCTTTTGAACGCTATGCCAGAAAGTACGGGATTAACTATGCTCTGAAAAAAGACAAGAGCAAAGAGCCGCCGGTATATCTGGTGTTTTTCAAGGGACGTGATCAGGATGCCCTCAATGCTGCTTTCCGTGAGTTTTCCCAGAAACAGATTCAAAAAGCGAATAAGCCTTCGATTCATAAGCGTCTGGCAGCTTACCGGGCAATGATGCCAAAGAAGACGAAGGACAAGGTAAAGAACCGGCATCAGGAGCAGAGTCGATGAAAAAACGAAACGGTAAATCTCTGATGCAGAAATGGAAGAACAAGATAGGGGTTCGGCTGTCCGCCCTGGATAAAAAGAAAATGGTTCTTACCAATATCCCCTATGCTCTGGCTGCTTTCTATGCAGATCGGGCATTTTTTCTTTATCGGAACAGTCCGGGAGAAGATATAGGGAACAAATTGTTGTATGCAATGGAACATGCAGACCGGATTTTTGCTGGCTTTGTGTTAAGTAATAATTGGAAAGATCTGCTGGCAGGAATAATTGTTGCAGTTGTCTTGAAAGTGCTGGTTTGGCAGAAACAGGCAGATGCAAAGAAACTTCGGAAAGGCATCGAGTATGGTTCCGCCAGATGGGGAACAGCAGAGGATATCAAGCCTTATATGTCGGAAGATCCATGGATGAACATTCCATTAACAGCAACAGAAGCACTGACGATGGAGAGCAGACCGAAGCAGCCGAAGTATGCAAGAAATAAAAATATTGTGGTCATCGGTGGCAGTGGTTCCGGTAAGACACGATTTTTCGTAAAGCCATCGATTATGCAGATGAATTGTTCCATGGTCATTACAGATCCTAAAGGCACTCTGATTGAGGAGTGTGGAAAAATGTTAGCAAAGGGACCACCGAAGAGGGATAAAGAGGGAAATGTCATCAAAGATAAATCTGGGAAAGCGGTGCATGAGCCTTATGTGATTAAGGTTCTAAATACCGTCAACTTTTCTAAATCTCTTCATTACAATCCTTTTGCTTATATACGGTCTGAGAAGGATATTTTGAAACTGGTGACAACGATTATCGAAAATACCAAAGGTGAGGGAGAAAAATCTTCTGAAGATTTCTGGGTAAAAGCGGAGAAATTGCTATACACTGCTCTGATTGCTTTTATCTGGTATGAAGGGGATGAAGAGGAAAAGAATATGAATACTCTTCTTGATTTGCTGAATGAAAGCGAAACCCGTGAAGAGGATGAAACTTACCAGAATCCGGTGGATATGATGTTCCAGGAACTGGAAGAAAGAGATCCGCAGCACT
>OGDF01006253.1_pt1 | contig 11950 bp, 10 predicted proteins | sample 1570141 | NCBI WGS metagenome assembly OGDF01 (sample SAMEA4370581, study PRJEB24528) | human gut metagenome | reverse complement strand
TGTAGCCCATGTTGACATAGTCCTCCTGGTTGGCGCAGGTGGTCAGGTTGTCGACCACGGCGGGGTGCGCAAGGATGCGCAGCTCGCCCTGAAGACCCGCGGAGGCGTACTGAATCATCATAAGGCCGTTGTTGAAGTCAGCGTTCTTGTTGAGAAACGCCGGCAGCTCACTGACCAAACTGTTGAGCAGACGGTCGATGCGGCTGTTGCTCATTTTGCACAGATCCGTGATCGCGATGCAGAGGTTGTCGGACGCCATACCAGCATAGGTGCCGTCGGCATTGCAGCCCATCAGCGCGACCGCACCGCCGTCCTCTTCATCGAAGATGAGCGGGTTGTCGACGGACGAGTTGAGCTCGATAGCGAGCGTCGCCTGCGCGTCCTTGATGGCCTTTTTGACCGGGCCGTGGAGCTGCGGCATGCAGCGGATGGACAGCGCGTCCTGCACGCGGTGGCCGCGGTAGCGCTCAAGCATGGGGCTGTCCTTCAAAATGGCGCGGATGTTGGCCGCGGTGTTGATCTGGTCGGGGTGCGGACGCACGGCCATCAGGCGCTCGTCCATGGCCATCAGCGTGCCCTTGAGAACTTCAAGCGTGAAAGAGCCCGCGATATCCGCCGTCAGGCTGAGCGTCTGCGCGTCATAGATCGCAAGCGACGCGAACGCGGTGACGGACGTGGTGCCGGAGAGCAGGATAAGGCCTTCTTTGGAAGAGAGCACGACGGGCTTGAGGCCCGCGCGCTCGAGCGCCTCTGCGCCGTCAAGCGTTTCGCCCCGATAGGTGGCCCTGCCCTCGCCGATCATCACCATGCCGATGTGGCCCTCGAGCGTCAGATAGCCGACGGAGCCATGACCGGGGACGATGGGGCTGATGCCCGCGTTGAGCATGTCGCGGATCAGCGCGAGCGTTTCAAGACGGATGCCCGTATGGCCGGAGCCGAAGTGGCAGAGCATGACAAACATCATTGCGCGCGTGCACTCCTCGGCGATGGGCTCGCCGACGGCGCAGGTGTGGGCGTAGATGTTGTTGCGCTGGATCGTCTCGCGGTCCTTTTCGGGGATGAACTTCTTCCAGTTGTCACCAAGGCCCGTGGTCAGACCATAGATGGCCTTGCCCTCGTGGCTGAAGCGGTCGACATGGGCGCGGCAGTGGTTGACGCGCTCTTCATATTCTTTGGAAAACGCGACCTTCGCGCCAAAGCGCGCGACACTGACGAGGTCGTTGATGGTGGCGGTGCCGCCAAGCGTAACAGTGTTCATATCGGATCGTACCTCTTGAAATGTGGGGCTCGCTCTCTTACAGGGAGCTGTCGGTCTTGTAGCCGTCGGCCTCGATGGCGATGTAGCGCACCTTTTTGCCCATCTCCATCTCGCCGTAGAACGCGACGTAGTACGGGCGGTAGAAGGGGCGGTAGGATGCGACCTCCATCGAGGTGATGATGTGGCCCGAATGGCGGCGCATGATGCGCATGGCGACGCGCTTGGCCTGGGCGATGATCTTTTCTTTGTCGAAGGTGGAATCCTGGCACATGTCGGGATCGAGGTCGGCTTCGTAAAGCGGGAGCGGCTGCTCGTGATAGCTCGCCGTGCAGCGCGTGCCCTCAACGATCATGCAGATCTTCTGCGAGTTGCCGCCCATCTGGCCCTTGCGGGTGAAAAAGCGCTCCACAAGGCCGGGCTTGAAATAGGCATCGAACACGACTTCAAAGCTCTGCAAATAGAGCTGCTTCATCGTGATCTTGCCGCCGCCGTACATGGCCTTGCCAATCAGGTTGCCGCCGCCGCGCGCCTTGACAAAAGCTTCAGAGTCGGTCATTTTCTTTTGAGTGATTAAAACGTCCACTGTGCGGGTTCCTCCTTGAAACGGAATGGGAGAGTAAAAAAAGCAAATACGAGAAAGACAGATTCCGCGGGGGAATCAGCCTACCTTTTCATCATACGCCAACGCTGGGGGAATGACAAGCCGCTTTTAGCACGTTTTGTGGCAAAAACGGAAGAGTTTACACATTTTTTCGGCAAGCGGAAACTGAAAAGCCGCTTTTTTGCGAAAGAAACAGCCGCTTGCCGGTTCATGCCACTTTTGTGCATAACGCAGAAACGTATGACCGTTTGGCGTGAAAAGATTATACTAAGTTACCGTTGAAAAAAGCGTTGAATCCGTTGGGCGGCCCGCATGGCGAAGCGGGCGGCGATGCGCTGCGGATTCAACGATAATTCGTCGGCGAAGCATTATGATAAAATAAGAATGCTTCATAGCATCGTTGTATCATTGCTGTGGAGGGCGGAGGATAGCGCCCCCGAAAAGGCAATGCAGATATAATAAGAAATCAGGCAAGCAATAAAAAGAGGAGATAGCAATATGTCTTTACTGACCAGCAAGCTGAGCGACGAAGATCGCAAGAAAGCGCACGAGCTTTTTGGAGTGCCCGAGCAGTTCGACGAAGTGGCCGACCTGATGGTGCACGAGGAGGAATGGCAGGTCATTCTTCTGATGGGCAAGGAGCCCATGACGGAAAAGGAGCTGCGTAAGCTCATGGAGAAGAACCGCCTGGCCGCGTCGCCCTACGTGCTTATCAACCGCATGTACTCCCGCAACGTACTCAACAAGGTCACGGATGCGGACGAGCCGACCTGGAAGATCAGCGACTTCTACAGCCGCTATTCCTACTATGCGCAGTTTGAGTACTATGAGTTCGGCTGTCTGCCGAGAGAGCTCATCGAGGCGCTCTACGACTGGCAGACAGAGATTTATCAGTCGATCTATCTGCCGCAAGTGAAGGCCAAGGTCGCCGGTGAGGGCGTCTATGTCCACAACCAGACGTATCTGACGCTCGAGGAGTTCGATAAGATCATCGACGGGCATCACGGCAGCATCCATCTTGTGCCCTGCAACTGCAAGAGCCAGAAGTATTTCCACGACCGCAAGCTCAATGTGTGCGTCAACATGAACGACGGGCCGAACAGCGCGGTCGACCGCGGCATGGGCGAGCCCATCAGCCCTGAGGACATGAAAAAGAAGGTGCGCGAGTTCAACGCCAGCGGACTCATGCAGAACGGCGAGGACGGCTTCATCTGCAACTGCGACGGTCTGTGCTGCTTCCCGATGCAGATGGCCTATAAGGCCGGCTCCCGCCTGATCTATCCCGAATCCAACTGGAAGATCGACTGGCACGAGGACGAGTGCGTCAACTGCGGCAAGTGCACGAAGATTTGCAACTTCGGTGCGTTCTACAAGGACGACAACCGCAAGGTGCACTACGATGTGGATAAGTGCTGGGGCTGCACCATCTGCGCGCCCAACTGCCCGAAGCACGCTATCCACCTGCTGCCGAGAGAGCAGAAGGCCTGAGAGAAGCACTAAGGCACTACGCAATAGCATTTTGGCCGGACGGTACCCTAAAAGTGGCCGCCCGGCCTTTTTCTTGCTTTGCGCGAGAAATGGAGAGAGGAAGTCAGCACCATGGCACTTATCAAAGTTCTGATCATCTTTGTGGTGATCCTCGCCCTGCTCAACAAACGCCTGCCCCTTTATCTTGCGATGATTTTTGGTTCACTCCTGATGATCGTGATGTTCCGTCTGCCGATCGCCACGGCGGGGCAGACGGCGCTGCGCACGCTCACGGGCTGGGACGTCTGGTCAGTGAACCTTGCGATGTACGTGATCTCGGTGCTCGTCTACGAGCTTGACCTGCGCCATCGGTTCGAGGATGCACAGCGGGCGATGAATGGACTAATGCGCGACCCGAGGCTCAACACGTCGCTTGCCTGCATGTTCATCGGCCTGATGCAGGGCCCCGCCACCGTGACGATCTGCGGCGGCATGGTGGACACGATGGCGGGCGACCACCTCGAAAACGATGAAAAGGCGGCGGTCGCCACCTATCTTCGCCACATTCCCGAGGCTATGGTGCCGACGTTCACGGGCGTTATCGTGGCGTGCAGCATCAGCGGCATTTCCATTTCATCCTTTTTCGTATGGATGATCCCGATGGCATTGCTGACGCTTCTGGCAATTTACCTTGTCTATCTGCACCGCGTGCCGCGCACAGTCGGCGAGACGGGACGCAGCAAAAAAGAGTGCGTGCGTCTGCTTTTGCGGAGCCTGTGGTCGCTGCTGCTGGCAATCGCGGTGATTATCGTGTTCTCGCTGCCGACGTGGGTCGTCGTGGCGGTCATCGCGGCCGTCAACGCGCTGGTCGAAAAATTCTCCGCGCAGGAGGTGCGCGATACGCTCATTAAGGGCTTTGACCTAAAGTCGCTGCTCGGTATTACGATGACGTATGTCTTCAAGGACCTTTTGATCCTTGGCGGCGTGATCGACGTGCTGCCGACGTATTTCGAGCATCTGCCCATTCCGGCGTTTCTGGTGCTCGTGATCCTGTACGCGTTCGGCACGCTGGTCGCGGGATCGAGCGCCGCGGCCGCGGCCTTTATCCCGCTGGCCTACACCATGATCCCGTACGGCGGCGCGTTTTTGCTGGCGCTGCTGATGAGCGTCAGCTTTGCCTCGAGTCAGCTGAGCCCCACGCACATCTGCACGGCGATCATCTCGGACTATTTCGGCGTCACATTTTTCGCCACGGTCAAAAAGCTCCTGCCGCTGTTTCTGCTCACCGTTCTCATCGCCTGCGGCTATTACATGCTGCAGACGGCGGTATTCTGAAGAAAACAAACAAGGCCTGTGCCAAGCAGCACAGGCCTTGATCGATTTGCTGTAAAGGGAAAATCAAAGGGAAAACAGAGCAAAAAATGCAGACCCTTTCCCCTAAACGGAGATTTCGGGCGATTTCCAGAGAAAACCGGGATTTGAAAAACACAAAAATGCGACTAATTTAATATAAAAAGAAAGGATTCCAAACATTTCTGTTTGAAATCCTAACTTCTGTCAGGCGGCTTCCATTCGGATATTTTTCTAAATCAATCCTTGATAATCGTATCAGTCGTCCAGCTCCGCTTCGTGCTTGAGGATCGTGCCGGAGGCCGCATCGATCTCGTAGTCATATTCCATATTGCCGGATTTGAACTCGATTTCGTAGACGAGCTTTCCGTCCTCATCATCCAGCTCAATGTCCATGTCATACGCCTGATTTTCACTCAAGCCCGCATGGTTCAGGGCGATGGACTTTGCCTTGGCGTAGCCGATATCCTGCACCGTTCCGGACGGCGCGGGCTTTTGACCAGAGGGCTTCGTCGTTTCATTCGATGCGGAAACGGCAGCCAATAAATCTTTCTGCCCGCTGAGCACCTTGCCGGTATAGGCGTCCACCAGATATTCAAACTCGCCCCATGCCGTTTGCAGCTCTACTTCGTAGTGTGCAGGGGATTCGTCGAGTTCGGGATCGACCTCCGCTGTAACGGAATCCACCGCCGTCGTTCCGGCATACTCCTCCGCAGCGGTGCGGGCTGCATCCATACCGATGGGCATGGCAGGTGCGCCCGCTTCGGCGAGGTCCTTGAGTTCCTCGACCGAGAGCTTTGCCAGCGCGTCAAACTTCAGCGTGGCGTTGAGTGCAAGCACACGGTTCACCAGCGCCGCCTTTCCGGTCGAAATGCTGTTTTCCCGCGCCTGCTGCGTAAGTCCCGCGTCCTGCGTCAGCGTCTGCGTCAGGACGGACGCCCTCGATTCGCTTGTCTGCAAAACACCGTCCACGGTGCTCGTCAGCTCGCGCTGGAGTTTTTCCGCGCGAGCGGTATCCTTGTCCTCCACCGAGATCATGATGGCGGAGGAAATGCTATTGAGGTAGCCGTTTCGCACAAGGCTGCCCACGATAGCATTCACCGCCACATCGAGCTTCGCGCCCTTGAGATCCGCGCCGTTGCCCATATCCGCAAGGATGGCCTTCGCATCCTCGTTGAGCGGCGTGCAGACAAGCACCTTTTCGCTCCGATTCACCTTCAGCTCGATGCTCGGGTTCACGTCCAGCGACACCACGGAGGCTACCGCGTTCGCCCGCTGGTAGAACAGCCCTCCGCCGCCGAGCAGCATCACCGCAAGGCAGGCGGCAATGAGCGATGTCCATTTTCTCTTCGTCGTTTTCTTTGTCGTCATGGGAATGACCGTTCCTTTCCGCTCTTCACAGCGGGAGAGAACGCCGTTCACATCATCCGGCGCGGTCTTTTCAAGGGCCGCAGCCAGCCTCTGCTCCATTTTTTCATTGGTCATCGGGCGTCATCTCCTTCCAGAAAGCTGCGCATCTTTTTCAATGCTCTGTGATATTTCGACAGGACGGTCGGAAGCGGCAGCTCCAGCAGCGCCGCGATCTCCCGGTGCTTCATACCCGTGACCGCGTGGAGCAGCACGATGCGCCGCTCCTCGTCAGCGAGTCTTGCCAATGCGCCTTGCAGCAGCGCGCGCTCGTCGGCGTCCAGTCCGCACTCCTGCGCGGGAATGGCGTCCCATTCCTCCTCGCTGAGCGCGGCATGACGCTCCTCGCGCCGCAGGCGCATCAGGCACAGATTGCGGCAGACCGCCAGCAGCCAGCCCATCGGCGAACCGGTTGGGCGGTACTGCTCCGCGCAGTCCCACACCTGCACATAGACGTCCTGTGTGAGATCCTGCGCGTCGTGCGCGTTTTTAAGGTAGGAAAGCGCGAGACCGTACACCGCTGAGCACGTGCGTTGATACAGCTCCGCGAGGGCTTCACGCTCACCGCCGGCAACGCGGAGGATCAACTGCTGCAGCTCGTGCCGATCCTCTGCCGGAGCATATTCGGTTGTCATCAGCAAGCTGAGCATAGGCTTCCGTCTCCTGTCATCCGTGTAATGCACGGAAAGGATAATTTATTGCAGGGCAATTTAAATTTTTTAAAGAAGAATGCAATGGGGCTAGGCAAAGAAGTTCGTCCCCTTTTTACTGCGGAAACGGCAAAAAGCAAAGCCTACCGCAAGCAAGAACGGTAGGCTTTGGTATGCCCGACTGGATTCGAACCAGCGGCCTTTGGAGTCGGAGTCCAACGCTCTATCCAACTGAGCTACGGGCACATATTTCCTTCAACGCTCCATAGTATAGCAAACTTCCACGAAACTGTAAAGCAAAATTTGGCAGAAAAAAGATCGTTAAAAAAATTGACAACTTTTCCTTCATCCTCTACAATAGAGACAATCTATAAATTTGAAAAAAGAGACAGAGCATGAAAAAAGAGAAGATCTCCGACGCCGTGATCCGGCGTCTTCCCCGCTACTATCGCTACCTGGACGAGCTGCACGCCAAGGGCATCGTGCGCATCTCCTCCGGCTCGCTCGGCAAGCGCATGGGCGTGACCGCCTCGCAGATCCGGCAGGATCTGAGCTGCTTCGGCGAGTTCGGCCAGCAGGGCTACGGCTACAACATCATGGAGCTGCGCGCCGAGATCGGCCACATCCTCGGCGTGGACGACAAGCGCCGCCTCATCGTCGTCGGCGCGGGCCACCTCGGTCACGCGCTGCTGCAGAACTTTGACTTCGACCAGGGCGGCTTCCTCTTCGACACCGCCTTCGACGTCTCCCCCGCCGTCATCGGCACCACGGTGAACGGCGTCACCATTCGCGGGATGGACGAGCTGGACGCCTACTGCACCGCCAATCATCCCTCCGTCGCGGTGCTGACGGTGCCCAAGTGCGTCGCGCAGGAGGTCGCCGACCGTCTCATCGCCCTCGGTGTACAGGGCATCTGGAACTTCACCAACGTCGAGCTCAGCGGCGACGTTTTCTTTGAAAACGTCCACTTTGCCGACAGTCTGCTCACGCTCAGCTACCGCATCACCAAGCATTTTTCCCCCGGAGTAAAGGAGCCGAAATGAAAAAACGCACCTTCCTTCTCGCTCTCGTCCTGACCGCGCTCGTGTTTGTCGGCTACGCCGTCGCCGCGGGCGGCGACGCGAGCGATCCTCTCGTCTCACTGGACTTTCTGAACGGCACGTTCCGCCGACAGGCGGAGGAAAGGATCGACGAGGCCGTTACCAAGGCGGATGCCGGCGCGCTCGACGACGCCAAGGCCCGCTGGAATGCCGCGGTCGCGGCGGCGGAGGCCGCTGTCGGCTCCGACTACGCCGCCGTCTTTACCGAAGCGCGCGTCAAGCAGGACGACATCCTCTCCGGCGTCACGGGCTTGCAGGTCATCCCTCTTGCCGGTGAGCTGACCGTTTCCTTTTCCGCCGGCACGGTCGTGGACGTGACCGACGGCACGGAGCTTACGAGCGGCAGCACCATTCCCATCAACCACCGCTGCCTCGTCGCCGAGGACACCACGGCGCTGTTCACCTGCACGTCCAAGACCGCCGTGCTCAGCTACTGCGGCAGCTATCACTTCGCCCCTTCCGGCAAGCCGGACCGCAACGCGATGGCCGAGGCGCTCCAGTCGCTCTCCCTCTTCCGCGGCACGGGCAGCGGCATCGGCAGCGGCTATGAGCTGGAAAAGACTCCCACCCGCGCCGAGGCTCTCATCATGCTCATCCGTATGCTCGGTGAGGAAAAGGCCGCGCTGGCCTGTACGGCCTCCCAGCCCTTCATCGACGTGCCGGATTGGTGCGCCCCCTACGTCGCCTACGCCTACGAAAGGGGCTACAGCAACGGCGTGGGAACGGACAGTCTCGGCCATTCCTACTTCGGCACGCAGCAGACGGCCTCCGCCGCCATGTATGTGGAGTTCATGCTCCGCGCGCTCGGCTACAGCTCCACCGCCACCACCAATATTTCCGATGCGCTCGACCGCGCCGTGACCGCAGGCGTCCTGACTGCCGGCGAGCGCACGGCGCTCCAGTCCTCCGACTTCCTGCGCGCGGACGTCGCTTACCTCTCCTACTACGCGCTCTCCGTCCGCACAAGCGGCGGCGCTGCGCTGAGCCGGAAGCTCATCGACGCGGGCGTGTTCACCGATGCAGACTACCGTGCCGCGCAGGCGATGGTCACAACAGGCCGCCTTGCCTGACACTCTTTTGCACGAGGCGCATACTATGGATTGAGACCGCCACGGCGGCGGCTCTATCTTCATGGGAGGTTGCTTTTATGTGCAATAACGGTTTTGGCGGCGGCGGGTGCTGCTGGATCATCATTATCATTCTGCTCCTGATCTGCTGCTGCGGCTGCGGCGGCGGGTGCGGCAACGGCTGTGGCTGCAACAATGGCTGCGGCTGCAACAACGGCTGCGGCTGCTGAGCATCGACACAAGCTACACAAAGAGGACTGCGCTCACGCGCAGTCCCCTTTTTATCAATATACGGTGATCCTATCCTAAAACGCCCAGATGCTCGAGCAAAATCTTCACGCCGATGAGGATGAGAATGATACCGCCGGTCAGCTCTGCGCGGCTCTTGTAGCGCGAGCCGAAGAGATTGCCGACCCAAACGCCCACGAGCGTGAGCACAAAGGTCGTGCAGCCGATGAGCGTGACGGCGGGCGCGATGCGCACGCCGAGGAAGGCGAACGAGACGCCGACGGCCAGCGCGTCGATGCTCGTGGCGACCGCCAGCGTGAAGATCTCGCGATAGCGGATGCTCCCACAGTGCTTGGTCTCCTCTTCCTCCTGCTCGCGGCTCTCGCGGATCATATTGCCGCCGATGAAGGCGAGCAGCACAAAGGCAATCCAATGATCCCAGCGTTCGATGTAGCTCGCGAACCGGCTGCCGAGCAGATAGCCCGTGAGCGGCATGAGCGCCTGAAAGCCGCCGAAGAACAACGCCAGCAGCAGCGTGTCGCGCTTGTTGATCCTCTCCATGCCGAGGCCCTTGCAGATGGCCACGGCAAAAGCGTCCATCGAAAGACCGATGCCGATCAGGAACAGTTCAAAAAATCCCATGGATTGTCCTCCGCACATAAAAAAATCAGGTACGTCGCCGCACCCGAAAACAAGACGCAGGTACGGCAAAACCATACTTGAGTCTCGGTGTTTAAGACAAGCCAGGCCTTTCGGCCAGTCTGTTGACTTGCCACGCTCTCGCGCCATCTACTCCCTCAAAGTCTGCACAGTATAGCACAAGGCAAGGGAAAAAGTCAAGGCCGGCCACGCCTCTTTTACAGCACTTTTACCGCTTTGCTGTTTTTCGCAACTTCTCCGTCATTTTCTTGCCGTTAAATGACGGAAATCCGTCAAATACCCTCTTGCTAAATCTGCGGCAGTATGCTAAACTAAAGGTAATTTTAGGAAAGGACCTCCTGTTCTTATGGAATTTTTATCGAATAAGCCGCTTCTGATCACCGATACCATCCTGCGTGACGCGCATCAGTCGCAGGCGGCCACGCGCATGACGCTGGAGGATATGCTCCCCGCCTGCGAGGTGCTCGACTCCATCGGCTACTATTCCCTCGAGTGCTGGGGCGGCGCGACCTTCGACAGCTGCCTGCGCTTCCTGAACGAGGACCCATGGGAGCGCCTGCGGCAGCTGCGCGCGCACCTGCCCCACACGAAGCTGCAGATGCTCTTCCGCGGTCAGAACATTCTCGGCTACAAGCACTATGCCGACGACGTGGTGGACGAGTTCTGCGCCAAGAGCATTGAAAACGGCATCGACATCATCCGCATTTTCGACGCGCTCAACGACGTGCGCAATCTGGAGCAGGCCATCAAGTCCACCAAGAAATACGGTGGACAGGTCGAGGCGACTCTTTCCTATACCATTTCTCCCATCCACAACGAGGACTATTTTGTCAAGCTCGGCCGCGAGCTGGAGGAGATGGGCGCGGACGCCCTGTGCATCAAGGACATGGCGAACCTCCTGCTGCCGATGGACGCCTACTCCCTCGTCAAGCGCCTGAAGGAGACCGTCAGCATCCCCATCCACCTGCACACCCACAACACCAGCGGCACGGGCGACATGGTCTATCTCATGGCGGCGATGGCCGGCGTGGACATCGTGGATACCGCGCTCTCCCCGCTCGCCAACGGCACCTCCCAGCCCGCGACGGAATCCCTCGTCGCTACGCTCAAGGGTACCGTGCGCGACACGGGTCTGGACCTCGGCAAGATGAGCGAGGCCGCCGTCCACTTCCGTAAGGTCGCCGAGCGCCTCAAGGCAAGCGGCGCGCTCGATCCCAAGGTGCTCAACGTCGACACCAACACCCTGCTCTATCAGGTGCCCGGCGGTATGCTCTCCAACCTCATTTCCCAGCTCAAGCAGGCAGGCAAGGAGGATAAGTATTACGATGTGCTCGCCGAGATCCCCCGCGTGCGCGAGGACTTCGGCTATCCCCCGCTGGTCACGCCGTCGAGCCAGATCGTCGGCACGCAGGCCGTGATGAACATTATCTTCGGCGAGCGCTACAAGAACTTCCCGAAGGAATCCCGTGCCATGCTGCGCGGCGAGTACGGCAAGCTGCCCGGCACGGTCAACGAGGAGGTGCGCGCCAAGGCGGGCATCAAGCCCGAGGACGTCATCACCTGCCGTCCCGCCGACCTCATTGAGCCGGAGCTGCCGAAGTACCGCGAGCAGTACAAGGGCCTCGCCCGCAGCGAGGAGGACGTGCTCTCCCTCGCCCTCTTCCCGCAGGTGGCGGAGAAGTTCATCAAGCTGCGCAACACGCGCCATCCGCTCGGTCAGCGCTTCATCAAGCCGCTTGAGCACGCGGAGAAGGTTGAGCGCCACATCGCGCCGCTCTCCCGCAAAAAGTAACGAACGCCCGAAATGAGACAGCCTCGGCTGTCTCATTTCTTTTGCGCAAAAAACCGCGTTTTCCCCCTTGACTCTCACACGCTGTCAGGGCTTATGCTCTTCCCGAGCTCAAAAATACAAGGCATGGAGGTACCGCTATGCTGAAGATCGGAGATTTTTCAAAACTGTCCAGAGTGAGCGTCCGTATGCTGCGTTACTACGATGAGATCGGTCTCTTAAAGCCCGCTGAGATTGACCGCTTTACCGACTACCGCTACTACAGCGAAGCGCAGCTGCCCACCGTCTGCCGCATCACGGCACTGCGCGACATGGGCTTCGGTCTCGCCGACGTCTGCGCCATCCTGCCCATCTACGACGACCGCGAACGGCT
>OGDF01006251.1_pt1 | contig 11951 bp, 10 predicted proteins | sample 1570141 | NCBI WGS metagenome assembly OGDF01 (sample SAMEA4370581, study PRJEB24528) | human gut metagenome | reverse complement strand
GGCAGCAATGTTCTAGCCAGCACCATTGTATCTACCGCAGTAAAATCATAACTCATGCCAAGTTGATGACATTTTTCTTTGATAAAGCCTGTATCAAATGCCGCATTATGCGCCACAAGGACACAACCCTGACAAAATTCCAGAAATTCCGGCAGAATCTCTTCAATCGTTCCTGCATCTGCAACCGATGGTGGCGATTGTCACCAATATCGAAGCCGACCACATGGATACCTACCAGGGCGACTTTGAGAATTTAAAACAGACCTTTATTAATTTTCTGCACAACCTGCCGTTTTACGGTCGTGCGGTGATGTGTGTTGATGATCCGGTGATCCGCGAATTGTTACCGCGTGTGGGACGTCAGACCACGACTTACGGCTTCAGCGAAGATGCCGACGTGCGTGTAGAAGATTATCAGCAGATTGGCCCGCAGGGGCACTTTACGCTGCTGCGCCAGGACAAAGAGCCGATGCGCGTCACCCTGAATGCGCCAGGCCGTCATAACGCGCTGAACGCCGCAGCTGCGGTTGCGGTTGCTACGGAAGAGGGCATTGACGACGAGGCTATTTTGCGTGCGCTGGAGAGCTTCCAGGGGACTGGTCGCCGTTTTGATTTCCTCGGTGAATTCCCGCTGGAGCCAGTGAATGGTAAAAGCGGTACGGCGATGCTGGTCGATGACTACGGCCACCACCCGACGGAAGTGGACGCCACTATTAAAGCAGCGCGTGCAGGCTGGCCGGATAAAAACCTGGTAATGCTGTTTCAGCCGCACCGTTTTACCCGTACGCGCGACCTGTATGATGATTTCGCCAATGTGCTGACGCAGGTTGATACCCTGTTGATGCTGGAAGTGTATCCGGCTGGCGAAGCGCCAATTCCGGGAGCGGACAGCCGTTCGCTGTGTCGCACAATTCGTGGACGTGGGAAAATTGATCCCATTCTGGTGCCGGACCCTGCGCAGGTAGCCGAGATGCTGGCACCGGTATTAACCGGTAACGACCTGATTCTCGTTCAGGGGGCTGGTAATATCGGAAAAATTGCCCGTTCTTTAGCTGAAATCAAACTGAAGCCGCAAACTCCGGAGGAAGAACAACATGACTGATAAAATCGCGGTCCTGTTGGGCGGGACTTCCGCTGAGCGGGAAGTTTCTCTGAATTCTGGCGCAGCGGTGTTAGCCGGGCTGCGTGAAGGCGGTATTGATGCGTATCCTGTCGACCCGAAAGAAGTCGACGTGACGCAACTGAAGTCGATGGGTTTTCAGAAAGTGTTTATCGCGCTACACGGTCGCGGCGGTGAAGATGGTACGCTGCAGGGCATGCTCGAGCTGATGGGCTTGCCTTATACCGGCAGCGGAGTGATGGCATCTGCGCTTTCAATGGATAAACTACGCAGCAAACTGCTGTGGCAAGGTGCCGGTTTACCGGTCGCGCCGTGGGTAGCGTTAACCCGCGCAGAGTTTGAAAAAGGCCTGAGCGATAAGCAGTTAGCAGAAATTTCTGCTCTGGGTTTGCCGGTTATCGTTAAGCCGAGCCGCGAAGGTTCCAGTGTGGGAATGTCAAAAGTAGTAGCAGAAAATGCTCTACAAGATGCATTAAGATTGGCATTTCAGCACGATGAAGAAGTATTGATTGAAAAATGGCTAAGTGGGCCGGAGTTCACGGTTGCGATACTCGGTGAAGAAATTTTACCGTCAATACGTATTCAACCGGCCGGAACCTTCTATGATTATGAGGCGAAGTATCTCTCTGATGAGACACAGTATTTCTGCCCCGCAGGTCTGGAAGCGTCACAAGAGGCCAATTTGCAGGCATTAGTGCTGAAAGCATGGACGACGTTAGGTTGCAAAGGATGGGGACGTATTGACGTTATGCTGGACAGCGATGGACAGTTTTATCTGCTGGAAGCCAATACCTCACCGGGTATGACCAGCCACAGCCTGGTGCCGATGGCGGCACGTCAGGCAGGTATGAGCTTCTCGCAGTTGGTAGTACGAATTCTGGAACTGGCGGACTAATATGTCGCAGGCTGCTCTGAACACGCGAAATAGCGAAGAAGAGGTTTCTTCTCGCCGCAATAATGGAACGCGTCTGGCGGGGATCCTTTTCCTGCTGACCGTTTTAACGACAGTGTTGGTGAGCGGCTGGGTCGTGTTGGGCTGGATGGAAGATGCGCAACGCCTGCCGCTCTCAAAGCTGGTGTTGACCGGTGAACGCCATTACACGCGTAATGACGATATCCGGCAGTCGATCCTGGCATTGGGTGAGCCGGGTACCTTTATGACCCAGGATGTCAACATCATCCAGACGCAAATAGAACAACGCCTGCCGTGGATTAAGCAGGTGAGCGTCAGAAAGCAGTGGCCAGATGAATTGAAGATTCATCTGGTTGAATATGTGCCGATTGCGCGGTGGAATGATCAACATATGGTAGACGCGGAAGGAAACACCTTCAGCGTGCCGCCAGATCGCACCAGCAAGCAGGTGCTTCCAATGCTGTATGGCCCGGAAGGCAGCGCCAATGAAGTGTTGCAGGGCTATCGCGAAATGGGGCAGATGCTGGCAAAGGACAGATTTACTCTGAAGGAAGCGGCGATGACCGCGCGGCGTTCCTGGCAGTTGACGCTGAATAACGATATTAAGCTCAATCTTGGCCGGGGCGATACGATGAAACGTTTGGCTCGCTTTGTAGAACTTTATCCGGTTTTACAGCAGCAGGCGCAAACCGATGGCAAACGGATTAGCTACGTTGATTTGCGTTATGACTCTGGAGCGGCAGTAGGCTGGGCGCCCTTGCCGCCAGAGGAATCTACTCAGCAACAAAATCAGGCACAGGCAGAACAACAATGATCAAGGCGACGGACAGAAAACTGGTAGTAGGACTGGAGATTGGTACCGCGAAGGTTGCCGCTTTAGTAGGGGAAGTTCTGCCCGACGGTATGGTCAATATCATTGGCGTGGGCAGCTGCCCGTCACGTGGTATGGATAAAGGCGGGGTGAACGACCTCGAATCCGTGGTCAAGTGCGTACAACGCGCCATTGACCAGGCAGAATTGATGGCAGATTGTCAGATCTCTTCGGTATATCTGGCGCTTTCTGGTAAGCACATCAGCTGCCAGAATGAAATTGGTATGGTGCCTATTTCTGAAGAAGAAGTGACGCAAGAAGATGTGGAAAACGTCGTCCATACCGCGAAATCGGTGCGTGTGCGCGATGAACATCGTGTGCTGCATGTGATCCCGCAAGAGTATGCGATTGACTATCAGGAAGGGATCAAGAATCCGGTAGGACTTTCGGGCGTGCGGATGCAGGCAAAAGTGCACCTGATCACATGTCACAACGATATGGCGAAAAACATCGTCAAAGCGGTTGAACGTTGTGGGCTGAAAGTTGACCAACTGATATTTGCCGGACTGGCATCAAGTTATTCGGTATTGACGGAAGATGAACGTGAACTGGGTGTCTGCGTCGTCGATATCGGTGGTGGTACAATGGATATCGCCGTTTATACCGGTGGGGCATTGCGCCACACTAAGGTAATTCCTTATGCTGGCAATGTCGTGACCAGTGATATCGCTTACGCCTTTGGCACGCCGCCAAGCGACGCCGAAGCGATTAAAGTTCGCCACGGTTGTGCGCTGGGTTCCATCGTTGGAAAAGATGAGAGCGTGGAAGTGCCGAGCGTAGGTGGTCGTCCGCCACGGAGTCTGCAACGTCAGACACTGGCAGAGGTGATCGAGCCGCGCTATACCGAGCTGCTCAACCTGGTCAACGAAGAGATATTGCAGTTGCAGGAAAAGCTTCGCCAACAAGGGGTTAAACATCACCTGGCGGCAGGCATTGTATTAACCGGTGGCGCAGCGCAGATCGAAGGTCTTGCAGCCTGTGCTCAGCGCGTGTTTCATACGCAAGTGCGTATCGGCGCGCCGCTGAACATTACCGGTTTAACGGATTATGCTCAGGAGCCGTATTATTCGACGGCGGTGGGATTGCTTCACTATGGGAAAGAGTCACATCTTAACGGTGAAGCTGAAGTAGAAAAACGTGTTACAGCATCAGTTGGCTCGTGGATCAAGCGACTCAATAGTTGGCTGCGAAAAGAGTTTTAATTTTTATGAGGCCGACGATGATTACGGCCTCAGGCGACAGGCACAAATCGGAGAGAAACTATGTTTGAACCAATGGAACTTACCAATGACGCGGTGATTAAAGTCATCGGCGTCGGCGGCGGCGGCGGTAATGCTGTTGAACACATGGTGCGCGAGCGCATTGAAGGTGTTGAATTCTTCGCGGTAAATACCGATGCACAAGCGCTGCGTAAAACAGCGGTTGGACAGACGATTCAAATCGGTAGCGGTATCACCAAAGGACTGGGCGCTGGCGCTAATCCAGAAGTTGGCCGCAATGCGGCTGATGAGGATCGCGATGCATTGCGTGCGGCGCTGGAAGGTGCAGACATGGTCTTTATTGCTGCGGGTATGGGTGGTGGTACCGGTACAGGTGCAGCACCAGTCGTCGCTGAAGTGGCAAAAGATTTGGGTATCCTGACCGTTGCTGTCGTCACTAAGCCTTTCAACTTTGAAGGCAAGAAGCGTATGGCATTCGCGGAGCAGGGGATCACTGAACTGTCCAAGCATGTGGACTCTCTGATCACTATCCCGAACGACAAACTGCTGAAAGTTCTGGGCCGCGGTATCTCCCTGCTGGATGCGTTTGGCGCAGCGAACGATGTACTGAAAGGCGCTGTGCAAGGTATCGCTGAACTGATTACTCGTCCGGGTTTGATGAACGTGGACTTTGCAGACGTACGCACCGTAATGTCTGAGATGGGCTACGCAATGATGGGTTCTGGCGTGGCGAGCGGTGAAGACCGTGCGGAAGAAGCTGCTGAAATGGCTATCTCTTCTCCGCTGCTGGAAGATATCGACCTGTCTGGCGCGCGCGGCGTGCTGGTTAACATCACGGCGGGCTTCGACCTGCGTCTGGATGAGTTCGAAACGGTAGGTAACACCATCCGTGCATTTGCTTCCGACAACGCGACTGTGGTTATCGGTACTTCTCTTGACCCGGATATGAATGACGAGCTGCGCGTAACCGTTGTTGCGACAGGTATCGGCATGGACAAACGTCCTGAAATCACTCTGGTGACCAATAAGCAGGTTCAGCAGCCAGTGATGGATCGCTACCAGCAGCATGGGATGGCTCCGCTGACCCAGGAGCAGAAGCCGGTTGCTAAAGTCGTGAATGACAATGCGCCGCAAACTGCGAAAGAGCCGGATTATCTGGATATCCCAGCATTCCTGCGTAAGCAAGCTGATTAAGAATTGACTGGAATTTGGGTTTCGAGGCTCTTTGTGCTAAACTGGCCCGCCGAATGTATAGTACACTTCGGTTGGATAGGTAATTTGGCGAGATAATACGATGATCAAACAAAGGACACTTAAACGTATCGTTCAGGCGACGGGTGTCGGTTTACATACCGGCAAGAAAGTCACCCTGACGTTACGCCCTGCGCCGGCCAACACCGGGGTCATCTATCGTCGCACCGACTTGAATCCACCGGTAGATTTCCCGGCCGATGCCAAATCTGTGCGTGATACCATGCTCTGTACGTGTCTGGTCAACGAGCATGATGTACGGATTTCAACCGTAGAGCACCTCAATGCTGCTCTCGCGGGCTTGGGCATCGATAACATTGTTATCGAAGTTAACGCGCCGGAAATTCCGATCATGGACGGCAGCGCCGCTCCGTTTGTATACCTGCTGCTTGACGCCGGTATCGACGAGTTGAACTGCGCCAAAAAATTTGTTCGCATCAAAGAGACTGTTCGTGTCGAAGATGGCGATAAGTGGGCTGAATTTAAGCCGTACAATGGTTTTTCGCTGGATTTCACCATCGATTTTAACCATCCGGCTATTGATTCCAGCAACCAGCGCTATGCGATGAACTTCTCCGCTGATGCGTTTATGCGCCAGATCAGCCGTGCGCGTACGTTCGGTTTCATGCGTGATATCGAATATCTGCAGTCCCGTGGTTTGTGCCTGGGCGGCAGCTTCGATTGTGCCATCGTTGTTGACGATTATCGCGTACTGAACGAAGACGGCCTGCGTTTTGAAGACGAATTTGTGCGTCACAAAATGCTCGATGCGATCGGTGACTTGTTCATGTGTGGTCACAATATTATTGGTGCATTTACCGCTTATAAATCCGGTCATGCACTGAATAACAAACTGCTGCAGGCTGTCCTGGCGAAACAGGAAGCCTGGGAATATGTGACCTTCCAGGACGACGCAGAACTGCCGTTGGCCTTCAAAGCGCCTTCAGCTGTACTGGCATAACGACATTTATACTGTCGTATAAAATTCGACTGGCAAATCTGGCACTCTCTCCGGCCAGGTGAACCAGTCGTTTTTTTTTGAATTTTATAAGAGCTATAAAAAACGGTGCGAACGCTGTTTTCTTAAGTACTTTTCCGCACAACTTATCTTCATTCGTGCTGTGGACTGCAGGCTTTAATGATAAGATTTGTGCGCTAAATACGTTTGAATACGATCGGGATGGCAATAACGTGAGTGGAATACTGACGCGCTGGCGACAGTTTGGTAAACGCTACTTCTGGCCGCATCTCTTATTAGGGATGGTTGCGGCGAGTTTAGGTTTGCCTGCGCTCAGCAACGCCGCCGAACCAAACGCGCCCGCAAAAGCGACAACCCGCAACCACGAGCCTTCAGCCAAAGTTAACTTTGGTCAATTGGTCTTGCTGGAAGCGAACACACGCCGCCCGAATTCGAACTATTCCGTTGATTACTGGCATCAACATGCCATTCGCACGGTAATCCGTCATCTTTCTTTCGCAATGGCACCGCAAACACTGCCCGTTGCTGAAGAATCTTTGCCTCTTCAGGCGCAACATCTTGCATTACTGGATACGCTCAGCGCGCTGCTGACCCAGGAAGGCACGCCGTCTGAAAAGGGTTATCGCATTGATTATGCGCATTTTACCCCACAAGCAAAATTCAGCACGCCCGTCTGGATAAGCCAGGCGCAAGGCATCCGTGCTGGCCCTCAACGCCTCACCTAACAACAATAAACCTTTACTTCATTTTATTAACTCCGCAACGCGGGGCGTTTGAGATTTTATTATGCTAATCAAATTGTTAACTAAAGTTTTCGGTAGTCGTAACGATCGCACCCTGCGCCGGATGCGCAAAGTGGTCAACATCATCAATGCCATGGAACCGGAGATGGAAAAACTCTCCGACGAAGAACTGAAAGGGAAAACCGCAGAGTTTCGTGCACGTCTGGAAAAAGGCGAAGTGCTGGAAAATCTGATCCCGGAAGCTTTCGCCGTGGTACGTGAGGCAAGTAAGCGCGTCTTTGGTATGCGTCACTTCGACGTTCAGTTACTCGGCGGTATGGTTCTTAACGAACGCTGCATCGCCGAAATGCGTACCGGTGAAGGTAAAACCCTGACCGCAACGCTGCCTGCTTACCTGAACGCACTAACCGGTAAAGGCGTGCACGTAGTTACCGTCAACGACTACCTGGCGCAACGTGACGCCGAAAACAACCGTCCGCTGTTTGAATTCCTTGGCCTGACTGTCGGTATCAACCTGCCGGGCATGCCAGCACCGGCAAAGCGCGAAGCTTACGCAGCTGACATCACTTACGGTACGAACAACGAATACGGCTTTGACTACCTGCGCGACAATATGGCGTTCAGCCCTGAAGAACGTGTACAGCGTAAACTGCACTATGCGCTGGTGGACGAAGTAGACTCCATCCTGATCGATGAAGCGCGTACACCGCTGATCATTTCCGGCCCGGCAGAAGACAGCTCGGAAATGTATAAACGCGTGAATAAAATTATTCCGCACCTGATCCGTCAGGAAAAAGAAGACTCCGAAACCTTCCAGGGCGAAGGCCACTTCTCGGTGGACGAAAAATCTCGCCAGGTGAACCTGACCGAACGTGGTCTGGTGCTGATTGAAGAACTGCTGGTGAAAGAGGGCATCATGGATGAAGGGGAGTCTCTGTACTCTCCGGCCAACATCATGCTGATGCACCACGTAACGGCGGCGCTGCGCGCTCATGCGCTGTTTACCCGCGACGTCGACTACATCGTTAAAGATGGTGAAGTTATCATCGTTGACGAACACACCGGTCGTACCATGCAGGGCCGTCGCTGGTCCGATGGTCTGCACCAGGCTGTGGAAGCGAAAGAAGGTGTGCAGATCCAGAACGAAAACCAAACGCTGGCTTCGATCACCTTCCAGAACTACTTCCGTCTGTATGAAAAACTGGCGGGGATGACCGGTACTGCTGATACCGAAGCTTTCGAATTTAGCTCCATCTACAAGCTGGATACCGTCGTTGTTCCGACCAACCGTCCAATGATTCGTAAAGATCTGCCGGACCTGGTCTACATGACTGAAGCGGAAAAAATTCAGGCGATCATGGAAGATATCAAAGAACGTACTGCGAAAGGCCAGCCGGTGCTGGTGGGTACTATCTCCATCGAAAAATCGGAGCTGGTGTCAAACGAACTGACCAAAGCCGGTATTAAGCACAACGTCCTGAACGCCAAATTCCACGCCAACGAAGCGGCGATTGTTGCTCAGGCAGGTTATCCGGCTGCGGTGACTATCGCGACCAATATGGCGGGTCGTGGTACAGATATTGTGCTCGGTGGTAGCTGGCAGGCAGAAGTTGCCGCGCTGGAAAATCCGACCGCAGAGCAAATTGAAAAAATTAAAGCCGACTGGCAGGTACGTCACGATGCGGTACTGGAAGCAGGTGGCCTGCATATCATCGGTACCGAGCGTCACGAATCCCGTCGTATCGATAACCAGTTGCGCGGTCGTTCTGGTCGTCAGGGGGATGCTGGTTCTTCCCGTTTCTACCTGTCGATGGAAGATGCGCTGATGCGTATTTTTGCTTCCGACCGAGTATCCGGCATGATGCGTAAACTGGGTATGAAGCCAGGCGAAGCCATTGAACACCCGTGGGTGACTAAAGCGATTGCCAACGCCCAGCGTAAAGTTGAAAGCCGTAACTTCGACATTCGTAAGCAACTGCTGGAATATGATGACGTGGCTAACGATCAGCGTCGCGCCATTTACTCCCAGCGTAACGAACTGCTGGATGTCAGCGATGTGAGCGAAACCATCAACAGCATTCGTGAAGATGTGTTCAAAGCCACCATTGATGCCTACATTCCGCCACAGTCGCTGGAAGAAATGTGGGATATTCCGGGGCTGCAGGAACGTCTGAAGAACGATTTCGACCTCGATTTACCAATTGCCGAGTGGCTGGATAAAGAACCAGAACTGCATGAAGAGACGCTGCGTGAGCGCATTCTGGCGCAGTCCATCGAAGTGTATCAGCGTAAAGAAGAAGTGGTTGGTGCTGAGATGATGCGTCACTTCGAGAAAGGCGTCATGCTGCAAACGCTTGACTCCCTGTGGAAAGAGCACCTGGCAGCGATGGACTATCTGCGTCAGGGTATCCACCTGCGTGGCTATGCACAGAAAGATCCGAAGCAGGAATACAAACGTGAATCGTTCTCCATGTTTGCAGCGATGCTGGAGTCGTTAAAATATGAAGTTATCAGCACGCTGAGCAAAGTCCAGGTACGTATGCCTGAAGAGGTTGAGGAGCTGGAACAACAGCGTCGTATGGAAGCCGAGCGTTTAGCGCAAATGCAGCAGCTTAGCCATCAGGATGACGACTCTGCAGCCGCAGCTGCACTGGCGGCGCAAACCGGTGAGCGCAAAGTAGGACGTAACGATCCTTGCCCGTGCGGTTCTGGTAAAAAATACAAGCAGTGCCATGGTCGCCTGCAATAAAAGCTAACAGTTGAAGTAAAAGGCGCAGGATTCTGCGCCTTTTTTATAGGTTTAAGACAATGAAAAAGCTGCAAATTGCGGTAGGTATTATTCGCAACGAGAACAATGAAATCTTTATAACGCGTCGCGCAGCAGATGCGCACATGGCGAATAAACTGGAGTTTCCCGGCGGTAAAATTGAAATGGGCGAAACGCCGGAACAGGCGGTGGTGCGTGAACTTCAGGAAGAAGTCGGGATTACCCCACAACATTTTTCGCTATTTGAAAAACTGGAATATGAATTCCCGGACAGGCATATAACTCTGTGGTTCTGGCTGGTCGAAAGCTGGGAAGGGGAGCCGTGGGGTAAAGAAGGGCAACCCGGTGAGTGGATGTCGCTAGTCGGTCTTAATGCCGATGATTTTCCGCCAGCCAATGAACCGGTAATTGCGAAGCTTAAGCGTCTGTAGGTCGGATAAGGCGTTCACGCCGCATCCGACATTTGCACAAGATGCCTGATGCGACGCTGTCCGCGTCTTATCAGGCCTACGTGCGGCATCAGACAAATGTCACTGCTTTGGCTCTTCGCTCCAGTCATCGCTTTCGGAAAGATCGCCACTGCTGGGGATTCGTTTTTCTTCAGCAGCCCATTCTCCGAGGTCGATCAGCTGACAACGTTTGGAGCAAAATGGCCGAAACGGGCTGATTTCACCCCACACCACCGTTTTCCCGCAGGTTGGGCAATTCACCGTAATAGTTTCTGACATTTTCACTCCTTAGCAACAGGCCAGTTCGAAATCCAGACGTTCCGGTACCTGTCCGTTTTCAGTGTCCAGCGGCATAAAACGAATGGCAAAACGGCTCTTATGTCCGGAAATTTGCGGATAAAGCTGTGAATCGAGCGACAGATTCAGGCGCAGCAAGTCGGCATCGCCACCGTTATCCTGATAAAAACCATTCAGGCTGGTTTGTTTACGGAAGGGAGCCGACTGGCGAATTAAATCCAGCACCATGGTAAGTGCCTGGGTGAGCGGGTTCAGGCTGGCAATCCAGGTTTCTACCTGGCTGTCGCGCTGCGCCTGGGGTAGATGCAGCCAAATGTGCAATGTAGGTAAATCAAAGCTGCAACAGCCGCCTGGGATGCTCAGTCGCTGACGCACCAGAGCAATCAAACGATCTTCACGCAGAAATTGCCCGATACGCGGCGCGGAAATTAATACGCTCCCCGCCGCTTTTAACTGCTGAATTAATGCTTCAATACGGCTCTGGTCCACGCCAGGCACGCCAATCCAGGTCTGGAGTTTACGTTGCTGCCGGTCAAGTTCTTTCAACAGCTCAGTGCGGACTTCGCCGCGCTCGAAAACATCCAGTAATTCACTGACATTACGGAAGAAATGCAGCGCGCCAGCGTGGTCAACGATGGGTAAATTAACGGTGAGTTGCTGAATCAAAAACTCAATGCGCAGCCATGTACGCATTTTTTCATTTAGTGGATGTTCAAAAAGGACCTGGGTCTGCATTACGGTTTTTCCTGTGAGACAAACTGCGACGCAAGCTGCAAATAGTGTGCGTGCAGGCGGGCAACATCCGATGCGATAGCATCCGGTGCGCCGTTATTATCAATGACGTCATCTGCCACGGCAAGGCGGGCTTCGCGCGTTGCCTGAGCAGCAAGGATTTGTTCGACATGCTCGCGAGTTACATCATCGCGCTGCATGGTGCGCTTAAGTTGCGTTTCTGGGCTGACATCCACCACCAGCACTCGATTCGCTTTTTTATACAGTGAGTTTTCTACCAGCAATGGCACAACCCACAGTACATAGGGGGAAGTAGCTTGCTGGATCTGGTGTTGCGTCTCTTGCTGAATCAGCGGATGCAGCAGGGCGTTAAGCCAGTTTTTCTCTTCCGGGTTGGCGAAGATCCGCTCGCGCAAGGCCCGGCGCTGCAATGTTCCATCAGCAGCAATCATGTTAGCGCCAAAGTGATCAGCAATGGCATGTAGCGCAGGTGCACCTGGTTCAACCACCTGACGCGCAATAATATCGGCATCAATGACGTTAATTCCGAGATCAGCAAACGCATTGGCAACGGTACTCTTGCCACTGCCAATGCCTCCCGTTAAGGCA
>OGDF01006248.1_pt1 | contig 11953 bp, 14 predicted proteins | sample 1570141 | NCBI WGS metagenome assembly OGDF01 (sample SAMEA4370581, study PRJEB24528) | human gut metagenome | reverse complement strand
TTTATCTTTTCTGTCAATGCTGCCTTATGTTTTGCGAAGACTTTAGGAGACATGATGTCGCAGACCGCCCAGTTGTCCACATAAGGAAGAAACGCATCTGTCAAACTGATGCATTCTTCATAGTCCTTGACCTGTGAGATAATCAAGCTGTGCAGCATGTTCTCGTCATAGTATTTGTGAGGCAACTGATGCACAAAATCATTGACCTCAACATCTTTCGCGAACTCCTTTGCGAACTTGCGCAGCACAGGCACGCGGACTCCGATGATGTTTTCCGGCGGTACGCCAGGCGTCAGTTTCGACTGGAATTCGGCATACTGCTTATCACGCATGGCGAACAGCCTTTTTTGTAGTGGGGTAGTCTCCATCAGATTTTAATCTTTTTCCATTAAAATCCTAACTTCACATCCTTGCCGAACGGTGCGAGAGAAAGCCCGGCCATCTTGAAATGCTGCTTTCCCCAAGGAATGCCGATGAGCGTGATGCATAGGAGCAAACCGAAGAACAAATGCATGAGGCAGGCCCACAATCCGCCGAAAATCAGCCAGAGTAAATTCAACGGGATGCGAATGCAACCTGTCGGGCAATCCGTGTCTCTCAATGTGGAACCAAAAGGCCATAGGCAGAGCAGACCGATCTTGAAAGTCTGTAACGCAAAGGGAATGCCGATTATGGTACATGCAAGGGCCAGACTGCCAGTGAAATAACCGATGGCTGCTTCGAGACCTCCGAAAAGCCACCAAAGTAAGTTTCCTATAATTCGCATAAGATTATTGTTTTATATTCTGTATGGTGTATTGTCGTTTTTCTTGTGTCGATTAGAAGAAAACCATATTTGACTTAATTTCTTCAATCATCTTTTGTGGTACTTCATTCTCACGCGCAATTTCTGGCCACATTGATGCCGCCTGGCAGACTTCGGCGATAATTCGTGCTGCATTTTTGATGTTATTCTTGACGCCGCATTCGAGTAGGTCTTCTTTAGTGATGCTGCTGAATTTGCCGTTTATCGACATCTGGTGAGCTGAGGTCCACTGTCCGTCTGGATTGTAGGCATATCCCATATCGTAGGCGGGAGAAAGCCGCCATTTTCCGTCTCTGTCCATCAGAAAAGAAATGTTCTTCGTGTGATCGTCCTGGTTCCGCACCACAACATTGAACACCATTCTGCGGAACATCTCCTGCGCTTCCTTGTAGGAAAGCCGCAGTCCGCGCATCACAGTGAACGCCTGTTCATAAGAATATGCCCTGAGCAGCCTATAGTCGAAGTGTGCAATTGCGCAGAGCGTTTGCATGTGCACTTTTTGTCCCTTAATCCGGTCGAACCTCTTTGTCAGGAAATGCGCTCTACCATTCTCTTCAATCAACGAGCATTCTGCCATTTCAATGCCGCATTTCTTCACAAGTCGTGAGAAAGAGTACTCCAGTCGACCGAAGTTTTCAGTCTCCTTGAACCCGGCAGTGGCTGATACGCCGTCCAGTTTGATGATATAGTAGTCGAACCCGTCTGGTGCCTCGGCCTGTCCAGAACGGATTTCCCCAGTCTCTTTGTTGAAAGCAATGATTGCCTTGGCCCGTTGCCCTCCGGCTGAGGTGCCGAGGCGCAGAATCTCTGCGATGGCGGCCTTTTTGTCGGAGCTGATGTTTACGTTAAAGCTTGATTTGTCGGCAAGGGCTTCTCTGGCTACATCCACCAAAGAATCAACCTCTATCCTGATATCCGTATCAATGGCTTCGATGGCCGGTTCGAACTCAAGGGCTCCCATACAGCGCTTGCCAAGAAAGCAAAGCGCCTCAATCGCATTGCCGCTGGTCCGGCCTGTCAGGGCCAGCCATTTCTCGAAAAGGGCGCGGCCGTATGTGTCCGGTAGGGAGTCCGCCAACATCCCAGGCAGGCCTTTGAAGGTGGTTTTGTTGAGCTCTCCAAAACTATATACACGTCCTTCCCTTACGGGCATCATCAGCGGTGAAGGCTCAATGCCCAGTTGCACAAAGCCCGGATCATACTCGAACTGTGCGATTTCATATCTCGGATCCCAACGTACGGAGCCAATGGGATGGCCATATAAATTGACACGAGCTACGTCTACCATTCTGTTTCCTCCTTGTTCTCTATTTTGTATCCTTTGGATGCCCGTTTACGCACAAGCTTGTTTGCTTTGCTGGCCAACTCGTAGTATTCATTCGGACTCAACTGCTCTTCATTAACGAGGGGAATGAAGATGTCGAGCTTGCCCAATGTGCGCAGGATGCGAATCAATGACTCTAATGTTTTCACCTCTCCTTCTTCCATACGCTTTATGGTGGAGATGGAAACACCGCTCTTGTCTGCCAGTTCCTCCTGTGACATGTTCTGCTTCAGGCGTACCGTTTTTATTTTGACGCCGATCCTGTCGCAAATCTCGATGTCTGTAAGCATGTAGATATTGTCTAACATATTAAATCTGATACTTTATGCGGTAAATATAATAATAAAAGTTCAAAATTGAAATATTAGTTAAAATGGTTTCTCTTTTGTACTTAAAAATCTTGACCATGTCCTTGTCGCCACCAACGAGTTTGACTGCATCGGTTCAGCAGTCGATCATCAGTTTCAATGCTTCGGTGCAGATTTCTGCCTGAAACCACACGTATGGCCTCAATATAAAGGTAGTGAATTATATGGACTCGACAGTTGTCCGATGTGCTACCGATTGGATATTTTTATATTGACCTGACCCACTACGTTTTCTGGATGGAATCCGCAAATGAAAACCTGGCGGCTCAGCTTATGGGCCGACCGCCAGGCAAACCTGATACCCGCATCGTTCTACAAGAATTTTTGTGGCCTTTGCGGGAATTTATTTATGTCAATCTGTCAGAATACCACTTCCATCGGGTCGGCGTCGGATACTGTGAATGTTCCGACTTCGCGGCCGCCTTCACGGAGTTTGAAAACTTGGCCATACCAGCAGGCTAGTTTGTCCGGTGCGGCAATTGTAAAAGTGACGAGATGGTATGTTTTGTCCGGATTGATTTCTTCCTCTTTGAAAATTTCGCTGAGTTCTGCACTGACGTCTATTGTTCCGTCGAAAAGCTGTAGCTTGTGGCCCGGAGTGATAGGGGCTGTCTTTCCTGTAATGTGGATTGTTCCGACGACTTTCCGTGTCACGATGACTCTTTTAGTCTCAGGTGATGTGATGACCGCTCCTCTTTCTATGTCGGAAGTTGACATTTGCTCAGTTCCGGCTAATAAAATCCCCGGTTCGTCACCCTTATCCGCATATTCCAATACTTTGCCAAAGAGTGAGAGTTGACCGACGGTCATATTATAGTTATTCTTATTATCCGATCTCTGGAGGACTTTGATTTTGTCGTTGGGATAAAGTTTTCCCGATAAAATCTTACTCGTGAGCACCAATCCCTTATCTTTAACCTTATAGACATCTTTTACGTTGCCGAGGAATGTGTCTTCGACTTCAATGGTGAATGAACCGATTTCCGGGTTTTTGAACCTGTTCATTGTCACGGTGATTAAGGCTGTGCCGGCTTTATTGCCGATGATGTTGAAATCATTGTCAACTGTGGCGACTTCAGGGTCGTCGCTGTTGAATGTGAATTGGCTTGGGAATTCGGGGCGTACGTTAAAAAACGATCTATATACCTTCCATAAATAAGGTTTGAGATTCAATTTCTCGCCGACTCCTATTATGCCATAATTCGGCGAAAATTCGAATTTTCTAATTTCATTTTCACCAGGATTTGATACCATCAAGTTGCAGACAGAGACTGCTCCTCCATCCTCTGAACTGGCAAAGATTCGGGTGCCCCCCACTGCGATTGCCGTCACTAGCCCTGTTTCATCTACTGTGGCGATTTGCGCATTCTTGCTGCTCCAGACGATATTCCGGTTGTAGGCATAACTTGGTTTTATAGCGGCTGTCAGCTGGAAAGTCTCCCCGACTGCAAGTGTCAATTCAGTCTCGTTAAGTTCGATTTCTTTCACGAGATGGGCGGTGTTGCTTACGTAGACCTTACAACCGGCTTTGAATTGACCGTCTTCGGTGGTTACCCGGACTATAGCAGATCCTTCGCCTACGGCACTGATCTCGCCGTCCTGTGTCACAGTCGCAATGTTATTGTCATCGCTCTCGTACGACACATTTTTATTTGTCGCATCATCCGGAATGACCGTCGCGACTAGTTTCACTTTGTCTCCAACTTTCAGTCCCACAGTTGTTTTGTCCACTGAAACACCGCTCACTTCAATAGCTGGAGGCCCTTCTGTGCCTTTTTCCTTTTTGCACGAAGGTGTGGCAAGTAACGCTACGAAAATCGCCAAAAGTATAAATAAACTCTTTTTCATTTTTTTAGATATTAAATAGTTTTAGTTTGTTCGCATTTTGCATGCTGATTCGGCAAGGTAGGACTTTTTTCCGAAGAAATCAAGACGAAACTTCATTATGTCATCCTTTGCAGGAGCTTCAATGGCGAATGGAATACGACGGCTTCTGACCACCTGGCGCACATAAATGTTGCACGCCGTGTTGGTGCTCATGCCGAATTCTTCGCAAAGACTGTCGAACATATTACTTTTTGGAAGTTGTCGCTTAAAATTGATTATGTATATGGCCAATTATGCCAAAATGTGCATTTTACTATGTGTAACACATCATTAAATAAATAAAAAGTATTACTTTTTGCATATTATATGATAGGTTGATTATGACAAAGTCATCGGCATGGTCGTTTTGTACCTTAAAATAGAAAACAAGATATGTCAAAGAATACAATGGGAACCAAGCTTCCCCGAAAATTGGAGCAAAAGATGCAGATTGTAGGTGAACAGATTAAGTTAGCTCGCTTGCGTCGGAATCTGAGTGTGGCTCAGGTTGCTGAACGTGCCACCTGTTCACCGCTTACTGTGTCCCGAATAGAAAAAGGGCTGCCTACTGTTGCAATAGGGATTTATCTACGTGTTTTGTATGCATTGCAACTTGATGATGATATTTTATTGCTTGCCAAAGAAGATAAAATGGGAAAAGCTTTGCAAGATTTAAGTTTGAAAACAAGAGAACGTGCATCCAAGAAAGAATAATCTATGAAAAAGTTGTATGTATATGCCGATTTCAATTGGCTCAAAGAAATGGAACTCATTTGCGAATTTATCAATATGAAGACAGCAGAGAAGATTGTCTCAGAGGTGGTTGAAGCCGTGAAAGAATGGCGCGAAATTGCTATTCGTCAATGCGGGAGAGGCGTCTTATCTTTTCGGGAATGCCGAACCGTTCGTTGAGTTCCGCTTCAATGATGGCATTGATCTCGCGACGCCTGCGGGCCTGCTCAATGGCGAATTTGCGGCTTTCTCGGCGATGAGCCTGATATTCTTTCCATTTTGTCCGGTTTTCAGCCAGCATTGACTCGATCTTTTCCATTGTATTTTCAATGCCGGATTTGCTGAGTTCGCATTCCCAGACTGTGATTGCGCTCCAGCCGATGGATTCGAGGCGCTGGATATTGACGAGGTCCCGTTCCTGATTCCGTGCAATCTTATTCGCCCAGAATTCAGTCCGCGTTTTCGGTATGACAAATTTGCTGCAGCCCTTGTGCCCATGCCAGAAGCAGCCGTTCACGAAGATGCATGTGCGGTATTTGGGCAGGACGATGTCCGGTGTCCCGGGCAATGTGCGGACACATTTGCGGAACCTGTATCCACGATGCCACAATTCACGCCTGACCGCCTGTTCGGGGCGTGTGTCCTCCGAGTGTATGCTGGCCATGCAATCGTGGCGTTGTTCTGGTGTCATGCGGTCCGGCATGGTTCAATGTCTGTCGATTATTTATCTTGCTGAATAACTGCTATGCTCTGTAAAAGGCTGCTTTGGGGTTCCATATCAACTATTTCTGCTTGAAACCACACGTATGGCCTCAATACAAAGTTAGCGAATTTTATGGACTTGACAGTTATCCGATGTGCTTCCGATGGGACATTTTTACATTGACCTGACCCACTACGTTTTCTGGAGGGAATCCGCAAATGAAAACCCGGCGGATCAGCTTGTGGGCCGACCGCCAGGCAAACCTGATACCCGCATCGTTCTACAAGAATTTTTTGTGGCCTTTGCGGGAATTTATTTATGTCAATCTGTCAGAATGCCACTTCCATCGGGTCAAGAGTCTTTATACGTTCGGATGATTATTCTTCATTATGGTTAACGATTCTTGGGAAGACCGTAAGTCTGAGCTCGGTAGAACCATATGGTACAAGGTCCAGCCATACAGTATTATCCTTTATGGGTTCTGCAAAGCCTCCTTTGGGCATAACAGGGGTATATCGGCTGGAATCCAATTGCCACGCTATTTCTTTTGCCGGAACCTTCAGAATGTATGGCGAATTGCCTTCATCATATGGATAATCACCAACAGAGTAACTATCATTCTTCTCTGTTACAATCTCTGAGGCATGACTTAGATCAAGAGCATAGTTCCATTTCCCTGTAGGAATCATAGACCAACACTTGAAATCAGGATTTCCTGGGACTTTGCCATTCATGTTCGCATATACTTGAGTGTCCTCCTCTTTTGAGTGTGGGACACTGAAGGAATAAAGCAGGGGGCCTCTTGTGATGAACAGGCCTTGATTACGAACATCAGTAATTCGAGGACTCATATCCAAAGACAGTGTGATGTGATCACCATCAGAGAACGCTCTCTCTATCTTGACAAAAGTTCCCGGAACCATTTCCATATCCATCAACTTTCCATTCACCCGGATTTGAGAATCTGCTGACCATTCTGGAATCCTCAGACAAAAAGATAAAGTCGTCGCCGCAGATAGAGAGAATTTGAAATCTATCAATCCGTCAAATGGATAAAGAGTCTTTTCCTCAATCGTACAATCAACTGCATCTTTTGTTCTGAACCGATACGTTGTAGGCGCGTATAATGCTGCTGTAATCTCATCATGATTGCCACGCAGCCAAGTATATGCTGTATAATCCGGCATAAAACGATGTACGTTTCCTGAACAGCATTCTGTTTCATGTGTCGGTCTGAAAGCCATCCATGTAGAACCGTGGAAGAATTCATTGTGGTTGCTATTTCCAGTAGCGATTACTTGATTGACAGATGAAAAGTACTGGAGAGACTTGAAGTCTTTTGTGATAGCTCCAGGGCCAGCATTGAAGACAGCACGTTCTATCTTATCAGCCCACTTTGCATCTCCGGTTACCGTCAAAAATTTGATCAGGCTCCATGTATAGTCTGTTATATCACACGTTTCATGACTGTTAATAATGTTCTCATTCCCGACAAGGGCCTCAGCACCGGCCGGAACACCATCAGGAAGCATATGGTCGCGGGTCAGTTTGTATTCTGCATTCAACGCCAGATCACGGTACATCTCATTTCCTGTGTATGCATATAACAACATCGGCAATTTCAATTCTTCGGCACAAGTTACACCATGCATCACCAATCTTTCATCATTCCTACATGTTTCTGGAACAAGATCAATAAAAGTCCCGGCATTCCATGCTTTCTCACACCTTTCAAGAAGTTTCCGGTCACCAGTCTTCCCATAAACCCAGAGCATTCCCTCCAAGCTGACAATATTTCGCCAGTTACCAATTTCCTCAATCGTGAAATTCAGATAATGTTTGTGGAGTGCATCAATGACTCTCTGGTCACCAGTTCTTTCGTAATATGCCTCAAGGACACGAAAATACACGCACATAGGCCACATCGATTTAATTTTAGGATTACCAAGTACGCCTTTGTCTGAGGCATGCGCCAATGTGTAGTTTATCCCATCTACTGCTGTGTCAACCATATCTTGATCATCGATCAGGTAACCAAGTCTTATGAGCCCGTCAGTATAATATGCCGTTTGCTCATAACGCCACCAATCCCTACCGTAAGTTCCGGTATTACGTCCTATTTCTCCGTTCCATAAACAGGAATTATAAGGATATGATAAAGCTTCCGGATGCCCTGTCATACCGGATTTCTGTCTCAACAGAAACTCTTTGAGCCATCCCTCCGGTCGTATATCAGAACCTGCTCCACCCTGAAAAACGGAAAAATCCTGCGCAGATGCAGTAATCGCTGCTATAAGCAATAAAAAGGTTATCAATGTCTTTTTCATGTTCATGTATTGATGCTTATCTATATTTTTTTTACTCTGTTATCATAAATCTGACCACTGGCGCACATAAATGTTGAACGCCGTGTTGGTGCTCATACCGAATTCTTCGCAAAGACTGTCGAATTGCATTTTCAAATCGGAGTCCAATCTAATTGTAAGAACTGATTGTGCCCTAATTCTTAGTGTATTCAACAAAGGTAGCAAAATGATTGCAATGTGCAACTAATATGTATTGATTTTATTGCTAAAAATATAAATAGCAAATTCGTATTGTCCAGAACGACAGGTGTTTTTGTAGCCTTCCCTAAAAAGGATGCCTTGATTCCCATCAATCTGACAGATAACTTGGAAAAATATAGTCAATTAATCGGATAGTATTGCTTGGTATTATATGGTTTTCGTCAATATTTCGTCAAATCGTATTCTCTATCCTGAAGTCGTTGATTTGGTAAAGGAAGTGTTCCTGGCCATCCTGATCCAGGCGATGAGATCAACCGGCGAAAGCAGGATGACAGATCAATATCGTACGGTTATCAATGGTCTTTTGCAGAAGAACCAGCCAATAGATACGTTTGAACAGGATTTAAAGGTTGCGCAAGTATGCAGAGTGGAGAATGAAGAACAGCCAACAGTATGTTTCCAAGGTCCTCAAGGGGACAGGAGAACCTCTCCCTTGAGACCGAAAAAACGATGCTGACAAGCAGATTTCTGAAAAATAGTTTGTTTTGGCGCTAAATCTTTCCGTCTGTGTAAAATCATACGGGAGAAAAGATGTATATTTACACCGATAAATTGCAATTTGGCAAACAGAAACAAATATGAAATACCGAGACACTGACCATCTTTCTGCTTCTGTTGGCAACAGTGTTATTTCGCTGTATATAAATAAGGTATTATTCCAGAAGCATGAATAAAAGAAAACATTTTAATATCTGAATCGACATGAACTACCATCAAATACTTGAGAATATTTACATGGACATCCGTCCATATGCACAAGTGGGCAAGCAAGCCGACTACATTCCCGCTCTTGCCTCGGTAGATCCCGACCAATTCGGCATCTGCATCAGCACACTGCAAGGCGATGAATATGCATTGGGGCAAGCCGACACGCGTTTCTCCATACAGAGCATCTCTAAAGTGTTCAGTCTTGCCTACTGCATGAGCATCCTTGGTGATAATGTATGGCTGCGCATGGGCAAAGAGCCATCGGGCACTGCGTTCAACTCACTCATACAACTAGAGCTTGAGAAAGGCTATCCACGTAATCCCTTCATCAATGCCGGGGCCATCGTCATGTCCGACATTCTGCTCAGCCACCTCTCACATCCCCACGAAGACTACATCGCCTTCATCCGCGAGATCAGCCACAACGACACCATCAACTACAATGACGAGGTGGTGCGTTCTGAGGAAAGCCAAGGATACCTCAATGCGGCCATTGCCAATCTGCTGAAGTACCACCACAACATCGACAACGACATCGCCGACGTTCTGCATTTCTATTTCCTCACCTGCTCCGTTGAAATGAGCTGCAAAGAACTGTCGCAGGCATTTCTGGCCTTTGCCAACCATCGGCAGTCGTTCGACTATCATGGTGTGAGCCTCACCTCATCGCAAGTGAAGAGAATCAATGCCATCATGCAGACATGTGGCTTCTACGACGAGGCTGGCGAGTTCTCCTACCTTGTAGGACTACCCGGAAAAAGCGGTGTGGGCGGAGGTATCGCCGCCATTTATCCATCCCGCTATTCCGTAGCGGTATGGAGTCCGCGACTCAACGAGAAAGGCAATTCGGTCATGGGAATGAAAGCACTTGAACTACTCACCACCGAAACGGAAGAGTCTATTTTCTAAGAGTGTATGCGGCATATATTGATAATCAACATGTTATATATAATACGGTAGAAAAGTCCTATTGAATCCGTTTTTAGGCTGTAAAATAATAGAGATTTAATGTTTTTAACTTGGATTAACATGCTGCGAATATGCCAATTAAAGATTACATCTTGTTATATTTACTCTTGAGCAATGAAAACATAGCATTTGGCCGCTCAAAAGTATCATTTTACAAATTAAGACCACTGGTTTGTCCGAAATTCTTAAAGTTTTTCGGACTTTTCTTACCAAATCAAGATAAAATGAGTTATTTTGCACCGCAATTATATTAGGTAGTATTATGTCGAACGTTTTAACAAAGCAAATAAGGGAGCGTATTGAATTGCAAGGGGAGAACACCTTGTACATGGTACGTGATTTTGCCGACCTGAATAACGATGGGTTGGTAACCCCGTGCTTTGTCTCGCTTGGAGAAGGAAGGCATGCTTGTGAGAATATCACAAGGAATTTACCTTTATCCTATGCGCAACCGTTTTGGTATATTGAAGCCAAGCATCGATGACATTGCTGTTGCCATTGCTCAGAAGGATAAAGCCGGAATCATACCATCTGGACTTACAGCGCTTAATAAACTCGCGCTCTCCACTCAGGTGACGATGAATGCTGTATATCTTACAGATGCAACAGCAAGGGAAATCAAAATCGGAAACAGGACAATAGTCCTCAAACAATTACCATTGTTCCACCTCCGGAGGTAGATGCTATTCTCCGCAATGACTATGAGCAGATGAAGTATGGTTTTATCTACAAAGATGCACCGACGTATGAGCATCTGATTGAACGACTAAACACTTTGCAACAAACATTCAGGCAGTTGGATTGGAAATAACTGACACAAATTATACTCATGGAGTTCAAACATATACCTTGCCACGAATCGTTGCGTCCCTTCATCCGCAACTACTGGATGCTAAGTTCTTGGTGTACAGCAACAGGCACACAACAGGTATTCTCGAATGGAGCCGCCAGTCTGCAATTCTACCTTTCGCAGGACATTAGGATTGACGATGGTGATAGACGCTATCGTACGGTTCTGTATCATCAGAACACGCAAATGGTTGGGGTGGTAACTGATGAGGGGACATTTAACACCTTTGGCGTCGAGTTTGTGCCTTTCTGCTTACGGATGTTCTTTCCTAATGAGATGACAGGTAACTATGCATCGCCAGAAGACTTATACGATGAGGAGTTCATTACGCTGAGCAAGAACATCTATGAAGCCGAAAGCACAGAGAAACGCGTTGCTCTTCTTGACAATTTCTTCTTGAAACGATTGGCGGAGTTCCCCGAAGGCGATATTAACATTGAGCGCCTTAATGATGTCTTTGATGACATAGTGCCGACAGAAGGTAGCACGGCCCATCCCCCTGATTTTTCGCCAGCTGACCTCGCCTCTACAGCTTGTCTGAGCCAAAAGCAGTTCACGCGCGTATTTAATAAATATGTGGGCATGAATCCGAAGTCATACCTACGATTGTTGCGATTCCACAAGGCTTTGATGGAGATTCAGTCGTCCTCCGACAATTCTTCGCTAACCAATATCGCATGGAGTTGTGGGTATTATGACCTTGCACACATGACATCCGACTTCCGCGACATCTGCGGTTTCTCTCCTTCCGAACTCATCCGGCATGGCGAGGAACTTACCGAGGCCTTCGGACTGAAGTTCAGCGGATTGATGAAAAAGAAGATAAAGATAGAAAACTTGATATAGTACTCCCTGAATAGACATTCTTGCATGACGAGGCAAGGATGTCCATTTTTTACATATCCGTTCGTCCAGAAAGCAATACCTTTGCACCCGCTAATCATTACAAGGCAGTGATGAATAAGCAGTAAACGTTAACAAAAAGAATAAACATGGAACAAAAATTTTGTCAGAGTTGCGGAATGCCGCTCACTGAAGAAATACTCGGTACGAATGCCGAT
>OGDF01006247.1_pt1 | contig 11954 bp, 7 predicted proteins | sample 1570141 | NCBI WGS metagenome assembly OGDF01 (sample SAMEA4370581, study PRJEB24528) | human gut metagenome | reverse complement strand
ATGAGGCGTTAGTATCCGGAGATCTGGATTACGCATATTATGCGGGGTTTGCAGGAATCATGGCAAAATCAAACGGCATTGATACGAAATTACTGACCGTGACAAGTTTTGGTTCTGTATGGCAGCTTGCAGTCAGCACTGATTCCGGTATCACTTCCTTACAGGATTTAAAAGGAAAAACTATTTCTTATCAGAGAGGTGCAACACCGCAGATGTATGTTCTGAAAGTATTAGAAGAAGCCGGTCTGACAGAAAATGATGTACAGCTTGTCAACAGCACGATTCCGGAAGGATTATCCAGCCTTTCTACCGGAGCCGTAGATGCAGCAGTTGTTACATATGGACAGGCAGATACTTTAGTTGAGCAGGGCAAAGCAACCATTTTGCATAAAGGTGTAGAAGCTGATCCGGATGTATTCTATGAGCCAAATGTATTGATTGGAAGATCTGAGTATGTCAGTGCAAATTCAGATGTGAGCGTAGCAATCATTAAGGCAATGCTGAAAGCAAAAGATGATATCGTATCTGATCCGGAAGCATTCTATGAGTTATCTGCTGAAAAGAGCGGAAGAACGTTAGAACAGGTAAAATCTGTAGCTGTATCTGATCTGGAACTTGGATATCCGATCAGTCTGGACGACAGATATATCACTTCACTGAAAAATATTGAAGAATTTGAGCTGAATAACAACATCATCAGCAATCGGGTAGATTTTGATTCCTGGATTGATTCCTCCTATCTGGAAAAGGCAGTGCAGGAGTATCAGGGAACCGCACAGTAAGGAGGCCGTGTGAGCATGTACAAAGGAAATAATGTATTTATACAAAAACTGTTGATTTTTATAAACATGATCATATTGCCGATCATCATTGTGCTGGCGTGGCATTTTGCTACATCCACCGGTGCGATGTCTACACTGATCCTACCAAAGATCAGTACGGTGCTTGAAACCTTAAAAGAACAGATTGCAAACGGCACATTACCGGGAGATATCGGCATCAGTTTAAGCCGTATCGCAAAAGGTTATGCACTGGCAGTTGTTGTAGGTATCCTGCTTGGCGTGCTCATGGGAATGAACAAATTTGCAAACAGATTTTTCATGCTGACATTTACCGCAATCCGTCAGATTCCGATGATCGCATGGGTTCCGATTCTGATCATCTGGTTTGGTATCGGCGAGGAATCAAAAGTAGCCGTTATCTTTCTGGCAGCATATTTCCCGGTTCTGGTCAACACCGTCAGCGGTATTGAGCGTACCGATCCGAAGCTGATCGAAGTTGGAAAAATGTATCATTTGAACGGCTGGCAGCAATTTACAAAAATCTATCTGCCATCTGCACTTCCATCTATTTTTGTTGGATTAAAACTGGGACTCAGCGTATCCTGGATGGCAGTGGTAGGTGCAGAGATGATCGCAGCTACTTCCGGTATCGGTTTCCGTATCAACGATGCACGAAGCCTGATGCAGTATCCGGTTGTATTTGCAGGAATCATCGCCATCGCAGTAGTTGGTGTAATCATGGATCTGGCAATCTCACTGATCGGTAAATTATGCACACCTTGGGAAAAAGGCAGGTAAGCAGAAATGGGAAAGACATTATCAATTCAGAACGTAAATAAAAGCTTTACTGTCGATGGACAGAAAGTGGATGTATTAAAAGATATCAACCTTGAGATTCGGGAAGGCGAGTTTATCGCCATCGTTGGTCACAGTGGCTGTGGAAAAAGTACTCTGTTAAAAATCATTGCAGGACTTGAGAAAAACGACACTGGTCTGGTAACTGTGGACGGAAATGAAGTCAAAGGACCGGGCATGGATCGTGGCATGATCTTTCAGGAGCACCGTCTGTTTCCATGGATGAGCATTGAAAAAAATGTGCAGCTTGGATTAAAGGGCCTGGGCAAAGAGGAAAAAACAAAACTTTCCGATCAGTATCTGGAACTTGTGAAATTGAGCGAGTTCAAAAAAGCATATCCGAGTCAGCTTTCCGGTGGTATGTCACAGCGTGCTGCTATCGCAAGATCACTGGTGAGCCAGCCGGAAATCCTGCTCCTTGACGAGCCGTTTGGTGCACTGGATGCGCTGACCAAGATCGAGCTGCAAGAAGAGTTGCTGAAAATCCGTGAGCGTTTCCATAATACAATGATCATGGTTACACATGATATCGAAGAAGCTGTATTTTTGGCAGATCGCATTGTGGTAATGTCCGCAAGACCGGGACGTATCAAAGATGTGATTAAAGTCGAACTTGGAAAATACCGTGACCGTGGTGGCAGTGATTTTGCTCACTACAAGAAGAAAATCTTTGACTATTTCTTCGAAGAAAAGACAGTTGTACCGGAGTACAACATTTAACTATTATGAAAAATCTCTGTTGTCATATTTATTAGAAAAATATGATAACAGAGATTTTTTCGGTTGACAGGAAATGATAAGACATTTTCTGTCAAAAAAGGAGGATAAGAAAAAATTAAGAAAATTATGGGGAAGGAAGCATTTGATTTCCTTGCATAACATCATCGAAGCAGATAATATAGTTATGTAACTTTTGCAAAGAAAATATTGATAAAGGAAAAGAAAATGCTTGGACTATATCTTGGAAACGCCTGTTTTTTATTAGTGATATTGACAATTTTGCTTGTAAGAACAGGATTCTATATTGGAAAAATACAATGTAAATATTATGCGATGCTTTTTATCGGCGCAGTAGAAGCATATGTAATTATGGATGCTCTGTTTATGAAATGTTTTTTGACAGATGGCGGAAGTGTAACGGGATTTCGCACCACTGTGTTTCTGTTTTATCTGGTGTATGTTACAATGCCATATATCTGGTATTTATTTATGCAGAGCTATATGGAAATAGAGCGAAGCAAAGCAAGAAAAATAGTGGAAGCAATCCCATTGCTGCTGCTGTTGCTGGTTGTGATTGTTTTAGAATTTACCGGTATTTTGTGGAAGATAGATGACAGCGGTAAATATGATCGTGGACCAATGTTCAATCTGTTTGCCGTGCTGAATCTGTTCTATTATGGATATACATTTGCACAGACGTGTTATATGTTGATGAAACGAAACAGTGCAGGAAAACACTATATTTTGAAATCATCCTTGTTTTCGGCACTTCCATTGATTGGAATTCTGATAAATACCTATATCATACCATTGTATGGTGCATATCCATTTCAACCATATTGTCTGGTGGCGGGAGTTCTTCTGGCGTATCTGTTTATGGTGGAACATCAGAAAAAGCAGCTTGAGCAGGAACAGAGGGAAAAATTATTGTTGGCACTGGAACATGAGAAAGAAGCTACCAGAAAGGCAAGGGAAGCCGGAGCGGTGAAAGCTACGTTTCTGGCAAACATGTCTCACGACATTCGTACGCCAATGAATGCGATCCTCGGATTTTCCGATATCATTGCAAAACATCCAGATGATGAAGCGGTTGTCAGAAATGCGGTGACAAAGATACAGGCATCGGGCGAAGTGCTGATGAAGCTGATTAACGATGTGCTGGATTTATCCAAAATTGAGAGCGGAAAGCTGACGATGGAGGAAATTGCTACAGATCTGAACCAGATATCGGAAAAACTGGATATGATGATGGAATACAGCATACAAAAGAAAAAGATTCAGTTTCAAATTCTTAACGGATTGCAGCATTCCAGCGTGTGGTGTGATGCGACAAAGCTGCAGCAGATTCTGGTCAATATACTGAACAATGCTGTGAAATTTACACCTGAGGGTGGAAAGATTACATTAGAATATGAAGAGACAGCGGTAAATGAGGAAGTCTCAGAATATCGAATTGCTGTGCAGGATACCGGTATCGGTATGGATGAAGAATTTCAGAAACATGCCTTTGAAGCATTTGAACGCGAACGGACTTCCACAGAAAGCAAGACGGAAGGAACCGGACTGGGACTTGCCATTGTAAAGAAACTGGTTGAGCTGATGGGCGGACAGGTGAGTATTCAAAGTAAAGTAGGGCAGGGTACCAAAATTACCGTTTGCCTGCATCTGAAGATTGCGGGACAGGGCGATATTATCGATAAGCAAGAAGAACCGGCAATTGCCGCAAATGCGGAACTGGCGGGAGTGCGTGTCCTTTTGACAGAAGATAATGAGCTGAATGCGGAAATAGCAAAAGAAATTCTGACCAGTGCAGGAATGATGGTGGACTGGGTAGAAGACGGAAGTGCATGTTTAAATCGTCTGAGACAGGTGGAGGTCGGATATTATCAGGTCATATTAATGGATATTCAGATGCCGAAAATGAACGGATATGAAGCCACAAAACGTATTCGTGAGCTTCCGGTTTCAGGAATGGCTCATATTCCGATCATAGCAATGACAGCGAATGCATTTTCGGATGACCAGAAGCGGGCATTGGAGGTTGGAATGAATGGATTTATCACAAAACCGATTGATGTGGAACGGATGTTGAGGATAATCCGGGAGACGCTGCAAGGCTAAGTAGTCAGAAAAAAATAGGATTGCTATTTTAGGAATATTATTTACTTCTTAAAATAGTGATCCTATAATACTTTAAAAAGGAAAAATATGGAGGGGTAAAATGGAACAGAACAGAAACCGAATAGACAATATTATAAAAAAACTGATAGAGATGCATACAACGATTTCAACAATAGAAAGTTGTACTTCTGGCATGATTGCTTCTATGATTACTGATACGGAAGGAGCATCTGCGATTTTCCCGGGAGGATTTGTTACTTATTTGAATGAGACAAAGATTCTGATTGGTGTGGATGAAAAAGTAATTGAACAGTATGGTGTATATTCCAGAGAATGTGCAGAGGCAATGGCGAAAACGGTACAGGAAAAGTTGCACACGGATATTGCCATTGGTATCACGGGCACAACTGGAAATGTTGACCCGAATAATGCTGACAGTGTACAGGGGCAGGTGTATTTTTGCATTCGGATTGGAAATCAGGCGCACACATTTGAACTGCAGGCAGAGGTGGCGGATGTGAGCAGGCATGAGATTAAACAGATGTATGCGGATGAGGTGTTTGAAAAATTAGGAGAGTTACTTGGAGTTTAGCAGACAATCCTATTGGAATTCTTGCGAAGAAAAGAAAAAGCAGTTATACTGATAAATATTAAAAAAGTGGAGGAAATCCATATGCCGAAAAAATTTTGTGTTACTGGAACCTGTATTCCAGAAAAAAATTATATGGTAGATATCAGCAAGCGAATCGATACGATTATGCATGATTATATTGAAAACGGACAGTATTTTACCATCAATCGGGCAAGACAGTATGGGAAAACAACGACACTTTATTTGTTGGAACGACGTCTGCAAAAAGAATATCTGGTACTTAGTCTGAGTTTTGAGGCGGTAGATGAGTATTTTGAATCTTTAGAAAATCTGGCAGAAGGACTGGTAATGGATATTGGTACATGTTTGCAGGAACAGAATGTTGCAAAAGAAATTTTGGAAGAATGGAATCGCCCTTTGTCAGTTAAATTTCCAATGCGTTCTTTGGGAATGAAAATCAGTAATTTGTGTAAAGCATCACAGAAAAAAGTGGTTTTAATGATTGATGAAGTGGACAAAAGTTCTGACAATCAGATTTTCCTTTCTTTTTTAGGCTTGTTAAGAGAAAAATATCTACGATGGCAGCAGGGAAAAGATGTGACATTTCAGTCTGTTATTTTAGCTGGCGTATACGATGTAAAAACGTTGAAATTAAAACTACATCCACAGGAGGAATCAAAATATAACAGTCCATGGAATATTGCTGTGGATTTTCAGATTAATATGAGTTTTTCTGTAAAAGATATTGAATCTATGCTGAGTGAATATGAAAATGAGCATCAGACGGGAATGGAGATTTTGGATATAGCAACGGTATTATATGAATATACTTCGGGCTATCCATATCTGGTATCGAGAATTTGTCAGTTGGTGGATGAAAGAGTAGTCGGTACAGCACAGTTTCCAGATGTAGCATCAGCTTGGACAAAAGAGGGGATTTTATCTGCAATCAAACTATTGTTAAAAGAACCGAATACATTATTTGATGATATGACGAAAAAATTGCTGGATTATCCACAGCTAAAAGAAATGATACAAAATATTCTTTTTAGTGGTGTTGATTTCCCTTTTAAGAGGGAAATGCCACTGATTGATCTTGGCGTTACATTTGGCTTTTTAAAAGATCGGGATGGAATTGTTGCTGTTTCCAATCGAATATTTGAAACACAATTGTATGATATGTTTTTGGCAGAGTTGGCAGTTAATAATAAGCTGTATATGGAAACCTCTGCAAATCGTAACCAGTTTATCGTATCTGGCATGTTGCAGATGGATTTGGTTATGCGAAAATTTTTCGAGTATTATGAAGAAATATATGGAAATAATGATCAGAAATTTGTGGAAGAGAATGGACGAAAATTATTTTTACTATATTTAAAACCAATTATCAATGGAACAGGGAATTACTATGTTGAAGCGCAGACCAGAGATTACAGGCGAACAGATATTATTGTGGATTACAAGGGAAAACGTTTTATTGTTGAACTCAAAATCTGGCATGGAAATGAATATCATATGCGTGGAGAAGAACAGTTATTTGAATATCTGGATTATTATAGGGAGGACAAAGGGTATTTGTTAAGCTTCAATTTTAATAAGAAAAAGAAAACAGGTATTCAAGAACTGAACTATAACGGTAAAAAAATATTAGAAGTTGTAGTGTGATTTCCTGCGCTTGATTTTTAAAAACTGGTGTTAAAATATATTTCGCTGAAAAAAGGAATAAAACAGAATACAGAAATAACAGCGACGTTAAATAGTGTCGCGGCTCTTGTCTGATGGCTGCGATGTATTTGATGTCGCTTTTTTGTTATGAAGTGTAAAAAAAGTATAAATTGCATCAAAGCAGTTGAGCTGCCAACCAGTTTACGGTAAAATATTTCGATAGTATGGGAAAAATCTGCATTCACATTCGACGGCATGACAGATTTCTGAGAGGAAAATTTATAGTAACAGAAAGAAGGAAAGAAATGTCAAAATTTAGCGTTAAGAAACCCTATACCGTATTTGTGGCGGTGGTAATCTGCCTGATCCTTGGCGTGGTAAGTTTTACCAGAATGTCTACGGATCTGTTACCGGAGTTTTCATTGCCCTACGTTGTGGTGGTGACGACTTATCCGGGTGCTTCGCCGGACAAAATCGAGAGTATGGTGACGGAACCATTGGAATCCGGACTTGGAACGGTCAATGGTGTGGAAAATGTCACAAGTACTTCCAATGAAAACTATTGTACGGTTATGTTGGAGTTCGCAGAGGATACAAATATGGACAGCGCCATGGTAAAATTATCCAATGCATTAGATCTGATTACATTGCCGGATGGTGTCGGAAAGCCGATGATCATGGAAATGTCCATGGATATGCTTCCAGTCATTTACGCCAGCGTGGATTATGATGGAAAAGATATCTACGAACTCAGTGATTTTGTGGAAAACACCGTTGTTCCGACCATGGAGCGCCAGAATGGTGTGGCCAGTGTCGATACAACCGGAGTCATCGAGAAAACAGTAGAGATTCGTTTGAATCAGGAAAAAATCGATGCGCTGAATGATAAACTGGCGGGGCATGTGGACGATCAGCTTGCAGATGCAAAGTCTCAGATTGACGATGCAAAGAGTCAGATGAACAGTGCAAAAGCGCAGCTGGAGAGTTCCAAAAAGGAACTGGAAGATAAGCAGAATGCTACCTCCGGTGAACTGGCGCGGAGCAGTAAGGCAGTAGATGCGGCAGTGGCCACACAGTCTGCATATAATGCGCAGCTTGCAGGTCTGCAGGCTTCTAAAATGGCACTGGAGACAGAGAAAAAAGCGTATGATGATGCCGGCGTTGAGGCACAGTATCAGCAGGTAAATGAAAGTTTTGCCTCTATGCAGAAAATGGCAGCAGGCTATGGCATGGATGCTTCCGTTTATCCGACGGATATTTCCGACGCATTGAAAAATCCGGAGAAATTAGAAGCATTAACTGCTTTTATGAAACAGATTGGTCAGTCAGATGCAGCGACATCACTGACAGCAGACAATTTGAAACAGATGGATCAGATCGTAAATACCCGTCTGCCGCAGATTAACACAGAATTAGCAAACTTGGAAGTTGAGATTCAGGCGGCACAGGCCATCGTGGATCAGGTCAACGAGCAGGTGAAAGCAGCGACAGACAATTACGAAGCACTGGAATCCGGAAAGATTTCCGCAGCTGTTGGTTTCAGCACCGGTGCGGCTCAGATCGCAGATGGAGAAGCAGCATTGGAATCTAATCAGGAAAAATTAGATGATGCGCAGACTTCCTACGAGCAGGGCAGAGATACGGCGTTGAAAAATGCAAATCTTGATTCTTTATTAAGTCTGGATACCTTATCCCAGCTGTTGTCTGCACAAAACTTTGCAATGCCAGCGGGAACTATTTATCAGGGAGAGGATCAGTATCTGTTGAAAGTCGGTGATGAATACGCTTCCGATGGAGAGTTGGAATCTTCCGTACTTTGCAATATTGATGGACTGGGGGATGTGCATGTGTCTGATGTGGCAGATGTCACATGGATTGATAATGCCGGAGATGCTTATGCGAAGGTAAACGGGCGTGACGGAATCGTTCTTTCTATTTCAAAATCAAGTACGGCGGGAACTGCTGATGTGTCGGATACCTGTAACGCAGCAATCAGCCAGCTGGAAAAAGATTATGACGGACTTCATATTACAAGTCTGATGGATCAGGGAGATTACATAGATCTGATCGTACAAAATGTATTGTCAAACCTGATCGTAGGTGCGATTCTTGCAATCATCGTGCTTGCAATTTTCCTGCGCTCCATCAAACCGACGATTGTCGTGGCATTCAGTATTCCGTTGAGTGTATTGGCGGCAATTGTGCTGATGTATTTCAGCGGCGTGACCTTAAACCTGATTTCCCTGTCGGGATTGGCGTTGGGAATCGGTATGCTGGTGGATAATTCCATTGTTGTAATTGAAAATATTTACCGTCTGCGCGGACTTGGCGTACCATCAGCCCGGGCAGCAGTTATGGGTGCAAAACAGGTGGCAGGTGCCATTGCATCTTCCACATTGACAACCATTTGTGTATTTTTGCCGATCATTTTTGTTAACGGTCTTGTGCGTGAATTATTTGTCGATCTGGCGCTGACCATTGCGTACAGTTTGGTAGCGAGTCTTCTGATCGCACTGACGGTTGTTCCGGCAATGAGCTCCACAATGCTGCGGAATACAGAACCAAAACCGCAGAGATTGTTGAATAAAGTACTGAATGTTTATGAAAAAGTATTGCGTTTCTGCCTGCGAAGAAAATTTGTACCGTTACTTATCGCGGTTGGGCTTCTGGCAGGCTGTGCATATAAGGCGATAAATACCGGTATGATCCTGTTTCCGAAAATGGGCGGTGATCAGATGTCGGTAACGCTGGAAGCAGATGAGGATCTGACGGATGAGGAAACATTTGCACTGGCAGATCAGGCTATGGAAAACATGACTGCTATTGACGGTGTCACTTACGTTGGAATGATTTCCGGTTCTTCCGGTGCGTCCGAAAGTGCATCTTCTATGATGATGAGCAGCGGTGGTACACATAACCTGAACGTATTTATATTATTAGATGAAAAAACTGCCAGGGACAACAGTTCGGTGGCAAAACAGCTGGAAAAAATCTGCAAAGATCTGAAATTTAAAGATTACAGTGTATCGACATCTAATATGGATATGTCCTCTTATATGGCCAGCGGACTTACCGTTAATATTTACGGAAGTGATACCGATCAATTGCTTAAAATCAGCAATGACGTGATGGATATTGTATCTGACGTAAAAGGATTTACAAAAGTGACCAATGGACAGGAGAGCGGAGATAAGACCATTCAGCTGACCATTGACAAAAACAAAGCCGCAGAACAGGGACTGACGGTAGCACAGATTTATCAGGAACTTGCCGGAAATCTGACCACGGAAAAAACAGCAACTACGCTGACGATGGACGGCAAACAGTATGATGTGGAGATTGTCAATGAAAATGATGCGGTAGATGTGGATTCTCTGATGAATTATGAGTTTTCGGTGGATAAACAGAAAGCTGACGGAACCACAGAGACAGAAACTCATAAACTCAGCGAGTTTGCAACCATGAGCGAAGGAGTCAGTCTTGCTTCGATTAAAAGAGATAACCAGAAAACATACATCAGTGTGACTGCGGAGACAGAAGATGGTTATAATACCACATTATTGTCCCGTACCCTGCAGGATAAACTGGATGGCTATGAACTGCCGGAAGGCTACAGTCTGGAGATTGCCGGTGAAAGTACTGAGGTTATGAATGCCATGAATGATATTTTCCTGATGATCGGACTGGCGATTGCCTTTATTTACCTGATCATGGTGGCACAGTTCCAGAGCCTGTTATCTCCGTTTATCGTCATCTTTACGATTCCATTGGCCTTTACCGGTGGTTTACTGGGACTTTTTATCGGCAGACAGGAAATCTCACTGACCGCCATGATGGGATTCCTGATGCTGGCGGGTGTCATTGTAAATAATGGTATCGTGTTTGTGGATTATGCGAATCAGTTGCGTATGGGCGGCATGGAAAAACAGGAGGCTCTGGTAGAGACCGGAAGAACCCGTATGCGTCCGATTTTGATGACCATGTTGACAACTGTACTGGCAATGTGTACCATGGTATTTAGCACCGATGCAGCGGCAGAAATGAGCCGTGGTATGGCGATCGTTGTAATTGGCGGACTACTGTATGCCACACTTATGACACTGTTCGTAGTTCCGGTACTGTACGACATTTTATTCCGCAGAGAAGTGAAAAAAGTAGATATTGGCGACGAAGAACTTTTAGACGAGAAATTATAAATCAGGCAGATGTTTCTTCAAGAATGAAAGCGTAAAATGACGGGATTTTACAAGAGAAGAGACTATCTCATTCAGAGTAATCGTATCTAAAAGCAATATAATAAATAATAAGCTTATTCTTCTGAATATTTTATGGAAAGAAGGAATCGATTTGGGAAAAGAAGCAAAAACAAATGCTATGCGTATGCTGGATAAAAAGAAAATTGCATACGAAGCACTGACCTATGAAGTGGATACCTTTATTGATGGAATGCATTGCGCAGAGCTCACCGGTGCACCGGTGGATGCTTCTTACAAGACGCTGGTCATGCAGGGAAAAAGCAAACAATACTATGTGTTTGTAATTCCGATTGCGTGTGAGGTGGATCTGAAAAAGGCGGCGCGCTCCGTGGGTGAAAAATCTGTGGAAATGATCCATGTGAAAGATATCACAAAAATTACCGGATATGTCCGGGGCGGATGTTCACCGCTTGGTATGAAAAAAATGTTTCCGACGGTGATTGACGAGAGTGCGAAAAATTTTGCAGAAATCTATGTGAGCGGCGGTCGCATCGGTCTTACTTTAAAAATGAAACCACAGGATCTGGTTGCTGTGACAAATGCGCAGCTGGTTGATATTCAGGCAGAATAAATTGCCGGAAATAATCATTTGTTTAAAAAATCTGAGTGTACATTAGACTGGAAGGAGTACAAAATGTCTGATTTATTTCAAAAAATCAAAAAAGAGTCTATGATCACATCCATCATCTGTATTGTGTTTGGTGTGATGTTCTGCATCTGGCCGGGAACCATTCTGGTGACGTTGTGCCGCATTGCCGGTTTGGTGTTGCTGGCAGCAGGAATCATTCTGTTGGTTCAGGGAATTCGGATTCGTGAAATGCTGGGCCGGTCCGTGCGTATGCTTCCGGCTGTCGTATGCGTGGTCATTGGTATCTGGATCCTTGCACGTCCGGGTGTATTCGTATCATTGATCCCGATTCTGATCGGTGTGATGCTGGCATATCACGGATTTAAAGATCTGGT
>OGDF01006243.1_pt1 | contig 11959 bp, 13 predicted proteins | sample 1570141 | NCBI WGS metagenome assembly OGDF01 (sample SAMEA4370581, study PRJEB24528) | human gut metagenome | reverse complement strand
TTCAAAGCATTAGGAAAGATCATCGGTAAAAGGCTTTCTATTGTTTCATCAGAACATATGGAAGAACAGACGGGACAAAAACAGGGCGCTGTTTCTCCATTTGGTTACGAAGAACAGATACCGATTATTATTGACGAAGAACTATTGTCAAAAGAAAAACTTGTTTTTGCACCAGGAAGGCCAGATCAAACGATGGTCATCAAAACGATTGACTTAAACAAAATCATCCAGCTACTTAAAATACCGATGTTTTTAATGCCAGCAAATGAAAATAACAACAATCAAACAAAATAGTGCATACTAGGAGCTGTAGCAATATGATAAGATATCCGTTATTAGGTAAAAATACGACGATTGGGGTTATTGCACCATCATCGGGCGTAGCAGAAGAACACCACCTGTTACTAGAAATGGCTTTAAAGAGTATGGAAGAAAAATCTTTTCATGTCGTTACTGGAAAGACGCTGTGGACGCAAGATAAAGAAAAATCAGCTCCAGCAAGAGAAAGAGCAGATGAATTCAATCAAATGATGAAAGATGAGAATATCCAAATGATCTTTCCGCCTTGGGGAGGAGAATTATTGATTGAGATCCTCGATTCTGTCGATTTCGATGCACTACAGCCAAAATGGATAGTAGGTTATTCAGATATTAGTACGTTGCTACTCGCCATCACATTAAAAACAGGGATAGCCACTGCACATGGGACCAACCTTATTGATTTAAGAGGAAATTATTCAGATAAAACGACAGCGATGTGGAAAAGTGTGCTAGAAACAGGCAAAGGAGAATCAATCTTACAGCGTTCTTCTGAAAAATATCAAAAAGAATGGCATCATGAGCAACCGTCACCTTCAGTTTTTCATCTTACTGAACCAACAAATTGGCAAACAGTCAGCGGAGAGGCAGTAAGGATAAAAGGCCGATTATTAGGTGGTTGTATAGATACGATCAGACATTTAATTGGTACACCTTATGGAGATGTCCAAACGTTTAAAAGAACGTATAATGATGGAAAGCCAATCTTGTGGTTTCTAGAAAACTGTGAGCTATCCTCCGTTGATTTAAGAAGATCACTTGTTCAGATGAAACTAGCAGGATGGTTTGAGGACAGCTCTGGTATCATGTTTGGCAGAAGTGCAGCAGAGGATTTGCTAGATTATCGAATGAAGGATGTATATGAAGATCTTTCAAAAGAATTGAACATACCAATCTTGTATGATATTGATTGCGGTCATGTGCCGCCACAACTAACATTGATCAACGGTGCCTACGCAGAAGTATCGGTAAAAGATGGAAAAGAGACTATTTTGCAAACGTTTATTTAATAAAATTTTTTCCTGCCTTGGAGTCTATCAAAGACCAATAAATTTAAATAGAAAAGAAAGTGAAAGAAGCTGACAGTATTTTGTCAGCTTCTTTTTGTATAACATATTAGAAAGTTTAATTATCTATAACTGTCACATCGATTAACTGTTTCACGTCATTTGGGTTGCCTGTAGGAATAGCAACCACAGATGCATGATCAATGATTTCTTGAGTTGTTTTTTTTATGAATGCTGGATCAGAGGCTTGATCTGCAGGTATTTGCCAATGTGAAGGAACTGGATAACTAGTGATCGTTCCGTCGTGGTTACTAGAATACACTAAAATTCCCTGGTAGCCGTATTTTCCAGTAAGCATAACTACGTCTTTTGGATAACCTACGCTCCCTGCATCATAGGGATCGATAGGTGTTCCTGCCGGATAATGAATAACATGTAGTTCAAAATCGCCTGATGCATCTTTAAAAGTATTACCCTTGACAGCCAACCAAACGCGTGCGTACTCAATTTGCAGATCAGAATATCCTGCTAACGGATCTACTGACTGAGAAGACTGTGAGAAGGATGTGTCTGCTGTAGAAGAAAGACTCGTGTCAACTGTACCACTAGATATAGAAGAAGGGTTGGACTCTGAAAGCTTGCTGGTGGTTGAAGATGTATTCGATTCAGAAGAAGCTGATTTCTGTGTACTTGATTTTTCAGCTGAACTAGTTTGTCTGATGGAACTTTTGACTGCGGTCGCAGATGACTCACTAGTTTCTTTACTAGCAGATGTACATCCTACAAGGAATAAGGAGATCGACGCTAAAATAAACCCTAACTTTTTCATATAAAACACCTCGTCACTTTAATTAATACTAGTATAGCATAATTCTAAATTTCTCTGGTTAAAGGAGAAGCAGAGAAAAAATTTCTATACATTGATTAAATCTATCTTTTATTTATGTATTTAGGGAAATTTCCCATTATATGCTACCTAAGAACTATTATTGAAATCAAGTTTCTTAAAGTGTAATAGCTATTGTAACCGATTTCTTTTATGCTTATACTAAATCTGCGACAAAAGATGTGTATGGAAGGAGTTGACTTATTATGATAATGGAAAAGATTCAACGCTTTGGCGGAGCTATGTTTACACCGGTTTTGCTCTTTTCTTTTTCGGGGATCATGGTGGCTTTATGTATCATCTTTAAAAATCCAATGTTAGTGGGGAGTATTGCTACAGAAGGAACAGCATGGTATTCGATCTGGTCAGTGGTTGAAAGTGGTGCTTGGACCGTATTCAATCAAATGGAGTTGTTGTTTGTTATTGGATTACCTATCGGATTAGCTAAAAAAGCAAGTGCTAGAGCAGTAATGGAAGCATTTGTAGTCTATATTACTTGTAATTATTTCATTTCTACCATGTTAGGCTTTTATAGCGGATTTTTTGGTGTTGATTTTTCTGCCGATCCGGGCGGCGCAAGTGGACTGAAAATGATTGCGGGTATCAAAACATTGGATACAGGAATTATAGGGGCAATCTTGATTTCAGCTGTTGTAGTGTATCTGCATAATCGATTCTTTGATAAAAAGCTGCCGGATTTTTTAGGAATCTACCAAGGGTCATCATTTGTTGTGATTATTAGTTTTTTCATCATGTTACCTATTGCATTTTTGATCTGCCTTATCTGGCCTAAGATCCAGTCGGCAATCAGTTCATTGCAAGGTTTCTTAGCGGGTGCTGGTATATTTGGTGTCTGGCTTTACACTTTTTTAGAACGTATTTTGATTCCAACCGGCTTACACCATTTTATCTACGCACCGTTTGCGTTTGGGCCAGCAGTAGTAGAAGAAGGGATTGCGAGATACTGGATGACACATCTTCAGGAGTTTGCTCGCAGCGAACAGCCACTTAAGCATCTCTTTCCAGAAGGCGGTTTTGCTTTGCACGGGAATTCAAAGATATTCGCTTCTCCAGGTATTGCCGCAGCATTTTATTTCACTGCAAGACCTGAGAATAGGAAAAAGGTGCTGACGATCCTGATTCCAGCAACTTTGACAGCTGTTTTGGCGGGTATCACTGAGCCATTAGAATTTACGTTTCTATTTATATCTCCACCGTTGTTTGCTATTCATTCACTTTTGGCTGCTACAATGGCGGCAATAATGTATGGTTTTGGTGTGGTAGGGGATATTGGTGGTGGATTTATTGATTTGTTTGTGAAAGTCTGGATTCCATTATTTCAAAACCATAAAGGAATGATCTTTACCCAACTAGTGATTGGTCTAGCTTTTACAGGAATCTATTTTATTGTGTTTCGATACCTGATTATCAAATTTGATATTGCCACTACGGGGAGAGAAGAGAATACCGACGCTGTTAAATTATATACTAAAAAAGATTACAAAGAAAAAGAGAGGAAAACTTCAAAAACAGAAATTGAAAATGTATATGAGAATCAAGCTGCTATTTATTTAGAAGGTTTTGGAGGGGCCGGAAATATTGAAAAAGTCACAAATTGTGCTACACACTTGAGAATAACTGTAAAAAATGAAATGTTGGTTTTAGAAGATACGATTTTTAAAGAAGGTGGAGCACACGGTGTAGTGAGAAACGGCAATGCTTTTCAAGTAATAGTTGGTTTGGACGTGCCACAAGTACGTGAACAATTTGAACGTTTATTAGAAATAGAACAATAGTTTCACAAAAATCTTAACAGACAAACAGAAAGGGGAATGTTAATATGAAAAAATTTTCAATCACGATTGCCGGCGGAGGGAGTACATTTACTCCTGGAATTGTTTTGATGCTTTTGAAACATCTGGATAGATTTCCTATCCGGCAAATCAAATTTTATGACAATCTGGAGGAAAGACAAACACGTATTGCTTCTGCGTGTGAGATTTTATTGAAGGAAAGAGCACCAGATATTTTATTTACAGCCACTACTGATCCAGAAACAGCATTCACTGATGTTGATTTTGTTATGGCACATATTCGTGTTGGCTTATATGCGATGCGGGAAAAAGATGAAAAAATTCCGTTGAAGTATGGGGTAGTTGGTCAGGAAACTTGTGGACCTGGCGGAATTGCTTATGGGATGCGTTCAATTGGCGGTGTTTTAGAGTTGATAGATTATATGGAAAAATATTCACCAAATGCGTGGATGCTCAATTACTCTAATCCAGCGGCGATCGTGGCAGAAGCGACTCGAAAATTACGTCCTAAAGCAAAAATCATCAATATATGTGATATGCCGGTGGGAATTGAAGAGCGTATGGCTCAAGCTATCGGTTTAGCTTCACGCAAAGAAATGGTCGTACGCTACTATGGCTTGAATCATTTTGGATGGTGGACGGATATCCGAGATACAGAAGGAAATGATTTGATGCCTAAAATTCAAGAATATGTTAGTCAGTTTGGTTACGCTCTACCATCGGAATCTCAAGAATCACAACAAACTGATGCAAGTTGGAAACATACATTTATGAAAGCAAAAGAAGTATATGACATTGACCCAACTACTCTTCCTAACACTTATTTGAAATATTACTTTTATCCGCAAGATGAAGTAGCGCACACCAATCCAGAGTTCACGCGTGCAAATGAAGTGATGGTTGGACGTGAAAAACAAGTATTTAATGAATGTGATCGTATCACTAGTAGTGGTTCAGCAGAAAATACGATACTAGAAATCGATGAACATGCTAGCTATATCGTTGATTTAGCACGAGCAATTGCCTATAACACTCATGAAAGGATGTTGCTGATCGTACCTAATAACGGAGCTATCGAGAATTTTGATGAGTCGGCGATGGTAGAAATACCCTGTATAGTTGGCAGCAATGGACCAGAACCGTTGATACAAGGAAAGATTCCACGCTTCCAAAAGGGATTGATGGAACAACAAGTAGCAGTTGAAAAATTAGTAGTCGAAGCTTGGGAAGAAAGGTCTTATCAGAAATTATGGCAAGCACTGACATTATCAAAGATTGTTCCAAACGCAAAAGTTGCAAAAAATTTACTAGATGATTTGGTGAGTGTAAACCAAGAATACTGGCCTGAATTGAAATAGCAGTATTCCAAATACATCGTGGTTCTCCTCTATTAAAAAATAGTTTCATGTTATTGCATATACTAATAATAGAGGAGGGATAGTATGGAACTAGAAAAATTGATTCATCAACATGCAGAAAAATTAAGCGAACTAGACCGAGGAATCTTGAACTTTATTTTATCGGATCCTAGCTTGATACAAAATTTGAAAATAACTGACTTAGCGGAGAGACTTTATGTCTCAAAATCTTCCATTATGAGAACAACTAAGAAATTGGGGTTTTCTGGTTATTCTGAGTTCAAATATTTTTTACGACATGTAACAAATAAAGAAAATGGGCTTAGAACAAAAGAAGATATTTTTGAAAAACAACTGGAAGATATCCAGCAGACGCTTCATTACATGAAGGCTGTCAACTTAAAGCCAATCCTTCAATGCTTAGACCGAAGTAAGATGATCTATTGCTATGCAACGGGATTTTCACAAAAGAAAGTAATTGATGAGTTTTATAAAATGATGCTAGGTATTGGAAAGAGAGTAATGGTGTTGCCAAATAAGACGGAGTTTGATATGGCCATGCCACTGATAACATTAGAAGATATGGCCATTATTGTTTCTTTGAGCGGTGAAACACATGAGGTCAAAGAAAATCTGACTGCCTTTGAATTACAGAAAATTCCAGTTTTGACCATTACTGCAGCTGGAGATAATTATTTCACACGCCATAGTACTTATCATTTAAATTATTATTGTAATTGCTTTATCCTTGGAAAAGAAAATAAGCCATTTCAATCATTGATCAGCTTGAGCTGCTTAGCGGATTATTTAGTTCGTGCTTATGGTGTATATACGCTGAGAGAGGAGAGCTAGATGAGAAGAGACAGGATAGAAGGACTCTGGAAACACATTTTACTTGGTTATTGGATAGCCGCAGCTTTCCTTTTTTATTTCTATGCTATATTAATGACTATCAGAATGAATGGAGTGATACATGAAGCTTTTTTCCATAATCCATATGTCGCTCTTGGTTCCTTATTTCCTTTTTTAATGTTATTTCAAGCAAGTATTCTTTATTTTTTAGAAAAAAGAACAATTGACATCAGCTTGTTAAGAATATACCTACAATTTACTGTTGTCCAACAAGTTATAACAGGAAATTTAATAGGAGCTCTTTTAGCTTTTCTCTATGTAAGAAGTTTAAAAAGATGTTGGAAGAAGTCCACTATATACAGCAAAGTACTAGTTTTATCTAGCACGATTTTTATAGGAACCATTAGTCTACTAGCTATATTTTTGCTTTTACGAATGAGTTAAAAAATTGATTCTCAGTTTTTTTATACAAATAGAAAAATAGAAGAAAAAGTTTAACACGATATATAAATTTGTAAATTAATGGAATCTTCTATAGTGAACATAAATAGAGTGTATCTTCTTTGACAAATACCATAAAAAAGTGTGACAAGCAATCATTGTTAGATTGCTTGTCACAACATTGATAAGAGTATCCAATTGAAGAGAATGATTAGGAGAAAGAATCTCCGTACTTTTCATAGTAATCATAGTATCCAAGTTTGTATAGACGAATCGTTTTTTGTCTTATTTCTTCTGTTTCAAAATGGACTGCTTGAAGAATCAAATCTGTGGATTCTATAGGAGCTGTTCCATTCGCGGTAATCAAGTTATGATCTTTTACAGCTTGTTGTTCTATAAAATCTTCTTTATTTTGATAATTTTCCGATTCTAACCAAGGAAATTGCATATTTCCGGTGTGTTTGTAACCTTGCAATAATCCGCTCTGTGCTAAATAATCAACTGCCCCACAAATCGCAGCTACTGGTACGCCTGTTTTTAAAAATTTATCGATTATTAAATATAAATGGTGATTTTCTATGTCCCATGAATTGCCACCAATCATAATAAAGAGATCAATTTTTTCAGGTATTTGTTCGATTAAATAATCGATTTTTGTTTTTAGTCCTCCCATGGAAGTGACCTCTGATTGGATAGAAGCAGTTTTATTTTGCCATCCCTCATTTTGGTTTAGTGTGTTAGTAATATAAGCCCCTTCCCAATCGGCATATTCCTCTAATAGAAACGTAACCGCAGTTTTCATTTTCAAGCTCTCCTTTATTATCTATGACAAGGACAACAGTTTTAATATACAGACATTCATTAAATTTGGATAGCGACAGAGTAAACAACAATTCTTAAGTTTTAGACAGAGTACATTGGCAGCCAACTTTATTTACTGGCATTATAACATTTTGCCTACGTGGATGACAAAGAACCAGCTGTCTCAACGTTACTGTCTATGAAAGAATCTTAGATTGAGTCAGAAAGTCTACTATGGTTTCTATTTTGCGAATCTATTCGAATTAAGAATAATACTGTCGGAAAGTTTCTTTGATTGATGGAAAATTGAGTACCAAAAAGAGAAAAAATAACTGGTCTACTAAGTAGAGGTTCTGACTAGCTTCTCTATTTATTTGAATACAATCTAAAAAGAAACTGGAAGGTAAAAAGTATTTATAAAAACGAAACAATAAAACGTGTCAAACACTCAGCATGAGATATATAACCATGTAACCAGTTCATTAAGAAAATAGTGGAAGCCACAGAAAATAAAGTTTCTGCGTACATTCATATCCCGTTTTGCGAGCGTATCTGCTATTACTGTGACTTTAATTTATAAAAATCACTGAAGAATTGAATTGGCTAATATTTATAGTCTAAATTGTTGTATAATAAAGAAATAAGATGATGATATTAATTAGTATCCAACGGAAAATTTAGATGATTAACAAAGCTATTTCGAGAAATTATTGGAGGAAGTAGTATTGGATGATAAAGCCTACGCTAAAGAACATAAAAAGGAATTTTTTAAAGATGTAATTCAAGATAAAATCGCTCGACTAGATCAAAAAGAAGCTATATTTATGGCAGGTACGCCTGGTGCTGGGAAAACTGAGGTAGCAACTAGTCTACTGGAATTATCAGAAGATATCTGTAGAATAGATGCTGATGTTTTCCGAGCAAAATTTCCAGGATATAATGGTCGTAATTCCTCTGATTTTCAACGCGGGGCATCTTGGTTAGTGGATTATTCCTTAGACACGATATTGAAAAACGGCTATTCATTTTTATTAGATGGAACATTCGCTATTGGTCGGGCAAAACAAAATATTGAGAGATGCCTTTCTCGAGATTATGATGTGACAATCTATTTTATCTTCCAAGATCCTCTCGTTGCTTGGAATTACACAAAAATACGAGAAAAAGTAGAAGGACGATTTGTACCAAAGGATCGTTTTATCAATGCTTACTTTAAGTCTCGAGAGAATGTTCGCGAAGTACTAAAACACTACGGAGAATCTGTATCTGTACATGTGATTTTAAAAGACTATAAGAATGAAATAGCCACAATAGTTCCAGATATTTCAGATATAGATCTTATTTTGCCAGAATCATTTACAAGAGCAGATTTGGAGGGGAAATTATATGACTGATAAACAAAAAGCGGAAGCGATTATGAAAAAATATAACCGTAGTTATGGTGATCTCAATAAAAAAGCAACTAGAAAAGAATTTATGACCGTTCTACAGTATGTAGCAAACGAGTCAAATAGAAAACAGCGGAAATTAACAGGGTTAGATAAATAACTATCAAGATTTTAAATCACAGCTAAAGATTAGTTGTGATTTTTTTATTTATACACTTTCAAGTTAACTAACTTATGATAAAATAATAAACATAAGCTGGTTTAAGACATCAAGTGTTTTTCATTGAAAAGGCTATAAATTTTAAAAGCTGAAGAATCACTGTATAGCATGTATCTTTTAGTTATTTGCTATCTAAAGGAGTAAATATTGTGAACGAAGAAAACAAGTTTATAAAGAAAAATGGGATTTTTTATACAGATACGAAACTGGCTGAAAAACTTGTTAAATTACTTAAAATAAATTATACAGAAGAATTTACTTTAATTGAACCAGCAGTAGGTGAAGGACATATATTGTCTTTAGTGATAAAAAATTTTTTCCAAAAGAATAAAAATAAATCTGAAAATGAAAAGATTCAATTTTTAGAAAAAAATATAGCAGCATTTGACATCCGAAAAGATACTATAAAAAAGTGCATTGAAAAATTAGATGAGCTTTCAAAAAAATATAATATTAGTAGAAAAATAAATTGGAATATAAGACAACTTGATGCTCTAGACATAATCAAAATGAAAGAGAAATTTAGTACTTATGACTATGTGATTAGTAATCCACCCTACGTATCTAGGCATAATACGTGAGAGTTACAAGCTATCATTTTTATTGAAAAAAATGCAGTAACTCTCGCCCACTTTAATAGTAATAATTTTTAAATAATCTATACGCTTCATCAGATGTACATCCTCTAGTAAATCCCAAGTACTGGAGGATTCTTTTTTTTAGTGCTGCCTTTCTCAGGAAAAAGTAGTTGGCTACTTCGTCAAAATTTCTAAATTTTTTTAACGCATAAGGAAGTGCTCGAACATTCGCCATGAGGATGCTGACACTTACATTTGCACGAAGTTCTTTTTCACAGTTTTCTAGCAAGTAAATTTTTCTAAATTTCATATCAAAAAATGCATGAGATTCTTCAAGGGTATATCCCTATAAAGTGGAATATCTCATGCATTTTTATATTGTTCGAAAGTTCAATCTTCCTTTCACAAAAAAATAATTTTTTTATGATCAAACAAATTAATACTCTTGTTATTAATTTACAATAAAAAGTGATATATAACTTTGTGAAGGGAGACAATAAATTGGTTCTAAAATTTTTACAGAAGTTAAATGGAAAATCGAGTCAGCCAGAAGATGAAACAGAGGTTCAAGAAATTATCCCAGAAGAAAAAAAGGGATTGGAAGAAATATCATTTGCACTAAATAATGATGAAAAAATTGTCGTAGATTTCGTAAGCGATATGGATAGGGATTTTGGAAGTAGTATTCGAGATCGAGTGAGACAAGGGGATCATTTTGAGAGATTTTTAGCCGCGGTGTTTCGGTTGGCTGGATATAAAGTTGAAATTACTAAAAAAAGGTATAAAAAAGACAAGCGTGTCTATACTGGCGATGGTGGTGTAGATTTGATTTTAACTAAAGATAATGAGCGTATAGCGGTTCAAGCAAAATCAAAGCGCTTAAATAGCACGAAAGAGGAGCGATTGATCACTGATAATGACGTAAAAATTTTTGCAGGAATATCTGATAAAAACTGGACTAAAAAGATGTTTATTACTTCGTCTTTTTTTAATAGTTATGCTTATAAACAAATAGCAGAAAATGAAAAAGCACATAAAATCGAGTGGTATGGCAGATATGAACTTTTAAAACTGTTAAATCAGTTGATTCCAGAAACGATGCTGAAATATCAAGTATTGAGTTCTTTGCCTAAAAATATAAAAATTTGTCCTAAATGTAACAAAGGAGTCATGATACTACGGCAGAATGGAACAACCGGACAATACTTTAATGCTTGTGCAGCTTATTGTGGTCATACAGAAAGTATCAAGAAGTATTGAAATGACAACACTATTTAAAGTATCAAGCATTACTCCAAATATTGAAGTATTTCTAGTTCATTCCTGTAGTAATAATTTTTAAATAACTTATAGGCTTCTTCTGAAGTATATCCTCCAGTAAATTCCAAGTACTGGAGGATTCTTTTTCTTAGTGCTGCCTTGCTCATGAAAAAGTAGTTGGCTACTTCGTTAAAATTTCTGAACTTTTTTAACGCATAAGGAAGAGCCCGGTCATTCGCCATGAGGATACTGGCACCTATATTTGCTCGAAGTTTTTTTATAGTCTTCTGGCAAATAAGTATCTTCTAAAATCATATCAGAAAATGCATGAGATTCTCCAAGATAGGGGACGTCCTTATAATAATGGATGATCTCATGCATTTTTGTAAAATTTTTGCGTTCAAGCATTAAATGTTGATTGGTGGTAATGATGATTTCGCCATGAACTTTTGTAATGGAACCAAGCATTTTCTTACTTAAGTTATCTTTGAAGTCGTAATCGATGAATTCTACATCTTCTACTTCATTCACATAATTCTCAATGTCGTAGCATTTTACATGTTCCATTTTCTTTGAACAGTAATAACTAACTTCTTCTGAGAGTTCATTTGCAAGGTCTGCAGCTTCAAAATAAAGTCCTTCAGAAACCACATTCAATCCGATAATTCTCCCGGCTATTTTTTATTTTTCTTTGCTTTTGCACGTTGAACTAAAAAGTCCATATATTCATTTAATTCTTCTTCCAATTCTTCAATGTCTTCTACTTCCATATCTGCAGTATTCAATCTGAAGTGAGAAAGAATACTGTCTCCAAGCTGATCTTCTTCGCTACGTTTTGGAGGAGTTGGATCAGAGGTTCTATTTAGTAGAAAATCTGTAGAAACATTGAAGAAATCTGCTATTACTGTGACTACTGATAATTTGACAACAAGGTGATTAAATTCGACTTTTTTGTAAAATTAGCACTGTTTTTTTATAGAATCGCGAATTGTAAAATTAAGTTAGAAAAATAAAAAGGCATTTATGGTACACTCAA
>OGDF01006238.1_pt1 | contig 11973 bp, 15 predicted proteins | sample 1570141 | NCBI WGS metagenome assembly OGDF01 (sample SAMEA4370581, study PRJEB24528) | human gut metagenome | reverse complement strand
CCGCGCGTGCGCATCTTGGGCGAGCGGCTGGCCGCTGCGGTGGAGCATCTCCATTTCGAGCCCGTTGCGGGTTCGGCTCAGTAACGGGCATATACCGATTATGACGTAGCATGGGCGCAGGTGCCCAATAGAGATAGGACTGTTTGAGATGAAGACCATCAAGTTGGCAGCAGGCGAGCTGCTGAGCGTCAACCAGCTCAATCGCAAGGGCGTGCTGCCCGAAAACATCGTGGATGCCGCCAAAGAGATCGTGGCAAACGTGCGCGCCAACGGCGATTCCGCCGTACGTGACTATTGCAGCCGTTTCGACGGCGTCGATCTCGAGAGTTTCCGTCTCCCGCAGGAGAAAATCGACAACGCGCTCGAGGGTCTCGATCCGACGTTTGTTGCCGCACTCGAGAAGGCAGCCAGGCAGATTCGCGAGTTTCACCAGCGCGAAGTCGAGCAGAGCTGGTTCACCACGCGCGCGGATGGCACCATGCTCGGCGTGAAGGTCACTCCGCTTGCGGCTGCTGGCATCTACGTGCCGGGCTGTCGCGCGCAGTACCCTTCTACGGTGCTTATGAACGCGATTCCCGCCAAGGTCGCTGGCGTCAAGCGCGTAGTCATGGTCACCCCGCCACAAAAGGATGGTCTGATCAGCCCCTATACGCTCGCTGCTGCAAAGGTCGGCGGTGTGGACGAGATCTATATGGTGGGCGGCGCACAGGCGGTGGCGGCGCTTGCCTATGGTACCGAGTCTATCCCTAAGGTCGATAAGATCACTGGTCCAGGCAATGCGTTTGTCGCCGCTGCCAAGCAAGTCGTCTCGGGCGATATCGGCATCGATATGATTGCCGGCCCTTCCGAGGTCTGCGTGCTTGCCGACGCAACGGCAAACCCCATGGTCGTTGCCGCCGATTTGATGGCGCAGGCGGAGCACGATCCGCTCGCCGCCTGCTATCTCGTGACCTGCGACTCCGAATTCGCCTCCGAGGTCGAGGCAGGCATCGATACGCTTGTCGCCCAGTCTCCGCGTGCCGACATCACGCGCGCGTCGCTCGATAACGAGGGCACGATCGTTATCGCTTCCGATATGGCGGCGGCCGTCGAGGCGGTGAATACCGTGGCACCCGAGCACCTGGAGCTGCACTGCAAAGACGCCATGGGGCTGCTCGGCGGTATCCGCAACGCGGGTGCCATTTTCGTGGGCGCCTGGAGCTCGGAACCCCTGGGAGACTATGTTGCCGGTCCCAACCACACGCTGCCCACGGGCGGCACCGCAATGTTCAGCAATCCGCTTTCGGTTGAGGAGTTCGTCAAGCGCTCGAGCGTGATCTGCTATACACCCGAGGGGCTGTTGACGGACGCGCCCGCCACGCAGCGCCTGGCGGAGGCGGAGGGCCTCTGGTCGCACGCGCTCTCCGCGGCGCTTCGTCGCCGCATGCTTGAACAGGGGGAGGATTCCGTCACGCGCGATGCGTTGGCTGCCGCAGACCTTACGCAGGTCGCATGGCCGGGCGATGACGAGGCGACGGTCGCGCAGGGTGCCGCGCGCGAGGAGAACTAGCATGGCGGAGCTTTCTGATACCATGAAGCAGCTCGTACAGCCGTATCTGGCAAGTATCGAGCCGTACGACCCCAATTTCACGCCTACGCGCATCAACTTGTCGGCGAACGAGAACACCTATCCGGTTCCCGCGGGCGTACGCGAGGCGGTTGACGCCGCGCTTGCGGCGACGCCGCTCAACCGGTATCCCGACCCCATGTCCAATGACCTGCGCGATGAGCTCGCCCGCTGGCATGGCGTGCCGCGCGAGATGGTCTGCGTGGGAAACGGTGGAGATGAGCTGCTCTATAACTTTTTGCTCGCGTTTGGCGGAAAGGGACGCACGCTTCTCAATTGCCCGCCGTGCTTTAGCGAGTATGCGTTTTTCTCATCGCTTTGCCAGACCGAGGTGCGCGATGTGTGGCGCGACCCCGCGACGTTCGAACTCGATCAAGATGCCGTGCTCGCGGCTGCGTCTGCGTGCCAGCTCGCTATCGTGACCTCTCCCAATAACCCTACGGGCGATATCGCACCGCTCGACTTTGTGGAGAAGCTCGCCGATGTTTGCTCCGGTATGGTGATGATCGATGAGGCATATGTCGAGTTTGCCGACGATTCATTTGGAGCCAAAACAACCGCCCAGGGGCTGATTGAGTCTCATCCCAACCTGGTGATCCTGCATACGCTATCCAAGGCTTTTGGAGCTGCCGGCACGCGTTGCGGCTATGTGATCGCAAATCCCGAGGTCATCGACGTGTTCGCCGCGATTCGCCAGATTTATTCGGTGAATGTCTTAACGCAGGCTGCGGCACTCGCCGCCGTCACTGCGCGCGATGCGTACGTACCCACGGTCGCAAAGATCGCATCCGAGCGCGAGCGGGTCATGGCGGCGCTCAAGGCGCTTGCGGCAGAAGGGCTTCCCGTTGAGGTCTGGCCGAGTAGCGCAAACTTCCTGCTCGTCCGTGTTGCAAATGCGAGCCGCGTCCGCGAGCGCTTGCGTGACGAGTACTCTATTCTCGTGCGTGATTTTAGCTACGCGCCGGGGCTTTCCGATTGCCTGCGCATCACCGTGGGCACACCGGAGGAGAACGACGCGGTTCTTGAAGCGCTTGCCGCGCTCGTCAAGGAGGAGATGTAGATGACCCGTACAGCCGAGGTGACCCGTAAGACGGGGGAGACCGATATCACGATCAAGCTCGACTTGGATGGTTCGGGTACCTGCGATATCGCAACCGGCGTGCCGTTCTTCGACCATATGCTCAACGCATTCGGGTGTCATGGTCTGTTTGATCTGACGGTCCATGCCGCAGGCGATGTCGAGGTCGATGCGCATCATACCGTTGAGGATACGGGCATCGTGCTGGGCGAGGCTTTTGCCCAAGCGCTGGGAAACAAAGCGGGTATCACGCGCTTTGCCTCTGAGACGATTCCGATGGACGAGACGCTTGTCATGGCCGCCGTCGATATTTCCGGCCGTGGCCAGGCGTATTGCGACCTGCCCGTTCCCACCGAGCGCGTGGGCAGCTTCGATACGGAGCTTGCAGTCGAGTTTTTTTACGCGTTTGCGCGCGATGCCAAGCTCACGCTACATGTTCGTGAGCTTGCGGGTGAGAACAGTCATCACATTATCGAGGCTGCGTTCAAGGCAGTCGGCCGCGCTATGCGCCACGCCTGCGAGATGGATCCGCGCGTGCACGGTATTCCGAGTACAAAGGGCTCGCTGTAGTTTCGCCAAGTGCCCGCCATCGATGTGCGGGACGAGAAAGGAGGAGGCGCATGGCAAAGCCGAAGATTGTCGTCGTCGACTACCACAAGGGCAATCTGTCCAGCGTGGTGCGCGGTCTTGCACGTGTCGGTGCCGACGCTGTGGCTTCTGATGATCCCGCTGCAATCCGTTCGGCGGACGGCCTGGTCATTCCGGGTGTCGGGGCTTTTTGCGACGCCATCGCGTTTATGCATGAGTCTGGTCAGGATGCGGCGATTGCCGATGCTGTAGCTGCGGATAAGCCGCTGCTGGGTATCTGCTTGGGGCTCCAGCTTCTCTACGATCGCGGCGATGAGGGCGTTCCCGGGGATGCCGAGCTCGTTGCCACGGCTTCTCCTTATGGTAAAGGGCTGGCTCCTGCCTCCGTATTCGAAGATTCGGGCAAACGGTGGGTGCGCGGTCTGGGGCTGCTCCATGGTTCGGCATCGCGTCTCGAGTCGAGTCGACTCAAGGTCCCGCACGTGGGATGGGACCAGGTGCACCTTACCGAGACGGGCGCGCACGACATGTTGCTTGCGGGCTTTGCCGAGGGCGCCAACATGTATTTCACGCACTCATTTGCGGTCGATGATGACGCTTGCGGCGAAGATGTGCTCGCGCGAACGCACTATGTACGGAGTTTCCCCTGTGTTGCGCGCCGCGGCAATGTTTGCGGATGCCAGTTCCATCCCGAGAAATCATCGGGTCAGGGTATGCAAATCCTCAAGAACTTCGTGTGCATCGTTGAGGGCTCGGCGCTTGCGCACGCCGCCGGCAAGGGAGGGCTCTCATGATTCTCTTTCCAGCTATCGATTTGATTGGCGGCAAGGTCGTGCGTCTCGAACGCGGCGACCGCAACCGCTGCAAGGTTTACTCCGATAATCCTGTAGAGGCGGCGGAAGGATTTGCCGAGCAAGGTGCCACATGGCTCCATGTCGTTGATCTCTCTGCTGCTTTTGGTGAAGACGAAGATGCCCGCGCTGCAAATTCCGCTGCTATCGAGGCGATTTGCAACGTTGATGGCCTCTCGATCGATGTGGGCGGCGGCGTTCGTTCGCTCGCTCGTATCGATGAGCTTGCGGGATTCGGTGCCAAGCGCATAGCTCTCGGGACCGTGCTGGTCACTGAGCCGGGCTTTGCCGAGGTGGCGGCGCAGGGCTTTGGCGAGTTACTGGTGGCAGACGTTGCCGCACGCGATGGACAGGTAAAGATCAACGGCTGGCGCGATGGGGCGGGGCTCATGCTCGACGACCTTGTATGTCAGCTTGCCGAACAAGGATTTAGGCATTTGGTCTATACAGATATCGCGCGCGATGGCATGCAGACGGGTATCGATGTCGCGACGTACAAGCATGTTGCCGAGGTCGCCGGTTTTCCGGTGGTCGCTTCGGGCGGCATTTCGACCGTTGACGACATCCGTGCGCTTGCCGAGGCAGGGGTCGAGGCAATCGAAGGCGCCATTACCGGGCGTGCGCTCTATGAGGGAAATTTCTCGCTAAAAGAAGCGCTCAAAGCCGCCCGTGGAGGGGAGTCCCCATGTTAACGAAGCGCGTTATCCCGTGCATGGATGTTAAAGATGGCCGCGTGGTCAAGGGCGTCAACTTCGTGAGCCTGCGCGATGCGGGCGACCCGGTCGAGCTCGCCGCGGCGTATGACAGAGCGGGCGCCGACGAGGTCGTCTTTCTCGATATCACCGCTACGAGCGATAATCGCGCCACGACGATTGATATGGCATCGCGCGCGGCGGAGGAGGTCTCGATCCCCTACGCCGTCGGCGGTGGCTTTCGTGACCTTGCGGGGATGCGGCAGATGGTTGCCGCGGGTGCCGACAAGGTGTCGCTCAACTCCGCCGCCGTTCGCAATCCGCACTTGATTACACAGTCTGCTGCGGCATTCGGCAGCCAAGCGGTGATCTGTGCGATTGACGCTAAGCGTGTGGGTAAACCTGGTCAGTCGGGTGCTGACAAATGGGAGGTCTATACGGCGGGTGGTCGTAACGCCACGGACATCGATGCCGTCGAGTGGGCGGAGGAGGCTGCGCGTCGCGGTGCGGGCGAGATCCTGCTCACGAGCATGGACCGCGACGGCACCAAAGCGGGCTTCGACCTTGCGCTCACGCGTGCGGTGGCTCGTGCGGTGCCGATTCCCGTTATCGCAAGCGGTGGCGTGGGAACGCTCGAGCATTTTGCTGAGGGCATTATCGAGGGCGAGGCGGATGCCGTGCTGGCGGCGAGTGTGTTCCACTTCGGGACATTCAGCGTGCGGCAGGTGAAGGAGTATATGGCGTCACAGGGCATTCCGGTCCGCCTCGACTTCTGAGGCAGACCCGTCCAGGCACCGCATCTTGTTCCTCAGACCGTCGCTCGCGTACCGTGCACGCGCCGCTCCTCTTTCGGGGCAGCATGCGGCACCCGGACGGTCCCTTGCGAACGCGGGGACGCGAACGCGGGACGCGCGTCGTCGGGATTGTCGCTTGGAATCACGGGTGTCTCAGAAGCCGAGGGGTCGGAATGGCCTGCAGCATCTGGGCGGGCGTCTTCGAGCGTTCTGCTCAACTGTTTTAGGAGAAGAAATGACTGAGGTAACGACAGCTTCCGATCTCACATATGACGACCGCGGGCTTATTCCCTGCGTGGTTCAACAGTACGATACGGGCGAAGTGCTCATGGTCGCCTGGATGAACGAGGAGTCCGTGCGGCTGACGCTCGAGCGCGGGACGACCTGGTTTTGGAGCCGCAGCCGTCAGGAGCTCTGGAATAAAGGTGCTACCAGCGGAAATATGCAGGAAGTCAAGGAGCTTTGGGCGGATTGCGATAGCGATACGCTGCTCGTGAAGGTCGACAGCCCCGGTCCTGCATGCCATACCGGCGCGCGCAGCTGCTTTTTCAAGCGCGTCGAGTAGCCGTAACCTGCCCTACGGAGTGAATTCGAAAGAGACCTCGAAAGAGACCGACATTTATTGAATGATGCTTGAGCAAGAGGCAGACGCCTCTTGCTGGACGAAAGGAACCGAGAGATGGGTGTGCGCACCGCAAACGTACAGGATGGCAATATCGGCGAGACGCTGACGAGTTTGGCGGCAACGATTCACGGTCGTCGCGAGGCAAGTCCCGAGAAAAGCTATACGGCGCGTCTTTTGACCGATGTCGAAGACGAGCTGCTCAAGAAGATCGCCGAGGAGGCGAGCGAGGTGATCATGGCGTGCAAAGACAACGATCATGATCATATCCGTTACGAGGCGGGAGACTTGATGTATCACCTGCTTGTGACCCTCGAGCGTTACGGCGTCACGCTCGATGAGCTTGCCGGTGAGCTCAACGCACGCATGAAATAATCGATGGATAGTGGTCGGTGCTGCAACGGGCATTCCGTCTGATTGCGCCTATAGGGCGACGGTCTCCCATTCTCCCGTGGCATGCGGCAGGTCGAAAGAACGATATCCGCAGCTATAGGCATGTGCCTGCGCATCGCGAATGCCCCATGCGACGTCTTCTGCACGATGCGCGTCGGAACCAAACGTGATGGGTACTTCGGCATGGGCAAAGCGCTCGAGCAAGCCGGTTGCCGGGTAATAATCATCGAGTCCCTTGCGCAGCGCTGCCGTGGAGACCTCGATGCGCCTACCTGTGTCGTGCGCACACTCCGCCATCTGGTTCCAAAGAGGGCTAAGGTCGAAATCAGGCGCGAACCCATCGTTTTCAAATCGACGGGCAAGGTCGGGATGTGCCATCACATCGAAGTCGAGCGGGCTTTCGCATGCCGAGCACCATGCGTCTACATAGCGATACCATACCTCGCGAACCCCCAGATTTTCCCAAACATGCAGGTCGGAACCATCGTCAATCCATCCGAAGGGGGCGTCGGGCGTATCCGGGCGCTCAACGGCCCCGGTATCGGCAGCACCTGCGGCGCCCGCGTGAATGTCACCGGGCTCGCCTGTCCAGTGCACGCTGCCCAGGCGCACGGCAGCGCCTGCGCTCCAGCGCTCGACGAGGGGCTCGCAGCCCTTATACCAATCGCATTCAAATCCGTAGACGAACTCCATGCTGGGCGCAACTTGCATGGCAAGCTCGCGTGCGGAATCGAAGGCGGCGCGGTGCGCGGGAAGGTTCGCCTCGGTCACTTGAACTTCGCCTGCAGGGTCCATGCTGGCGGGAAGCGTGAGATGGTCGGTCGAGACCATCACAGACAGGCCGGCGGCAGCGGCGGCGCGGACGTTGTCCTCAAACGTTGCCTTTCCATCCGAGAATTTGGTGTGCGTGTGGCAATCGACCAGCGGACATGTGCTCATGGGCGCTCCTTGATTGGGCGGATGTATCGCATTTGGATGCATGTGCTGTGCTTTCGCATCGCGCATTAGTGTAGCGCGCCTCAGGTGACAGCGCCTCGGGCGGCGCTTGGGGCTTGCATGCGTTCTTGCCGGCTTTGCAGGCATGCGTGCGGAATGGGACAATAACGGGGTCTACCGAAAGGACCGCACCATGAAATACCTCATCGCATCCGATATCCACGGTTCCGCCTACTGGACCGACCGTCTTGTCTCCGCCATCGACCGTGAGCAGCCCGATCGTATCGTTCTGCTCGGCGATTTGCTCTACCACGGACCGCGTAACGACTTGCCGCGCGATTACGCCCCCAAGCGCGTGATTCCCGCACTCAACGCACTCGCCGATCGCATCATCGCCGTGCGCGGTAACTGCGATGCCGAAGTCGACCAGATGGTGCTCGATTTTCCCATCATGTCCGACTATGCCACGTTGTTCGACGAGAACGGCCGCGAGCTGTTTCTCACACATGGGCACGTGTTTGGCGCCGGCATGCACAACAGCGTGGACCATGCGCCCGCGCTGCCTGAGGGCTCCGCGCTCGTTTACGGCCATACGCATGTCAAGGTGAACGAAGAAAGTGCCGCCTATCCGGGTTTGTGGCTCTTCAATCCGGGTAGCGTCTCGATTCCCAAAGACGGTACGCACAGTTACGGCATCTACGAAGACGGCGTGTTTCATCATCAGGTGATGGAGGAGGAGTAGCCGTGGCGGATATGTTGTCTCAGGTTAATGCCACGAGGTCATCGGATGCTCCGTCGAACTCCATGCAGGCAGGCGCCTCGATGCCAATGCAATCAATGGCAACGCAAAATGCCGAGGGGACGCGGCGCATGGAAACGCATGTCGATGCGAGCGCCGAGTTTCAGCACTTGGTCGATACCATTTGGCGCCTGCGCCAGCCCGATGGATGCCCTTGGGATCGCAAGCAGACGCATCAAAGTATCGGTAAGAACATGATCGAGGAGGCGTACGAGGCTCTCGACTGTATCGAGGCGGACGATTCCGATCATTTGCGTGAGGAACTCGGAGACGTACTCATGCAGGTTGTGCTTCATGCTCAGATTGCCGCCGATGCCGGTGAATTCACTATGGCAGACGTCGCGCACGATATCGATGCCAAGTTGATTCGCCGTCATCCGCATGTTTTCGGAGCGGCGGATGCCGATACCGCCGAGGACGTTCTCAAGATTTGGGACAAGGTCAAGCTCGAGGAGAAGGCCGCTAAGGACAAGAAGGTAACGGCGGCAGACGCAGATGATGCCGCGCCAGAAGGCCTGCTCGACGGCGTGCCGACGCATCTGCCTGCGCTCATGCAGGCTCAAAAGGTGTCGCGCAAAGCTGCCGCCGTGGGCTTTGAGTGGGATACCGTAGCCGATGTTTGGGACAAGTTTGCCGAAGAGCGTGCCGAGTTCAATGCGGAGGCTCCTTCAACTCCCGAGCGCGAGATGGAGTTCGGAGACATGCTTTTCGCGCTTGTAAACGTTGCCCGTAAAGAGGGGATCGATGCAGAGAGCGCTCTGCGTGCCTCCACGGCAAAATTCCGTCACCGCTGGGCTTCGATGGAGGCCGCTGCTAGAGCGGAAGGTGCGGATCTTGGTGCCTTATCGACTGCTGATCTCAATGCTCTTTGGGAGCATGCCAAGGAGAGCGAGCGTAGCGCATAGGTACACCTGCTCAACGTGGCCAAACTCCACGAAAAATGCTGGTGTTTTACAGGTATAACCTGCAAACTTCCTGCTCATGGCACTGAGGGCAACATGCGTTCGGTGCCACTTTTTTTCAAGGACGAATTGGTCTCTGTCACGCGCCGGCAGCGTGGTATAACTATGCTTACGAATTGGCGCAAATACACCTCAAACGCAAAAGGCGCAACATGAACTCTACGTATGGCAACATAGCCGGGACAGCTGTCCCCACGCGCACCGCTCCCCGCGGGCGATACGTTGCACCTGCGCCTACGCCGCGTAAGCGCAGGTCGTGCGGTTCGTCTTTTGCATCAGCCGATGCTTCCGTTGCAGCTCCTGCGCACCCTCGGTCGCGTAGCCGCTTTATGCGCTATGCCGACGATTCTCAGCTCGTTCGCTCGCTTTATCCTTTGACGGTCGGTCCGGGGCGCACGCTCTGCATCGTTGTTTTTATTGCGGTCGCCCTTCTTGCGCTATATGGTCCCGTGCGCAACCTGTATGCGAACCACCGCACTAACGAAATCAGGGCGAGTCAGCTCGAGCTTCAAAATCAGTACGTCTCTACGCTCAGCGATAGCGTCAAGTCCCTTTTGAGCGAAGACGGGATCAAGGAGACAGCAAACGCACGATACGGTTGGACCGAGAACGGTGACCGCGCCATCAACATCATCGAGCCAGACGGTTCGACCACGAAGTCGGATAAGGGCGCCTCGACAAAGTCCAAAAAAAGTAACGTGCCCACAACGCCGCAGGAGCTTAAAAAGGCGCAGACTGAGGTCGCAGCCGAAGCACCGTGGTACACCCGCATGCTCGACGGCGTGTTTGGATACAAGGCTCCTGTTGATTAGACTTGCAGTGCGATAAGGCAGGAAATCTCATGGCAAAATTGCATAAGGTCGCGGCAATCGACCTCGGTACGGTTTCATCGCGGTTGGTGCTTGCAGAGGTGAGCGATGGCACGATCGTCTCGTCGAACAAGCATACCGAGATAACCGATTTGGGCGAGGGCGTCGATGCGACCGGTCGTTTTTGCGAGGGGGCAGTCGAGCGCGTGACGGCTGCGTGCTCGACGTTTGTGAACGAGGCCCGCGCATTCGGTGCGGAGTGCATCTGCACGACGCTGACGAGTGCGGCACGCGATGTTTCAAACGGGGAGTTGCTACTGGGCCGCCTGCGCGATCTGGATTTAAAACCGCAGGTAATATCTGGTCTTGTCGAGGCGCGCCTCACGTTTTTCGGAGTCGCGCACGATTTTTTGAACGAGCGGATTCTCGTTGCCGATTCGGGTGGCGGATCGACGGAGCTCGTCTGCGGAAGCTACGTGCAGCAGCTGGGCACGGCTGCGGAGCGAGGTCGTACTGCTGAGGGGCAGCGTGGCGCGGCAAGGCTTGAGCTCGAGGATACGCAGTCGCTCAATATCGGGTGCCGTCGCGTGACCGAGCGCTTTTTGCTGAGCGATCCGGCGACCGATGAAGAGATCGCCCGCGCTTCACGATGGGCTGAGGAGCAGTTTTCTGAGTATTGGACGGGTGCGCGCGACGGTGCGACCGGTGCCGTTGCGGGTGCCGGGCGGGTTCCCGGTGCTGCTACCTGTGCCGTTTGCGCAGGTGATGCCGCTAAACCGGAGCGGCTCGTTGCCGTAGGGGGTACGGTTACGACGCTTGTCGCCATGGTTTACGAGCTCAAACAATACGATTCCGCGTTCGTTCATCTCCACGATCTGACGCTTGCAGAGGTCGAAACGGCTATCGAGCGCATGCGCGGACTTGTTTCCGGCGAGATTGCCACTCTTCCGGGCATCCAGCCCAAGCGCGCACGCGTCATTCTCGCCGGTTCGCTCGTTATTCGCGCGCTCATGCGAACGGGCGGTTATGACAGACTGACGGTTAGCGAGAACAGTCTGCTCGCGGGGATGGCTGCAACGATTAATGAAGCGCTCGATGGCGTGGAGCCGACTATCGGATGGACGCCCGAGTTAAGCTAGCTGCTCCATGTGCTAGACTCATGATGCTTTGGGGGCGTGGCGGAATTGGCATACGCAGGAGACTTAAAATCTCTCGCCGCAAGGATTGTGGGTTCGAGTCCCACCGCCCCTACCAGTAATTGACCGGGCTCGCTTCCAGCGGGCCTGTTTTTGATGGATACGATCGGCTACCGTTCATGAAAGGACGGATAATGGAGTCATCCGAGCAGAACCCGGCGCAGCTTTTCGGTATGCGTCTGGCACATGTGGGCATCAATGCACAGAATCCAGATGAGGCGCGCGAGATTGCCGAGCTCTTTTCGGAGCTTATGGGCCTCGAGGTTATCGAGACGCCGGTTTCGTACTTTTCGGATACCTACGTTGAGACGATGAAGCAGAACGGTCGCGGAACGCATGGGCACATCGGTTTCGGCGTCGACGACATGGCTGCTGCTGAGAAATGGTTTGCCGAGCGCGGCTTCCATGTAAACGAGGAGAGCCGTGCGCTCAATCCCGACGGCTCGACCAAACTTGTATATTTCGATCGCGAAATCGGTGGGTTCGCTATCCATATCGTGCAGAACGCGTAAAAAGTTCTTGAAACGGCTGTTCTGTTTGGGTAATATTTAACAGCACGCGGGCGTGGCGGAATTGGCAGACGCGTAGGCTTCAGGTGCCTATGGGCTTCGGCTCGTGAAGGTTCAAGTCCTTTCGCCCGCACCATT
>OGDF01006234.1_pt1 | contig 11978 bp, 10 predicted proteins | sample 1570141 | NCBI WGS metagenome assembly OGDF01 (sample SAMEA4370581, study PRJEB24528) | human gut metagenome | reverse complement strand
CCAGCCTTGTGCGTGTAAAGCACCTGCGCTAACCGTTGCGCCAATCGCCCGTGCGTTGGAAGTATAGCCGAAAAGGCATGCCCGCGCTAAAAATTCGCAATTCCGCGCACCCGCCGGCGCCGCGTCTACGCAAGCACGTTCGCAAGCGCCGCGGTCAGCGCATCGACATCGTCGTGCTCGCAGATAAGCGGCGGCAGAAAACGCAGGGTATGGGCACCCGTCGCGTTGATCACAAAGCCGGCGTCGAGCATGCTCGCCACCACGTCGTGTGCATCGCCCGCGGCGTCATCCAGATCGCAGCAGAGCATCAGGCCAGAGCCGCGCACCTCGGTGACGTGCGGCAGCTTTGCCAGGGCGTCTGCCATGTACGAACCGACCTCGGCCGCATGCTCGGCATAGTTGCCGCGCACGAGCTCGGAGAGCGCCGCCGCGCTCGCCGCGACCGCCAAGCAGCTGCCGCCAAACGTCGAGCCGTGGTCGCCCGGCTTAAACGCGCTCGCGACCTCCTGCTTTGCCACCACTGCCCCCATGGGAACGCCCGCGGCGATACCCTTGGCAAGGCTCATGATATCCGGCTCCACGCCGAGCGTCTGGTACGCAAACGGCTTGCCCGAGCGGAACACTCCGCACTGCACCTCGTCGGTGATCAAAAGGCCGCCGACCTCATGCACCAGATCGCGCGAGGTCGCCATGAACTCCGCCGTCATGGGGTGCACGCCGCTTTCGCCCTGAATCGGCTCGAGCATGACCGCGCAGATATCCGAACCGTGCTGCTTAAAAATCTGCTTGAGCTCGTCGCAGTCGTTGGGCGTGCACGCAACAAAGCCTCCCGGCAGCGGGCGGAAGCTGTCCTGCAGCCAGTCCTGCATGGTCGCGGCGATCGTCTCGAGCGTGCGGCCGTGGAACCCGCCGCGCATGCACACGATCGTGTTGCCGCCGTTGCCCATGCGCTGCGCGTACAGGCGCGCGAGCTTCATCGCGCCCTCGTTGGCCTCGGCGCCGGAGTTGGCAAAGAACGTCTCCCATACCTGCTCGTCGGCAGCGGGGACCGAAAGCGCGTCGGCCGTGGTCTCGTCCCCCGCCGCGATAGCGTCGGCGAGCACGTGCGCGCCCTCTATGTCGTCGTTTGCGAGCTTGGACAGAAGCGCCGCGACCTCGCCGCGGTGCTCGATGTAGAAGTAGTTCGACACGTGCACGAGCTTATCCGCCTGCTTTTTGATCGCAGCGGTGATCGCGGGGTGCTCATGCCCCAGGCAGCAGACGCCGATGCCCGCCAAAAAATCGAGGTACTCGCGCCCGTCGTCGCCGTAGAGCTTCATGCCCTCGCCGCGCACGAACTTGACCTCCGAGCGGCCAAAGGTATGCATGACGTAGTGCGACTCAAGCGATTTCTGCGTAGATAGTGACATGATGACCCTTTCGGTCTAAATGATGAAAACGTGCGGGTTGCCGTGATGGGTGCGGCGTCCGCGGCGTTGCGCTGGCTGCGGCGTTGGCGGCGTTGCGCTGGGTGTGTTTGCCGTGGCGCTGCGTGTGGTGTCCCCGGCGCTGGCAGTATGCACCGATTGCGCAAACCGCCCGCGGCACAGGCTGTGCATCGGCTACGCCGGCCAACGTGCGCCGCAACTAGGAAAGCGACTGCAGCTTGGAGACCTCGTCGAAGTTCTCGAACAGGCGCGCGGCGAACGTCGAGAGCGGATGCGGATGCGTGTCGTACTCGTACGACGTGTCGCTCGAATGGAGCACGGTGCCCACGCCGGCGTCGGTCAAGAGCTCGAGCAGCAGCGAATGCGGCGTGGTGCCGTTGATGATATGGGCGCGGAACACGCCCGCCTCGAGCGCCTGGATGCACGAGCTCAGCTTGGGGATCATGCCCTTGTCGACCTCGCCGCGGTCGAGCATGCCCTGGCACTCCTCCATGGTGAGGTTGGAGATAAGCGTGCTCTTGTCCGAAAAATCCCCGTAGAGGCCGTCGACATCGGTAAGGAACACGATCTTGTGCGCACGCAGCGCCGCGGCCACGGCACCGGCGGCGACGTCGGCGTTGATGTTGTAGAAGCCGCCGTCCTCGCCCTGCGCGATCGTGGCGATCACGGGGATGTACTCGCTCTTGACGATGCGCTCGATATAGTCGACGTTCACGTGCTCGATCTTGCCGACGCGGCCCAGGTCGGGGTCGAGCTGGCTCGCCACGAGGGTTCCGGCATCGGAGCCCGAAACGCCCACGGCGAGGTTGCCGTGTTGGTTGATGGCGGCCACGAGCTCTTGGTTGACCTTGCCGCCGAGCACCTGGCGCACCACGTCCATGGTCTCGGGCGTGGTCACGCGCTGGCCGTTTTTGAACTCGACCGGCAGGTCGTAGTGGCTCAACGCCTCGTTGATGGCCTTGCCGCCGCCGTGCACGATCACGGGGCGCATGCCCATGATCTTGAGCAGAACGATGTCGCTCATCACGTCCTCGCGGAGCTTTTCGTCGACCATCGCGGCGCCGCCGTATTTGATGACGACGGTCTTGCCCGTGAGGTTCTTGACCCACGGAAGCGTCTCGAACAGGATTTGCGCGGTCTTTTCGTTAAGAAGGGGCGCCTGCGCGTCGCGTGCGTACTTCATGTTTGTCCTCTCGTCTTGCTCGGCAAGCGTCTCTACGAACGGTAGTCGCCGTTGATGGACACGTAGTCGTGCGTAAGGTCGCAGGTCCAGATGGTCGCCTTGCCGTCGCCGGCGCCGAGGTCGGCGGAGATGACGATCTCGGGTGCCTCAAAGCGCCTGAGCGCCTCGTCCTCGTCAAACGAAACGGTAAGGCCGTCGCGGCAGACCGGCATGTCCATCATGTCGATCGACACATCGGTCTGGTCAAACGTGACACCGCACTTGCCGAGCGCCATCGCGACGCGGCCCCAGTTGCAGTCGTGGCCGGCGATGCAAGTCTTGACCAGCGGGGAGTTTGCGACCGCGCGTGCGGCAATATCGGCTTCCTCGTCGTTGACGGCACCCGTGACGTTGACCGTCACGAGCTTGGAAGCGCCCTCGCCGTCGGCTGCGATGCTGCGCGCGAGCGCCTCGCACACCACGTAGACGGCATGGCAGAGCTCGTCGTACACCGTGGAACCGGGCGCTACCGCGGGAAGTCCCGGAGCCGCGGCGCCCGACGCGAGCATGATGCACGTATCGTTGGTGGAGGTGTCGGAATCGACCGTGACCTTGTTGAAGGTGCGGTTGACGGTGCTCGCCAAAATGTCGTGCAGGACCTCGGGCTCGACCGGGGCGTCGGTCGTGATGACGGCGATCATGGTCGCCATGTTGGGCATGATCATGCCCGAACCCTTGCACATGCCGCCCACGGTAAACGTGCAGTCGGCGTACTCGAGCTCGGAGCTCTGCCACGAGACGGCGTATTCCTTGGGATGCGTGTCGGTCGTCATGATCGCGTGCGCCGCGTCGTGGCCGCCGTCGACGGAAAGGGCATCGATAGCAGCAGGGACACCCGTCTCAAAGGTGTCGAGCGCAAGCGTCTGGCCGATAACGCCCGTGGACGCGATCAGGATCTGGTCTGCCTCGCAGCCGAGGATCTGGCTCATGATCTTGCAGGTGTCCTCCGCGCACGCAAGTCCGACCTCACCCGTGGCGGCGTTGGCGTTGCCCGAATTGATCGTGACGCCCGCGCAGGTGCCGTAGCCTTTGTCGGCGCCACCGAGGTGGACGCGGCTCACCTGCACCGGAGCTGCGCAAAAGCGGTTGGTCGTGAACACGCCGGCGGCTGCTGCCGGCTCATCGGGCACCACGACGGCATAGTCGAGGCGCTCGGGGTTCTTGCGGAATCCCGCATGGATGCCCGCCGCCTTAAAACCGCGTGCACTCGTGACGCCGCCGTCGGCGACGGCATGTAGGGCCAAATCGATAGCTTCCGTATCCATAACTACCCCCATCGGATCAGTGCGCCCGCATCGCGCGCGGTCGCACAGATAAGCAAGATTACTGGTTGATAGTTTAGCGCCCAACGGGGTGCGACATATGCCGCACCGCCGTCAAACAGCCATGTTTAAAGGAAATTAAAGGAACTGGACGCGCTCTACACGGCGCAGGCGATGCTCGGAAGGCCTCGTCGCTCGTCCATGCCAAAGACGATGTTGGCGCACTGCACGGCCTGACCGGCAGCGCCCTTGCACAGATTGTCGATGGCGCCCGTCACCACGAGCACGCCGGCGCGTTTGTTGAGCGCGACGCCCACCTGGGCGGCATTGGTTCCGCAGACGGAAGCCGTCTTGGGCTGCTCGCCCACACCGAGCACGCGCACAAAGGAACGACCCGCGTAGAACGCGCGGTAATGCTCGACGAGCGCCTCATCGGTAAGGTTCTCCGCGGCATCCGCGGTAAGCGGAAGCGTGACCGTGGAGAGCAGGCCGCGCTTGAGCGGTGCAAGATGCGGCGTGAACACGATGCGGCCGTCGAGGTTTAGGATCTGCTCGATCTCGGGCGTATGGCGATGCTTGCCGACGCCGTACGCCTCGACGTTCTCGGCGGCGGAGCAGAAATGCGTGCGCGCGTTGCAGCCCTTGCCCGCGCCCGTCACACCGGAGATCGCGTCGACCACGACGGGGCCGCAGTCGGCGACCCAGCCCGCGCGAACCGCGGGAGCGGCGGCGAGCGACGGCGCAGTGGGATAGCAGCCGGCGCAGGCGACGAGCACCGCGTGGCCGGCATCGTATTCGTTATGCGCGGCGACGAGGTCGTCGGCGAAAAGCTCGGGCAGGCCAAAGGCGCGCGTTTTAAGCAGCTCGGGGCTCGTGTGCGGCGTGGCGTACCATTGCTCGTACACGGCGGGGTCGGCCAGGCGGTAGTCGGCAGAAAGGTCGATGACCGACACGCCCGCCTCGAGCAAGCCGGGCACGACCGACATTGCCGCCGTATGCGGAACGGCCAAAAAGACGGCATCGCATGTTTTGAGAATGGGATTGTCGTGCTTGGAGAACACGAGGTCGCTTACGCCCGCAAATGCAGGGTACACAGCCGAAAGCGGCTGCCCGGCATCGCTGTTTGACGTTACCGCGACGAGCTCGAACTCGGGATGCTCGAGCAGCAGTCGAACGAGCTCGGCACCGGCATAGCCCGCAGCACCGACCACTCCAACCTTAAGAGACATATCTGGCTCCTTTTCTGCAACCTCTGCGCCTTGATACGCATCAAACGGTTGCGGCTATGAGATTGCAGAAAGGATAGCACTGTTTAGCCGCGCCCGACGGTACGTTTTGGTTTTGCATGGGCGCGGGCTGCCGGTCGATGCGGACGGTGCGCATGCGGTACGTCGGGCGAGACCGGGCGACGCCGAAAGCTGGGTGCGCGGCGCTGCGCCCGCCGAGCGCGGGCGGGGCGATGTGCACGCGGCAGGCTAGGCGGAGAGGACGACCCTGCGCTCGTCGCCATCGATATCGCAAAAACGCGCGACGCCCCGGGTCACGATGACAAACGCAAGGCGCCCGTCATGCGCGGACTCGTGCGCCTCGCCCAGTCCTACCATGTGCTCGAACCCCGCCTGACGCACGGCCTCGGGAACGCAATCGTCGCAGGCGAGCTCCGCCTCGCCCGAAAGCTGAATCCAGCAGGTCCCCGGCTTCCAGCCCGAAAGCTCGAATTTGGGATGCGCAGCGAGCTCCGCCCAAACGTCCTTGTCGCGCGAGGTGCAGAACCAGAGCTTGCCCTCAGCGGCAGCGGCAAACGAGAACGGGCGGACGCGGGGCTGCTCGGGGTCGTTCGCGTCGATCGTGGCGAGGTACCACGCGGGCACATGCGTGAGGAACGATACGACGTCCTCGAGATTCTGCTCGGCGGTCTTTTCCTCGTTGACGTGCAGGTAATCGGTCATGGGATGCTCCTTTGTTCGGCAGATCAGTGTGTTGGACGGGTGGGTTCATTTGATGGAAGGGAGTGTTGGAAGAGCAGGCGTGCGGGTGGTTGGGCATGTTGGGCGGGCGGGCATCTTAGCAACTCAGGGAAACGGTGGGGATGGAGGGCGGACGCGGCGGACAAGGTCGACGACGAGATGCGCGCGCCGGGCTCTAAACGGCAAGCAGGCGCACGAGCACCACGGCAACGACGAGCACGACGAGCACCGCCTGAGCGACCACGTCGCGCAGGGCAAAATGCAGCGGATGCAGACGCGTTCGCCCCTGCTCGCCGTGATAGCAGCGCGCGTCCATCGCCGCAGAGAGCGTCTCGGCGCGACGGAACACGCTCACGAACAGCGGAATCGCCATACTCGCGAGCATGCGAACGCCGCCGAGCGGACCCGCCGCGACGCGGGCGCCACGGCTCACCTGCGCGTCTCGCGTGATGCGCATCTCGTTTGCAAACTGAGGCATGAACCGCAACGCGATGCCCAAGATCATTCCCAGCTCGTGCGCCGGCAGCCCGATGCGGGCGAGCGGCGCAAGCAGACGCTCGAACCCCGCCGTGAGGTCGAGCGTGGTGGTGGTCAGGGTCACCAGGCTCATGCCGAGCATCATAAGCGTCAAGCGGATGCCCATGAACAGCGCCGTATGCAGCGATCCCTCGCTGATCTGGATGATTCCGAGTTCAAAGAGCACGCGCCCGCTTTGCTCGGTAAAGAGGCTCAGCAGCGCGACCACGACGACGATCGCCATGAGCGGTGTCGCGGACTGCGCCAAGCATTTTGCGGGGATGCGCGCAAACGCCGTCGCCACGACGACGAACACCGTAACGGAAACAAGCGCCGCAAACGTGTTCGCCATAAGCGCTGCCAGCAGAAACACCAGGCCGGCCACGAGCTTGGTGCGCGGGTCGAGGCGATGGATGGGGCTGTCGCCCGGGTAATAGCTGCCAAACGAAAAGCTCTCCATCAGCGCTCCCCCTCCCCTTGCGTTTGCGCGTCCGCTTGCGCAGACGATGCCTGCGACACAGCGGCTTGCGAAGCAGTGCGAACCGCATCCGCTACAAGCGAAGCGGCATCCCGCGAGGCGACTGCGCACGGCGCAGCGCCCTTCGACGCAATTGCCGGCGCCGAAACGCTCCGTGATGCATCGCGAGCCGAATCCTCCGCAAGCCCGGTCAAGCACGCCGCGAGCGATTCAGTGGAATACAGCCTGTCCTTTGGCAGTGGGACGCCCCGCTCCTCAAGCTCGACCGCCATGGCCTGGGCCGCCGGCAACCCCAAACCGATGCGCTTGAGCGCGCGGGCGTCGCTGAACACCTCGGCGGGAGTGCCCGCAAGGGCCACCGACCCGCGATCGAGCACGACGATTCGATCGCATAACTTTGCCAGGTCATCCATGTTGTGGGAAACCATGACGACCGTTTGCCCTTGGTGCTCGAGCTCCTCGATCAGCTCGAGCAGCTCCGCATGCGCCACCGGATCGAGCCCCGCCGCCGGCTCATCGAGCACGAGCACGGAAGGATGCATGGCGAGCACGCCCGCAAGCGCGACGCGCCGCTGCTGCCCGCCCGAAAGCTCAAAGGGGCTCTTTTCCGCAACGCTATCGTAGTCGAGCCCCACGCGCGCGAGCGCATCGCGCACCGCGATATCGACCCTATCTGCGGCAAGCCCCATGTTGCGCGGACCGAACGCCACGTCCTCCGCGACCGTTTCGGCAAAGAGCTGGTGCTCGGGGTACTGGAACACCATGCCGACCTTGAATTTCGCCTGAGCGCAGACGCTCTTGGCGGCAAGGTCGTCGCCCTCCAGGCACACGCGACCCCGCGTCGACATCAAGAGACCGTTAAGGTGGCGGATGAGCGTCGACTTGCCCGAGCCCGTATGCCCTGCAATACCCAGAACCTCTCCCGCGCGCACGGTCAGGCATACGTCCTGCAGCGCCCAAGGCGTATCGGGATCGCTGCCCCACGCGGCGCGCACGGCTTTTTTGGAGCGGCGGCGGCGCGAACGCTCGCGTTTGGAGACGGCATAGCTGTACCAGACGTGCTCGAGCGCGAGCAGCGGGTGCGCGTCAGCCGCAGCAGCGCACGTGCCGCTCGAGGTCACAGAGGACCCCGCAGCCGCGCGAGCGCCAGCGGTACAAGCGCCACCGGTACGAGCGCCACCAGCGCAATAACTGCCAGCGCAAACACTCGAATGCGCTCCATCGCCCAACGCATGCACGATGTCATCGGTCATATCTCTCATATGGATATGCGGGGCGACTTCCATCCCCTGCGCGCGCAGCTTGAGCGTCAAATCGTACACGGGGGGAACGGTCAGATTGAGGCGCGCGAGCTCGGGCGCATTGGAGAAGACCTCTGCAGGCGTGCCCTCGAGCGCAATGCAGCCCTGGTCGAGCACCACCACGCGGTCGGCCTCCGCCGCCTCCTCCATATAATGCGTGACCATAACGATCGTCATGCCTGCACGGTTGAGCTCGCGGCACACGCGCATCAGACCCGCACGCCCGCGCGGGTCGAGCATCGACGACGCCTCGTCGAGCACGAGCACCGCAGGATGCATGGCGAGCGCGCCGGCGATGGCGACGCGCTGCTTTTGCCCGCCCGAAAGCGCATGGGTCTCGTTTTGCTCAAAGCCGGTCAGGCCGACCTCGGCAAGCGCGTCGCTCACGCGTTGCGCGAGCTCGGGGTTGCGCACCCCCAGATTCTCGGGGCCGAAGGCGACATCTGCCTCGACAAGCGTTGCCACGAGCTGGTCGTCGGGGTTCTGAAACACCATGCCCACCGATGAGCGTATGTCGTAGACAAGCTCCGGGTCCGAGGTATCCATGCCGTTGACCGTGACCGTCCCCGCATCGGGAACGAGCAGTGCATCGAGATGCTTGGCGAGCGTCGACTTGCCCGACCCGTTGCCGCCGAGGATGCAGACGAACTCGCCGTCGCGAATCGCGAGGTCGACGCCGCGCAGTACCTCGAAGCGCCCGTCATAGCTGAAATGCAGGTCTTTGCACTCGATCATGCGCGGCCTTTGACCTGGTCTTTCTTAGGCTTGATGAGATTCGAGACCGCCTTGTACACGCACAGGGTGAGCACGGAGTTAAGTACGGTTTTGATCAAGTTGAACGGCAGTACCGCCGGCAGGATCAACGGCATGATGAAGTCCATGCTGGGATACCAGAACCAGACACCGATCGTGAGGTTCGCAGCGATCGAAGCCGCCGTGGCGACGACGACGCCAAACGCCAAACCGATGATGGCGCCCTTGTAGGTGTGCATCTTCTTGTACATAAGGGCTGCGGGCAGCACGTAACCGAGCGTGGCGACGACGTTCATGAGGCCGCCGACCCAATCGCCCGTGGTGAGCGCATGGATCACGATGGCCATGACGCCCACGGCAACTCCGGCGCCCGGACCGTAGGCAAAGCCCGTGACCATCGCGGGGACGAGCGACGGGTCGTAGGTCAAAAACGGAGCCGAGGGCAAAATGGGGAGCTGCACGTACATAAAGAGCGCGCCCAGGGCGCACATGAGCGCCATGGTCACCAATTGCTTGGTGCTCCACCTATTCGTGTTCTCAAAATGGATATGCTGCGACTGTTCAGACATAAGATCACCTGCCTCTTTCATCCGGACTCTAACCGTTGGCACTGGAATCTCACCAGATCGGCCGTGGCGCGAACCAACGCGCTCACGGGTCGCGGGCTCATCGGACCGGCGGGGCAACGCGCCCCGGCCACGGCGCCCCTTTGGCACCGCCCGATTTACCGCCAGTGGGGAATTTCACCCCGCCCTGAAACAGCGCCGCTATTGTAGCGCAATCGCGCGAGCAAGGCCCTCTTGCTTTGCCAGCGGATTCATCTGTTATTCAACTGTTCATCTTTGGGAGGTTTAGCGCTCGGCGGCGGTTCCGTGCTTGGGTGGTATCGCGGGCGGGCCTTTGCGCCGTTTGGCGCTCTGCGGCACCCCGTGCTTGGGAGCCATTATGTCTGGGCATCTCTGCACCCGGATGTTCCCGTGCTTGGGCAAGCTCGCGTTTGTGCGACATCGAGCTCGAGCGTCCCTGTGCTTAGGCGGCATCGAGATCCGTGCGCATGTTCGCAAGCTCGCGCTGGAGCGCGCCGGTATGCTCGAGCCTGTAGCGCACGCCGTCCACTTTTAGGCATTCGCCCTCGATAACCACGGTCGCCGTCGAATCGTCTTTCATGACAAAGCGCAGCGTATGCGTATCGTCCGATGTGGCAACGGAGCTCTGCTCCCCGACCTTGCAGTCGGCAAGCGCATCGGCGACGCGTTTGATGCGCGCACGGTCGTCAGCGCAATAGATTGAGCGCGCCTCGCCGTCGTAGACAAATTCGAGCGATGCGCACTGCGCGAGCTCGATGTGCGGCATGAGATCGTCCCTGTCCGAGCTGGAAGCGAGCGCGTTCGAGCGTGCAAAAAGCACCGCAGCCGCGCCCGCCACGCACACCACAACGATCAAAACGATAACGATCAGATTGTCCCTGACTCGTCGAATCCTCATCGCAGTGCCTCTTTCTGTCCGAACACGAGCAAAACATAGCAAGCGATGTGCGTCCGGTGCAGGTTACAAATGTCTCATGTTTCATTTTCGCAGGTAGATGTACGTCCCAGATATACGTCTCGATAGATGCGCATCTCGCACGCTCCAGACACTCAGGCGCCGTGGCACACTAGGCGCGCATCGCCTTGACGATGTCCTCGGCCGTGAGGGAGACCGGCTCGTTGGCGATATTGCGCTCGCAGGCAAGCGCCGCCTGCGCAACCCGTTCGAGTTGCTCGGCATCCACATCGTCGAGACCAAGCTCGGCAAGCGTTGTCGGCAAGCCCACCTGATGGCAAAAATCGCTCACGCGCTTGCGCTCTTTCTGCAGCGCCTTTTCGAGCGCGAGCTCAACACCGAGCCCGAACGAGACCGCCTCGCCGTGGGCGATATGCGCATCCGGCAAGGATGCAAGGCCGTTTGCCACGGCATGCGCGAGCGCAAGTCCGCCGCTTTCAAATCCGATTCCCGAGAGCAGGATATTGCACTCGATCACGCGCTCCACGGCAGGGGTGAGCTCGCCGCGCTCCACATCGGCCTTTGCCGCGGCACCGTCCGCCATAAGGGTGTCAAAGCAGCCGCGCGCCAACGCGAGGGCAGCGGCTCCCGTGCCACCGCCGAGCTCGTTTACGCCCGCTGCCTTTGCGCACGTGCGCGCCTCGAAATACGTGGCCAGGGCGTCGCCCATGCCCGCCACGAGCATACGGATCGGCGCATGGGCGATAACGGCAGAGTCGACGACCACCAGGTCGGGGTTGCGGCGCAGATGCAGATACCTGTCGAAGCTCCCGTCCTCGTTGTAGAGCACCGAGATCGCCGAGCACGGCGCATCCGTCGAGGCGACGGTGGGGCACACGCAGAGAGGCAGATTCGTAAAGTGGGCAGCCGCCTTGGCGATATCGAGCATCTTGCCGCCGCCCACGCCCACGACGACGTCGCAACCCAGGTCGCGGCACGCGCGCGCGACGCGTGTGCAGGAGAGCTCGGTACAGGGGCCGTCGAAAACGCGGAAGACCGGCTCGGATACCCCGCGATGGCTCTCAAAGCTCGCGGCAATGCGGTCGCCCACGCGTTTGCTACCGCCCGAATCGATGACGATCAGCGCATGGGTTCCCAGTTCAGCAACGTGATTAGCCAGGTTTTCAAGCTCGCCGGGGCCTTGAATATAACGTCCCGGACCACCAAATATCACAGACATAGGTTCTCCCAACGAGTCGTCTTGTATAACGGCTGCATAAGATTCAGCATCAGTGTAGGCGTGCACATGCGGGGTGCGTTCTAGATTGCGGCATTCCGTTTTGCGTTCACATGCGAGGTGCGCTCAAGATTGCGGCATCCCCGTTTTGCACTCACCACGCAACATATTTGTCAATTGCCAATAGTGATAGTTTTTAGTCACGCTTCCTATCCATCTTTGTCATTTTGCTTGAATTACCCTAAAAGGCCTACATCGGCCGCACCATCGGCTGCCAGGTCGCCCGCACCATCCTTCGCGGCGAGACCACCTATGCAAAGGGCGAGGGTGTCT
>OGDF01006231.1_pt1 | contig 11986 bp, 9 predicted proteins | sample 1570141 | NCBI WGS metagenome assembly OGDF01 (sample SAMEA4370581, study PRJEB24528) | human gut metagenome | reverse complement strand
TATCGTAAGCCATTTTGCATCCTCAGCCTCTTTTAACACAATTTGGCCGCATATAATTTCTGCCCAAAAGCAATCCATCGAAAGGTGAAATGCGGGATAATCATATTCAATAGTATCAATTACATATATATTACCATTATTATATAAAGTATTATATCTAAGATCACATATATGTACTCCATTATCAGTAAGTAATTTAATATCCTTTTCCGCTCTTAATATTCCCTTTTCTAAACTATTCAAATTAACCATTAAAGGATTACTAGCATTTAAATTTTTAGCCCTTTTATAAGGCATAATATAACCATATACCTTGCCATCAACACTAATAATATCAGTAGGCCATATAAAAGTTTTATTTTTAATATCACTAAATTTAAGTAAGTCATCTTTACTAAAATAAATATTTTCATCTTCATCAAAATATTCATGTAAAACTTTATAGACAATTCTATTTTTACTATCTAAATAACATATTCCTTGACTACCTTGACCTAAAAAACTTAAACAATTTAAAAAAGCATCAAAATGCTCTTTATTGACAAATTTCATACTACCTCCCCCTTACTAGCCGGTACTATAGTATCATAAAATAAAAGAAAAATCAACTTTTGATAAATAATTCCCATTATTTCACATAATCATTCAATATAAAATCTATTTTTACTCATATTACTAGATATATCATTTAAATATTTAATTCTATCTTCTATAGATAAACATCTAAGATTTTTTTCAATATCATTAAAAGATATTGTAGTATTATCTTTATTATAAATAAAATCATTACTATAATTATATTCATATCTATCTATATCATCATCTAAAAATCTATGACAATCATCTTTAATAAAGAAAATATCACTTCGTACCTTTTTAGCAGGAGTACCAGCATAAACACTATTAGAAGAATATTTCTTATTAGTAACCAAACTCATAGCTCCAATAACACTACCAGAACCAATCATAGTATTCTTAAGTATCATAACATGTTGTCCTATCCATACATGATCCCCAATATATACGCTTTTACTATGATTAACTCTTTTTCGTGTATTAATATCATATATAATATGTGGATCTCCAGTTCTAATACAAGTATCATAACTAACCAAACAATCACGTCCAAAGAAAACATTAGTTTCTTCAGATATAACAATTTTAATTCCCTTATTAATCCACATATTCTTACCAAAATATAAAGTAGAATTATTATATATTTTTACATCAATAGTAAGTTTATCATTAGTCTTACATAAATATACCAAAGAATTATCCCCTCTAAATTCAATACTAGAATTAACCAAAGTAATCCCATTATCTACATACAATATATTATTTTTACCAATAAACTTAATATTAGAATTATCTAAATTAATATTACCAACTATTTTATTATTATCATCTATTATTTTATCCATATTATAACCTCCATAAATATTATATTGTGAACATATTATCTTTTTTTTATAACTTTAATATCTATTCTCTTATCATTAACATAATAATAAATATCATCATAAATATTCTTCAAATATATACACCTACCAATAGGACTATTAAGAGATATCTCATTAATAAGAGAATCAGTATTAGGCAAATACTTCCCAGTTAATTTAATAGTATATTCCTCTTTATCATCTTCATCATATATAACCAAAACAGTAAGAATATCTCCAATATCAATTATATCATTATGATAATTCTTTCTATGAACCACCTTTAAATACATTTCTTCTTCTATCATTCTATCAATTCTAGAAGCAATCTTAACACTTTCTCTCATAGATTCTTCAAAAGCAAAATTATCATGCCACCCATCTCCTACACTAGAAGTATAACTCTCACTACCAACACTAGAATTAATCAAACTTAAATTTTTAAGTTTTTCTAATTCCTCATAGTATTGACATCTACCTTCATCATCAACTAATATTTCTTCCATATCATCCTCCAATCTAATTCTTTGATAACGAAAAAAAGCCACATATGAATATATGTAGTTTCATCGTGCTTATATATAGAGTTTTTTTCTTCGCAAATGTCATAATAAATATATACTAAATATCAAGTATTGTCAATATTAATTTTAGAAAAAAAGAAAAAGTACCTATTTAAGGTACTTATCAATAAGTTCAAATAATTTATCTTTATCTATAGGTTTAAGCAAATAACCATCAAAACCATATTCCAAATAATCATCATTATATTCATAATCATTATTTTTAGTAAGAAGAATAGTTTTAGTATTAAATGTTCTAATCTCCTTTAATTTTCTCATAACCGTAATACCATCTAAAGGTTCCATATCTTCATCAAGTAAAATCAAGTCATATTTATCTTTATTTCTAATCTTATCTAAACATTCCTTACCAGAAGTAACAATACTAAGTTCAATATTAGTATCCTTAAGCATCTTAGTAAATATCTTACCACTAGAAACATTATCATCTACTAGAAGAATACTCTTCTTATCATATACACTTTCATATTTATCTAAAGCATCATCCATATCAGCAATCTTCTGATCTAACACAACCTTAATCGTAGTACCACGTCCATATACACTACTAGGAATAATAGTACCACCCATAAGTATAACAAGTCTTTTTGCATTATATAGATTATATTTAATGTTAAGTCTCTCATTATCATTAACTTTCTTATTAAATATCTTATTAAGATCTTCAGCCTTAATACCACTACCAGAATCTTCTACAGTAATAACAAGTCTAGCTATATCCCTTTTAATAATAGTACTAACATCAAAATCAATAAAACCACTACTAGTATATTTAACACTATTATCAAGTATAATAGATAAAGCCTTCTTAAGTCCCATACTATCACCATATAAATATGGTGGAATATCACTAGCAATATTAGTTCTAAAACTAATACCCTTATCTTCAGCTTTCTTCTTATATATTTGAACTAACTCTTTAATAATAATCTTAACATTATATTTATCATTATAAATCTTAATATTAGAATCCATTTGTGAAATATCAAGAATCTCATTAGTCATAGTAGTAAACTTAGCCGTATTATTCTTAATCTCTCTAGCAGAATTACCAATATTAAGAACATCAACTTTCTTATTATCTACTTCTTCTAATATATTATCAGCAGAATAATCAATATCCTTAGTAATACCCCTAATCTCATTAGTCATATTATATAAAAACATACTCTTTTCTTCATTAGCATTATCACTAATTTCTTTAGCCCTATGTACTTCTTCAATTATTTGCATATCAGGATTCTCAATAGTATGATACATTAAAAATACAATAAAAGTTTCCATTGAAGTCATAAGAAGAAGTTCAGGATGTTGCTTTTGTATAATCATAACAACTAAACCTAACCCCATAAAAGCAAATATAGGTAAATACTTCTTATCCCTAATTCTCTTAATATTAGTGGATAATCTAATTAACCATACCGTTATATATACAATAGATACAATATACATAACATTAGCACTAGGACCATAAGAATAAATAGCCCCATTAATATTATGATAATACAAAGGTTTAATAATAATTATTATCAAAAATATTAAATATAAAATACCAAATAAGTTTATAATCTTATTAACCTCACTTTTCTTATCTTTTCCATCTTTTATAGAAATAACAAATATATATACTGAGAAAAGTGTAAGCCAAGTCAAAAGATAAATTATATACCCTTTAGATATAAACGTATTTAAAAGTTCAAATCTATCAATATTTTTAATAGTAAAATAACTACCAATAGCCAAAAGTACACCTACAAAGTTAGTAAGCATAATCTTTTCAAATATTTTATTTTCTATACTACGAAGTCTTTTACTAGAAAAATAAACAATATTAATAAGTAAACTATAAAATAAACTATATATAGTAAATATATTCATATATCACACCTCATTATCTCTTTTTAATTCTTTTTTTAACATTATTTTGTACTTCCATAAAGTCAATCTTACCAATATTAGTAAGTGGAAGACTATCTACAAAAGTATATTTATAAGGAACATCTCTTTCTGGTAAATTAACTGAGCAAAGTTCCCTAAGCTCTTTTTCTACCACTTCTAAAGGAGTAGTACAATTATCTTTAAGAACAACAACAGCCATAGGAAATTCACCCTGAGTAGTAGTATCACTAGGAATACCGACAACACAACACTCTTCAACTGCACTATGTCTCTTAATAATATTTTCCATTTCCATTGGCCATACATTATGACCATCAGGTCTAATAATCATTCTTTTAGTACGTCCACAAGAGAAAAGTACACCATCGCGAGTCATATAGCCCCTATCTTTAGTATGTGTCCAAACAAGTCCATCACTATGCTTAATTTGTACTTCGCGAGTTTTTTCATCATCTTTATAGTATCCAGCCATTGCACTAGGACCTGCTATACATATCTCTCCATATTCTCCATAACCAAGCTCCTTCTCAGTTCCATTAGAACCATCCTTAGGAAAATCAAAGATTGAAATAATATTTCTAGAAAGAGGAACTCCAGCACTACCAAGAACATTACGCTTATTAAGTCTAGTAGCTACACTAGAATTACGTTCAGTAAGACCAAATCCCACAATAACATTCTTATCATAGCCATGACTATGTAAAAACTCATTAAATTCCTGCTCACTACCAAGAAGGAAATAATCCCCACCAGCAGAAATAGATTTAAGAAATCCCGAAAAATCAACATTACGCATTTTCTCACTATGCATAAGCGAAGTATAATGCGTAGGAACTCCAACAATATGATTAGGTTTATATTTAATAATATAATCAGCAAAACAATCAGGATCAAATTGTGGAATATTAATATCCTCTATACCTAAAGAAGGTGCCATAACAACCCCAAAAGACCAACCATATGCAATAAACTGTGGCATAATATTAAGAAGTGATTGCCCTTTTTCTAATCCTAAATCAGTATCCTTATATTGTTCACAAATAGAAATAACCGAATCATTAGTAAGCGTAACACTCTTAGGAATACCAGTAGTACCACCAGTAAGAACCATAGCAGCAGGCATATTAGGAATATACTCTACCTCTTCTGCTACTGTATTACGTCCAATATTAATAAAATCTTTAAAGTTTATATATAAAGAACCATAAGGAATATCAGGAATAACAAGACCTTTCTTCTCTAATTCCATATTAAGTTTTCTCTTAAATATTGGTCTAGCCAAAACAGGAATAGAATCCATATAAGAATTACATATAACCTTTTTAACATTAGAATCTCTAATAATAGTATCAATCTTAGGATAAGCAATATCAAGCATAACCAAATAATCAGAATTAACCTTATTCAAATTATCAAGTATTCTCTTAGCATTAGTTCTAGGATCAATATTATTAGCTACCGCTCCAATCTTATTAAGTGCATAATTAGCATATATAGTCTCAGGAAAAGTAGGAGAACAAATAGTAACAATATCCCCCTTCTTAACGCCTAAAGCACTAAAAGAATTAGCTATCTTATCTACCTTATCAAAAAAACCTTTAAAATTAGTCTTAAATCCATAATAATTAATAGCAGTATTCTCCATATTATCTACATTATTATCTTTAGCATAACGATAATAAGTCTTTCTAGGCAAATCCCTAGTATATGCCTCATTATCATAATATTGAAGCCAAGGCCTATCCATACTAGGCCTATTAGTATAAGGACCTTGTCTCTCACCAGTAAGAAATGTTCTCAAATATTCATTTCTCATATTTTCTTCATAAATTTCTTCTTTTGTCATTAAAATCATCCCCCATTAAACAAAAAAGACAGCACAAAAACACGCTATCTATTTATTATTCTGAATCTTTCTTAGTAGTCTTTGTTTTTTTAGGAGTCTTCTTCTCCTCAGAAACTACTTCATTTACCTTTTTAGAAGTATCAGCGCCCTTATAAAATCCACATTTAGGACATGCTCTATGTGATCTAATCTTAGCGCCACAATTAGAACATTCAACTAATCCATTAGCGGTAATTTTATAATGAGTTCTTCTCATATCTCTTCTAGTTTTACTAACTTTTCTAAATGGAACTGCCATCTAACTCACTCCTTCCCTAGTAAATCCATAAACGGATTATTCTCTGTTTTAACCTCTTCCTCACTAATAAGTCTCCAGCCATCACCACTAAGAGAAATATTCTCCCATTCTTAGGGTTAACAGCTCTAAGAGGAACTTCCACAAGAATATTTTGCCACAAATCCAAAGTAATATCAATACTTTTTTGCAAATTTATCCTAGTTTCATCAATTTTTTCTTCTATTTCACTAGTAAAATTATATTTATAATCTTCCAAAGTTATATCATCAGGTAATATCATATCACCACTTAAAGTACCACAAAGCTCATAACTATCATCAATAAGCTTATTAATATAACCTTGAAAATACACATTATCCAATCTTCTAATAGAACTATCATTAAGTAATTCCAAAGGAATATTTACTTCCCCATCAATATTAATTTTCTTACCATTAATATTAAGATCAAATAAATCTATAATCATAAAATTTCACCTGCCTAATAATTATATAATATTTTTAAAAAAATATCAACCTTTTCCTACATTTTTCTATTAATAACAATATTATCCATACTAATAGGATATATAAAATTAAAATAACTAAATATTCCTGAAGACTTAGATAATTTAGTAATACCACCATTTATAATTAAATGAATATTATTAATATCAATAATACCTCTAGTATTATTAGAAAATAACTTTCCATAAGGAGAAACAATTCCCCTATTATTTCTAATAATTTTATCACATAAATAGGGAATCATCCCATTATGCATATGCCCACAAAATATAAAATTAAAATCCTTAAATTCATTTAAAATATCATCATCCGTCATATATATAGGAGAATGACATATAACAATCTTAACCTTATCATTATTCATATCACCAAACAATTTCTTATCCTCTTTAATTTTATTAAGTAATATATCTTTAGCTTCATTCTTATAATCTCTATAATAATAATCATAACTAGCCTCTAACATATATATAATAACATTATCATCTTCATAATAACAATTATATCTAGATACAAACACATTATCTATTTTAGATAATTCACGCCAAAACTCATCATTATCATCACGTACATTATTACCATAACTTCTATCAGCAATATCATGATTACCCAAAGTAATAAATATCTTACACTTCTTACTAATATCCCTAATAAAAGAAGTAATTCTATTCTTTCTATCCTTATTAGTATATAGAAAATCCGTACTATCAATCAAATCTCCCGCTATACAAAGATATTGAGCATCACCCATCTTACTACTAATCAAATCAAGTTTCTTATCATTAAACCTATCAGAATAATGTAAATCCCCAAACATCATAATATTAATATTCTTATTACCAATATTATAATAATGTTTCTTAATTTCAATCATATTCCACCTCTAAAATAAAGGATAGCAATTATTCATCACTATCATTATTACTATCCTTTTTTATAAGTACTTCACGAGGCTTAGATCCATTTTGTGGTCCAATAATACCCCTCTCTTCAAGTAAATCTACAATTCTAGCAGCTCTATTATAACCAATACGATACTTTCTTTGAATTAAAGATGCTGATATCTTTCCAAATTCCATAGCAAAATCAACAATATCATTATATAAAGGATCATCATATTCCTCTTTAGATTCATAACCATCATCATATTTACCACTATCACTACTTACTTCACTCATATCTTCAGTAATAGAATGATCATAATTAGCCTTTTGTTGAGAAATAGTAAAGTCAACAATCTTTTGAAGTTCCTCATCACTAACATATGCTCCTTGAATTCTAATAGGAACATTCTCTCCCATCGGTTTAAATAACATATCACCCTTACCAAGTAACTTTTCAGCTCCAGTTTGATCTAGTATTGTCCTAGAATCAATAGAAGAAGAAACAGCAAAAGATATACGTGATGGAATATTAGCCTTAACAACACCAGTAATAACATCAGTAGAAGGTCTCTGTGTAGCAACAATCAAATGAATACCAGCCGCTCTAGCCATTTGTGTAATACGCATAATAGAATCCTCTACGTCTTTAGCAGCAACAAGCATAAGATCAGCAAGCTCATCTATTATAAATACAATATACGGCATTTTAACATAATCAGTATTAGTTTCACACATCTTATTATAAGCACCAATATTCTTACACTTAGTATCTTCAAATATCTGATATCTTCTTTCCATTTCTCTAACAATATTCTTAAGAGCAATAGAAGCTTTCTTAGGATCAGTAACTACAGGAGTAAGCAAATGAGGTACACCATTATACATAGATAATTCTACCTTTTTAGGATCAACCATAACAAGTTTAACCTCATCAGGTCTAGTTCTCATAAGAATAGAAGCAATAATACAGTTAATACATACACTCTTACCACTACCAGTAGCACCTGCTATTAAAAGATGTGGTGTAGCATTAATTTCTGCCCATTTAACACTACCCATAATATCCTTACCAAGACCAACAGCAAGTATACTCTTCTCATTAGGCTCTGGTAACTTAGATAAAATTTCTCTAAAAGAAACAGCTGAATTAACCTTATTAGGAAGTTCAATACCAATAGTACTCTTGCCAGGTATAGGAGCCTGTATTCTAACATCTTTAGCAGCTAAATTAAGAGCAATTTCTTTTTGAATCGATAAAAGCTTATTAACCTTAGTACCAGCCTTAAGTTCAAGTTCATACTGTGTAACCGAAGGACCAATATGACATTCCTTAATCTTACCAGGAATCTCAAAATCACCAAGTACCCTCTCTAAAGTAGCAATATTCTGTTTAACAGATTCAACATTCTCTTTATCATTATTACCCTTACTAAGTTTAAGCAAACTAATAGGAGGAAGTTTATAATTAAGATTAATAGTAGGCTTCTCTACCTCTTCTACTTTAGGAGTAGAAACATCACTAGAAGTCTTAATAGGAATCTCTCTATCTACAATAGCCTCTTTTTCACTAACCTTTTCTATATCCTTAGTACTAGAAATATGTATTCTCTCATCTTCTTCATCATCATTCTTAGAAGTATTTTTTTCTTTCTTTTCTCTCTTAGGAAGTTTAATCTTCTTAAACAAGTCAATAATACTAGTATTAAATAATAATATAACACCAATAACAATCAAAGTAATAACGACAATCTTAGTACCATCTCTAAATAAACTATAAAACATAAAAGTAAAGATAGCCCCTATCATACCACCACCACTATTAGAAATAGCACTAGTACTCTTAAAAGCAACAAGTAAATTATTAAAAGTCTCAGTAATAATCTTACTTCCTTCTTGTTCATTAAGAATAATATATTTCATATGTAATAAAATTAAGAAAGAAATAACAATAATATAAAAACCAATCCATCTCAAACTACCAAAATCAGGCATCTTTCTCTTTAATATTAAATACCCACCAAGTATTAATACACCTAATAATAAAAATATATAAATATTACCAACTAAAAAAACCGCAAAAGATCTAATAAATCCTCCCGCAGGCCCATATGCCCCAATTCCAATAATAGAAGCAAGTATAAGTATAATACCAACAACTTCATTACTATATTCAAACTTTTTCTTTTCTTCTTTTTTATTTTTCTTCTTAGCCATCTTATCAAATCCTTCTATATATAAATTATAACATTACTAAAATTAAAAGTAAATAATTTTAAACCCTAAAACAAAAAAAGACCTCATTAAAAGTCTTTTTTAATTTTTATATCATAAATACAACATTAACTTATATTTTTATAATTCACCTTTATAAAAGTATACTTTAAGAACATCATCAGAATATTTTGGCTTAGAAACATCTATATCAAATACTTTACCAATGTGATATATTAAAAACTGAGAAGCAATTAAAAGATCATATTCACATAAAATTCCATTATATTCACTTTCGATAATTAACATATTATCTCTACTTAAATAATTTAATAATTCTTTTTCATATAATGACACATTATTTGATTTGAAATATATATTACTTTTGTTATTCAAATTTTCGTAATTAATAAATCTTCCGTGAGAAAAATTTTTCTTTTCATGTAATATACAATTAACAATTCCAGATTCAATAACTTTACTTTCAAAGTCCACAGCAGCACATTGAGTATAATCACCAGTAAATATATTTACGATATTACCATTATCAAACATGCTTATAATACTAGTATCTTTAAATTTTTCTTCAAAGAAGGCATTCCATTTTTTTATTGAATTTTCTATAAAAGTATTAATGTCTAAATTACTTCCTTTCATATTCAAATAATAATTTAAAAATATGCTAGCTGGGCTTACCGCTCCTTCAAAAGATAAAAAGCCCCTTTCTTTTCCCTTGTTAGAACTCGTACGATAACTAATTATATTTTTTTTAGATATTCCTGTTTTCAATACTATTTTTTGAATTTCACCTTTGGTAATTATATACTTATTAAGATTATTAAAGAACTTTGTTCCCTCAAATAAATCATTAGTAGTGCCAGAATAAGAAAATAATATTACTTTATCAATTCTAGAATTATTTCTATATTTAATATCCCTAGGCAACATCGCATACGTGTTACTCCCATATAAAGTATTAATGACAATCGAAGCAAACATACTAGCAGCAAAAGAACCTCCAGTACCCGTAAATATATAGTTTTCATTACTATTAAAATTAATATTATTTAAACAATTTAAAGCACCACTATTAATAGCATTAATTATTCTTACTTCCAAATTATTTATATTAATGTTACACCTTTTAATTTTCTTTCTAACAACTAAATCAAAATTATCACAAAAGCAATAATTACCATTTTTTTTAATTTTATATAACTTATTTAAATGCCCTCTTGCTCCCATTTTTTTGACTACCTTCGATGTCAATTTGACTGAATTCATATACCAGTCATCGAACTTATTTGGATCAAAATTCAAATTATTAATTATCCAATCTCTTATAACACTCGAAAAGAATGCATCACCAGCACCAGTAGAATCTACTTCTTCTGAAGATTTAGTCAAAGGAAAATCATATTCATCATTATCATATATAAATTTTGCTCCCTTTTTTCCCATTGTTACAAGCATCAACTTTGTTTTTAATATTTTATATATTTGGATATCATCTTTAACATTAAATCTATCTTTCAAATACTTTATAACTCTTTCATTAAAATTAATGATATCAAACTTATCTCTTATTTTATTAATTATTTCTTCATTTGATATTTCTTCAAATTCAAAATATTGTCCCAAATCTAATAACTTATTATTATTAACATTATCAATTATTATCTGGTTTTTAATATTTAAATTATCAAAAACTAAAATATCTTTACATTCTATCTTATGTATAATATCTGTAGTGTCAATTAGTGACTCATTATACCACCTTTTATTATTGCAAAATGGACATCTCTTTTTTGAAGTAAAATCAAGACCATTATCTGTATCAAAATACGAAACATGAAAACATCTAGTACGAATATCATTTAACATTTTTACATTAGATATATCAACATTTAGATCCTTTAAACTTTTTATAGCTATTTCCCCTTGTCTATCATCACCACAAACACCAAACACTGTCGTCGCAATTCCCATATTTGCCAAATTAGCCACTATATTATGGGAGGTCATTCCTCCATTAACTCCCAATAGTTTACCATTTTGATAATAATAATCCAAGACTAAATCCCCAACACTTACTACTCTCATTTTTTTATTCTCCTTTTACAATTATAAACCTCACTATTTTCTTTATAATCGTGATTTTTTATTAAACATTCAATAATTTTCTCTCTGTTCAAATCAAATATACCCAATGAATCTAAATATGAAGTTTGTATTTTTTCATCTACCCAACTATAAGGACTACAAAAACACAATCCGGTCACATAATCAAAAAACAAATTGAAGTCAACTGCACCATGT
>OGDF01006221.1_pt1 | contig 12011 bp, 11 predicted proteins | sample 1570141 | NCBI WGS metagenome assembly OGDF01 (sample SAMEA4370581, study PRJEB24528) | human gut metagenome | reverse complement strand
CGGAAGGGGCCCACGAAGTGGGAAGGATGAGCGCCAGCGAACCTTTCGACGGCACCTGACGTCCCCGGCGGCGCTGTGGTACTCTGTTTCAGAAAATGTCACGCAGTCCGATCGGCGGCGGATGCCCGGAGAGCGAATTCTGGAGCACCTGAGCGAACGGGCGCCGACCGACGCCGGCAACGATGATAAGAATGCTGTCAGTCACCTGAGCGAACTGGCTCCGACCGACGCCGGCAACTACGATACTTTATCGCTGAACCAGAAAAACGTCCGGAAAAACCGGCCTTTGACCGGACAAAACAACCAAAATGGACATTTTGTCCGGCAGGAATCGTTTTAACCCGGATGAAATCCAGATTGAGGACGAGAAAACATAGAGCATAGGACCGCTGCAGACTTGTGGCCGGTCGCCGGCGACGACAAGCATGCCGACACGCAAAAACGACAATGTCCGGGAAAAATCTACCGATTTCCCGGACATGATATTCATCGCGACACCACTCTGCCTACAGCCCCATGACCTGCTCCGCGACGTGGCGCAGATACTCAGCCTTGTCGTGCGGGAGCCCGCAATCGACTGAAGTCTTGGAATCCGGAGACGGAACCGACTGGAAACGGCTGCCGAAAATCATGAGGTAATTCACGCACGCCTTCAGATAAGAACCATAAACGGACTGATGCTTGCTATCATCCGTGTAGAGGTCAATGCCGGAGTCACCGTCACGTACTATCTTGAAAGCCTGAGCGATAGGAGACACCTCGAAAGTATTGCCAGGGAAAGCGAGCTCGGCATTGCGTACAAGCCTGGAAGTACCGTCGGCCATAAGACGGTCGAACTCATCCATGCTTCCGAATCCGCCGAAATCCGAAGCCTCGTAAGCCCAAGTATCTTCCAAAACCAAATGACACTTAGGAGAACGAGCTACCACATTCGTTACCACACGCTGGAAATCAGCATTGACATAACTAAAAGAAGCTGAATCCTTTGCGAAATTTGCGGCAGCCTGGCTCTGGTCCTGGAGGAACGCGTAATCGAATTTTCCGACACTCATCGCGTAGCGGGAGAGCGGAAGACCCATGTGCTGACCGAAGGTCTGGCCTCCTTTCAGGCTGGCCTTCACGCGAAGAAAGTGACCCTCATTCCAGGCGATCTCCTTCAGGAACGATGGCGCTGAACTGAAATATGTGAACGAGTTGCCGATACACAAGACATTCAGGGTATCCTTCGGCAAATCCTCTCCGAAATACTGGACATATTCACCGACATAGCCCTTGGACCTTAGCTCCATTCTAGGTCTAAGTCCCTCACGAGCAGAAGTATCCGCTTTTTCACGACCAGTAGGACGGAAACGTATTTCCAGCATATCCTTGATTCCTTCAGGCATGCGGAAAGTCTGCATGACCACGGACGGATGCTCACCATTGCCGGAAACCATGAAAATATCTCCCGGGTACCAGGTCTTGCCGGCCCTGAATTCAGTTACGTAATATTTGCTGCATTCAGGCGAGGTATTCACGCTGACATTGAAGTCCACGACTCCGCCCTTAGGAATGTAACCAACTGGAATAGAAAACAATACAGTTCCATCCTCCTGCACCTTCAGGTCTGTGGAATCAGACGGGGCGTCAGATGAAAGCACATACTTTATAGGCAAAGTACTGACATCTGCCGTCTTAGGTGCACAACAATGAAAAGTAGTAGTTACCAATGCCGCAAGAACGGCCACAGAAATAATTCGTTTCATATTTTATACGTTTTTCTCCCAAATATAAATCTTGTCACCCCGGCGAAGACGCACCGGAATCTTGCCATCAGCATTGACCTTAACCTCGGCGGCAGCCTGGGATGCGGAGCCTTCGCTTGCAGGGTTCAGCTCGACCTGTCCATCGCGGACGCCGGCATTCTCCGGGATGATCGCTACTGAGCAACGGACGCCCTTGACAGCCTTTGCAGCAGGCTTGAGCGCCACACGCAAATCATTGACCTTAAACTCGATAACACCAGTAGTGGCGCCGACAGCCATACACTTGTCACCCAACTTGAGCGTCTGCGATTCGACAGAGATTTCAGCCACGCCGATACGGTCGAACCAGTTAGTAACCTTGCCACAGTAGACCTTTTTCAGGGTCGCCTGGCTGCCGTAGACACTGCTCCATTCGCCGAGTTTTGCACCCTGATAATAGCCGTCCCAGAATCCGCGGTTAAACACGTCCGAGAGCTCCGCCTTTAGAGACTCCGCAAGTTCCTGATTATAAGTACCGTCACACACAGCATCAGCCGCCTTGCGATAACAAGCGGCACAACGCTTCACGTACTCTGCCGAGCGGGCACGGCCTTCGATCTTGAACACCTTCACGCCGGAATCTATGATCTTGTCCATAAACTCTATGGTACACAGATCCTTAGGCGACATTATATACTTATTATCTATATTCAGCTGATTACCAGTCTCCAAGTCCGTAACCTCATAACCGCGACGGCACAACTGATAGCAGGCTCCCCTGTTGGCCGAAGCGCCATAAGTCTGCAGGCTCAGATAGCATTTGCCGGAAATGGCCATACAGAGCGCACCATGGGCGAACATCTCAATCCGGACGAGCTCTCCGGAAGGCCCCTTGATGCCGTCGCGCTGAATCGTCTCGTAAATCTCCTTCACCTGATGCAGATTAAGTTCACGAGCAAGTACCACTACATCAGCGAATTGCGCATAAAACCTAAGTGCTTCCGCATTCGAGATGCTGAGCTGTGTGGAAATATGCACCTCCATCCCGATCTGACGGCAATACATAATCGCAGCCATGTCTGACGCGATGACCGCATCCACCCCAGCCGCTTTCGCCGCATCCAGAGCCTGATGGGCCGGGTCAATGTCTTCCTGGTATAGGACTATATTCAGGGTCAAATAGGTCTTGACCCCGAACTTTCTGCAAATCCTTACTACTTCGGCCAAGTCTTCCGGTTGGAAATTGTTCGCGGAATGTGAGCGCATATTCAGGTTTCCGACACCGAAATAAACTGAATCCGCACCACCTTCTATGGCAGCCATAAGACATTCGAAGTTGCCCGCAGGCGCCATTATTTCAAGTTCTTTCTTATCCATTTAATGTTTCCCTTCTAGTTATTTCTGCCGACGAGTTTATCCGCGAAACGCCTCAACATCTCAGAGCGCATCTTGGACAGTTTCAACATATCAGCACACTCGAGAGCCTCATCCGTAAGACGGACGATTTCCTGCTGGGCCAATTCATCCACTTTCAAGCGCTTGTAGATAGCCGTAACAGCCTGAATCTTAGCTTTTTTCTGTTCCTCCGTATCGACAGGCATAGCCATAGCCTCATCCATGGCAGGCTCATCCAATTCGGTAGCCTTTATCGTAAGCCAACACTTTTTCTTGTTTATGATATCTCCGCCGATAGGTTTTCCGAAGACCTTTTCATCACCGAAGGCGTCCAGCCAGTCATCAGCGATCTGGAATGCCAGTCCGAGAGCATAACCGTATCTGTAAAGATTTCCGGCATCCTCATCATCAGCGCCTCCGATAAGTGCACCCATCTTCGCGGCACATGCGATCAGCACCGCAGTCTTAAGGCCGATCATATGCATATAATCAGTCATAGACACCTTGTCCACAGACTCGAAATCCATGTCATACTGCTGACCCTCACACACTTGCGCAGCCGTATGATTAAAGAGTTTCAGCACTTTTCCCAACACCTGTTCCGGTGCCTGGGCGATACGCCTGTAACTGTCGATGCACATCACATCGCCTGACAAAATCGCACCATCCTCGCCCCATTTGGTCCAGACCGTAGGATTACCCCTGCGGAGCGGAGACTTGTCCATGATATCGTCGTGGATCAATGTAAATGTATGGAATACTTCCAGTCCTGCCGCAGGCTGAAGAATCTCATCATTCAAATCATCCCTGAAAAGAGAATATGCGATAAGGCACAACCGCGGTCTCAACCTTTTTCCACCACCATCAATCATATATCGCAGAGGGTCATACAATCCGGCCGGTTCCTCAGAAAAACTGATTTCCGAGAACAATTTGCCGATACTCTCATCTATCTGAACTTCGCTGATCATATCTCAATAAGTTTTTTTGTCAATGCCTCTTTCAGTTGTTTGTCGTAGCGCAGACGTACACGGACGCCCGCCTCCTGGTAATAATATCTGACTGCTATTTCCTCTTCGATGAACGGAATGATCTCATCCTTTTTCATATTCAGGAAATCAGCCTTCTCGATATTTATGCACTTCTCCAGAGCATCCAACTGTTCTTTCATATTATTATCCATACCGTCACGGACAAGTTCTTTCTTCATCTGGTCGAACAATGTCTTCGCGCCGGACCTGTAATCGAACTTCTTAGTCTTAGCAAACTCCACGAAATCAGCATAATCCGCATCACTGAAATGGAAATCCTCGAGTGCAGGAATACTCTCGTGTCTTCTCGCATAATCCAATGCATACTGGTCGATTATGCCATTCAGGACAAGTGAAAATACCAGACGGCTGTAACGTGTCGATGTAAGAGTGTCATCCGGCATGATTCCACCGCCGTCACGGACTGAACGTCCATGCGCAGTCTTGAATTCATGTGTCAGAGAATCAGGTATATGTCCTACACTTCCGTCTTCATTTCTGTGACTATAGTCGATAGCCTGGATACATCTTCCGCTAGGTGTATAATACTTGGCGGTAGTAATCTTCAGCTGTCCGTTATACGGCATTGGCCTTACACTCTGAACCAGACCCTTACCATAAGTCCTTGAGCCCATTATAGTGGCCCTGTCCAAATCCTGGAATGCTCCGGAAACGATTTCCGAAGATGAAGCGGAGCCGGAATCCACAAGCACGATAATAGGAATCTCAGTATCCACAGGATCGGTTACAGTACGGAATTCATGACGGGTATCATTGGCATTGCCCTTGGACGAAACCACCAGCGAACCTTTCGGCACGAACAGCGAAACTATGTTCACAGCCTCCTGCATAAGTCCGCCTCCGTTGCCTCTCAGGTCGAGGACGAGACGTTTCATACCCTGAGACTTGAGCTTGAAATATGCGTTGCGGATATCGCCTGACACATTCTCGGTAAAACCAGTCTGGAGGATATATCCTGTGGTGTCATTTATCATTCCGGCATATTCCACATCCGGAAGGTGAATCCTTTCTCTTGTTACGCCGGCTTCCAGTCCAACCACGCTTTTTCCGTCTATGGCCACGATTTCATCCCCGCACACAAGGCCCTGCTTATATGCCGGAGAATTCATATATGGCTCATTTATAACCACATTGCTCTCCTTGGATGGCTTATATATGAGGGCTCCGATTCCTCCGTAGGTCTTGCCTATCATGAACTCAAAGTCCTCGTTATCTTCTTCCGGGACATACATGGTATAAGGGTCCAGATTTTCAAGCATCGCAGCGATACCCGCTTTTTCGATTCGGTCTATCGGCAATGAATCCACATAGGACCTGTTCAGTTCTTTCAAGATAGCATTCTGTATCTCGACCCACTGACCAAGTTTAAAGCTTTTGGACTGTCCAAACGCAGGTGCGGCCGCCACACTCAACGCAACTGCCGCAATAATGATTCTAATATACTTCATAACAGCATCTATCCCACAATATTTATTCCAATTCAGGTTCCGCTCACAGTTCTGTTTTGCAAAACCCGAGACATTCTACAAATTTAACAAATTATTGGAGATTGTCGGCGGATTTGATACCTTTGCAGTTGTAATTAAGGTAAAAGAAAAGCAGTATGAAATTAGTATTTGCAACGGGCAATAGCGGAAAACTGCGTGAAGCATCGGAGATTTTAGGCGAGGGCTTTGAGCTCGTTACCCCCGCACAGGAAGGTATTACAGAAGAAATACCCGAGACAGGGAACACTCTTCGTGAAAATTCCCTGCAGAAGGCGAAGTATATTTTCGACCACACTGACGGGGCGGATTGCTTCGCGGACGACACCGGACTGGAAGTGGACATTCTCAAGGGCGCTCCCGGTGTCTATTCAGCCAGATACGCCGGACCATCCAAAAGTTTCGAGGCGAACATGGACAAGCTCCTGAAAGAGATGGCTTTACATGAATATGAAGCTTCAGTCGCCAGAGAGTTCGGCATAGCAACACCCAAGGCTACACGTCGTGCAAGGTTCAAGACCGTGGTAACTCTCATCCTGAACGGAGAGAAGCATTTTTTCGAGGGCACGATGGAAGGCAAGATTTCTTATGTAAAGGCAGGACATGGCGGATTCGGATATGATCCCGTATTTATCGCCGACGAATATCCTGACGTAACTGTAGCCGAAATCACAGAAGAACAGAAAAACGAGATTTCGCATAGGGGCAAGGCTCTGCGCGCGATGGCCGCATGGCTACATGAACACGTCCAGCGCTAATGGAAGAGCAAGTTATAGTCCTGAATTTCACGAAGATAAAAGAGAATTCGATAGTTCTCCACACGCTCAGCCGCTCCTTCGGGCGGAGGAGTTTCGTCGTTCGGGTCAATGCCAAAACAGGCATGGCCTGGTTTCTGCCGCTCAACATCATTGACCTGAACCTGGCTGAGAATCAGAAGACTAGTCTTTGGGCTGCAAGGCCGGCATCTGCGCGTTATGCTCTGGCGGGGATCCGGAACAACATTTACAAGAATACGATGACGCTGTTCATGGCGGAAGTGCTTTATCGGACCATCAAGGATGGGGCGATGGAGGACGGGCTTTTCGACTGGTGCGAGCGGCAGATTCTGACTCTGGATGCATTGGAGGCAGATTTCAGCAATTATCATATAAGGTTTCTGCTGGAGTTGTGCGTGGCCCTGGGATTTCGGCCTGAGGCAAGTGACCTGGCACCTTTCTGCGGCGAGAATATGGATATTATCGAGCGGTTCATGGGTTGCGGATTGGCGGAGTCGATGCTGATTCCGATGAACGGCTCCTTGCGTAATGATGTAGCGCACAGTATAATACGTTATCTGGAATATCATACAGAATCCACGATAAACATCCGTTCGCTGCAAGTCTTGCGCGAACTCTACGGATGACACGTTACGTGGCCGGCCAGAATCGGTTGCCCAGAGAGCGAATTGCGAAGCACCTGAGCGAACGGGCTCCGATTCGGCCGGCAGCCATGTATATAAACCATCGAAGGGTACCTGGAGAATCCAAGTACCCTTCTTCAGAGTCGTATCATGAGTTACGCGAGATTTCACATCTGGCAGTAACTCTGACACTTAACTAAACACTACTAACTAACCATTATAATAACCAACCAATAATATTATTCACTTGCCTCGTTAATTTGCAGATATCGTGCCAAACTCGAAAATAGAGAATAAAAACAGAGGATAGCCGGACATTGGCCACCCTCTGACATGCAAATATATAGATTATCTCTACTTCTTAGGCGTGAAAACGATATCCAAGATGTCAGGATTATCGAATATTCTGTCAGCAAAATTATACAAAAAAAAATTACAATTTGTAATTATTAACTCCATGATATTACCTAATAAAAAACGCAAAAACATTCTTTTATTTCATAGGAATTTACGTTATTTGCAACATGATAGAAACAAAAGTGAAAATAAGGTACATATTTGCATTGACCCTGACCGTGCTTTTTACTCATCAGAGCACCTGGGGCGCATCGGCGGATATTGACACAACCCTCACTCAAAAAAGCGCGGCCGCCTGGAGTGTGGAAATGAGCGGTATGTGCTCGAATAAGAAAGCGTTACCTTTCTGGAGCCATACAAATAAAGGCGGCATAGTTCCGGAAACTTGCGGCGGTCTCATTCATGGAGACATCTCCGGAACGACCGACCTCAAGCACAATTTCCGCTTCGGCTACGGAATAGGACTGGCAGGATATGCAGCCCTCCCGGGATACGAAGACGTGCACAATGTCGACGGGAGCAGCCTAAGAGGCATGATTCCTTCCTTATATGCAAATATAGGTTGGAAGAAACTGTCCCTCGACCTCGGAATAAGGCAGCGTGAGATGGAATTCGGAAATCTCTCTGTCACAGGTGGCGACCTGACATGGACAAACAACACCATGAGCCTGCCGGGCTACAACCTGAAGACGGATTGGATCAATGTTCCTTTCACCAAGGAACGCCTCGCAATAAAATTCAACATCGGCGACTACGGAATGTGGGACAACCGGTTCGTAAAGCACACGCTTCTTCACAGCCAATCACTCTACTTCAAGGTAGCATTGACCCGGAAACTCTCCTTCACCGGAGGTATGGAGGCTTGGGCGCAGTGGGCCGGAAACTCTCCTCTTTATGGCGTACAGCCGCATGGATTCGGCGACTACCTGAAAATCATGGTGGGTGCCGGCGGCGACTCCAGTGCGACTGAGAGCGACCAGATCAACGCGCTCGGCAACCATCTCGGGCGCGAACTGATCAGGTTCGACTGGGAGGATGAGACCTGGCATCTGGTTTTCCAGCACGACAGGCCGTTCGATGACGGTTCGGGCATCGGATTCCAGAATTTCCCCGACGCCGTGAACACGCTGTACTTGAACCTGAAGGATAAGGACAGGTGGGTCAATGAATTCCTGGTGGAGTTCATCTACACCAAATGGCAGTCAGGAACCAGACACGATCGCCCGGCCACACCTGCCGAACTAAAGAAGAATCCTAACAAAACACGCTATGTAATAGGCGGTTGCGACGACTACTTCAACAACGGCGAGTACCGTTCCGGATGGACATACAACGGAAGAACCATCGGACTGCCCCTCTTCTTCCCGTACCCTAAAGACATGAACGGCATAACATACGGAGTAATAAACAACAGGATAGTCGCCTGGAATGCCGGCATCGGAGGAAAAATAGCCAGGCGGATACCTTATAATGTCAAAATAACCTACAGTCGTAATTTCGGAAGATACAACACTTCGCAAACGCAGATGTATCAGCAGGTTTCAGGCGCATTCGAATGTTCTCTTCCCGAACCGGTTTTCCACAAGACCACCGGCATAAGTTTAGGACTTTACGCGGACAAGGGATCCATCTATCCTGACACAGCAGGAATAACTATAAAACTATATTGGGGAGGATACCTAGGTCATAATAAATAGGTATTTCCCCACAGAATTGTTACAATCCGGATGCGTTTTTCAAAAAATATACGTAAATTGTGAAGTTTTGAAAAATGATATTGGACTATGACAAGTGAAATAAGAAATCCGGAACTGTGGAAGGATGGAGAATTGAAGATCGAGTGGGTACGCAGACATATGCCTTTGCTCGCAGGTCTGGAAAAAGAATTCAAAGAGACCAAACCATTTAAGGGCAAGAAGATAGCGCTGTCAGTGCATCTCGAAGCCAAGACAGCTCACCTCTGCGAAATACTTGCGGAAGGCGGAGCTGAAATGTATATCACAGGCAGCAATCCCCTCTCCACACAGGACGACATCGCAGCAGCACTCGTGCACGAGGGTCTGAACGTATTCGCCGTACATGGAGCGACTGAGGAAGAGTACATGCATGGCATACGTAAGGTCATCGAAGCCGGCCCGAACATCATTATCGACGACGGCGGCGACCTCGTAAACATGATTCACACAGAATATAGAGAGCTGATTCCCAATGTAATAGGCGGATGCGAAGAGACCACGACCGGTATCCTTCGTCTCGAAGCCATGAACAAGGCGGGCGAACTCGAATTCCCGATGATGCTCGTGAATGACGCCGACTGCAAGCACCTGTTCGACAACCGTTACGGCACCGGCCAGTCCGTCTGGGACGGCATAAACAGGACCACCAACCTGATCGTCGCAGGCAAAAATGTCGTAGTCGCTGGTTACGGCTGGTGCGGAAAAGGAGTTTCGATGCGCGCGAAAGGCTTGGGCGCCGACGTGATCGTCACCGAAGTGGACCCGATCCGCGCGATGGAAGCCGTAATGGACGGATTCAAGGTTATGTCAATGCAGGAGGCAGCACCTCTGGGAGACATCTTCGTAACCGTCACCGGATGCAACGATGTCATAACGGCAGAACATTTCCTCAAGATGAAAGACGGCGCAATCTGCTGTAATGCAGGACATTTCGATGTAGAAGTAGCAGTAGCCGCATTGAAAGAAATGGCCGTAAGCCATGCTCCTGCAAGAAACAACATCGAAGCATACAAACTCGAAAACGGACATACCATATATATAATAGCGGAAGGACGTCTCGTAAACCTCGCTGCAGGAGACGGACACCCTGCTGAGATTATGGATATGTCATTCGCCATTCAGGCACTCAGCGCGAAATATCTGGCTGACAACGCTGCAGTCATCACACGCGAAAAGGGCAAAATGCTGAATGCAGTACCTAAAGCCATCGACAGAGAAGTGGCATTCCGAAAACTCGCTGACTGGGGCATCTGTATCGACAAACTCACACCGGAACAAAGCAAATATCTATACGGAAATTATCAGGATATAGGAAGTTAAAATATGTTTGACAAAAGTGTTTATGTAAGAAGGCGCAAGACGCTGCTTGCAAAGATGGCGAACAGCGCAGCCGAAGGAAAAAGGGGAATTGCCCTGTTTATTGGCAATGCTGAGGCTCCTGCCCAGTATAAGGACAACTGCTACAAATTCCGCCAGGACAGCACCTGGTTGTACTTGTTCGGTATCGACCAGCCACTTTATGCTGCTGTAATAGACCTCGACAACGGAGAGGAAACCATTTTCGCTGACGATGTGGCAATCGGAGATATCATCTGGATGGGTCCTCAACCAAGCGTCGCATCAGTAGCGGCAAGTGTAGGCGTAGAGAACTCTGCTCCATATAAGGCACTGGATACATTGGTAGCCAAAGCGGTAAATGGCGGACGTCCTGTACATTTCATCAAGCCTTCGAGATATTATAACACCATGCGTATCGCATCGCTCATAGGATGCGGAAACGACGAAGTCGCAGGCAAATTCTCATTGGCATTGACCAAAGCGATCATCTCCATGAGACTCGTGAAGGAAGATTGCGAAATTGAGGTGCTGGACGACGCAGCGAACCTGGGCTACAGGATGCACACAATGGCGCGAAACTGCATTGTCCCAGGCGTTATCGAGCAGGAAATTGTGGGCAAGATGGAGGCTGTCACACTGTCAGAAGGCTGGGGAGTTTCATTCCCTACCATTCTCACACAGCATGGAGAAACATTGCATAACCATCTGCATGACAAGATTATAGAGCCAGGTAAACTTATGGTTATCGATGCAGGTGCTGAGAACAATATGCACTATGCATCTGACTTCACGCGTACATATCCGACTGACGGCAAATACACTGCAAAACAGCGTGAGATTTACCAGATTGTCTGCGATTGTAACGAGCTGGCTTACAAGCTGACAAAACCTGGTATCACATATCGTGAGGTTCACCTGAAGACCATGCATCTGATGCTCGAGGAACTGAAAGCTCTGGATATCGTACGCGGAGATCTGGACAATATGTTGGAGTGCGGCATAGCAGGACTTTTCATGCCTCACGGACTCGGACACAACATGGGTATGGATGTACACGACATGGAGGACTACGGAGAGGATTACGTAGGATACGATGATGACCAGAAACGTTCTCCACAGCTTGGACTCGGCAGCCTGAGAATGGCCCGCAAGCTTGTTCCAGGTAACGTAATCACCGATGAACCAGGTATTTACTTCATCCCTGCACTTATTGAGAAATGGAAAGCCGCTAATACTGACCAGGGCTTCGTGAACTACCAGAAACTGGAGTCTTACTATGACTTCGGAGGAATCAGACTGGAGGACGACGTTCTCGTGACTGCTGATGGTGCACGCAGACTCGGAAAAGAGAGGCTCCCTATCTTCCCTGATGATGTAGAAGAGGCTATGAAAGCCAATAAATAGAACTCAAGTTTCGCAAGGGCGAAACACCGCTTTTAGAGCCCGCGAGGGTGAAAGTAAGTCCCTTCCACGAGGGGAGGGATTTAGGGTGAGGGTAACGTGCACGCAAAAAGTGCGTGGGGCTT
>OGDF01006219.1_pt1 | contig 12016 bp, 8 predicted proteins | sample 1570141 | NCBI WGS metagenome assembly OGDF01 (sample SAMEA4370581, study PRJEB24528) | human gut metagenome | reverse complement strand
GGCTGTCTTTGGCAGCCTATGGCAGCAAATACCCAATAACCTTTGCCGTCATGTTTGCAGCGGCGCTTTTGACCGGTACGCTTGCCGCAAAGCTCAAAGCCCATGCGCAGCTATCCGCGCGGGATGCCTATCGGACAAAACTCCTTTTTGATATGAACAGGCAGCTTCAAAAGGCGGAAACACCGGATGAGGTCTATCAGATGACCGCGACGCAGATACAGAAGCTCATGCAGCGGGACGTTTTGATTTATCCGGCACAAGGCGACGTGCTGCTGGATGGGAATGTTTATCCGGCAGACGGAAGCAGTCCATATTGCATCCCGGATACTGATCAGGAACAGAACGTGATTCAATGGGTCTGGCAAAACCGAAAGCGTGCTGGCGCAACGACGCAAAACTTTCCAAAGGCAAAACGGCTGTATCTTGCCATTCGTACCGGGCAGCAGGTTTTCGGCGTTGTCGGGATTCCGATGGAGAAGCAAACGCAGCCTGACGCATTTACATCCAGCGTGCTGTTTTCCATTCTCGGCGAGTGCGCTCTGGCGCTGGAAAGCCTACGCAACGCCGAAGAAAAGGAAAAAGCCGCCGTCCTTGCAAAGAACGAACAGCTTCGTGCAAACCTTCTGCGTTCAATTTCCCATGACCTTAGGACCCCGCTGACCTCCATTTCCGGCAACGCGGATACGCTGCTGCACAGCTATAACGTGCTGGATGAACAAACGCGGAAACAGATTTTTACGGACATTTATGACGATGCGCAATGGCTGACGGGACTGGTTGAGAACTTGCTTTCCATTACAAAAATTGCGGACGGCAGCGTAAAACTGCACCTTTCTGATCAGGTCGTGGACGACATCGTATCGGAATCGCTCCGACATATTGACCGAAGGTCCGCAGAACATCACATCGCAGTGGATTGCGGAGATGTACCGTTGCTGGTTCGGGTGGATGCGGGACTCATCATGCAGGTGCTTATCAACTTGGTGAACAACGCAGTCAAATATACTCCGGCTGGCTCGAACATCCGGATCACGGCAATCCCGCGAGACAATATGGCTGAAATATGCGTCAGCGATAACGGTCCCGGTATTCCAGATGAACTGAAGGAACATGTGTTTGAAATGTTCTTTACCGGGGGCAATCCGATTGGCGACAGCCGCCGAAGTCTTGGGCTTGGGCTTACGCTCTGCCAAGCCATCATTCATGCCCATAATGGCGAAATGACATTGAAAGATAATTCGCCGCATGGCTGCATCTTTTCCTTTACAGTACCGCTCAGTGAGGTGAACTTAAATGAATAAGCCGCTCGTCCTCGTTGTAGAAGATGATACGCCGGTGCGCAATCTGATCACAACAACGCTGAAAACCCATGAATACAGGTATCTTTCTGCGCAAAACGGCGCAAGCGCCGTGATGGAAGCGCTGTCTCACAACCCGGACATTGTGCTGCTTGATTTGGGACTGCCAGATATGGACGGCGTGGAGATCATCCGAAAAATCCGTTCGTGGTCAAATATGCCGATCATTGTGATCAGCGCCAGAACAGAGGATTCTGATAAAATCGTGGCGCTGGATGCCGGGGCGGACGATTATCTCACCAAGCCCTTTTCCGTGGATGAACTGCTGGCGCGGCTGCGAGTGACGCAGCGGAGACTGTCGCTGATGAAAACAGACGCAGCGCAGGAATCCCCGATTTTTACGAACGGTGCGCTGAAAATCGACTATGCGGCAGGCTGCGCATATCTTGACGGTGCAGAACTGCACTTGACGCCCATCGAATACAAGCTGTTGTGTCTGCTCTCAAAAAATGTGGGCAAGGTTCTGACCCACACCTACATCACACAGCAGATTTGGGGCAGCAGTTGGGAAAACGATATTGCTTCTCTGCGGGTGTTCATGGCGACCCTGCGCAAAAAGCTGGAACGCGGAAAAGACGGGCAGCAATACATACAAACGCACATCGGAATCGGCTATCGGATGCTCCGCGTCGAATAGCGGGGAGCCTTTCAAAAAATCTATGAATCATTATGCTGTTGAAAACCTGTTTGGCATAGAAGGGCTGAACATCGCATGGTACGGTATCATCATCACATTCGGTATGATCCTCGGATTTATGCTAGCACTTCGCCGGTGCAAAAAAAACGGAGTTGAACCGGATCACTTATATAATCTCGTGCTTTGGCTGATTCCCGTGCGTATTCTCTGTGCCAGAGCATACTATGTGCTTTTTGAGTGGGAGCAGTACAAGGATAACCTTCTCTCCGTTTTTCAAATCAATAAAAGTATTATCAGAACTCGGTGGTTTAACGAATACCCCCAGTAGTTCAACGATTACTCGGCTGTTTAACGATTACAGCGGAACAGAACGCCACAATCCGCGCAAAACGCACGAAACCCCGCCGCAGAATTGCCTGCAGCGGGGTTCGTTTATGAGCCTGAACAGCCGAAAAGCCCTATTTCAAGCGGTTTTTGGGCATAGAAAAAGTCCACCGTAATTCTATCGAAATTACGGTGGACTTATGGTGCGGGTAGTGGGACTCGAACCCACAAGCGAAAGCACAGGAACCTAAATCCTGCGTGTTTACCAATTTCACCATACCCGCGTATGGCTGTTTGCGCAGGGGCAACAGTCCGTATGCAAGCAGAAAGCGGCGGTATTGGCCGCCGCTCAAAAGCCTCTATTTTGACACGGGGAGGTTCCCGAGGCGGAGCAAAACGCTGTATCCGCACGCCGTCACAGACAGTGTGTTTATCTTACCACAGCCGCCGCTGCTTGGCAAGTGGGCAAACGCAAATGCCGCGCAAAACTTTCTTTCCCGCACAAATTGACAACCGTCCGCAAACCTGCTATCATGCTCTGTCGAAAGCTTGATCTGGAGGGGTGCAGAATGCAGAAATATACGGCGTCCGTCATCACGGCCGGGTGCCTCTGGGGACTGATGGGCCTGTTCACGCGCACACTGGCGACTTACGGTGTGGATTCCATGGGCGCGATCGTGCTGCGCTGCGGCATTGCGGCGCTGCTGTTCGCCGTCACGCTGCTCGTGCGCGACCCGAAGCAGTTTCGCATCCGGTTCAAAGACATCTGGTGCTTTATCGGCACCGGCATCTGCAGCCTGCTGTTTTTCACGTATTGTTATTTTCAGGCCATCACGATCATGGACCTGTCCACGGCGGCCGTGCTGCTGTACACCGCGCCGTCGATCGTCATGATCCTCTCGCTGGTTTTGTTCCATGAGCGCATCACGGTGCAGAAGCTCATTGCGCTCGTGCTGGCGTTTGCCGGCTGCTGTCTGGTGTCGCTTGTCGGCGGGGAGCATAAGCTCTCCACGGTCGGCATTCTCTACGGCCTCGGCGCGGGCTTCGGCTATGCGCTCTACAGCATCTTTGCCCGCTACGCGCTCGACCGCGGCTACTCGAGCAACACCATCAACTTTTATTCCTGCCTGCTGACCACCATCGGTGCGGTCATTATCTGGGGCGCGGCGCAGCCGCTTGGCGTCATGTTCGGCTCGTGGAAGGGCTTCGGCCTGTGCACGGCGCTCGGCATCGTCACGTGCTACCTGCCGTATCTGCTCTATACCTTCGGCCTCACGGGGCTTGAGACCGGTAAGGCGTCCATCCTCGCGTCGTTTGAGCCGGTCGTGGCGACGCTGGTCGGCATCTTCGTGTTCCACGAAAAGCTCACGCCGCTGAGCGCACTCGGCTGTGTGTGCGTGCTCTCGGCTGTGGTGCTGCTCAATCTCAAGCGCCGGCAGAAAGCCAACTGAATCCAACAAAAAACCGTCCGTTCCCGATCGGGAGCGGACGGTTTTTGCGTATGGAACTTACTTGTTGTTGTAGGCTTCGATGCCCTTGGCCAGCAGCTCCATGGAGCGCTTGAGGGCGTCCTGATTGATGACGTAGGCCATGCGGATCTCGTTGACGCCGGTGTGCGGCGTCTTGTAGAAGCTCTCGGCCGGGGTGAACATGAGCGTGTCGCCGTTGTCGTCAAACTCCTCGAGCATGAACAGCTGGAACTTTTCCGCGTCGTCCACGGGGAGCTTGGCCATGACGTAGAACGCGCCCTTCGGCTCGGAATAGATGACGCCGGGGATCTTCTTGAGCCCTTCGACGAGCGTGTCGCGGCGGGCCTTGTATTCCTTGCGCACGGCATCGAAGTACTCGGGGCCGACGGTGTAGAGCGCGGCGGACGCGACCTGGTCGATCGTGGAGGCGCACAGGCGGCCCTGGCACCACTTCATGGCGTTGTTGTAGAGCTCCGCATTGCGCGTGATCATGCAGCCGATGCGTGCGCCGCAGGCGCTGAAGCGCTTGGACACGGAGTCGATGACGACGACGTTGTCCTCATAACCCTCGAGCTGCAGCAGGCTCATGAGCTTCTCGCCGCCGTAGACAAACTCGCGGTACACCTCATCGCCGATGATGAACAGATTGTGCTCCTTGGCGATGTCGGCCATGAGACGGAGCTCTTCCTCGGTGAGGATGGTGCCGGTCGGGTTGCCGGGGTTCGTGAAGAGGATGGCGCGGGTGTGCTCGTTGATGCACGCCTCGACGCGCTCACGGATGGCGAACTTGTAGTTCTCCTCAGGTGTTGTGGTGATCGGGCGGATGGTCGCGCCGGTCAGCGTGACGAACGTGCTGTAGTTCGGGTAGAACGGCTCGGGGATGATGATCTCGTCGCCCTCGTCGAGGATGCAGCTGAGCGCGATCTGCAGCGCCTCGCTGCCGCCGGTGGTGATAAGCACCTGCTTGTTGGTAATGGGCGCGTCGATCTTGCCGTAGTAGTTGACGACCGCGTCGATCATCTCGGGCACGCCGTCGGACGGGGCGTAGGCCAGGACCGGCTGGCTGAAGTTCTTCACAGCCTCAAAGTAAGCCTCAGGGGTGGCGATGTCGGGCTGGCCGATGTTCAGGTGGTAGAGTTTCTTGCCTTTTTTGGCAGCCTCGTTTGCATAGGGTGCGAACTTGCGCATGGGCGAGAGGCCGCACTTTTCGATCTTACTGGAAAATTTCATGTTGCTCCTCCGTTTTTATTTGTATTTTGGTTCTTTTTTGCTCTCAAACACATTCATGATAACGCATTTTTTCGCAAACTACAACTGATTTTTTGGAAAAATCCGGCCATAAATTTAACAATCGCGTCGCTCGGCGAAGCGCAAAGCAAAAGGCCGCCGCAGCATTGCGCTGCGGCGGCCGATGATTGCTGGTTTTGATTTAGGCTCAGACCTTGAAGTCCACGGAGGTCGCGCCCTGATCGTCCTGCTCGAAGGTGTAGTCCTTGCCGGGCAGGATGGCGTTGAGCAGGATGCCCACGATGGAGGAGACAGCCAAACCCGACAGGGACACGACGCCGATCTGGATGCTGCCGGAGTAGGTGATGCCGATGGCGAGCACGAGGATGAGTGCGGCGATGATGACGTTGCGGGTGTTGGTGAAGTCGACCTTGTTCTCGACGACGTTGCGCACGCCGACAGCGGAGATCATGCCGTAGAGCACGAGGGACACGCCGCCGATGGTGGCCGTCGGCATGGCGGACACGAGGGCCGCGAACTTCGGGCAGAAGGACACGACGATCGCGATGCAGGCTGCGATGCGGATGACGCGGGGATCGTAGACGCGGGACAGGGCGAGCACGCCGGTGTTCTCGCCGTAGGTGGTGTTGGCCGGAGCGCCGAAGAGGGAAGCAAGGGTGGTGGCCAGGCCGTCGCCCAGCAGGGTGCGGTGGAAGCCGGGGTCGACCATGAAGTTCTTGCCGCAGGTGGAGGAGATGGCGCAGATGTCGCCGATGTGCTCGACCATGGTGGCAAGGGACAGGGGCACGACCGTCAGCACGGCGGACCAGAGGACGCCGCTGTCGACCGGGCCGGCGAAGAGGTGGAACACGCTGTTTTTCCAGAAGATCGGCAGGCCGAACCACTTGGCGCTGCTGACGGCAGCGGCGACGGAGGCGCGCTCCGCGGGATCAACGATGAGTGCGAAGATATAAGAGCCGAGCACGCCGAGCAGGATCGGGATGATCTTGGTCATGCCCTTGCCCCACATGTTGAAGCCGATGACGATCAGGATCGCGACGACGGCGACAAGCCAGTTGGCACGGCAGTTGGTGATGGCGGAAGAGGACAGCGTCAGGCCGATGGCGATGATGATCGGGCCGGTGACGATCGGCGGGAAGTAGCGCATGACCTTCTTGACGCCGAAGATCTTGAACAGGGACGACAGGATGATGTACATCAGGCCCGCGATGGCGACGCCGAAGCAGGCGTAGGCCAGCAGATCGTTGTTGTAAATGGCGGAGCCGTCGGCGTTCGTGCCGATGGTGCGCACGGCGTTGTAGCCGCCGATGAAGGCGAACGAGCTGCCGAGGAAGGCCGGGACTTTGCCCTTGGTCAGCAGGTGGAACAGCAGCGTGCCGAGACCAGCGAACAGCAGCGTGGTGGCGACGTCGAGGCCGGAGAGCGCCGGGACGAGGACGGTCGCGCCGAACATGGCGAACATGTGCTGGAGACCCAGAATGAACATTCTGGGCGCGCCGAGTGTACGTGCGTCGTACACCGGCTCGTTACCGATGTTTTTTTTGCTCATAGATTTTTTCCTCCCGTGAAAATTTAATCTATTCTTTATCCTCTCTCGAGGATGCAGACACTGTTTTCTCCGTCCGTCTCCTGCAGGCGGACGGCCACGACCTCGCTCTTGGCGGTCGGGATGTTTTTGCCGACGTAATTGGCTTTGATCGGCAGCTCGGAGTGGCCGCGGTCGATCAGGGAAAAGAGCTGGATGCGTGCCGGACGGCCGAGCTGCATAACGGCGTCGAGCGCTGCGCGCGCGGTGCGGCAGGTGTAGATCACATCGTCGACCAGCACAACGGTCTTGCCCGCGATGGGGAAGGGAATGTCGGTCCGGTTGAGCACCGGCGCGTCCGCGACTGTGGACAGATCGTCGCGGTAGAGCGTGATGTCCAGCTCGCCGACCGGCAGCTGCACGCCGTCGATCTTCTCGATGTTTTTTGCAAGGCGGCGGGCCAGCGGCACACCGCGCGTGCGGATGCCGATCAGGCACAGGTCGTCCGTGCCGTCGTTTTTCTCGAGGATCTCATGCGCGATGCGCACGAGCGTGCGGTCGATGGCGGCCTCGTCCATGATCTTTGCCTTGAATTTCAGCTCCACAGCGATCCCTCCTCCGGGCATAAAAAACACCCTGTCCGGATACAGACAAGGCGGCAACGCGCAGGGAGACCCCGCAGTGATTCCATTGACCGTGACACCTTGCCGGTATCTCGTACCGACTTAAAAATATCAGCGTGCACAGCATACCACCGCATCTCGTGCTTGTCAACAGCAAATTCACATTTTCGTCACAAAAATTTGTCCCTCCCGTTTTCGGCGGGAGGGACAGGGTACATGATCTTGTGGTCAGGCTTTTTTGAAGCTGTCCTTGAGCGCGACGGCGCGGTTAAAGACCAGGTGCTCCGGGGCCGAGTCCTTATTGTCCACGGCGAAGTAGCCGAGGCGCAGGAACTGGAACGCGGCCGGAGCCTCGGCGCCGGCGAGCATCCGCTCGACCTTGCAGCCGGTGAGCACGGACAGCGAGTCCGGGTTCAGGCACTCCAGATAGTCCTTGCCGTCGCCCTCGGGGTCGGCGTCGGCGAAGAGGTTATCATACAGGCGCACCTCGGCGTCGGCGCAGTTGTGGGCATCGACCCAGTGAATCGTGCCGCGCACCTTGCGGCCGTCGGGCGTGTTGCCGCCGCGGGTCTCGGGATCGTATTCGCACAGGACTTCCGTCACGTTGCCGTCCGCGTCCTTGACGCAGCCGGTGCAGCGGACGATGTACGCGCCCTTGATGCGCACCTCGTTGCCGGGGTAGAGGCGGTTATACTTCTTCGGCGGCTCCTCCATGAAGTCGTCCGCCTCGATCCACAGCTCGTTGGAGAACGTCACGTCGCGTGTACCGGCGTTTTCATCCTCGGGGTTGTTCTCGATGGCAAACGTCTCGCTCTGGCCCTCGGGATAGTTCGTGATGCGCAGCTTCACCGGGTGCAGCACGGCCATGGCACGCTGGGCGTGAAGGTTGAGATCCTCGCGCAGACAGTGTTCCAGAAAACTGTAATCGACCGTGGACGCGACCTTGGATACGCCGATGCGCTCGCAGAAATTGCGGATGGACGCGGGCGTGTAGCCACGGCGGCGCAGGCCGCACAGCGTCGGCATGCGCGGATCGTCCCAGCCAGAGACGTAGCCCTCCTCGACGAGGCGGCGCAGCTTGCGCTTGGACATGACGGTGTAGTTGATGCCGAGACGCGAAAACTCGATCTGGCGCGGCTTGCACGGCACGGACACGTTGTTCACCACCCAGTCGTACAGCGGGCGGTGATCCTCGTATTCCAGCGAGCACAGCGAGTGCGTGATGCCCTCGAGCGCGTCCTGGATCGGGTGCGCGAAGTCGTACATCGGGAAGATGCACCATTTCGTGCCCTGACGGTGGTGCTCGATATAGCGGATGCGGTAGAGCACGGGGTCACGCATGTTGAAGTTGCCGGAGGCAAGGTCGATCTTTGCGCGCAGGGTGTACTTGCCCTCCGGGAACTCGCCGGCGCGCATGCGCGCGAACAGGTCGAGATTTTCCTCGATCGGGCGGTCGCGCCAGGGGCTGACGGCGGGGGTGTTCACATCGCCGCGGTATTCGCGGAACTGCTCCGGCGTCAGCTCGCACACATAGGCAAGCCCTTTCTTGATGAGCTCCACGGCGTATTCGTAATCCTTCTCGAAGTAGTCCGAGCCGAAGAAAAACCGGTCGCCCCAGTCAAAGCCGAGCCAGTGGATGTCCTCCTGAATGGCCTCAACGAACTCGTTGTCCTCCTTGGAGGGGTTCGTGTCGTCCATACGCAGGTTGCAGATGCCGCCGAATTTCTCGGCCGTGCCGAAGTCGATGCACAATGCCTTGCAGTGGCCGATGTGCAGATAGCCGTTCGGCTCTGGCGGGAAACGGGTATGGACGGTCTGACCGGCGAAACGCCCGCCGGGTGCGAGATCGGCTTCGACAAAGGCTTCGATAAAGTTTTTGGTATCTTCCATAGTGTCATGTCAACTCCACATAAATTTGCAAGAGTATTATACACGATTCATTTTCTGTTTACAATATCGAAAAAGAAATATATAATCCAGACAGAATAGCAAACAACGGAGGTACGGGCACATGTATGACCTGCTCATTATCGGCGGCGGACCGGCGGGGTTGTCGGCGGCCATGACGGCGCGCAACCGGAATCTGTCCGTGTGCGTGATCTGCGGCGGCGCGGCCGACAGTGCGCTGCATAAGGCCGGCCGCGTCACAAATTATCCCGGCGTGCCGGACGTCTCCGGCCCCGCGCTGCTCGAGACCATGACACAGCAGGCGCGTGATCTCGGTGCGGACATGCTGCGCGAGCGGGCGCTCTCGGCCATGCCGATGGGAAAAACGTTCGGCGTCTCGGCGGGTAAGGAATTCGTGGAGGGCAGGGCGCTTCTGCTTGCGACCGGCATTGCCCAGCGCGGCACGTTTCCCGGGGAAACAGATTATCTCGGCCGCGGCGTGAGCTACTGCGCCACCTGCGACGGCATGCTCTACCGCGGCAAGCGCGCGGCGGTCATTGGCCTGGCGGCCGACGCTCCGGCAGAGGCGGATTTCCTGCGGGAGATCGGCTGTGACGTGCATTATTATGATGGGAAAAAGCACCGCTTTGAGATCCGCGGTGCCGAACGGGCGGATACGCTCGTGGTCGACGGCGCAGCGGAGCCGGCGGACGTCATTTTCGTCCTGCGCGCGGGCTTTGCGGCTGACACGCTCCTGCCCGGTCTTGCCACGGAAAAGGGCCACATCGTCGTGGATGAAGCTTATGCTGCGAGCATTCCCGGCGTTTTCGCGGCCGGGGACTGTACCGGCGCGCCCTATCAGATCCCGGCGGCGGTCGGTGAGGGTAACTGCGCGGCGCTTTCGGTCGTGCGCTGGCTCAGAAACGCTTGACAAACGGCACGGCAGGGCCTATAATTTTCCCATCTATTTGCGAAGAAGGGGAGGAGTAGTCTCCCGGCGGACGTCAGAGAGAAGGCGGTTGGTGCAAGCCTTTCGGATGCCGGAGATGAAGGTCGCCCCGGAGCAGCCGGCCTGAACGGAGTAGGGCGGCCGGGTTCTCCCGTTACAGAGACAAGAGTGTCACGCTTCTGCGTGGAATTCAGGTGGTACCGCGGTTTCGATCGCCCTGAAACAGTTCGTTTCGGGGCGATTTTTTTGCGCCCCGGCAATCTTAAAGGAGGAGGAGCCATGAAAGAGCTTCCGAAAGTCTATGACCCCAAACAGGTCGAGAGCAAGATTTATGACATGTGGATGCGCGGCGGCTACTTTGCCGGCAAAGCCGATCCGGACAAAAAGCCGTTTTCCATCGTCATGCCGCCCCCGAACGTCACCGGCCAGCTGCACATGGGCCACGCGCTCGACGCAACGCTGCAGGACATCCTCACGCGCTACAAGCGCATGCAGGGCTATGCCGCCCTGTGGGTGCCCGGCACGGACCATGCCGGCATTGCCACGCAGATCAAGGTCGAGGAGATGCTGCGCAAGGAAGAGGGACTGACTCGCTACGATCTCGGCCGCGATGCGTTTCTGGAGCGCGTCTGGGCGTGGAAAAAGCAGTACGGCAACCGCATTGTCGAGCAGCAGAAGTCGCTCGGCGTGTCCTGCGACTGGGACCGCAGCCGCTTCACCATGGACGAGGGCTGCTCGAAGGCCGTGCGTGAGACGTTTTGCGAGCTGTATGAAAAGGGCCTGATCTACAAGGGCAACCGCATCATCAACTGGTGCCCGCACTGCCGCACCGCCCTGTCTGACGCCGAGGTCGAATACAAGGACATGCCTGGCGCGTTCTGGTATATCCGCTACCCGCTCAAGGACAGCGACGACTATCTCACCATTGCCACCACCCGTCCGGAGACCATGCTCGGCGACACCGGCATCGCGGTCAACCCGGCGGACGAGCGCTACCAGCACCTCGTCGGCAAGACGGCCATCCTGCCGCTCGTGGGCCGTGAGCTGCCCATCGTGGCCGATGATTACGTCGAGCTCGATTTCGGCACCGGCTGCGTCAAGATGACGCCCTGCCACGACCCGAACGACTACGAGGTCGGCCTGCGGCACAACCTCGAGCAGATCCTCATTTTCGACGAGGACGCCCGCGTCATCAACGGCGGCAAGTACAACGGTCTCGACCGCTATGAGGCGCGTAAGGCCATTGTGGCCGATCTCGAGGAGCAGGGCTACCTCATCAAGACCGAGCCCTATAATCATAACGTCGGCACGTGCTACCGCTGCGGCACGGTCGTCGAGCCGATGACGAGCCCGCAGTGGTTCGTCAAGATGAAGCCGCTGGCCGAGCCCGCCATCGAGGCCGTGCGTGACGGACGCATCAAGTTCGTGCCCGAGCGCTTCAGCAAGACCTATTATAACTGGATGGAGAATGTGCACGACTGGTGCATCTCCCGCCAGCTCTGGTGGGGCCACCAGATCCCGGCGTGGTACTGCGACGACTGCGGTCATGTCACCGTCTCGCGCACCGACGCCTGCGAGTGCGAGGCCTGCCACAGCAAGAACATCCACCGTGACCCCGACGTGCTCGACACCTGGTTCAGCTCCGCGCTCTGGCCGTTTTCCACGCTCGGCTGGCCGGATAAGGATTCCGAGGACCTGAAGTTCTGGTACCCCACGAGCGTCATGGTCACGGGCTACGACATCATCTTCTTCTGGGTCGCGCGCATGATCTTCTCCGGCCTCGAGCAGATGAAGGACATCCCGTTCCCGACGGTGTTCATCCACGGCCTGGTCCGCGATGATAAGGGCCGCAAGATGTCCAAGTCCCTCGGCAACGGCATCGACCCGCTCGAGATGGCCGACACCTACGGCGCCGACGCGCTGCGCTTCAACCTCATCACGGGCAACAGCCCCGGCAACGATATGCGCTTCTATGTTGAGAAGTGCGGCGCCATGC
>OGDF01006216.1_pt1 | contig 12019 bp, 10 predicted proteins | sample 1570141 | NCBI WGS metagenome assembly OGDF01 (sample SAMEA4370581, study PRJEB24528) | human gut metagenome | reverse complement strand
GCCGCAATGCCCGCCACGGCCACCTGAACACCTGGGGCGGCATCATCAACATCAAAAATGCCAAGTACGAGCGGGATGAGCGCCCCATTGACCCCACCTGCGGCTGCCCGGCCTGCCGGAACTACTCCCGCGCCTATATCCGCCATCTGTTCAAGGCGGAAGAGCTGCTGGGGATGCGTCTGGCCGTCATGCACAACCTGTGGTTCTACAACCACCTGATGGAGCGCATCCGCGACGAGCTGGATGCAGGCACCTTCACCGCCTTCCATGACCGCTATGTGAAGCTCCTGGATACAAGAATCTGAGTTTTTCGCACTTTGGCCTTGCAACCGCCCGAAGAAGGGTTTATAATAAGATTATCTGAATTTTGAGAGGAGATTTTGCCCATGCAATTTCTGACGACTACGACCGAAAGCTACATCAGCCTGTTCTTCACCCTGGCTCTGATGCTGGTTCTGCTCTATTTCATGATCTATCGTCCCCAGAAGAAGCAGGAGAAGAAGGACGCTGCCATGCGTGCTGCTCTGGAGATCGGCGATCAGGTCACCACCATCGGCGGTGTGATCGGTCGTGTGGTTGCCATCAAGGACGACACCTTCGTTCTGGAGACCGGCGCTGACCGCGTGAAGATCCGCTTCACCAAGAATGCCATCAGTTCTGTTGAGAAGCTGAACATGGACAACGCTCCCGCTAAAAAGTAATTTCAAGACCCGGTACTTTTTCACGCGCCTTCTTGCATACAGTAGTGCAGGGAGGCGCGTTTTTATGTCTGAACAAAAGAAGATTTCCGTAGGGGCGGCGCTGCTGGCGTTCGGCATCGGCGGCGCGTTTGCCGGTGCCTGCATGGCAGGGCTGGCATATCTCATGGCCCGGCATGGGCTTTCGCAGGCTGCGGCCTGGCCGATGGCAAGCGCTGCGGTCTGCGCAGGCAGCCTGCTCAGCGGGTGGCTGGCTGCATTTTTTCAGCGCAGCCGCGGTCTGGTCTGTGGAGCCATCCAGGGGGCAATGTTCGTACTGCTCCTGACTGGGTTTGGTCTCTATGCTGGATTTGCACCCGCAGAAATGCAGCTTGTGCGGTTTGCATTGGTGTTTTTATTTGGCTGTCTGGGCGGCATCTTCGGGATGCTGCGAACCGAACGGCGGCATCACTGAAACGATTCGAGAGCACAAAACAGGAGGAGTTCAAAGATGTGGGTCTATCAGAAGCCGGAATCGTCCGAACCCTTGGAACCGCTGTCTGCACCGTCTGTGCCGGACAGCGCACCGCTCAAAACCAACGTTAGGCTTCCGGAACCAAATGAGCCGCTCCCGGCGGATGCACCATCGCAAGCGGTCCCGGCCGTTCCGGAACCGATGGAAACGCCCCGGAAACGCTCTCTGCAAGCCGATTACAGCTGCATCCTGCTGGCGGGTGCGTATTTGTTCGGGACCTTTCTTGCGGGTGTTCTGTCTGCTCTGTGCAGTGCCGGCGAGCTGGAAACGCTCGACTATTATCTCAGCTGCTGGCGGACTTCCTTTGCAGCGGAAACGGCGGCTCAGGCAATGGGCCTTTTCCGGACGGAACTTCTGACCGCCTCCGGGGCTCTGACCGTTTTGCTCCTGCTGGGTCTGTCCGCAATTGGTTCTCTGCCCATTTTCTGTTTCCTGATTCTCTATGGGGCCGGGGCAGGGATGCTGTCCTTTCAGCTGTTGACCAACCTGAACTGGAAGGCACTGTTGGTCTATTCTGCCGCATCCGGGCTTCCGACCGCGCTTGCTGCCGGCTGTCTGTGTCTGTTCGGCGCGCTGGCGCTGCAGGTCAGTGGAAAGATCCAGCGCTGCTCCTTCGGAACGTCGTTTTACTCCGCCGGAGCCTGGAGCCTGGTCGGCCAGTTCGTCCGCACATTGTTTTTCCTGCTTCCCATCTGCGGTGCCGCAACGGGGATGCTGTATCTGTGCGGGCAGATGAAGGGATTTTAAGAAGTTCGCGCAAAAAACAAATTCCTATCTTGACACTCACCGGCTTTTATGATAGAATACATCACGTTGCAGAACATTGGTCTGCTACTGTGGCTCAGCCGGTAGAGCAGCTCACTCGTAATGAGCAGGTCGTCCGTTCGAATCGGATCAGTAGCTCCAAAAGTCCTACGAATTATCGCTAGATTTTGCGAAGTTCGTAGGACTTTTTCTTATTTACAAAGTGCCAGAATAAATTTTTTGTAACACTTTTTGCAACATGGTCTTGTCGGGCAACATTTTCTAATGGTCTGCATCGAGTTTTTGCCTGATAGATTCCTTCACTAAAATTTTGTGCAATTTTCACAGTTTTCTTCTTGCACTTTTGGTGGTACAATAAGCATGGAATTCTATTGAGATTTCGGGAGGAGCCGTATGGCTGAAAAGAGCATCGAACTGGATAGTGTGGAGATTGCGGCGGCGGTTTTTGGAAACTGTGACCGCAACATCCGCCTGTTGGAGAAAGAGTTTTCCGTCACGGCTGTCTGCCGCGGCACAATGCTTCGCCTGTCGGGTGAAAGCGCCAATGTTGCCGCTGCGGCACGTGCCATTGAGGGGATGCTTCTTCTGATCGAGAATCATACCCCGCTGGAAGAGCAGACCGTGCGTTATTGCTTGAGCCTTGCACATGACGGCGAGGAAAAGCGCGTCAAAGAGCTGACGGAGGATTTCGTAACCGTCACCGTAAAGGGGCGTCCGATCCGCCCCAAAACGCTGGGGCAGAAGGAATACCTCAACGCCATCCGCAAGAATGCAGTGACCTTTGGCGTCGGCCCGGCGGGTACTGGTAAAACGTATCTGGCTGTCGCAATGGCCGTCAAAGCCTTTAAGGCAAAAGACGTTTCTCGTATCGTCCTGACTCGCCCGGCGGTGGAAGCAGGGGAGAAGCTTGGTTTTCTGCCCGGCGACCTGCAGCAGAAGGTAGACCCTTATCTGCGTCCGCTCTACGACGGCCTGTTCGATATGCTGGGGGCCGAAACGTACGAGCGTCTGGTGGAAAAGCAAATCATCGAGGTCGCGCCGCTCGCATATATGCGTGGACGCACCCTGGATGACTCGTTTATCATTCTGGACGAAGCGCAGAATACAACCCCCGAACAGATGAAGATGTTTCTGACCCGTATGGGTGTAGGTTCCAAAGTGGTCGTGACCGGCGATGTAACACAGATCGACCTGCCCGACCGTACCCGCAGCGGTCTTGTGGACGCGCTGCAGATCCTGAAAAATGTGGACGGCATCGCACAATGCTACTTTACCGAAAAGGATGTTGTGCGTCATCGTCTGGTTCAGGAAATCATCAAAGCATACGAAGCCGCCGCGCACCCCGCCAAGCGCTGAGAGTCAGGACGCTTTCAAAAAGGCAGCATAAAAAGAAAGGAGCGGACTGTTATGTCCAATAAAGTTTTGATCACCAATTCCCAGAAGGCTGTGAAGGTCCCGTCGGGCCTCCGCATCCTGATCCGCCGTGCCTGCAACGCCGTGCTGGAATATGAACATTTCGATGACCCTGCTGAGATCAGCGTGACCTTCGTTGACAATGCCTCCATTGCGGAGCTGAACAACCAGTATCGCAACAAACCCATGCCCACGGATGTTCTGAGCTTTCCTCTGGGCGAAAACGGCGTCTACGATGTCGATGAGAACAACGGCTGCAAGATGCTGGGCGATATCGTCATCAGCATGGAGCGCGCACAGGAACAGGCCACGCTCTACGGTCATCCGCTGCAGCGCGAAGTTGCCTTTCTGACGGTGCACTCGATGCTACATCTGCTGGGCTATGACCACGAAAACGGCGGTCTGGAAGCCATGCGGATGCGCGAGAAGGAAGAGGCCGTGCTGACCCAGCTCGGTCTACCCCGCACAGTCAGCTACACGGAATAATACAGAAGCCTTGGAAGGGATAGGAGTTCTATTTTGAAAAACGCAGCCCCAATGCAGCAGCATTATGAGACCTCTTCGGTCTTTGTGGCCGTCATCGGCCGGCCGAACGTCGGCAAATCCAGCCTGACAAATCGTCTGGTCGGTGAGAAGGTAGCCATCGTCACCTCCAAACCCCAGACGACCCGCACCCGCATCACCGGTGTGGTGACGCGCGGGCCGTTGCAGTATGTCCTGCTCGATACGCCGGGCGTACACAAGGCACACAACAAACTGGGCAAACGGATGGACAAGACGGCCAGCGATTCCATCGCGGACGTCGATGTCTCCATGATGCTGTTTGAGCCGTACGGTGCACTCAATGAGCCGGAAATGGTCCTGGTGGACGCTCTGCGCAGCAGCGGCGGCCCGGCCATTGCCGTCATCAATAAGACCGACCTCGTCAAAGACCCGGCGGACCTCGAAGCCCGCAAGGCAGAGCTGAAGGCTCTCGGTGTCTTTGATGCCATCTATACCGTCAGCGTCCGCGCCGACGACCGCTGCGAGGAGCTGTTCGACGCGCTGAGCCAGTATGCGGTAGAGGGCCCTCACTATTTTGACGATGACGCCTACACGGACATGCCCGAAAAAGAGCTGGTGGCTGAGGTCATCCGCGAAAAGGCGCTGCTGTTCATGCGGGACGAGATCCCGCACGGCATTGCTGTCGTGGTGGAGCGCTTCAAAGAGCGTCCCGGAACCGACCTTGTGGACATCGACGTCAACATTTACTGCGAACGTGAGAGCCACAAGGGCATGGTCATCGGCAAGGGCGGCGCGATGCTGAAGAAGATCGCCAGCGCGGCCCGTGCAGACTGCGAGGAATTCCTCGGCTGCCGTGTCAACCTGCAGTGCTGGGTCAAAGTCAAAGCCGACTGGCGTGACAATGAGTTTTTGTTGAACAACTTTGGCTTTAAGCAGAACCCGAACAATCGCTGAGCCTGCGCCGCGATTCGGACAGATTTTCCACGGGTGGTGCGCTAGGATAAAGGCAACACTATCATGGGCGGCATCTGCCGCGCAGAAAGGGGAGGCCTATGGACGCTGACGCACGCTGGCAGGCATTTGCCTGCACCGGAAACATCCTCCGCTACCTGGATTACAGGCAGCAGAACGCGGAACAGCCTGCTGTTCCGGCAGGAGAAGATACAGATGGATACGATCGTAACGATGGGGCTCGTCCTGCGGGAGACCCGGTACAAAGAGGCTGACCGGATCCTGACCATTCTGACACCGGAGCTTGGTGTGATCTCGGCTTCGGCGCCGAACAGCCTGCGGCTGAAGAGTAAATTATTCAGCGCCTGCGGGCTTTTTTGTTACTCGGAATTTGTCCTTGTTCCGGGGCGGAATATGTACACGGTCCGGGAGGCTTCAGTCAACACTATTTTCCACGGAGTTTCTTCCTCCATCGAGGGGATGGGGCTTGCCATGTATCTGGATGAGATAGCGGTCTCGCTCTCGCCGACCGGCACCGAAGCGGGCAAGGAGCTTCGGCTTCTGCTCAACTGCCTGTACATGATCAGCCGCCAGAAAGCGGATCTGCGCGTCATCAAGGCGGTGTTCGAGCTGCGCACCATGAGCGAGTGCGGCTTTTTGCCGCAGCTTGCCTGCTGCAATGTGTGCGGAAAGTATGACGATGCGTCGTTTTATCTCGACCCTCAGGAGGGCTATCTGCTCTGCCCGGATTGTGCGCAGAAGGCAGGGAAGCCGTGCAACCTGGACGCCGGTGCGCTGTATGCGTTGCGGCACATCTGCCTCGTAGAGGACAAAAAAATATTTGCATTCAAGATCTCGGTCGGCAGTCTGGCCAAGCTGTCGGCGGTGGCAGAGCAATACGCGCTGACCCACCTCGACAAGCCGCTGAAGAGCTATTCATTTCTGAAATCCGTTCTGCCCTGACCGAACAAATTCTAAAGGGATCATTACTATGGAAACAAGCTACTTAAAAACACTTGAGCTTGATAAGATCATTGCCCGCGCAGCCGAGGGCTGCGTCTGCCAGGAGGCCAAAGCGCAGATGCTGGCGCTGGAGCCCCAGTGCGACCCGGACGAGGTCCGCTATTCGCTGGAACAGACGGACGCCATCAACAGCCTGCTCATCAAAAACGGTTCGCCCCGGTTCGGCGGTGTGGAGGGTGTCAGCCAGCTGGTGACCCGCGCTGTCAAGGGCGGTGTCCTCTCGATGGGAGAACTGCTGATGGTGGCGGGCGCACTCCGTAACTTCCAGAATCTGAGCAGCTGGTACGGTTCCTCGGATCACGAGGCGCTGCCGACAGACGACCTGTTCTACGCGCTGGCCCCGCAGCCCGGCCTGGAGCAGCAGATCTCCAGCGCCATTCTGGCACCGGATGCCATGGCTGACACGGCTTCTCGCACATTGAATGAGCTGCGCAAGAAGATCCACGCCACCGAAAACAGCATCCGCGACCGTCTGGAAACTATGGTCCGCAACATGGACACCTCCAAATATCTGCAAGAGAGCGTCGTTTCCATGCGAAACGGCCGGTATGTCGTCCCGGTCAAAAGTGAATACCGCAGCGAAGTGAGCGGCATCATCCACGATGTTTCCTCCACGGGCGCAACGGTCTTTGTGGAGCCGCAGGCCGTCGTGGAGGCAAACGCTCGCATCCTGCAATACCGCGCACAGGAAGCGCAGGAAATCGAGCGCATTCTGGTTGCCTTCACGGCACAGGTCGCCGCCATTGAGCCGCAATTCCAGTACAGCTATAAGGCCATGCTGGAAATTGACGTCCTGTTGGCAAAAGCGCGGCTGGCGCTGGACATGAAGGCCTTCAAGCCTGCCGTGCGGACCGATTCGTCCTTCTCGCTCATCCGGGCACGGCATCCGCTCATCGACCCCAAAAAATGCGTCCCGGTGGATATCACGTTGGGCAGAGACTACGATTCGCTCATCATCACCGGCCCGAACACCGGCGGCAAGACGGTCACCCTGAAAACGGCCGGTCTGCTGTGTGCCATGGCACAATGCGGCTTCCTTATTCCTGCCGACGAGCGCAGCGAGATCTGCGTGTTTGACGAGTTCCTCGTGGACATCGGCGACGAGCAGAGCATCGAACAGAGCCTGTCCACCTTCTCCGGCCACATGAAGAAGATCACAGGCATCCTGGAACTGGCCATGCCCCGCACACTGGTCCTGCTGGACGAGCTGGGAGCAGGCACAGACCCCGCCGAGGGTGCTGCGCTGGCAGTCGCCATCATCGAGGAGCTGCGCCGCCGTGGTGTGCTGCTGATGGCGACCACCCACTATGCAGAGCTGAAGGTCTTCGCTCTGGAAACGAAAGGCGTCGTCAATGCCAGCTGTGAATTTGACCTTGAGACGCTGCGCCCCACATACAAGCTGAGCGTCGGCGTTCCCGGCAAATCCAACGCCTTCCTCATCAGCGAGAAGCTCGGCATCCCAGAGCGCGTCATTGAAGCGGCACAGCAGCATCTTTCGGCAGAGGACAAGCGTCTGGATGCGGTTCTGGGCCAGCTGGACGACCTGAAACTGCAGCTCAAGGAAAGCCAGGACGAGGTGGAAGAGCTTCGCAATGAGGCTGCCCATCAGCTGGATGCCGCCCGCAAAAAGCGGGACGAACTCATCCAGCAGGGCGAAAATGAGCTGGAAGCAGCCCGCGCCAAGGCCCGTGCACTGGCACAGCAGGTGGAAAGCAAAGCATACGCTTTGACGGATGAGCTGCGTCAGCTCCAGAAGGATGAGCGGATGAGCACTCAGCAGAAAGCCCAGCGCGCACGGGAGATCGCCAAAAAGGAATCCGAAAAACTCTTCATCGGCACCGAGGTCGTGCACAATCCGGTCAAGGAATTTGTGCCGCTGAAGGAGGTCAAGGTGGGGCAGGAGGTCTGTATTGCCGAGCTGAATCAGCTGGCGACGGTGCTGGCTTTGCCGGATAAAAACGGCGATGTCCTCGTTCGCGCCGGAATCATCAAGACCAAAGTTCCGCTCCTGGGCCTGAAGCAGCCCGAAAAGTTGGTCAAGGAACCGCAGGCCAAGACCAAGGCGCAGCAGCGGTATTCCCGCCTGACCGGTGACGCCAACCGCCCGAACGGCAGGGTAGAGCGGGTGCAGCGCAGCGCCAAAATGGAGTGCAATCTGCTGGGCCTGACGGTCGATGAGGCACTGCCAGAGGTGGATTCCTTCATCGACCGCGCCATCCTGAACGGCCAGACCGTGGTCTATCTGATCCATGGCAACGGCACCGGTGCACTGCGCACGGCCATCCACAAGCATTTGCGCGGAAACCGCATGGTCAAGAGCTTCCGCCTTGGCCGTTACGGCGAGGGGGAAAGCGGCGTGACCGTGGTCGAACTGAAGTAAAATTTCTCCGGGCATTTCCCGGAAACCTGCCCCTGAAACGATCTCGCGGGCAGGTTTTGTTTTATTCAAAGCAGGGAAGTCTATATGGCAAAACATGCAGTCCATCGCAAAAAGAAACAGAAAGATCCGGTCTTTTCATTCCGCCACACGGTCGTTCTCTGCCTCTGTTTCATCGGGATCTGTTTCGGCCTTTATTTGTGGTATGCAGCCTTTGCGATTGGGCAGGGAACACCCGCTGTAGACGATGATGATTTCCGTCCTACCTTCGGCCCGCCGCCCTATCGCATTGCGATCGATGCCGGGCACGGCGGCTCGGACCCCGGCGCACAGGGGATCGTAACGGAAAAGGAGATGACGGCAGCTACCGCCGAAGCACTGCGCGGGTGGCTGGAGGCCGACCCTAATTTTATCCCGCTCCAGACCCGCGAAAGCTATGACGCCACGGCAAAACCAGCAGAACGCGCCGCTGCGGCCAACGCGCTCTCGCCGGATCTGCTGCTTTCCATCCACGGGAACTCTGCACCGGAAGGCTCCACAGCCTCCGGGTTCGAGTGCTATCCCAGTGTGCCTGGCCGCACCTGGCATCAGGAAAGCTATTATTTCGCGAAACTCCTGGCCAGCGCCATGCGTTCCGCCGGGGCCAGTCTGCGGGGGCACGGGGGAGTCCGTTACATTTATTATATCGGAGAAGCAAAGCAGCTGGTCGAGACCAGCCATACCGAAGTGCGGGCAGAGCGCAGTTTTACCATTCTGGAAGATGTAAATTGTCCGGCCGTTCTGGCAGAGCAGTGCTTTGTGACCAGTGCCGCCGATGTTGCACAGTTTGGCAGTGAAGAGGGTTGCAGGCGAACCGCCCGCGCTTACTATGAAGCCATCTGTACATATTTTGAGATCACGCCGCTACCGGAATAAACCAGACCCGGCGCAACACACATAGCCTAAACCTGCAACGGTGTGCGTCCTGAAACAGAAACGAAAAACGAGCCTCCCGGCAAAGCTGTGCGCGTGGAACACAGCAGAAGAGGGGGCCTGTTTTTCAATAACATAAGTTTCGTATAATGCACGTTATGCGAAATATAGGGGAGCGAAAAAGCCCTCTTTTCTCCAATTTTTGCCAATTAAGGCCGCTGGGCTCGATTTTGAGCTCCAGCGGCCTTTTTGTGGTATGTATGCAATTGGTGTATTCTTGGTCTGTTTTTTTGCTTTTTGATCTACACTTTTGTCAAGAAACGATTCATCACAACGACGGTGTAATTGTTTGTATGATCTCTCAAGCCGGTGTCTGTGAATTGATTCTTCAGCCAGAACGATCTGCTTTGTTCGTTTCCATCCACATAACCCAAACGAATGTATTGATAATCCCATTGCGCCAGACAGGCACACAGCTCTGTAATGATCGAGCTTCCGACGCCGGTTCCTTGCAGATCTTTCTCCATCATAAAGAATCCGATGAACCCACTTTGCGCATCCGGATAATGGTCGATGAAATCCATCACAGCCACAAGCCGCTGGTGGACGTCAAAATAGCCCAGATAATACTTATCCTGTTCCTGACCGGCCTTGCGCTGCGGCACGGCCTTCAGATCGGCTTCGATCTTTTCCGGCGTCACAAACGGCAGACAATGCTCATAAAACTGCGGATTTTTCTCACAAATCGCAAAAATGGACGGAATATCGTCATGGAGAAGTCGTCGCACCGTATAAGTACCCGAAAATTTCGTATAATCCATTTTAGCGCTCCATTTTCTCACTTGCATCCGGCTCACGCAGCGCCGAAACATCTACGCGGAAACCGTCTTTGGCAGCCCCATCAAAGGCTTCCATCGGCCCAGTCGGCATTTCGGCTGCATCATCCGGAGCATCCTTCGCTCCTGCGTCCATTTCTGCCCCGTCCGGCGAAATTCCCCCGCGGGTCTCCCCCGCTTCCTGTTTCGTTGTATCCAAGCTTGTCTTCCGGACTTCCCCCAGCGGGTTCTGCTCAATGGCTGCGCGAACTTGAAATTCTTGCAGGTGCGTATAGATTTGGGTTGTTCCCACACTGCTGTGGCCGAGCAGCTGCTTGAGCGTCAGAATATCCACATTGCCGGTCTGGTACATCAGCGTAGCTGCTGTATGCCGCAGCTTATGGGTCGAAAAGCCCTTCAGCCCTGCCGCCTTCATGGCACCTGTCACCAGCTGTTCCACGCGGCGGTTCGAGATGCGGTCTTTCATGCGGCGGGTCACAAAAACGGCCTTTTCCTTGGGGTCCAGACCTTCCATCGTGTTCCGCTTTTTGAGATACAATTGCAGCGCTTCGATGCAGGCATCATTCAGGTAGACCATGCGCTCCTTGTGGCCCTTGCCGAACAGCCGGATCTGCCGCTGTTCCAGGTCAATGTCGCCGAGGTCCATCCCGACCAGTTCTGCCAGACGCATCCCGCAGTTCAGAAACAGCACGACCATGCAGTAATCTCGTTCCGGGAAATCGCTCTGATGCTGGGTGCTTTCCAGCAGCTGCATGGATTGCTCCGCCGTCAGGTATTTGGGCAGGACTTTATCCTGCTTGGGCGGTTTGATGGAGGCCGTCGGATCCTGCGAAAGGCGGTTGACCTGATTGACCAGATAGTCATAAAACCCATGCAGGCTGGCCAGCCGCCGGGCGGTAGAGGACTTTTTGTTTCCACATTCACGGTTCAGAAAATACAGATATTCGTAGACGTCCTCTTTTGTCACGCTGCCCCAGAATGCGGTGTCGAGCCCTTTGGGGTCGATCTCTTTCAGTTCCGCATCCTCTGCCACAAGGCCCCTGCGGCGCTTCATAAAGCGGCTGAAGCCGCGCAGATCGCAGTAATAGCTGAACGCTGTGTTCGCGCTTTTGCCTGCGATCACTTCCAGATAACGCACATACTCCACAATGTCCGCCGAAGCATCATCGAACGGTTTGTGCTTGCTGGGATTCTTTTCATCAAGATAGATGGACATATCGTTTCCTTATCATTTCCATTAAAGGCGGTCGTTTTTCAAAGCATGGATCGCATCCGAGATATAAGCCGCCCCTACGAGCTTTATGCCCGGATAATCCGCCGGGTTCAGATGCGCAAGGCTGTGCTTCGGCACGACGGCACGTTCAAAACCGATGCGTTCCGCTTCCCGCAGACGTTGTTCCAGGTTGGGCACACTGCGCACCTCACCGCCCAGACCGACTTCGCCGATGGCGATCAATTTGTCGCTGACCGGGCAGTCCAGCAGCGATGAGACCATGCTGAGGCAGACCGCCAGGTCGCAGGCCGTATCCCGCAGCGTGATGCCGCTGACGATGTTGATATACACATCCAGGTTGCCGAAGAAATACCCGGCGCGCTTTTCAAGGACCGCAATGAGAAGGTTCATGCGGTTGTAATCGTAGCCGCTGCAGGCGCGGCGCGGTGCCGGAAAATTCGTTTTCGTCGCAAGCGCCTGAATTTCGCTCAAAATGGGGCGGCTGCCCTCCATCGTACAGGCGACGCAGTTGCCGGAAACGCCGAGCGGACGGCCTTCCAGAAGCATCTGCGAAGGGTTTTCGATCTCTTCCAGCCCCTGCCCCGTCATATCGAACATGCCCAGCTCATTCGTGGAGCCATAGCGATTTTTGGCTGCCCGCAGGATGCGGTAAGGCAGCATTTTGTCGCCCTCAAAGTATAGCACCGTATCCACGATGTGCTCCATGACCTTGGGGCCTGCAATGGCACCGTCCTTGTTGACATGGCCCACGATGAACATCGGGATCTCCTGCTTTTTAGCCACCGCCAGCAG
>OGDF01006196.1_pt1 | contig 12049 bp, 9 predicted proteins | sample 1570141 | NCBI WGS metagenome assembly OGDF01 (sample SAMEA4370581, study PRJEB24528) | human gut metagenome | reverse complement strand
GAAATACATACAGTATTACTGCGGTTTGACGCCTAGCATCTGATATAAGTCATGTGCGAAATCTGCTCGTGTCCCGGTTTTTAGAGGTTACCAGATACAATTAATAACAAGGAGGAAAAATAATGAGTGAAATACCAGACAGCAAGATTACGAAAGGTAATATATTACCTGACAAGAAAGTTAAGCTTGCTACGCTTTCGGTCAAGGTTACGCAATTACAGGATGAGTTCGTAAAAGAGCAGGCTGCAAAGAGAAATATGACTTGTTCCGAGTATATTCGTAATCTGCTATTTGACCCAAAACGGCAGGATATCGTCATTGAGAGAGGAAGTGATATTTTCGTTAAGCTTGCTGAAATATATGATCTGCTGGTGGACATAAAGCAGAAATTCAGCGTAAAGGATCAGAATTTTGGTCAGCTTAACGGTATACTGTGTGAGATACGCAGTAAACTTGATTCCATAAGCCAGACCTTTGAGAAAATGAACGGGGATATATCGTTCATTTTCACCTCCATCGAAGCTGTTAAAAACGGATCTGATTCCGAAGATGAAGAACGAAGCAGATGATATAAGTCATAGAAATCTGCCGTGAAGGAGGTTTTTAGAGGTTACCATCTGCTGAGAGGCTTATTCCTCTCCAGCCCCAGAGATATTTTCCGTCAATGCGGAACTTCTCCTTGCGTACCGCAGGGAAACAGTTTGCAATATACGCGCTTACCTCGTTATTCTTGTACGGAACAAGCGCGTTTTCCGTACAGAATTTTTTATAAACTTCGATGAATACGGAGATATGTACCTCCCCGCTCATCTGGCACCGCTCCTCAATAAACAGCGCAAGCGAACGGCTCTCATGCAGATACGATTGCATGAGCTCCCGGGTGTCTGACGGTGCTGTGAAGATATAATCCCTCCCGTGAAGCTCCATGAGAGCCTTCACAGCAAGCGAGAAGATGATATCGCGTTCTTTGTGGAGTTTTTCCGGAAGGTGCCTGTCCATTTCATTCTCGCTTATCGTGTGGTTGAACCTCAGAACGACCATGCGGTCTGTCATGGACTGGTTTCCTGCTGCGTCCATCTCGCCGAAGAGCGGCATCTGATTGGCGCAGGTCAGCAGCTTGGTGTGGATATGCGCGACATACCTCTCTTTTCCCTTGCCCTCAACGAACAGCGGTTCATCGGACACCAGCATTTTCAGGATATCCGTTCCGGTCAGTTTTCCTGCCGTAAGCTCACGGCAGATATTTATTCTGGAATATTCAAGGTGCTGCGTGTTGAATCTGGCTCCGAGCTGGTTCAGTCCGAATGCCGTAACGCTTGTCTCCGGAAATACCACAGACTGTATCAGGTCGGCCATAACGGACTTGCCGCTCTTGGTGGCTCCTACGAAAAAGTAGAACTTCCTCGCGATCATAACGGACGAGATGCATATTCCAATAATCTCCAGTAAAAGATTCAGCTTGTCCGGATCGGAACCGGAGTCGAGCGAAGTTTCAACGAACTTCTGGAACGCCAGAGCCTGCTCCATCTTTGCTTCGCTGTTATAGCTGAAATCCAGCTGATACGTGAAACCGCTGTTCAGCGCCAGCTTTTCAGCCTCCTCATTGGTGCAGAACTTTCCGTCCCTGATGTCAATGACCCCGTTGTTCGCGTTTATATAGAACTGTGAATTCTGACGCAGGGTTTCAAGGTCCTTCTGTCTTTCAGGAGCCCATATCAGATGTTTGGTTACTTCGTTTATCGCCGAAGACGGTACGCTCACTGACTTATCGATCTTCGATATTATCCATGGTGGGATATCCATTCTTCTCATCAGTAAGAAACAACGATGGTCCTGATCCCATAAATACAAATTACCATTTGAAACAAGGTATGGGGTATTCTCCTTCAGATAATTTACGAACTCCGGAACATCAATTTTTCCATCCGGTGGCTTGTATAAATTCTCAAAAGGAGTTTTGGTATTTGATGCCATAGCAGCACCTCCTTGATTTTTATTCACCGGTGGTCCGGTGTACTTACAGTGTAGCAGGTTTTTAAAACCGCTGCAGGAACTCTTACCTGTTTTAAAAAATAGGCACACGTAAGACGGTTGGTTGATTTATAGGCATTTTTGTGGTATAATCGAGGTGAAAAAATTTTTAAAAAAATTTTTTGGGGAGGTTTTTTCTATGACTAAGGCGGTAAACAGGTGTAACAAAAAGGTTTAAGAGGGTAAATCTGTAAAAGAAAAGGAGCCGGTTCTTTTTGAGGAGCTGATCAGAACGATATATGGCAGACTGCATTATAAAGATGATGAACCCATCGTGGACGATGACGATAATGCTCCAGGTAATAAGCAGACTTCTGTCCCAGATGAAAGATCATTCTCCTGCAATGAATTTTCCAGGGTGTTCCTTACTGCCGATGGAAAAACAGCTTCTGAATCCGCTGCTCCACAGATGCTCAGCTCAAAAGTCAGGAAAAGCTTTGGCGAATCCACTTTTTACTCCAGGCTGAAGGATCCTGAGACCCGTAAGGATTATCTGGATGGAGTAAAGAATTTTCTTGAGACGCAGATATCCGAAAAGGCTTCAACTGTAAAATATGACGTTGGCAAAACGATATACGAGGATATGAACGCTATATACTCGAAAGGATACAAGAACACCCTGGAGGCTATCTTTTCACGTATATATGATTTTGACAGAAACGGTTATATCGAATGCATCTGCGAAATGCTGTCAAATTCCCTGATGTTTCACCTCCTGGGCGATGAAAAGGTATCGCTGATAAGGAAAGCCAGCCTGAGGGAAGATAACATAACCGGCTTCATAGGACGTAACGCTGAATTGTCCTTGATAAATGACAAACTTAACAATGACAGGGTCGCAGTTATATCCGGAGAACCGGGAATCGGCAAGACTGAGTTGATATATAAATTTGCCTTAGACCACAGGGAGCTGTACAATAAAATCGTATTTGTCAAGTACGATACCAGTATTGAGAAATCAATAAATGACATCATAGAGTACAAAGACGTTTCTTTCAGAACTTTTGATACTATAAGATCTCTTTCTGTTAAGAAGAATACGGCTAAAAGTACTCTTGTCATTATCGAAAACGCTGATAAAGGCGCATTTGACTCGAACTACATGGAACTTCTGAAAGAAGGGAACTTCGATGTCATTATAGAAAGCCGCTATAAAGCGGATTATGCTATTGAGATCGGTCCAATGGATATTAATGATATCAGGGATCTTGTAAAAAGCCAGACTGCCGATGAAAAGAAACAGGAAGAGCTTCTGAATTCAAATAATCTGAACAATATCATGCAGACTGCCAATTACAATACAATGCACATCGTTCTGCTGACCAGGGCAATTGTCAAATCTGATCATCACCTTGATTCGATTTTTACGCAGCAGGGAATTCAGTATCTCAATGAGCTATATGCGAAACAAAGTATAGAATTTAAACAGCGCAGTATAAGGAAGAATGAAGTCAGGAAAGAATTACTGACCATTAATCAGCATCTTCAATTACTGTACAGTGATTATACATTGCCGGAGGAAATGCTTAAACTGCTCTGCTTTATCTCTTATATGCTACAATTTCCATGGTATGTGACTGTAAAGCAGATCAAAAGACTGTTTCCGGGTGTCAGTGATATTATGATACAGGAAATGACCAGGCATCACGCTGTAGTATTGCGAAACAACGAATATCAGGAAGAATATCTATTTTTCTCGCATAGTATTCTTTTATTTTTATTCCAACACCGTAATGAATATAAAACCACCGACTATTCAAGTGCTATGAGTGATGTATATACATATATTGCCGGATATAATGCATTCGATAATTGTAATAATCTTGTTTTGATTTTCAGTCTGGAATGCAATTTTGTCTTTGATGACATGGAAGCACTGGCGTTCAGATGGGAGCTTCTTTACTTCCTTGAATCTCAATACCCCAATAACGCCTGTCTGAAGAGCATAAGGGAAACTCTTGAAAAAAATCCTGAAAGCGTGAAAATCACAGATACAGCTGAAAAGAACAACAATGCATACATCTGTCTGTTACTGCAGAGTAATGATCAGGAAGCTTATAAAAACCTCGTAGAAAGGAACTTTAAGGTTAAGACGATATATGACTCTTTTCTTATCAAAAGTTGGCTGACACAAGCAGACATTAATTATTCGGCAGTATCTGAGATCTCCAACATGTGGCCTGATAAAGAAACGCCTGCCAAAAGCAATATTATAAATAACCTGGTAAGCATTATCCAAAGCTATTCTTCAGCAGGAAATATCAATAAAAACGTATTGGGACAGCCTGATGTAACGAACTTTGTTATGATCGAAGCAATGTTAAGTGAACTGCAGACCGGAACGCTGGAGTCTACTCATATGCATTCCGTGATGAAACAGCATCTGTCAGAAGACGAGCTTGAAACCCTCCCTGATATATTCATTGATCTGAAGCTATATAAGAAAGTGATCTATTATTCAGCTGTCTTTTATATATCTGCACTGTTCTTCAACACCGATATCCAAAATACGGAATACCTTTGCGCGCTATCCCAAATCATGGACGATCTTGTTCATAATTATACTATTTATTCTGACGACAACAGACTCATGTTACTGTATCAGCTGGCGAATCAACAGCTGTTGGCAGGTAAAATTGATGAAGCGCAGAAAACCGTTGAAGAAGCTGAAAATTTCAAAAAGTTGGTGTATGATCATGTTTATATCTTGAAGGCAATTAATGTAAAAACAAGGTATCTGACAAGGAAGCATTTTCTTGATGAGATAGCTAATATCCAGAAAGACCATGCTGTCAGCGAAGATGATTTGTATAAGATATTTAATGAATCTATGATGAATTTCGCCTTCGATCTGGCTGCTGACATGAATAAGGATTGCCTTGGTATCATGAATATAGAACGTTTTCTCCGGGGAGTTTCTATGTCAGCATTAATAGACCAGTTTCAAAGGGAAAAATATGTACGTGGTTTTATTGATTCGAAGGAATTATATCCGACTTTGTTTCCGAAAACTTCTACAGCTGCTTTTCCGTTTCACAACTATGATGAAATGTATGCAATATTAAAAGAAAAGCTCGATTCAATTAAAGAATTTTATGAATCACAAATCCCACTGTATAAACCAGATAACAAGGAAGAACCTTCAGAATAAGACACAGTCATCCGACAGGATCTCTCCTGTCGGATGACTTAATTATTATATCAGAAGTATTATATTGGTAGAATCCTCAGACAATATCCCACCAGAACAATCATACAAATGATCCGGAGGGGTCAATGGGGAGGGAAAATCGAATGAACGCAGTGAATGAGATTTCTGTCCCTCCCCATTTCAGACTATCATATCAACACAAAAATGTGCTACAGGTTTATCCCTGTCGCACATTCTCCTCACTTACCAAAAGCTAACATCATATGTATATGTAAAGCAAAATAATCTTGCCAGTAAGCGTAGTCCCTTTAAGGGGTGGGGGTTAAGGGGGAGGGGGAAATCGAACGAACGAAGTGAGTGAGATTTCTTCCCCTCCCCCTTAAAAAATAACAGGGCATCCGCCCTGTTATTTAATAGTTAGTATAATTATTTTTTATTACATTTTCACAGGAAAATTTTGAACTGAGCGCGTCCTTAGACTGATTTACCCGGTTTTTGATGAAATCACATCAGAAAATGCGGTATTTCAACTATAATCAGTCTTAATGATCATAATATATTATTCACAACATTCCCTGCTTTTGACTGAATATTCACCAAAATTCACTTTATTCACTTGACAAAAGTGAATGTTCACCATATAAAAGAACAATACTATCGAACGGATGTACTGATATGCCTTTTGAAAAAGGCGCTGATAAGAAGCATAATTCGAACCATAACAATTTGGACAGCATCTGTTTATTACGCAGTCCCTGCACTTTTCATCGGCAAGCTCCGAAGGAATAAAATCCTCATAGAATTTTAAATCCTTAGCCTTTGAGGCTTTTTCCTCTCCGACTGAAAGAGGCATGAAGAACTGACACGGATAGCTGCGGCCGTCAACATCATAAGATGTCATCTCAATACCTGCGCCACAATGACGATGCGGTCGTTTGTCTTCAAGCAGCACATTCGTTATTCCCATCGATAGCATAGAGCAAGGAGTGATCTGAGGATTTGATATATAAAAATCAATAAGCTTATGTAACTCCCTGTCAAGAATCGCAACATTATCCGGATCAGACCAATCAATGCCATAAGCCAGATTACATGATACCTCGAATGAAGGCTCCTCCTGACTGTGCATGACCTGCTGATTGTTGCCGTTCGCTACGAGCTTAAATACCTGCAGGTAATCTTTTCGCTCGACTTTCATGCTATCAATGCAATCCCAAAGTATTATCTGAGTTACGAGCGGCACGGTGTTTGTTATGCCTTGGGTGACATAACGCTGATTGTTAAACATACTTTTCTCCTCTCCCGGACACAAAAAATCCCCGAAGCAATTACGCTTCGGGAAAATTTCTGTGTGCCGAAAATTATTCGGTTAGTTTACGTAGCTACATGAAGATAATATGTCCTTGTAAAATACAAAAATAACGCTAATTAAAAGTTGTGTCTTTAATAGCTTGATTTTTATTAAACTTGCTTGTCCAGATAGGGATTGTCTCTGGCGAACCGCGGCTTTCCGTTCACGAGGAAATGCGGTGGGTGTCGCCGGGGGAGCTCACGGCATTTGAATGGTGTCCGGCGGATAGAACGGTAGCAGAAATGCTTTCCGCTAATCGCTCATAAAACAACAGGCTTATTTCTCATCAGCAAGAAATAAGCCTGTTATTACATATTACGCATTCTCAAGCAAAAAATCAACAACATTGACCTGCTGTATTCCCTCGTTATCCGAAGAAATATCGTCCATTGTGATGATAAACTTGGGGTAATTATCCTGGACCCTGCGAAGCGGCGTTATCTCACGCTCAAACGTTACCGGGTCGAGAACGCTCGCTGACGCCTGATAGTAGACCTTTGAGCCGCTCTTTTCGGCTATGAAATCTATCTCCAGCTCTCCCACCTTGCCTATGCTGACGGAGTATCCGCGGCGAATAAGCTCAAGATACACGATGTTTTCAAGAATATGTCCGATATCGCTTTTCTTTTTACCGAGAAGAAGCGTGCGAAGACCCGTATCAACAACATAGTATTTTTCCAGCGATTTCAGGTGCTGTTTTCCCTTGACATCATACCGCCTGCCTTATAGAGCACAAACGACTCCGTGAGCGCGGTGATGTAATTCTCAATGGTTGCAGAAGTAGTCTTTCTCCTAAAAGAGACAAGGTTGTCTGCAATCTTCTTGGATGATGTTGTATAATAAATCCTGACGCCCCACGCTCAAAAGAATATACTAAAATCAGAAGGGTGTGAAATTTTAAATTTTGACAAGATGTTTTAAATTTTCACAATATTTTGCCTTGACATTTTAAAATAACATGATATAATTTAAGAAAGGAGTGAAATTTGAAATGACAGATACCGAACTTTTTAATTTAATAGATGTAATACAAACCTCGAAAGCTGAATTTCAAACTGTCGAGGTCAAAAGAGCAGAAAAAAGTGCTCCAGACAAATTGTATGATACTCTGTCCTCATTTTCAAACCAGAACAGCGGAGGCACTATCGTGTTCGGTCTATATGAAAACGAGGGGTTCAAAGTAACCGGAGTATCTGATGTGCAGGCGCTTCAGAAAAAAGTAATGGAACAGTGCAATCAGATGGAGCCTCCCGTACGTGCGGTATTCACAAGTATAGAGATTGACGGTAAGTATGTGGTTTCTGCTGAAATTCCGCCGATAGATATTTCGGAACGACCATGCTTCAATAAGGCAAAGGGGCGCATTAAAGGTTCATACATTCGTGTAGGCGACGCCGACATTCCTATGACGGAATATGAGATATACAGCTACGAAGCCTATCGCAAAAAATATCAGGACGATATCCGAAAAGTCGAACGAGCGGATATGTCATCACTGAACACGCCAAAACTTGAAAACTACCTGTTCCGTCTTAAAGAAAATAAGCCTAACCTTGCACAGCTTTCTGACCAGCAGATAATGGAGCTTATGAGTGTTGTACGTGAAGGAAAGCCCACCCTTACTGCTGAATTACTCTGGGGACTGTATCCCCAGGCGTTCTTCCCGCAGCTGGGGATAATTGCAACAGCCGTGCAGGGTACTGAATACTGCGAACCTCAGCCGGACGGCTCACGCTTTTCTGATAATAAGAGGATCGAGGGAACTATCCCGGAAATGCTCGAAGGAGCCATGAATTTTGTCCGCGCAAACACACGTGTGCGTACTGTCATTGACAAAGACGGAAAGCGCACCGATATTCCCGATTATCCCATGAACGCCGTCAGAGAGGTCATACTGAACGCACTGGTTCATCGTGATTACAGCATTCATACCGAAGGAATGCCGGTGCAGCTCATCGTGTTCTCTGATCGCCTGGAAGTGAGAAATCCCGGAGGGCTGTACGGTCGGTTAAGCATAGATATGCTCGGGAATGCGCAGCCGGACACAAGAAATCCTGTTCTCGCAAATGCCCTGGAGGTCATGCAGGTAACTGAGAATCGCTACTCCGGCATACCTACTATTCGCCGTGAGATGAAGTCTGCTAACCACCCGGAGCCTGAATTTACTGCGATTCACGGTGAATTCAGAGTGTGCCTGCGTAACGCTGTGATATCCGCTGCCGATGACGAAAAAACGACTGAAATTCTGGAATTCTGCCGTACTCCGAGGTCTAAAAAGGAGCTTGCAGAGTTCCTGGGAATAAAATCAGTGACTTACGGTATAAAACGATACGTTGAGCCGCTGGTGGAAAACGGACTTCTGGCACTTTCCGAACCTAAAAATCCGGGGAGCCGCTCGCAGAAATATTATACTGTATAAATAAAATTATAGCTTGATTTTCAAAGGGATATATGCTATAATTAAATCAGCAAAGCAACGCTACTCACTGGATCACAAAATCGGAACTCTGGTGAAACACCGCCGAACCCGCACTACAATGCGAAATACAGAAAGCCGGATTACGTGTGCAAACGTAAATCCGCTTCGGCTCCACCATAGAAAAGTTGGCTTAACGGCGCGAACCTGCACTGTTAAGCCATTTTCTTTGATTTGTAAGTATCAACCAGTTAACGTTTACCATCAGTCAAATGAGCCGTTTTGTCAATGATTCGAACACAAAAGACAACAGCCAGACAACAGCAGAAAACAAAAAAATTCCCGGAGCCACAGCCCCGGGGATAAATCATTATTCAGCTTTCACGGAACAACCCAACTGCCGAAGTTTTCTCGATACTTTCCGGCCTTATCTCATCGCAGCGACAATGCTCTCCACGAGCTTATTTGTCAGCTCGTTTTCAGAGAAGATGGAGCAGGAATATGTTCCGTCGGTCCATGTTGCGGAACTTACGCCGTCGCCGTTTCCCTTTAACGTAACTGTATTCCCGCCGATCTTCTTTTCGGAAACGTTCTTGTATACATTGTAGTCGCCGCTGATGTCATCGGTTCCCTTGCCCTTGCGGACGCGTATCTCATTGCTGCCGTTGGAGTATCTCACTTCAACGATTCCGTCCAGCGCCCGGACATAGGAAACAGTGTACTTTTCGATTTTTTCCGGAGCACTGAAGCTGATTCCGGTAGCCTTTGCAGCTTCGGAAACGGTCTTGTATTCCTGCCACGGGTTCGGGATCTGGGTGTTGTCGCCTGTGATTTCCTCGTCGGTATTTCCAAGCTCCAGGGTCTGTACGTCGCCAAGCTTTACCTTACCCTTTGCGGACTTGCTGACTGTTACCAGCGACCACTCGTATGGAGCGTTCGGATAGACCGCCTGGCTGCGGCAGAGTATCATATAATTGCTTCCGGATTTGTTCTGACTTCCAAGATAAAGAACAGGCTTGTAATCAACGCCAACAAGCTCCTTCATTGCCTTCTTGTACGCGGAATATACCGCCTTGTTCTTTTTGTTCTTTATCGTAAATTTTCTGGTGTTGGCTTTGAATCCACCCTTGTCACCGCCGCTGATTATAGTCTGGAAGCCGTCGATATCAACGGTACCGTCAACGTTCTCGTAGATGTACATTATCGTGATATCAGGCGCTGCGTCAGGAATTACCGGAGTTGCCCTGCAGAGTATCGCGTACTTTGTGCCTGCAACGACCTGAGTTCCGAGGACTGCTATTGGCTGATAGCTTACGCCCAGAAGCTCAGCGGTAGCCTTTTTGAAAGCTGCCTTTGCAGCGGCGTTTTTGCTGATAGATGTGCTGCCTGTGTTTACTTCCCAGCCTCCTGCGAGGAACTCTGTGTAGCCGGAGTCGTCAGCCAGCTCTATGGAGTCGTCCGCAAATGCGGAGAATGTCGCGCAGGACATTGCAATGAGTGCTGCCATAGCGGCAGAGGTGAATCTGATAGACTTTTTCATGGTATTACTCTCCTTTGAACTATCTTTTGTACTGGCAGCTGTTTTACTGCCTTTCACCCTAAAGGACAGCATTGAAATCATCAGGTCACACCTTTTTGAAAAAATTATTTGATTTTTTCGATAATTTCTTTCAGTGCATTTTCAGAAATACCGGAGCTTACCGAAACCGAATAGGAATAATCCCCGGAAACCCAGAGCGCAAGGCTGAACTCATCGCCGTTGCCCTTTATCGTTACTGTATTTCCGTTGACTTCTGTTTCGGTGACGGTGTTATACTCGTTGAAATCGCCGCTGATATCTTCGCTTCCGCGGGATTTACTTATGATCATTCCGCGGTCGTCGCCATTGTAATACTGCACCTCGAGGATTTTCCCCTCGATAACCGCATAATAAGGCTCGGTATATTCGCCGTAGCTGTCGGGTACGCTGATTTCAAACCCGATCGTATTTTCTGCTTCTTCAAGTGTATCGTATTCTGCGTAGGGATTTCCGTACTGTACAAAATCGGAACTGTCAACTTCTTCCGACTGAGCAGGAGTATCAATGATATTACCACTATGCTGGGTAATGGCGAATATTCCGACGCCGATGACCAGCATTGCGCAGGCGGCTATGCTAGCATATCTGACCCACGGTGTGAAGCGCATTGCTTTCTTTTTCTGCTCGGCGGGGGCAGCTTCGTCAATGTATTTTTCGTCGATATCGCCGATTATCTGCATTAAACGCATTTCTTTCATACAATTATCCCCTCGCTTTCAAGATGTTTTTTCAGTTTGCTGCGCGTGCGCATAAGGCAGGTCTTGACCTTGCTTACACTGAATCCGTATTCCTGTGCTATCTCCTCAATAGGGCTGGCGTACCAGTAACGCCTTACGAATATCTTGCGGTTGTCTGCTGAGAGCGTGCCAAGGAAATCGTTTATGCTGTCGCGTATTATCATGCTTTCCGCCGCCTTTTCCACGTCTGAGCCGGGATCGGGAATACACTCCGAAAGCTCGTCAAGAATGGCTTCCGTGCTGTTTACATCTCGTTTTTTCCTGTGCATATATTCGTACATATTCAGTGCGATGTTCCTCGCTATCTTTCCAAGGTATGCCCGGAAATTCTCCGGCTTTTTCGGGGGAATCGCGTTCCACGCCTTGATGTATGTATCATTCTTGCATTCCTCGCTGTCCTCGTTGTTGTGCAGTATGTTGTAGGCTATCGTCAGGCAGTACCGCCCGAATTTAAGGTCGGTTTCTTTTATTGCCTGCTCGGAGCGGGCAAAGTACAGATCAAGTATCTGTGCGTCTTCCATAGGTATCTCCTTTCGGTATATTTTTCTGATATAAAAGACAGCGTTTTTTGATTAAAGGTCACACGGTTTTTATAAAAATATGTACGGGCAGCTTTCAGATAAATGATAATCTAAATTTGGCTTATTGTCAAGTGTTTCTACAAAATATGTCACATCTCCGGCTGTTCGTCATATTCCTCGGAAATATCATCGCGGGCTTCTCTTGCCCAATCGCTGTCCGGGCTTATTTCCTCCGGAATATCCGTAAAAACAGAAATGGTATC
>OGDF01006184.1_pt1 | contig 12071 bp, 4 predicted proteins | sample 1570141 | NCBI WGS metagenome assembly OGDF01 (sample SAMEA4370581, study PRJEB24528) | human gut metagenome | reverse complement strand
TCTACATTTTCCTTTACGTTCAGATTCGGGATCAGATTATACATCTGGAAAACATATCCAAGATGCTTTCTTCTGTACTGTGTCAGTGTCTTCTCATCCATATCAACTGTTTTTTCCCCATTGATCGCTATATAACCACTGTCTGCATTATCGATTCCGCCTATGATATTCAGTAACGTGGACTTACCGGAGCCGGATGGTCCAAGCAAGACACAGATTTCTCCCTTCGTTACTGTAAAATCCAGTCCTCTTAATACCTCTGTCCGGTTCTCCCCTGATCCGAAGCTCTTTTTCAGACCACTGATCTGTAAAAAATTCTGATTTTCCATTTAACTGTTCCTCCTTTTTTAACTCGTCTAACAATATTCTTCCAAACGCTGTGTAATTATTTATTCTTTTCTTTGAATATCTGATTATTTGTTCATATGATTAATAGCACATGCATAAGTCGTTGTCAACCCTTTATCTGTTTTTAGTTAGTTTCTTCTAACATTATACTGTCAAATTTCTGTTTTTGTATACAAAAAGCCGGTACTTATTGATAAAAAATATCAACAAGTACCGGCTTTTTACCGGATGACTCATTTAAAAGTTATATTCCCGGATCTCGCAGTTCTTAATCCCGAAATGCGCGAATTCTTCATTTGTCATATCATAGAAATATGACTGCACGATTCTTGAAATTCCATTATGTGCAACCAGCAGATACGTCTTATGATCGGACTCCGCCTTTACATCATCTAACAGATTATAGACACGCTGGCACAGATGCATCATCGTCTCTCCGCCATCATAATGATCGAGGAAATGGGATTTTGCTTCCATGAATTCTTCTCCATTTCTGGGTGTTGATTCAAACCGCCCAAAGTTCTGCTCCTTTAATCTCGGCTCCATCCGCATCGGAATTCCTGTCATCTCCGATATATGTCTGGCAGTCTCGGCTGCACGAACAAGCGGTGAATATAATATCTCATCGATTCCCGGCTGTTCCTCCGCCAGCTTTCTTCCAAGCTCCTCTGCCTGTTGATGTCCAAGCTCTGTAAGTTCAATATCAGTTGCACCGCATATCTTATTCTCCACGTTCCAGATCGTCTGTCCGTGTCTTGTAAAAAATACTTTTCCCATGTTGTCTCCTTATTCTCATACTATAGAATTGTACGGTGGCTCTGAGACGAGAAGGGTGTAACAGCGCACTCTCGTTCTATTCCTTACGCAACAGTACTAAGTTCGCCGCTTTCTTGCGGCTCACTAAGGACCGGCGTAAGGAAAGGTCTGTTACACCCTTCTCGTCTCAGAGTCACCGCACAATTCTATCCAGACGACACTTTCTATTGGATTATATATACTATAATTTCACACCGGCTGTCAACGTTATTCCATAGGATTTCACAGGCTCATTCATGTAAGAACCTCTACAGACGTTCAGCAATCGCCATTCCGGTAGCGGTAGCTGCAAGGCCTCCTTTTCCTGTCTCCCGGAGATCCTTGTGCATCAGGTCACCGATCTCCCGCATTGCATCAATAACCTCATCTGCAGGAATGGCACTCTCGATTCCTGCAAGTGCCATATCTACTGCACATAATGCATTCATTGCGCCGGAAGCATTTCGCTTCACACATGGCACCTCTACCAGTCCTGCTACCGGATCACACACCAGTCCAAGCAGACTCTTTAATGCCATTGCTGCTGCCTGTGTGATCAGATGACTGCTGCCGCTTTTTAACCATGCAAGCGCGCCCGCCGCCATAGCCGATGATGCTCCGATCTCTGCCTGGCAGCCTCCTCTTGCACCTGATATGCTTGCCCGTCTTGCGATCACATCACCGATTCCTGCTGCCACAAATAAAGCCTTCACCATATCATTTTCCGAAGTATTCGTCATCCTTTCATATGTGATCAATATCGCAGGCACAACACCACAGGAGCCTGCCGTCGGTGCTGCAACGATCCGCTTCATACAGGCATTGCTCTCCGCCATCTTGATTGCCCGTGCCATAACTGCTCCGCCAAATTCACCACACATGCATTTGTGTGTTGCAGCATAATCTGCCATTTTCTTACCATTTTTACCGGACAGACCACTATGGGAAGTCAGCGTATCATCATAAGCCTCCTTCATCGCGCGGTACATCTGTGTCATCCGGTTTACGATATCCATTTCCGGCTGTTGCGAATCCCTTGCTTCTTCGCGGATCACCGCCTCCCAAAACTCACATGTATTTTCTTTCATATAACTGTCTATTTCTGCCAAAGATGAAAATGCCATTCTTTCTCTTCCTTTCTATTCCTTCAAACTCAGATATGTTACCTTAAGGATTCCTTCCAGATGCTCCAGCCATTTTAATGATTCTTTCGGAACCTCCTGATCACACTCTAAAACCATGACCGCATGTCCGCCCGGACAGGCACGATAGAGCTGCATGGTCGCAATATTGATGGATTTGTGACCGAGCATAGATGTAACCTCCGTCACATGTCCCGGCTGATCTAAGTTGTGTACGATCAGTGTCGGATAATCTCCACTGAAATTCGCATCCAGTCCATCGATCTTACAAATGCGGATTCGTCCGCCACCAACCGATTCCGCTACGATATCAAGCTCTCTGCCACTTTCACCTGTCATATGAAGTGCGACTGTATTCGGATTTGCATGTGCAAGCTTTGCTTCATAAAAGGAGAATTCCATACCTGCCTCTTTTGCCAGTTCAAAGCTCTGCGGCACTCGGATATCATCCGGCTTCATTCCGAGAAGCCCGGCGACCAGTGCCTTATCCGTTCCATGACCTTTTCCTGTCGCCAGAAACGATCCGTATAACCCGATCTCTACCTTGTAGATCGGTTCATCCATCAGCTTATAACAGATATATCCAATCCTTACTGCACCTGCCGTATGCGAGCTGGACGGTCCGACCATGACCGGACCTACAATATCAAAAATACTCATTCTGCCACCTTCCTGTTAAAAGAAAAGACCACCGATATCTTCTGCATTCCATACAACTCCGTCACCCAGAGATTCTATGAACTGGCATCCGATGATCCGGTGGCCTTTCACCTTATGTTATGTAATTATCACCTTCCATATACATAGTCACATGTATTTGGATACTCTACTTTACTTTTTTGTAAGTTACTTTTGATGGAACATTTCCTTTCTTCATAAGACTTACATATTTCTTATACTGCTTTTTCGGCACATTTACAACTACTTTTTTATTGATTCCCTTAAATGCCTTCTTTCCGACCTTATTCAGTTTCTTTGTTTTAAATGTAATTTGTTTCAGTTTTTTACATTTTGCAAATGAACTCTTACCAATCGTAGTCACACTCTTACCAATCTCAATATTTGTAAGTGCCTTGCATCCGTAGAATGCCTGATCGCTAATCTTTGTAACTTTATCACCGATCTGAACGCTAGTCAGGTACTTATAATTTGCAAATGCCTTCTTTTCAATAGCAGTAATCTTATACGTCACACCACCGATCTGAACAGTATTTGCAATTTTCAATTTCTTATATTTCTTGTTCGTCTTCTTTGTACTTCCAACTACCTTTACAGTACCTTTTCCATTCTTTGCATCCTTGGTTACTTTGTACTTAATGTCTTCGACAACATACGCCTTCTTCTTGGAAACTTTAATCTGGAATGTCTTCTTTACAGTTCCCTTATAATTACCCTTACCGGTAATAGTGATCGTTGCCTTACCAATATTCTTATTATTCTTATACTTAACTGTATAATCCGTCTTAGCTGACAGTTTCTTGCCGTTGACCGTAACTGTAAGTTTACTCTGTTTTAACGTCTTTCCTGTATAGGTCACCGTTGACTTAATTCCGGAAATAACTGTCTTACTTGCTGCCTTACTGATATCTGTTACCACCGGTTTATCCGGTGTCGGTGTTGGCTTATCCGGTGTCGGTGTTGGCTTATCCGGTGTCGGTGTTGGCTTACCTGGTGTGGTATCTTCCTTCTTCGGCAGGACTTCCTGCTTCTGATATCCACACACCTCACATTCGTATGTCTTAATACCTGTTGCAGTCGTTGTCGGTGCCTTTGTGATCTCACCTGCATTAAATGTATGAGCAGCTTTCTCTGTCTTCTCACCACATTCACATTCCTGCCAATGCTGTGCAGCATCTGATTTCCATACAAGTGTATGTGCATGTTCACTCTGCACCGTTATCTTCACTGTCACGATAATACCCTTATGAGCATTACTCCATCCAGGGTTCTCTGTCCAGTCATAATTTGTAATATCATTCGGCTTATAACACACCTTGTAATCTCCGGATTCATTTATGACGGTTGTCTTTGCTGTATACCAGTAATAATAACCACCATCAACATCCGGAAGTTCTACATCACCTAATACAGTTCCCTTTTTCACAGTTAATGTATCAAGCGTAGATGTAAATTCCGCTTTTGCAGGTTCGACTGTTACAGTAATTACAACATCCTGTACTACTTCATAAACATTTTCATTTTTCGGAATATATGTTGCCTTAAATGAATGGCTTCCTGCCTCTCCAAGAGACATACTGTCATCCACCCATGCAAATGTTCCTTCTTCCGTCTCCGGAATGGTTACATCTGCAAGTGTCTGTCCATAGATTCCCTTCAGATCTGTCGGAACCTTATATTCCGGAATCTGTTTGTCTGCTTTCACCGTGATCTTTACTTTGATCCTTACAGATCCATTTGCCAGCACTTCATAAGCATCTTCTGCTATATCTGCCTTGCTCCAGTCATAATTTGTAATATCTGTCGGAATAAAATATGCATCATATTCCGCTGTTCCTGCCTTTTCAATCACAGTTGTCTTATCAACCCACTGATAATTACCTTTCTTTGCTTTCGGAAGAGTCACACTCTCCAATGTCTTACCTGCCACACCAACACATGTGTCCGGTGTGTCCATAACAGGAGTTCCTTTGCCAACCTTGGTAAATGTCAGTTTAAATGCTGCAACTGTCTGATTCTTTCCACATACTTTAACGGTCACGATCTGTGATGAATCAGAAGCCTGCTTTGGTGTTCCATAGATCTTTCCATTCTTTAATTCCAGGCCGGAAGGAAGATACGATCCTTTTGCCAATGAATATGTAACCTTTGCTGTCGCATTGTCAATATCATTTGAGATTTTTAAAGCTGTCAGATCATATAGTGGATGATCTGCTGTTGTTGCAACACCCACAACTGCTGTGTCTACAGAATCCTCTTCTTTATCCAGTGTGATCGCTGTTGCTGTATCGCTTGCCATACTTACGGTAAATACAGTTGGTTCATATGGCATATTTGCTGTCCAGCTTGTATCATCACTCTTTGTCATCGAGCTGTCAGAAGAACCGTATTTGATCGCATCCACTGTCAGGTCATCAATCGGTGTGCCTGTTACAGTTACGCTTACTGCTACTCCGCCTCTGATATAAACGGAATCATCTCCCTCTGTACCTGTAGTCTTCATATTCGATTCCGTGGATGCAGCTAATGTAACAGGTGCATCCGTACCCTCTTCAAAACAGAATTCCGGATATTCCAGTTCCGCTTTATAGTAAATATTTGAATATGTTCTATACATATCCGGTTTGGTAGATGTAAGGATATATCCATCTCCTATAGAGGCTGCATTTACAGTCTGATCCAAAACACCATCATTGATAATGGTTCCTCCGTTTTTCAGCTTACCAAAGCATAATGATGCATCCGCCTTATTTATAAATCTGGCTGTTGTATTCAATGTTAATGTCGTTGCAGTTAACAATGACACATCACCTGTATTGGTAAATGTTCCGGATACTGTTGTATCAGAATACTTGTCTCCTTTGCAGTAGAATGAACCATGGTTGGTGATCGATCCATTCAGCTCTGCATCACCTGTGTATGTAACTGTAGTACCATCCGCGATCGTAATATCCGACTTGTTCAGTACATGCAGATCTCTTGTTGTTACATCTTTATTGATCGTATAAGTTCCGCCAACATATACATCCTGATAATCCTCAGCATACAATCCGCCATTTAATGTATAGCTACTATCCTGATACAGGTATGTCACAATACCTCTGGACGTTCCGGTCACTGTACGTTTTCCAACTATATTATTAACGGTACACTGAGCCGCTACAACATAGTTACTGCATCCTGTCTTATCTGTAATTGTTATATTTCCTACAGATCCTTTGTATACCAGAACACTTTCTCCCAGATTTGTACCGGTTGAATTACTGATTCCAAATGATGTGGTATCCAGTGTTATATCCACATCCCCATTAACGGTCGAATCATTTAAGAACCAGCTCTTGCTATTACTTCCAAGTGCCCAGTTACCAACAACGTCAAAGCTTGCATTTCCCTGGATCGTACTTTCATAAAATCCATATGAATTGCTCTTATTTGATATCATACTGTTTTTATAATCTGCAAATGCTACCTGACTGCCACTTGCACCGATCCTGATATCTGCATTATTTCTTACGGTTCCGCTTTTTGCAAAATACATGCTATAGGTTTCTCTGAATGGTGTCTGCGCCATATGAGCCTTATCTGTAAAATGGAATATAAGATCATCTGCACTTGCTTCCTGCAAACCGTAAACATACTGATAGAAAGATCCGCCGGTTGCATAAAGTTCCACTTTCTTTACATCTGCATTATATGCTCCTGCAGTCCGATAAGAAATTGTTCCGTCCTTCACATACAGACTGACTGTACCGTTTACCTTCGCCTGAGCACTTCCCGTACTTGATGTACCTGCGCCAAACAAACCACCGATGGATCCACCATACATATAAATAGAGATATCACCCTCATACGGCGTATTATCTTTGTATCCATAGATTGACCGGCTGCTCAGATCATAAGATGTCTTTCCGCCAATTTTTAATGCTCGTCCGCTATCGGCTATACCATCATGATTATCATCCGGATAAATTGATACTTTTTTACCGGAGCCGTCGGACGCATCCGGCATGATCACAACAGAATGTCCTTTCAGATCAATATCGCTATACTCTTTTACATCCAGTTCTTTCGTCAGATCCGTTACCTTATATCCTGCTTCTTCTACTGTAAATACAACCTTACACTCTGCCTCAGAACCGTTTCTTCCTGTAATACGGAAAATCGTTTCTGTAGTTTCTGCTGTATCAGCTGGTGTACCAACTACCTTTCCATCCTGCAGAATCAGTCCGTCCGGAAGCTTGGAACCGGCTTTGATCCTATACTTTTTCGATGATCCGTATCGAAGAGATGTATCGTTCTCAAGTTTTAACTGATTCAGATCATATGCCGGATCTTCTGCTGTATACTCGGCATCTTTTACAACGACCGGATCCGAATACTGTTTTGTACATGTAATCTGCTTTGCTATATATTCCACATATATCTCTGACTTCTCCTGTGGAAATGTCAACGTGCATCTTCCGTTTGCATCTCCCTCAACAGCCTCTCCGCCATTTACCGAAAGTACTGCTGTATATCCCGGAACATCTACATAAGTAATATTCTGAGTCGTATTACCCGGCAGGTAATAATCAAGGCCATTTCCATCTTCGCTGTCGCTCCATCCAAAATCCTCAGCAGATGAATATCCGGTGATACCTTCCATATTCGATGTTGCCGTTACCTTAAAATACAGTTTCGACCAGTCACTGATATCTGTATCTTCCGCAAAAGAACCAACCACAAGCCATTTCGCCGTGCTACTGAATGTCTTACCGGACACAACGCCCTTATGAAGGATCTTACCGGATGTATTCTGTGCCTTGATGTCATCAGCAGTAAGCTTTGCATCTTCCTCTATCGTTACCCAACAGTAATTTGGTTCAAATGATCCAAATTCGCAGTTATCATGGAACCAGATCTTTGATAAATTGCCATTTGTTGTAAACTTATCTGCTTTTACGCCTTTATTGATCGTACATTCTGTTCCACGTTCCAATGTGAATGTTCCTGTAAGCTCAACTCGTGCATTCGCTATGATCGTTGCAAATTCTTTTACTGCCAGAGAATCTCCACTCAATAACTCATTAATCACATATTTCTTATCCAATGTGATCGCTCCTGCCTTATCAAGTAGAGAGCCTGCGAAGAATGCATATGACGCATCCTTGATAGCTGCAGTTCCAACTGCTGCATTTTTTCCTGTTTTAACAGCTACACATCCATCTAATGAAGCTCCGGATCCCAGTCCATATACATTATTTACGCTGCCGCCCTGAACATCAACGACAACCGCATCGCTGTCTGTATATGACATCTGAGAATTATACGCGCCATATATCGTACCCGCAGAGCCACTTAACATGGTGACTCTGACAGATCGGTCACTATTCTGTCTGTCAACTCCCTTGATCACATAATCAGACAGATCTGCACTGTACATAGCACTCTTTCCATCTGGTTTACCATCCTGGTCATCATCCGCATAGATTCCGGTAACTGTAGTACCATCTGCCAGCTTCATCTCCTGAATAACTGCTGAAGTACCATTTAAATTAATCTCTTTCTTCTCTTCGTCAATCGTCAGCCTCTCACTGGTACTTTCCTGTACCTGCTGTTTGGTTGAAACGATCACGTTCAGTTTTAATACTGCTTCCGTTCCATTCTTACCTGTTACATGAATATCAGTCCGTTTTCCATTTTCGTATAATACCGTAGGTATTCCAATAATCTTTCCATCTTCGATCTTCAGTCCATCCGGAAGATTATATGTATCATCTTCTTTATACTGTACGGTACCTTCTTTTGCATCATTGATGATCACAAGTCTGGTCAGATCGTATAATGGATCCTCGGATGTATACTCTTTATTTATAACAGCACAAGGATCTGCTGCCGCTTTTTTTATCGTAATTGGCAGGCCTTCGAATGTTACAACGATCGTTACCGGTTCATCCGGCATATCGAAACTGTAATTATAACCTGATACTGCAAGTTCGGAACCCGTTGTTTCCGAATCTTTCTTTACAATTGCTGATTTCATCTGGTATCCGGTGGAAGTTGAAATATAAACACTGATGTTCTGTTCATTTTTTCCATAATACACATCGGGATCTAATGAAATAGTCTCGCCCGATCCGGTAGAAACAACACCTGCATTTTTATTATATTCCAGTTTTATTGGATAATAGATCTCAGCTGCATTCTCTTCTGCATCGATCTGTCCGCCATTCAGATAGATCTTTGGATTTGAAGACGTAAGGCTCTTTATTGCATTTGCCTTTATCGTTCCCTTATTTAATACCTTGGCTGACGATGTTATATTCAAATTCTCTTTTGCTGTTACTGTCACATTTTCTGAAACCTGAACAACAGCAGGTGCAGTTGAATAATTTGCATAATTACCAAAATATACATTGTCCGCAGAAACATTCTCATTCAGTACAACCGTTCCACCATAGTAGATATCGTTTCCGATCGTTATGATCGCTGAACCGGTTTCATTTGTATTCGGAATAACATAACATGTGGATGGCAGTTTACAATCATCTTTTACTGTCATTGTAAGTTTTGTATGATCTGCCAGAGTATTACTGAACCGAAGTGAACTCATGGCACTGAAGTCCGTATTTTCAATCTGTACATTTACATGATGTTCGTCCGACGATGTCGCATAAGAAGCAAATTGGACTGTATCATAAGAGCTTCCAAATACTTCACTGTCTTTTATCGTAAAGTCAGAGCTTCCATAAATCGTAGATGAACTTAACGGCTGCATTGCCTTACAACGAATACCTGTTACATCTGCTGTAAAATCTCCATTTATTGTTGCTCCCTGCAACATATAATATGTACTCGAACCCGCTGATGAATTCGAATCGATCACCGGCTGACCATTCTCATCCAGGATCGTGCTGTCATTTTCATGTTCAGAGGTAAATATTACATTTTTATCCGCTTTCGCATAATAGAAGCCCGTATATGCAGACCAGATATTTTTCGAACTGTTAATAATACAGTCATCACCGAAATAACCATTATATACCATATAGATTGACCAGTTTGCTGTACAATTGGTCACTGAGATCTTCTGTGCTGCAACGGTCTTATAATTTTCAGAAGTATATCCTGAATAACCATAGATACTGTATCCCTTACAATTATCCAGACTGATGTCAGCCGGACCGGTCACATTCGCGGAACCGGATTGATAACCATATATACTTGCACTTCCGCCATCAATATCCTGCATGGTAAGTTTCAAAGAATAGATCTGCTTTACACCACTCAGGCCATACACGATACCGTTTACTTTACAATTCTTTATTGCAACATCAACGGTATACCCATCATTTTCGCTTCCCCGACTGATAAATGAACATTCGGAACTACTTCCCATGATCGCCCCGGAACAGATACAACCCTCAATCTGTATAGATGCATGTCCATAAATACCTGACGAATAGGTACCATATATATTTGCAAAGGTTCCGCTTCCGCCCAGGATCTTTACATCCAGATTTCCCTTTACAGCACTGTTGTTCGTGCCATAAAATGTCCATCCTTTTCCTGTATAATTCTTTAATGATGCAGTCAGATCATTTACACTGCCTGAATTTAATACATGAAATTCACTTTGACTGCTTACATCGATCCCATCAGCATCAAAATTCACATCACCATTTACTGTACTGCCGGAAAGCACAATTCCGGATGTATCAGTCCCCGTAAAACTAACATTCCGTAATTTCACATCCACATTCTTCTGCACAGTACTTCCTGATGCAAGTGCATTGAGCATATAATAAGATCCGCCATTCAGGGATAAGGACACATTCCCACTGATCTGAGCAGTTTTTCCTATATATAACGGCCCACTGCTTACCGATGTGTCTACAAATTGGAGTTCCACATCTCCTTTTACCTCTGATTTCTCTGCTGCGGTTAATACTTTCAGATCAGCCTTATTCAAAGCCCGCACAATTAATGCGGCACTGTCAGATCCTGTCTCAATACAGCCTCCGTATACGCCATACACCGATCCCAGCTCTACACCATCTAATGTGATCGCAAGTGGCCGATCTGACTTCTGTTCATATAATCCGTAAACAGGCATCCCAGGATACAGAATATCAGCACTTCCATCCAGTTCAAATGCTGATTCACCTTCATCCAGCTCTCCATTCCTGTTTTTATCATTATAAATATTGATATATGTACTCTGTGATGTTGATTTGTCAGATTTGCGAATAATAACAGAATTACCATTCAGATCAATTCCCATTGTACTTCCTGCATCATTTTTTACATAGGTGACTCCCTTTGACGGATCTGCCGCCTCATATTCCTGATCCGATCCGCTGTCGCCCTGCACATCTGTCGCTGCCTGTACAGAAAGCCCCTGCGTCATACAGAGTCCTGCCGTCAACGCCAGTGCCGCTACATATCCTCTCATGTTTCGTTTTCTCATTCTGTCCTCCATTCATCGCTGTCCGGAACTGCATCCCGCCAATTCCTATGTATACTTTGATATACTATAAATTGCCAGTTATCCAACCCCTTGGGATAACTGGCAATGTCATTATGTTTCCGGTTGTGATACCTTGGGCATATTTTTGTGTAATCTTCTAAATTATTGCACAAATCCGTATTATTTTTGTGAGAAACTATCCAAATTTATCACACCATGTATATTGTAGCACATTAGTTTTATAAATACTATTCACAATTTTGCAACATATTTTTAGCTAATTTCACCAATTTTAACAAATTATTTGTATATTTTGTACTATACGCTTCCGCAACCCGAAAATGATTCTCATATATGTGCATCCATTTCTCCATATTCATCCTGTCATAAAACAAAAAAATAACCGGAAAGCTGAAAACCGGTATCATTTAATACCACAATTTTTCACCTTCCGGTTACATTCATATCATATCCCGGCATGCCCATAAATGTGCACTCCGAAATATTAGATATTTACTTTTTTATCATCTTCTTCTGTTTGTAAGTAACAGCAGACGAACAAGCTGAAGGATTGCAGTTACCATTGCGGCTACATAAGTAAGAGCTGCAGCAGTTAACACTCTCTTGGCCCCACCAAGTTCTTCTTCTGTCATAAATCC